>Ga0208919_1000116_pt1 | contig 56461 bp, 60 predicted proteins | sample 4_EtaG_FD_184076 | JGI IMG/M metagenome (GOLD analysis project Ga0208919, IMG submission 184076) | Marine viral communities from the Subarctic Pacific Ocean - 4_ETSP_OMZ_AT15127 metaG (SPAdes) (version 3) | ecosystem: Environmental > Aquatic > Marine > Oceanic | place: Pacific Ocean | collected... | reverse complement strand
CGTTGGTCCAAGGTGATATCGACACGTTTGTTGGGTTCAAGTTCATCACTTCTAATCGTCTGTCAGACGATGGCACTTCTCGCCTTTGCTACGCATGGGCGCAGGATGGCTGCAAGCTGGCAGTCGGAAAAGATGTGATGGCGCGGATCGATGAGCGCAGCGACAAGTCCTTAATGGATAGGGACGCCGCCTAGTAATAGGCGGGCAATAACTGGGTGAACTCAGGGAAACTCTCTAGCAGACAATCCTGAGCCAAGCCGCGCAAGCGGAAGGTGCAACGACTATTCCGGAAGGAAGTACACCCCAAGCGGGGTGGAAGCGCCCAGCCCCTCATATGAGGGTGAAGATATAGTCTCATCTGCATGGCGACGTGCAGCAGCCGAAAGGCGGGACAGGGTTTGCGACCCTGTTTGAAGATTTTGATTCCACGCAGGTTTACTACTGCGCGACCTTCGGTTCGACCCGGATGGAAGAAGACAAAGTCGTTGAAATTGCGTGCAACGAGTAAGGGGAGGATATAGTCATGGGTACTAAAAACTCCGACATCGTTACAGCGTTTGAGGCAGATCCTCCGACACTGAGCGCAAGCCAGGATCTACATGGCGTAGTGCGTGTAGCCGCTGGCACCATCGAACTTGCAGCAGGGGACAGTGATGACGATGATATTGTCATGCTGGCTCAAGTGCCTGCCCACGCGAACATCACCCAGCTCTTTATTGGGTCTGATACGCTTGGGGGTTCTTGCACGTTCAACGTAGGCATCTACACCACGGCTGGCGTAGTTAAAGACGAAGACGTCTTTGCTTCTGCGGTAGCCGATGCTGCAGCGATGGCCGATGTCCGGTTTGAAGCCGCGAACATCGACACTGCTGGTAAGCGGGTGTGGGAACTTGCTGGCGATTCCACCAATCCCGGTGGGTACTACTACATCGCTGCCACTATGGCAGCGGCTGGCGGAACGGCAGGGACGATGTCGTTCCTGATCCACTACGTCATCGACTAATTGGGTGGGGGGGCTTTGGCCCCCCTTCTCTTTTTCAAGGATTACACATGGCATCAGACGTAGACATTTGTAACAGCGCGCTGAACATGATCGGCGCGTCTAATATCATTTCGCTGACCGAAGACAGTAAAGCCGCGCGGGTCTGCAACCAGCGTTACGAATTTGTCCGCGATGCCGTATTTCGTGCGCACCCCTGGAACCCGTTGATCCGCCGCATCGAGCTGGCGGCTGACGAGGACACTCCAGCGTTTGAATTTGAAAAGTTTCACACATTGCCAAGCGATCCGTATTGCCTGCGTGTACTGCGGCCGGAAGATCCTGATACAGTTTTTAAGGTTGAGGGACGCAAGATCGCATCTAGCACCACCCCGTTTAAAATGATTTACGTTGCCAGGGTCACAGATCCCAACGAATACGACACCCTTCTAATTGAGACTATCGCTGCGCGCCTTGCCGCGGACATTTCTTATGCTTTGGTAAACAGCGCCACGCTCTCGCAAACCATGCTTGGCGTTTATGAAAGCAAACTGTCAGAGGCACGCTTCGTTGATGCTACGGAAGGTACGCCGGATAACGTGGTTAACCTGGACCGCGCGAGTTACAGCGAAAGCAACATATTGATTTCATCGAGGTTCTGATGGCAAAGGTTACCAAAGCCTTTACCAATTTTACGGCGGGTGAGATCACGCCGAAGCTGTTTGGCCGTACTGACATTGCCAAGTACGACAACGGTGCGGAGACGATAGAAAACTTTTTAGTCGAACCGCACGGCGGTTTGACGAGACGGCCAGGCACACGGTTTGTGTCTGAGGTCAAAAACAGCTCCAACCAGGTACGCCTGATACCGTTTGAGTTTAACGTCACTCAGGCATACGTCCTAGAGTTTGGGCCATCCTACTTTCGTATATATAAGGACGGCGGTCAGGTTACCTCTGGTGGTTCTGTGGTTGAGGTGTCTACACCATATACCGCGAGTGATCTTGCTGGTCTAAAGTTTGCGCAGAGCGCGGACGTTATGTACGTGGTGTCGCCCAATCATAATATCCGCAAGATCACGCGGACCAGTCACACTGCCTGGACAATCACAGCCGTCGATCTGGCGCGTGGTCCGTTCCTTGATGACAACATAACGACGACGACTTTGACCTCAAGCGCGCGCACCGGCAGCGTCAATATCACGGCATCGGCAGATACGTTTGCCAGCACCGATGTGGGACGGCTTGTAAAAATCAACGAAGGGTTTGTAAAGCTCACCGGGTTCACAAATGCCACTACTGTGGCAGGCACTGTCCAGGCATTGGAGGATGGTCGGTCGGAGCTGCTGCCGAGCTATGCCGCTAGCACAATATCTTTTCATGAAGGTGACCCAGACTCAACCGGCTTGGAACATAACGACCGAATACAGGACAGCGCATTCGGATTTGTTGACCAGGGGTTTAAGGTCGGGCAGACAATAGTCGTCAGCGGCACGTCCAGCAATAACACTACGGCTGGCTACAAGATTGTAGAGGTGTCCGATAGTACCCTAGTCCTAACACCTGGTAATGACCTGGCAAACGAAAGTGCTGGATCAAGTTTCACAGTTGAAGGAAAACTTGAAGCTGATGACAGCTGGGCATTGGGAGCTTTTTCGGAAACGACAGGTTACCCGCGCGCGGTTGCGTTTTACGAACAACGCCTGTGCTTCGCTGGCACCTCTGAGCAACCTCAAACAATTTTCTTCTCGCAGTCAGGTGACTTTGAAAATTTTGAGGCAGGCACTGAAGACGATGACGCGATGGTTTACACCATTGGTTCTAACCAGGTCGCAATTATCAGGTTTCTGTCGTCTACGCGAAATCTCATCGTCGGAACCAGCACGGGCGAATTTGTGGTCCGCGCGAGCGGCACTGACGAGCCTATTACGCCCAAATTGATACAGATTAAACAACAGACAAATCACGGCTCAGCTGATCACACACCGGCGCAAGTCGGTAACACCGTCCTGTTTCTGCAACGCGCTAAACGTAAACTGCGTGAACTACAATTTAACTTCGACGTAGATGGCTACGTCGCTGCAGATCTTAGCATCATCAACGAACATATCACCGAGGGTGGACTAACAGAGCTGGCGCATCAACAAGAACCTAGCGGCATACTCTGGGCAGTGCGCGCCGATGGGCAGATGGTCTGCATGACGTATAAACGCGAAGAGCAGGTCGTCGGCTGGTCACGCCAAATCCTGGGCGGTGCGTTTGGCACTGGCAGTGCGATTGTCGAGAGTGTGGCAACCATTCCTGGTGACCTTGATGAGGACCAGGTGTGGATCGCTGTGAAGCGCACTGTTAACGGCGCTACAAAACGCTACGTCGAGTTCATACGCGATTTTGAGTTTGGCACAGACGTAACCAATGCCATTTTCGTAGATAGCTCGCTCACGTTTACAGGTGTTACCAGCACGCTGGCAGGGGAGGAGGCTGCAGATCAAACAACGATCACCCTAGCGGATGCCTCATCGTTTCCAAGCTCCGGTGCCATCAAGATAGGTTCCGAGGTCATTACTTACACAGGCAAAAGCACAAACGATTTGACGGGCTGCACCCGCGGTGTAGTTGGCGCAGCTGCAACTCATGCGTCTGGCGCAACCGTTACGCAGGCTGCGATATCGGTATCAGGTCTTAGTCACCTAGAGGGGCAGACAGTTAGTATTCTTGCGGACGGTGCAGCTCACCCTAATAAGACAGTGTCTTCGGGTGCGGTGACGTTAGATCGCTATGTCACGAAAGCACACGCGGGTTTGTCCTATAACTCTACGCTAAAGACATTGCGCATCGAAGGTGGCAGTCAGCAAGGCACCGCCCAGGGCAAAATAAAACGCATCAATGAGATCGTTGTCCGATTGCTAAACACGGTAGGTCTCAAGGTTGGCAAGGACGCATCTAATCTTGACATCGTGCCGTTCCGCTCATCGGCCGATAACATGGACGAACCGATAGCACTGTTCACCGGCGATAAAGAAATTGAGTTTGATGGCGAGTTCGACAGCGACGGCCAGCTAGTAGTGAGACAGGACCAGCCGCTGCCGATGACCGTGCTTGCTGTGTATGCAACACTGAGTACGTTTGATCAGTGAACATTATACCGTTTGATCCGGCTCATGCGATTGAGCTGGCTGACGGCCCGTTAAAGATTGAAGCAGAACGGCCACAAGAATTTTTGGCCCAGCATTACGAGTTGGCTGCGCAACACGGACTGTCGTTTAGCGCCGTTCATAATGGTTGGCTCGTCGCGTCAGCTGGCTTGATACCTGTTTGGCCTGGTGTGGCCGAAGCATGGTTTTTGGCTAGTGCGCGCATTGACGGCCACGCGATCGCGATTGGACGAACGGTGCGCGATCGCCTATTCGACATTATTGACGATGAGCAGCTGCACCGCGTTCAAGCTGCGGTTAGATCAGACACGCCAAACCTACAGCGGTTGCCGCAATGGCTTGGAATGAAACACGAAGGCCACATGCCTGCCTACGATCAGCAAGCCGCTGATTACGAAAGGTGGGCTTGGACTAGGAAGGAAAACGTATGACTGTCAATGCTGCGATGACGGGTTTTGGCGTTGCCACAAAAGTTTACGGTGGAATGCAAGAGGCAAAGGGATTGCGCGCAGCTGGCAGAGCCGCTGCGCAAACAGCCGCGTATAACGCCAAGATAGATGAGCGCAATGCAAAGGTAGCAGAGAACGAAGCGCGTTTTCGGATACAGCGCGGTGATTATGAAGCTACACAGTTTGCTAAAGACTTCCAAGCGATGCAGGCGGCAGCATCAACGCGGTATTTGAAATCAGGCGTGCAGATGACCGGCACGCCGCTACTTGTTTTGGCTGAGAGTGCAGCCGAGGCAGACGAAGAGAAAAAGACTATTGCATTGGTTGCGCGCACGGATGCTGGTCGAATGGAAGAAAAAGCACGTGAAGCTCGATTGCGCGGCCAAATCACGTTGTTAGAAGGCAGGCAACGCCAACAAGCATTCAACATTCGCGCGCGCAGCGCGACGATGACTGCGCTTAGCGATGCAGCGTTTGGCGGTTACCGCGTTTACAAGGCAATCGTATGAAAATACCTACATACAGACAGAAAACAGCGCGGCCCCGCCAGGGTAGCGGCCAGATGATTAACGTGCGGTTGAATGAATCGGCGATGGCTGCGCCTGCGTTGGCATATGCTGATTCAGGCAAACAATTGGCGCAGGCAGGTCAGCAAATCAGCGATTTTTTCTATAAAAAGGTTTTAGCGACAGCCGAAACAGAAGCGGCAACCGCTAATTCTGAATATCAAATTGAGCTGCAGAATTTAGAAGAAGAATTGCTACGCCAAAAAGATATGGCAAAAGCAGAAAAAGAATTTGCGCGACGAGCAAAAAATGCACAAACGCGATACAACACAAAATTGTCTAACTCTCTCGGCCGCAAATCATTTGGCTCGCTCGCTGCATCATCTTTGACAAAACAATCGTTGAGCTTCAGCCGCAAAGCTAATCTGAAAATTGTAGATCAAACGAAAGCGGCAAGCGACAACGCCGTATTCACTAGTGTGCGCAACGCGGCGGATTTAAACCGCGGCAACCTGACGCGGATAAGCGACATTGTTGAGATACGAACGCATTTGGAAAAAGTAGCGCCAATTATTGGAGCGGAAGAAGCAGCTACAAAACTGCGCACTAGTTTCACAGAAATTACATCGGGCATTTTGACAAACAAAATGAATGCAGCTGTTGCTGCCGATAAAAATCCACATGACGTAATTGAAGATTGGATGGCGGGTCGCGACACGGACCCAGTCCTTAAAGAATTAGACACGGCGGTGTCGGACAAAGATAAAGCAGCAATCGAAAAGAAATTATTGTCCATTGCCGACAGCATCGATACGCGCAAGGCGCGCGAAGAAAAAAGGACAGCTGACCGCGACAAAAAGATTGCAAAAGAGTCGGTTGCTAAAGTTATTAACGTGGATCGAAACAATCCGGCTGAGTTTGCAGAAGCGCGACAAGCTCATAACGATAATATTAAATATAACCGCTACACGTCTCGTTCTCAGAGACTAGCAGCGGAAATGGCGCTGGGTGTTACTGATGACCCAGCAATGACTTTGCGTCCAGACGGCCAAGGTAACAGTAATGTTTACGCACGCCTTAAAGGCATGGCGAGCAACGATTCCTTGTCGTTAAGAGAATTAAACCTTTTTGCTGATAAACTTGACGCAGGCCAATACAAAGAATTGGCAGGCGAGGCTAATCGCGACAAGTCTGCCGCGCTTCAGAGCGCCGAAGATACGATGCGAAAAACTTTTAATTTTTATAAGACAAACATTATTAAAGATCCGTCATTGCAACGTCTGGCAAGCAACGCCTTTAGCGCCGTGTCGTTGGGCCTTGAAAAATTTATCAGGCAAAACCGAAATGCTGGGCCAAAGGAAATTGAGGCAGAAACACAACGGCTAATTAAAGAATTGGAGCCAGCATTTAAGCAACGAAAATTAGACCTCGCATTTGAAAGCATCGCTGCGTCATATGCCAATTTAGGTTTAGCAAGAGGCACCAGCGCGTTAGGCATTGACGTGCCTACTCAAACAAACCTGCCAGAAATTTTACAACAAATACGCACACAAATTGCGGCTAACCCAGGACCGGCACAAAAGTTGTTTCGCGAACAATTGTACCAGCTGCAGGGACACATACTGATGGCGACACAGTAACATGGATTATTTCAACAAAGTTATTGACAATTACACCGAGGCCGAAAACCTGGGGCAGATGACGTTTAACGTCAGCGACTTCGATGAGACGGTTACGGACCAGGGCAAACAGTTTGGCATGGTCGGCAATGTTGCGGTGCCGCTGCAAGACGATACCTATATTACGGGCAGCATCAAACGGCCGGGGGCAGAGCCGCCGCTGGACATGCCCGATGAATCAATAGAGCAGGGGTCAATCAGTCGAGACATTGGCCGCGGCGCAGTACGTGGCGTAACCAAAGGTCTTACGGATTTACGGGAATTTGGTGCAGAGGTCGCTGGCGCGCCAGCCGATGCCGCGGCAACGGCAATCAAATTGATGACCCTTCCGCAGCAACTGTTTGCGCGTGCGATGGGCGTTGATGCAAACGCAGAAATACAAAACCCGATTGGCGGCAGTGCGTCTATTAAAGCTGGCTTGCAAAGTATCGGAAATTGGATGGTGCGAAACATCCCTGGAATGTCGGATGTCGATGAAACCTTTCGAGGCTACATCGAGGAAAAGCCGGAAAACAAAATTGTACAGGAAATAGTGCAGGAGCTGACGCGCTTTGGCACGGGTGCAGTTTTGGGGCCGGTGCAGACAGCGCGTTTGTTAGCCAGCAGCAACCCAATCCTACGGGGCATGGCATGGGGTGGACTAACTGACTTTATTCAAGGCGGCGATAGCGAGCAAACAGGGGTTGCTAGTCTCGTTGAGGCATTGGGTGAGATTGAAAAAAGTGAGCGTCCCGCAATAGCGCGCAATGTTCTAGCGGTTGTCACAAAATATGAAACAGACAGTAAAGCGGTACAACGCGCGAAAACAGCATTGGATGGTTTCGTAATCGGTGGCATTGCTGATGGCCTTATCACGCTTGTTGCTAAATACGGCCGTAAGGTGCCGTGGAAGACGCTTATGGCTGGCGGCGCAGCGTCGATGGTTGCAGGCGACGAGGCTGAAGCAGGGCCACTGACGGCGATCCTACGGGCTTTTACGCGCAAGGAAAACGAAGCACTACGCAAGGCAGCTGGTGGCGATAAAAAAATGGCCGACCAGGCAAAGCGGGAAGCAGCGCGCATCAAGTTACAGTACCCACCGTCTGAGGGTTGGGAGCCAATAGAAGCTACCGGCATTATAAAAAATAAAGCTGGTCAGTTTAAAGATGTGCGGTTTCGCCAGCCTGCGTATGCGTTTCACAAGCCAGCAAAAAAGGTTTCGGTCGAGCAGCATCGAGCCAATCTTGCCGACAAAATGGTCAATGACGTAAACGCGGTTGTCGAACGCGCGCGCGGCGGCGACGAGGCTGCGCAAGAAATTGTACGCCAGGCTCGCTGGTATCGCGACATGCGCTCTCGACTGCGTGCAGAGTTCGGCGGCATGGCAGACGTGTTTGCCGATTTGCTGGGCGCTACGTCAGCACAGACTGGTGTCGAGCAAAACTATCGCAACAGTGTAGAGATATTGCGACGGTTTTCGCGAGGCCAGTACGACAGGGAAATTGCAGCCTACCAGGCGCGTGTTGATGCTGGCGAAACTGTTAACCCAAAGCTGCTGATGCAAATGAGCAAGAAAGGTGATTTCCCCTTAATTCGGTCAGCCGCGGGTGCATTGTTCAATACGAACAGCCCGGCTGCTACCAGTGCGCTGCTGGATATGTTTAGGCAGATAAAAGTAGGATCTTCGCCTAAAACGGTAAACTTTACCGCCAACCTAATTGGGTTCGGCACAGATGCCACGATTGATGTGTGGGCAGCGCGTTATCTGCGTGCCGCGTCAGGTATGACACGCCTGCCACCGCCAGCGGAAAAAACTGTTGCAGGCAAGCATCTCACAGGGTCAACCCTTGAAAACCCAAAGATCGGCGGCGAATTTGCGTTTGGTCAGGATGTGTTTGCAGACGCGGCAAACATCATTAACAAATCAAATGTGGTTAAGGAATACGATCCCAACCTGGGTGACCTTGGTCCTGACGATTTGCAGGCGATGGTCTGGTTTTTAGAAAAAGAAAAGTGGACGAAAAACGGTTGGACATCCAAAGCAGGCGAAGGCGGCTCGCTTGATTTTGAAAGCAGCCTGGCGGGTGCAGGTGATCCCGAAGCAATCACGGCGGCACGTCGCGCAGCTTCCGCGACATTTACACCGCCGAAGCAACGCAAAAAGGAAACTGACCAGGAATACCAGCTGCGCGTCGATGAAGCGCGCCAGGCGTTTGACGAACAGGCGCAAGAAGCAGCCGCACAAGTGCAAGAAATGGCTGCGCCGCTTGATCGCACGGTAGTAGGTGTGGCGCGCGAGCGGCCGGGACAACGTCCCACAAACATCGATCAGGCAGAGCTAGCGTCAGAAATTACAGCGCCACTGCGAAACGATGACACCGTAGTTGCGTTCCAGGCTAACAACACATACGGCGAGTTTGCTGGCGAGGCGGAACGTGCGCTTAACGCTGAAATTGTGACGCGGTCAAATCATAACCCGGCACCGCTAGAGCGCGCAGTAGTTGAGGCCGGTGTTAAATATGATCAGGACGCCGTGTTTATATCTAAGGTGCTGCGCGCGCCGTCAGAAACGAGTGTGCCTGGTGTCGAGATATACTTCCGCCGCCGTGAGGGTGTGGACGTAGCGCAACAGATTACGGCGCTATTGCGAGAAAAGGGCGTTGATGGCTTTACCTTTATTACTGACGCCAGGCAGGGCGACCGCGTAGACGTGCAAGCGTTGCAGACCGGAGAAGAGGTAGCGGGGCTGGTTGGCATCAGGTTCCAGTACATACCAGCCTTTGATGACGGCTACACAAAAGCGGCGCACACAAAAATTATCGAAGAAAAAGAAGATATTTTTCGCGCGGTTATTGAAGAAATGGTCAAGCGTTCCGATATTGCAGCTGCAGACTTAGTGCATTATGATACGAAGGTTTTTCGACGTGCGACTGATACTGACTGGATGTCAGAAGGAGTGACATACGATGAGTACCTTAGAACAACAGCTGGAGAGGGCAATAGTCCAGCAGGGCGAGGACAGCTTCGTAGTGAGGGAGCTGCGCCGCCAGATATCGGCGGCAAGTAGCGGACAATCTGCCGAAGACTTGTATGTAACCGGCGCGGTTAAGAAGCCGCAAACAGACACCGCCTGATTTACCAGGCATAGACGCACAGAGGCGCTCTTTTGAGCGCCTTTTTTTATGGGAAAACGGCATGGCGACACCTGAAGAACAGGCATTAGAGGCAAGTCGGACAGGCGGCGTATTACAGCCAGCAGATACGTCACAAGAACCAGGCGTGCAGGTTGCCGGTATTGGCAAAGCTATTCTGCCAGCAATTCTCGAAATGATTAATAAGAACACGGTAGACGTGCCAATCGGGGAAGGCGCTACGCAGGCGCGCGGCGCAGATATAGACGTATATCAGCAGCAACAAAAACAAGGCGCTGCAGAAATTCTAAGCTCTGAAGGACGCGAAAAATTTGAGGAAGCCGGTGGCCGTGTCGATGAGCTGATCAACCCGACACCGGGCGACCCTGTGGTGCAAGGTGCGCGTGAGGCATTGGACGCAGCGCAACCTGGTGACGCTACCGTCAAGCTCGATGCAAAAAGACAGCTGAACTACGCAGAGCCGGATATGTCGCTGCGCGCTGGCTCAACGGAGCCCGGTGCAACTGGCGCGGCCACAGAAATTGACGGCGCTGATTTTATTCGCATGACTGACGATGTTACCGACGCTGGTCAGGGCATCGATTTCAACTTTGACCGCATGAACTCGTCCGAAGACGTTAAAGCGACAATCAACTTTTTCTCTGAGCGATTTGCTGGCGAAGCAGACCAGGCGAAACGTGGTGTCGTTACGCAAAACGAAACTGAAGCAGAAGCAGCAAAGTTATTGCAGAACGAGCTGGGCCTGACCCGCGATCTGTTAGCTGGTGGACCTGGCCGTGTTTTAAACGCAGCGCAGATGACAGCTGTGCGCATTCTATTACAGCGTAGCGGCGACCGACTGGTCTCGATGGCGACAGAGATTAGACGCGGTAACCGAGATCCAGAGTTCCTAGTCGCATTTCGCCGACAGATGGCGTTGCACGCTGGTATCCAGCAGCAGGCTAAAGCTGCGCAGACAGAAATCGCAAGATCATTGAACGCTTTTAACATTCCTGTAAGCGCACGGACTCCAGAGTTGCGCACGGAATTTGCAGACACGCTGCTAGGCGAAAGTGGGTCAGCAGCTGGTGCAGTTAAACTTGCTGATGGTCTTTTGAACGCCCGTGCCCAAGCAGCTGCAACCGGCAAAAATCCAAATGCTGCGATGAACAGGTACACGCAGAAGGGTGCCGGGGCAGTTACGATGGACGCCATTAATGAGGTTTATGTTAACGGCCTGCTCAGCTGGTTTCCCACGCACATCAAAAACTTCTTTGCGACCCCGGCGTTTATGGTGCTGCGCAACGTGGAAGAAATATTTGCTGGTTTGACTGGCACGGTAGATCGCGGCATTCGGCGTGCATTCGGCGGCGAAGTGGCGGATCAAGAAGTTTACATCGGCCAGGCTTTCGCGCGGATGTACGGCCAAGTGCATTCGTTGAAAGAGGCATTGATAATTGCTGGCGAAGCGATGAAGCGCGGTGACTCGCCAGACTTGATGAACAAGGTAGAGTTATCGCAGCACAACGCCATCAGCTCTGAAGCGTTTGCTAACAGTAAGGTGCAAATTCTTCAGCGCGGGATGAATAACCATCATCTTGCAGCATCAGTGGATATTCTAGGCAAAATTATAACTTTGCCTGGCCGCGCACTGATGGGCGCGGACAGTTTTTGGAAAGTTATGTCGCAACGCGGTGAGCTGGCATCCGAGGCGTACCACAATGCTGCGCGAGCGCGGCAGCGCGGCGAAAGTTTTGAGGCGGCGAAAGACCAAGCCGGTCTAACTTTTCTTGACCCCCGCGCATCGCAAGACGCAATTATTGGCAGTGGTCAGATGGACACAATGACCTCTGATTTGTCGAAGGCAGCGTTGCCTGGAGCGGAAGTAGACATTCGTAAAGTTACGCGGTCGCTTCAAAACATACCAATTATCGGCAAGATGCTGATGCCGTTTACTACGGCACCAACGAACACCATTTTGCGATATCTGGAGCGGACCCCTCTAGGGTTGGCAAACATGTTCCGCCGCGACGATGGCGAGTTTGCTTTTAAAAACCCCGCGGCACGGCAGCGCATTATGGCGCGCGTTAGTCTTGGCACCGGCGTTATGTACACCATGCATAACCTCGCGATGGAAGGTCACTTCACCGGGGCAATGCCAACAGACGATGCACAGCGCCGCAAGCTGCCGCCCAAATGGCAACCGTATTCATTTGTAATGAAAGCAAACGGCTGGCCCCAGGACGCCAATGGCGATGACTTGCCGCTCTATAACCAGATGACCGGCGCGTATAACGGGCCTGTTACCTATGTCAGCTACGCTGGGCTGGAGCCTGTTTCAATGATCCTGGGAACGGCCGCAAACACCGCCGAGCTAATGCGACGTTCAAACGATCCAGAAGCTGCTACGGACTATGCTTCGGCTGCTATCGGTTCTGTCGCGCAATATATAGGTGACATGCCGATGCTGCAGACCATCGCAAGTATCGTCAAATCTACGATGTATGACGACTATTCGTTTCTGTTCAATTCGCCGCTGGGCAACCTCCTGCCGTACAGCAGTGCCGTGCGAAACATCGAAAGATTTCTTGATACCACCAAGCGCCGCCCGTCTGACAAGTATCAGTACTACACGATGAAAGACGTGGCGCAGATGGAGACAAACGAAGACGGCACCCTGCGCACGCAGCTGGTCGGCACGCTTAAAGGGCCCGCAGGGTTTGGCTCTTTGTCAGAGTTTGGAAAATATTTACAGGAATACCGCGCCCAGCTGGGAAGCCGCCCCGCGTTTGGTGTGGACGAGGACATTATGTCTAAGAGCTATGACGTGATGGGCAGGGAAGAGCAATACAATGTTCGATTTGACGTTAATCCGGTCTTGGCAACCTACAACCTCATCAGCCCGTTTCGGATTAAGCAAGGTGAGCAACTGACCCTGGCGATGCAAGAGCATATTCGCCTGGGCGCGCCGTTACGCAATCGAATTAACTCAAAAAACGGTATGAGGTTTGACCCTGCGTTTCAGTCAGAATGGATGGATGCCTCTAAGAATAAGGTCTTAGTCGTCAAGGGCGGCAAAGCGCGCAAGTTTCGAGACGCGCTTGATTGGCTGGTGCGGTCGCCACGCTACAACGCGCTGGCAAATGACCCAGAAAAACAACGGGCAGAAATTATCAAATTGGAAAACGAATATTTTAACGCGGGGTTCAACGTGACTATCGGCATGGAGAAGCACGCCGATGCGCGTCAAGCATATGAAGACTTACTAGCAACGACGAATAGCAGTCAGGTGATCAGATGACAGTTAGCTCAACCACACTCAAAAATTCGTATTCCGCCAACGGAAGCACCACCGCCTTTGCGTATAATTTTAAGGTGTTCGCCAGTAGCGAGCTAAAGGTGTTCATTAGGTCTAGCACGGGCACGGAGACGCTGCGCAGCGAAGGCACTGGCTCAACCAACTACGCGGTCACTGGAGTGGGCGCAGCTAGTGGCGGCAGCGTAACTTTTGTAACCGCACCGGCGAGCGGCGAGACTGTTGTGATCTTACGTGACACCGCGTTGACACAATCCACTGATTACCTGGAGAACGACAGTTTTCCTGCCGATAGCCACGAAAGCGGGTTGGACAAGCTAACGCATATTGTCCAAGAGTTGGACGAAGAGGTGCAGCGCAGTTTTAAGGTATCCAAGACAAACTCGATTACGACGCCTGAGTTTACCGACAACGCTGCAGCGCGTGCGTCCAAGGCGCTGGGCTTTAGCTCTGACGGCAATACGCTGGCGGTTGTGGACAGCATCATCCTGCCGACCAGCCTGTCCTCTGCTGGCGGCAAAATGGTCCGCGTAAACTCAGGCGAAACTGCCTACGAGTTTCAAACACCCGCGCAGGTCTTTACCAATCTGCTGGCGACCGAGAGCAACGGCATCATTGCGCACGCTGGCAGCGGTGCTGCCGAGCCTCGCACCATCACCGGCACGTCAAACCAGATTACTGTGACAAACGGCGACGGCGTTAGCGGCAACCCGACGCTCGCAATCCCTGACGCAATCACGTTTACAGGCAAGACGGTCACGGCTGGCACATTCTCCGGCATGGTTGCCACCAGCACGATGGCTGGCGATCCGACCAGCGCGCTGCACATAGCGACTAAGCAATACGTCGATGGGTTGTTAGCTGGCCTTGCCAAGCGCAGCACGGTGCGGGTTGCTACGACAGCGAACATCACAATCGCCACCGCACTTAACGCTGGAGATACGCTAGATGGTATATCGCTGTCAGCGGGAAATAAGGTGCTTGTAAAAAACCAAAGTACCGCACATCAAAATGGGATTTATGTCGTCGGTGCCAGCCCAGCGCGTGACGACCTGTTCGACACATACGACGAGCATGTCGGCGCGCTTATCCACGTAGAAGAAGGCAGCGCAAACGCTGACAAGCTATTCCACTGCACCAGCAATACAGGCGGCACGCTCGACAGCACAGCAATCACGTTTGCAAACATTGTCCCCGGCAGTGGCGGCACGGTCACAAACATCGCCACGGCTGGCATGGCGTCGGGTGGTGCTATCACGTCCACCGGCACAATCACTGTGTCAATAAACGGGCAGTCGTCGCTTGGCGCATCGCCGGTCGCTGCCGACGAGCTTGCTGTCTATGACGCATCGGCGACCGCGCATAAGAAGATCACGACCACGCAGCTTTTCGGCTCGACTGAGCTGACCGCGACGGCGCGCGAGTACACCAAGACGCAAAACTTCGACATGACCACGCTGTCGGATGGCGCAAACATCAGTTGGGACTTGTCTCAAAACCAAGTGGCGACCGTCACGCTGGCAGGCAACCGCACGTTGGATGCGCCTAGCAATCAGGTGGCAGGGGCAACGTACCTGCTGATCGTCAAACAAGACGGCACAGGGTCACGCACGCTCAACACCAGCGCAAGCAGTTACAAGTTTCCAGGCGGCACTGAGCCGACACTTAGCACTGGTGCCAACGCGGTGGACATCCTGACGTTTGTGTCTGACGGCTCTTCAATGTTTGGCGTGGCGCAACTGAACTTTAGCTAGAGGCACAGAATGTTTACTTTTCCTGTTGCTCACTTTGGTGGTGGGGTGGATTACACCATTGACCAGTCGATCCGGTTTAATGACGACGACGCTGCCTATCTCTATAGAGACAACGATTCTGCGCAGACAGACACAAAGAAATTCACTTATTCTGTCTGGATTAAACGTGGCGCAATTACAGGCGGCACAAACTGTGGTCTTTTGAGCGGCGGGGCTGGAACAACATCGGGCCGCAGTGATTTTATTTTTACCGCTGGCTCTGCCACTGGTGACAGCAGCAATAACGACTCTCTGAAATTTGACATTTATACAGGTGGCTGGACGCAGAGACGAGCCACAGCGAAGCTGCGTGACCCTTCTGCATGGTATCATATCGTTCTGGTTTATGACGCCGCCAATTCCACCGCGAATGATACCCTCATCATGTACGCCAACGGATCTCGACTAACTCTCGATTCAACTTCGGGGGTGCCAAACAATCTTTCGCTAATCAACGCCAACAGCCAACGCACACGGGTCGGCGCGGATGCTTCCGGCACCCCGGTCGAGTTCGACGGATATATGGCTAATATTATGATGATCGACGGACAGGCGTTGGCACCTACGGCTTTTGCCGAGACAAATTCCGACGGGGTGTGGGTGCCAATCGACTGTGCGGGCGGGCTGACATTTGGAAACAATGGGTTCTTTATTGACGGTCGCGACAGTTCTGACCTTGGAGATGATGAAAGCGGTAACGGAAACGACTTTAGCAGCACTGGGCTGGCAGCGGCGGATCAGATGTCGGATACCCCGACTAACAACCACTGCACTCTTAATCCTCTTTGGGTAGACGGCCACACTTTAAGCGATGGTAATTTAGTTGCTTCCGCTGCGGCAGACAGCGCAGCAATCGGCACAATGGCTTTCGATCCTACCGACAGCGCCGGTTTTTATTTCGAGGCTAAAGTCACCACCGCCGCCACTTACCCAAACGTAGGCATCCGAACGGTTGAAAGCCCCTCGTTAGTTGGAGCGGTTACGAGCCTGTCTGGTAACTCTACAGGTCGGTACGCTTTTGCTGGCAGCAGCGGCAACTTCACCGACGCTGGCAGCGGATCAAGCTATGGCTCTGCTTGGGCGGGTACTGCTGATAAAGTCATCGGAGTTCTTGTCAAAGCTGGTGCATTATATTTTAGCATTGACGGCACAATCCAAAATTCAGGCACAGCGGCTAAGACAGGGTTAACGGGATATATGTTGCCAACCGTTTTCTACGATGCTGGTTCCGGCACTACAGCCGCGTGGGAAATGAGGTTTGATGCATCTGATTGGTCAACGACGCCGACAGGATACAAGGCTATAAGCACCGCTAACCTACCCGACCCAGCCATCGCTGATCCTTCGGCTTATTTCCAGTCAACGCTGTACACCGGCAATGGCTCAACGCAATCCATCACAAACACCGGCAATTCTGACCTGCAAGGCGATCTCATCTGGATCAAAAACCGCAGCGCGGCGGACAGTCATGTTCTGACCGACGCGGTGCGCGGTGCAACAAAAATTATTTCATCAGACGCTACGACCGCAGAATCCACCGACGCAGATACGGTGACGAGTTTTGCTTCCGATGGCTTTGCGCTTGGTGCAGATGACAAAGTTAACACCTCGTCCGAAAATTATGTCGCATGGCAGTGGAAAGAGTCGGCGACCGCTGGGTTTGATATCGTGACCGACACCGGAACTGGCTCGGCGCACACGATTAGCCATTCGCTCGGCGTTACGCCGGAATTTATATTGCGAAAAGATCGAACAGCAACCAGCGATCCGGGTTGGATTGTTTGGCACAAAGATTTAGGCGGTGCGAACTATTATCTAAATTTGCACGACACCGGGGCCAGAGATACTTCGGTAAATTATTGGAACAACACGCTTCCAACATCGTCAGTTTTTTCGGTTGGGGCTAGTAACGGCACAAACCAAGACACGAAAACTTTCGTCACATATCTCTTCAACTCTGTGCCGGGTTTTAGCTCCTTCGGTGGATACACGGGAAATGGAAATGCCGACGGCGTTTTTGTGCATACCGGATTTTCACCGTCTTTCATCATGTACAAAGTCACCTCCACGACAGATTCTTGGGAGATGTACGACACCACCCGTCAAACATTTAATGTTTACGGCACTCAGCTAAAAGCAAATCTAAATAATGCCGAAACAGATGACACCCGCATCGATATTTTGAGCAATGGCTTTAAGGCACGCTCAAGCAACACGGCGGTGAACGCGGCACAGAGTTATATTTTTGCGGCATTTGCCCAGCACCCATTCGGCGGCGACGGCGTAGCACCAGCGACAGCACGATAGGAGAAAATTATGTGGAAATACGGCGAGCAAACCATCCGCGAGCATCGGGCTTGGACGGATAACGACGGCATCCAGCATCCGCGCAACTGGCATATATGGTCCGCAGATGAAAAGGCGGCGGCAGGGCTGACCGAAGTGACGCCAGAGACGCCGCCAGATTCGCGGCTATATACCTGGTCCCAAAACGCCGATGGCACAATCAACAAAACAGCCAGAGCGTTAGCCGATAGCGGTTCCGGCGATGATCTGGTCAAGGGTGTGAAAACCAGTCTGAAAGATGAGGTGAACAGCCAGCAGGGTTCACTGCTTTCGCTTACTGACTGGTATGTAATTCGCAAGGCAGACAAAGGCACCGCAATCCCTGACGCGATTCAAACTTACCGAGACGCGATCCGCGCAAAGGGCGATGCGATGAAGGCAGCGATTGATAATGCGGCTGACACTGCTGCTGTGGCTGCGCTGTTTGTTACCTGGGCAGACGGCAACAAGAGCGGCATTCTGTTCGACTGGCCAGAGTTAGAATAATGAAATGGTGGGTATGGCTTATGTTCTTTGGTGCCGTCATTTTGACGGCTTTTTTTATGCGCCCAGCACACGCGCACGATCTTCCCTGTTTCGACAAATCGCAGGCAGAGCTGCTTCAGCCGCGCGACACTTTGCGCGGATATGGCGCGATTGAAGAAGGGATTATTAAGCTGTCGGTGACAGTGTCTGGCGCATTTTTAATCACGTTCAGCCCGCCAAAACACGACGCTATGGTCTGCTTAGTGTGGATGGGCGAGGGCTGGCAGTTTGTAAGACCAACGGGCGAGGAAGCTAAATATGAACGCTGACACAAAAATCGCGGTGGACACCGCCGCCGTCGGGGCTGGGTTTGGGAGTTGGCTAAGTTGGCTTCCTGATGTGGCCGCCCTGTTCAGCGTGATCTGGCTCGCGCTGCGTATTTGGGAAATGGAAACGGTTAAACGGCTCACCGGACGCAGCTAAATGTTTGACGACCCGCGTATGCTTATCAGTTTGGGCACGACTGTTGCCACGCTGGCCGGTGCCTTTGCCGTCGTTCGCTTTGAAGTGAAGAATATCACCTCAGTGCTGCGTGACCTAGAATCTCGTTTGCGCGACATGGACAAAATTTCTGATTCACAAGAGGTGAGTATCCAGAATTTGATTCAGCGTGCTGACGTCACGAGTTCGATGTTGGCCCCTGCCGAGAGAGAGGCCAGGGCGCGCGAGGTCGCGACGATTCGGTCGGAACTAGGAACGGCGATCCGAGATTTAGAGGTCATCAAAAAAATGCACAACGGCGAACACAAATGATTGGTTTAATTGCAGGGCTGGTAAAGCCGCTAATCTCTGGCGCTGTCGATTACGTCAGCACAGGACAAGAAATCAAAAAGGCAGAGCGGGAAAACAAGGCGCGGTTAATGCGCGACACCGCCAGCAACAACCATGAATGGGAGATGGCATCGCTTGCTGACAAAGACCGTTGGCTGCGACGCATTTCGTTTTCGATGTTCAGCGCACCGTTTATTTGGGCGTTGTTCGATCCAACAGGCGTGGAGGTCTATTTCACAATTGCACTAAGCAGCGTGCCAAGCTGGTGGTTGGAATTATATGGATGCATGATTGGCGGCGTGTGGGGTGTCAGCGCATTGAAGAACACCATGCCAGCCTTGGTTAACGGTGTTGTAAAAGCAGTGCGGAAAAAGTGACCTTCGAGGAAAAGCTGCGCCTAGTGCTGGAAACAGACGAAGGCATTGTCCACGAGATATACGAAGATCACCTCGGCCACCCAACCTGCGGCATTGGCCATCTGCTGGTTGAGGCAACAGACCGTGAATACGGTTGGCCGATTGGCATTGCGATCAGCGAGGCGCGGGTGACGCAGCTATATAATCAAGATGTCGGCATCGCGATCAAGGATGCCCGCTGGCTGCATCCAGATTTTGACGACCTTCCAGACCCGGCGCGGATCGTCATCGCCAGCTTGTCGTTTCAATTAGGACTGCCCAGGTATCAGCGTTTCAAGCTGCACCATGCCGCGATTGAAAACAGAGATTGGCCGGAAGCGGCGGCACAACTTCGTGACAGCAATTTGTACCGGCAGACGACGAACCGCACCGAGCGGCACGCGAAACGGCTGGAATCTATTGCCTGACTTCCGGCAGCAGCAAGGGCAGGTCTGTGAAACAATACTCACAGAATGGTTGCTACGGCAGGGATATTACGTTTTAAGACCGCTCGCGGGTCACGGGCCGGTCGATGCGATTGCGTACAATGAGGAAGGTGAAATTTTTTTGTTTGACGCAAAGCAAGATTCACGTCGCCTTAATCCAGATCGCAAAAAAAAGACGCGCATACATCGCCCTTTATCGGCTGTGCAGAAATTGCTCAACGTTAGAACTGCCTACGTCGATATTGACACCCGGCAGGTTCATATTGTCCCGGCTATTGGAACCTAAATGTAAATTTTTTATAAAAAGAAGGGCGTCTAGCTGTGTTTTAAAAGTGGTTACTGTGAAGTCGCCACATGCTTGTTCGACAAACACCTCGTACAAATCTGCATATTTTCGTAACTCAACTGATGACATAAAAAAAATCCCCCTCTCTGTCCCATTTATAAAAACAGACAGAGAGGGAGAAAAAAACAAAAGAAGGTGGAAAATTTTTCCGGAAAATTTTTCCACTAATTTAGCTTGACTTTGAACGCTCCATCAATTCCGTAATCAGCCGATGAAACTCTCGGACGTCTTCGAGGTATTGGGTAATCGGGTAGCGGTCTTCGCCGAAAAGATCAGTGAGCAATTCACTCAGGTAAAATAGGAGGCCTTCGGCACCGGCCTCGTCGCTTCCAAAGAAATTATCTGTGTCGCTGCACAGCCCGCGCGTCGGGTAGTAGGTTTTGCGGCGAGAATCTTTTTCCAGAGGCACGGCCTCTAACGAACCTATCTCAACGGCGGTTCGCAAAATTGTACGAACCGTGCGGCTGGTGCAGCGCATTCTGCCTTTTATTTCATCTTCGTCGGTCGGCCTATGGTCTAAATAATAATTCATCATGACGAGATGATGCAGGGTGATACGGTCAGAGTTGGCAAACCACCATTTCAAGCCGCTCCCTGCTTTGTCGGCGGACTCAATTGCGTACAACCGAGTTTTCAAAAACGCCCCTTGGAATTTTCTAAATTTATCCGCTTCCAAAATCATTCCATTTTGGCGTTGCGACCGCCGGGGATTAGTAATTAGTTGTTTGTTTCGAGCATCCCTACCGAAAAAAGATTGGTAATTGCCCGCAAATTCTTCGTTTTTTAGATGCTCTTTTAAAGAATACGTCGTGAACCTCGCCCCCCCCAACGGCTGAGTTGGTGCGCCGCGCGGCTCGGTTAAGGAATCTCCGTCTTTGGTTGCGAGCGTAATTTGTACTTTCTTAGACATTATAACTTTCCCCTGTTGCTTAATATTGTCCCGTTTCAAACGCTTGATTTTTATTGTAACCAAACACGTCATCCAGAACGTTGCCCAGATTATGATCGCGATTGCGATCCCGAAAATAACGGGCGTACTGATAATATGTAAAATCGATGCTGCTATGGCCGAGGAACGTGGCTACTTCTGCATCAGAAACCTGCTTTGAAAAAATCAACACACTGGCATAAAAATGCCTCAGATCGTGCCATGTCATCCGCGCGACAGGTTTGTTGTTGTACAGCGCGTTGTCACAGGCCGCATGCAGACCTCGCTTACGCCAATTGCTGTGGTCTGCCATTGACCCTGTTTTGGTGGGAAACACGAGGTTATTGCCGCGCATTTCGAGCGGCTGTTCCATTTTCCATTCCCGCAGCATCTGAGCCACGACGTTCGGCATCTTCAGCGTGCGGTAGCTTTTATCAGTTTTTGGCAAACCAATTACCGGGTATTCCTTTCTGTCTTTGTGGCCGCGTTTTTTCTTCGCCCGCTTCACATTGATATAACCGTAGTCGAAATCCAGATCGTCCCAGGTCAAAGTAACCTGTTCGCCAGCCCGCAGACCTGTGTAAGCGGCAAACATGATCTGACGCCGGTAAAGATCAGGGGCAGCGCTTATTACGCAGGCCATTTCCGCAGGGCTGATGCTGCGGGGTTCTTTGGGCGGCAAGCCCTTCAACGAAATTTTTATCTTTTCTGCCGGTGATTTGTGCAGCCAGTCGCGGGTGACGCACCAGTCAAACATCTGTTTGATTGTCACAAACGCCCGTCTGACGGTCGGCTTTGCTCGACACTCGGACATTTCCCTGCGGACATTTTCGGCCAGCAGATCGTGCGTGATGTCGCATAGATTAAAGTCACCGACAAAACGATTGCCCACCCGTACCAGACAAAGCTGCTTCAGGTGCCGGGTTTTATTATCTAACTCACCGACGCCGATTTCACCGTCGTCGCAGCGTTCTTCTTGCTTGTCCAAAAAACGGTCGCACGCAACCCTCAAACTGCTGGGTAAGTCGCGCATGTTGCCGGGACGCAAGCGTGACATTTTTTGCAGCATGTCTTCGCGATGTATCGCGGCTCCGGCTTGTGTGCCAAAAAATCTTGGCTCACCACCGCCGTACTTCCTTAGATCGATGCGGTATTCTTTTCCCCTGACAATCTCGCGAACGCCTTTTGGTGTGTTGCTCTTTTTGCTCATTTCCGTCCTCCTTTGTGCTGCTAGATATAACTATTGTTATACTTAATACAACAGGTTTCTGCGCTGGAAGTCAGACGGCTTGCGGAACTTTTGCGGAAAACGCGCCAAAAACGCGCCAAAAAGAAAAGCCGCCTCCTTCGGGAGACGGCTAATGTATTGATTTAATTGTGTGATTTTGGTTGCGGGGGCAGGATTTGAACCTGCGACCTTCAGGTTATGAGTGTGTCCCAAGGCCCAATAAAATCAGATAGATACAGCCGTCTCAACACTTTAATACACCCACAATTATCGTAAGTCATCCTGAATCATCGGGAAAACGCGTTGAAAACGCGCCAAGCGTCGCGACTTCTAGGCGTCGTCAATGTTCAGTGACTTCCCCTGACCCGTCGCAAGTTTCACACGTCGTCCAGTATAGCCAATAAGTTTGATAAGGACCGTTGGCATCGACGCCGCCAATGACGCGTTCGCGTTCCACCTCACCGCTGCCATCGCAGTCGGGGCAGTCTTTAGAACCGACGGTCAGGATTCCATCTTTCAATAGCAACACGCAACAGCTTTGCTTGTGTAATTGCAGAGATATTTTTTTTATCGCTGCATAAAACAGCTTGCGCGCGTTTGTCGCCGCGCCACCATCGCCAACACTTTTTCATGTTTTCTTCGCCGTCTTTGGCGTCTGCGCCCAGAGTTCGTAATGGTGCTGCGAAATCTTTTTTTGAGCGATAATTAAGTCGCCGTTTTGGACAGCTTTACGCGCCATCTTCAACGGATCGTGACTGCCTAAATACGGACAGTCCTCTGTCGGCAACCAGCGACCATGCACACCCTTACAAACACCAATAACGCGCCACGTCATTTTGCGTCGTTCATTTGGTGACATAGCTGACTGGGAATGCTCGTCTGCGATCTGCTGATACGATCCGCAAACAACTTTTTTAAGATCGTCGTTCTGATTAATCGTCATGCGACTGAGCAAGTTCGTAGGCGATTGCCAGGTATCCGATAGCATCAATGTAATTGTCCTCCTTTTTGGGATCAGCTTTCATGCGCGCAACTTTCATCAGCGCCATCATTGTCGCCGTCTGCACAGCGTCGATGTCTGCGTCGATAAAAAATGACCACAGGTCAGCAATTGTCTGATGATTTTTTTTCGCAGGTCCGTACTCGCGCGCGCGATCACCTGTAATAATTGACCTAGAGATTTCCAAAACAACTTCACGGGGCGCAGGGTGATGCGGCTGTGGCGCTGCTACTTTGTCTGGCACAACGCATTCGGGGCAAGGCGCGTTGTCGTCATGCCGCAGGTAGCCATTCCCGCCGCACGTGTCGCACACCGTCATTGTTCGCCCCGAATTGCTTTAATGAGCGCAAACGGAATGCGGAAACGGTTGCCGTCTTTAATTATGGGACAATTATTCTTTTCAGCTATTTCGTTGAAAGCACCGCGCCGCAGCATGCGGTACATACGGTTGCGGTCAGCCGGTGTAGCGCTGCCATATATTTCTTGAGACGCTTGCTCGACCGATAAAAGTGTCGGCTTGTTGTACATTTCTTGTAACTCCTTTCAATCAGGAGAAACAAGATAGTAACAGATTTACATTAAGGTCAACTGTTTTGTTACGCTGAGTGTAACTATATCGTGCGTATCGCTTTTATGTAATGCAGCGCACGCAAGTCACTGTTATCAATATAAATTTCATCGTCCGGGTTGTGTTGCGACAGATGAATGCCGGTTTCTGTGCGATTCACGAATCGTTTTACAATTGCCCGCAACTCACCATTTTTCTCAAACTGCACCACGGCATAATCGCCAGCCCTGACCGGCCGATAGGGATGCACAATCACTACTTCCCCGGGGTAAAAGCGCGGCTCCATGCTTTCGCCCACAATCATCACGGCGTAGCAGTCTTCTACTTCTGCAAGGTAGGTGGGCTTTTCAATATAATCGACTGGGCCGTCTGATATAGCAACGGCACCCTGCCCTGCGGCTGCCCTGCCATACAGCGGTATATCATCACCGCGTCCGCGTTTTACCGCTTGCGCTTCAGCAGGCACGTCTTCACCGGCTACATAGTCGGTGCTGACGCCGAAGCGCTCCGCAATCATTCGGCATATAGGTTCGCGAGGCGGCGTTACTTCTTGCCTGTCCCACCGACGCAGTCGCGGCCCCGACACATCAAGCATGCGCGCAAGCTGCGCTGCCGTCACGTCGTTGGCGATACGTATTTCTCGGATTCTATTTTTTTTCATCAGTACCCATTCGCATGCACAGATAATGTACGGAAATTGTCAGTCCCTTGCAAGTAACAATCTGTTATACATTTGTTGCGTTTATAAAACAACGCACGTCCTTGAAACTTATGGGGGGCCAACGCCCCTTCCTTTTTTGGCATGACATTAAAAAAATATCTGAAAAACAGAAATTTAACTTACGGGCAGTTTGCGCGCCAAATCGGCGTAAGCCGGAACGCCGTTTATTATTGGGCGACCGGCAGACGGCGGCCGTCCATTGAAAACACATTAAAAATCGAAGCCGAGACGGAGTGGCTTGTAACTGCACGCGATCTGTTTAGCGCAGCATCGGAGGCGATTGATGCCTAATCGCAACAAGCAACGCGGATACGAACTAGAGGCCGCTTGCCGCGACTTCTGGATCGCAAACGGGTTTACAGCCAAGCGCACACTCGCCAGCGGCGCATACAAGCAGCAGCTTGGCGATGAGCATGCGGGCGACCTGCACATCGAAGATTTTGTGGTGGAAGCCAAGCGGAAAAAATCCGGCTTTAAATTTCTATACGACAGCCTCGCGCAAGATGACGGCGTGTCGGACTGGCTGTGCATCCGACAGGACCGCAGCCCCCGGCTCTACCTGATGCGCGAGGAAGCCGTGCTGAAACTCATGCAAATGGCATACGGCAAATGAAACTGTCTGATTTAGTCAAACACGTCAGCTACAGCAGCTTAGTCTGCGCCCGCACCGACATCGCCTACTGGGTCGCGCGGTACGGCCACAAACTGTACGACCCGACAAACGCTGCAATGGCACGCGGTCAGGCAGTCGAGCATGGCTTAAAATACTGCCACAACGGCGGCGAGTTTGACGATCCCATCGATGAAGCGATGAAAGAGTTTAACAAGCGCACCGCGCTTGGCGTAGACGGCGAAGCAAAGCAACGCGAAGCCAATAACATCCCCGGCTATTTTGAAAACTACGCTGACCTGTGGGACGGCAAACTGCCGCAGATCGAAAGCTACCAGCAAAAGATTACGCTGGAGATACCTGGCCTCCAAGTGCCGCTGATTGGCTACACCGATTTTGAATTTCCCGACAGCGTCGTTGATATCAAGACGACCGGGCGGATGCCGTCTGCCATCAGCGCATCGCACCGCTGGCAGGGCGCGATCTACCAGCAGGCCGCTGGCAATCGCAAAGTTGAGTTCATTTACCTGACGCCAAAGAAGGCGGCGCGTTACCTGCTTGAAGACAGTGAACAGGATTGGATTGCTGTCTGCCAAGCGGCAACGCGGCTGCAAACATTTCTGTCAGCGTTTGATGATCTGGAACACCTGACATCTGCGGTCATCCCAAACTACGAAAGTTTTTACTGGTCAAACCCGCAAACACGGAAAACGGCGCAGGAGATTTTTGGGTTCTAAGCGCTTCACGGCACCGCGCTTAAAAAAATGTGCCAACACAAATGAGGACAAAGACATGTCACGCACACGACTAACGAACCGGGAGCGGTTTGATATTGAAAGTTTTATCGCACGGAATGGCGATGAAACGGAACTTGGCTGGAAGTACCGCGCAAATTTGTCAGACGAAGCGGTCGCCGAGCAGTTTGGTGCTACCCGGCAAACAGTCGCGGCTATCCGCTCGAAGACGTTTGGCAATCTTGCAGGCCACGCTAGCCGTTCCGGCGGAAAGATGGCTGAACTTTTGGAACGGTTAGAAGCAGTCGAACAGAGGTTGCAGGCGCTGGATCAAAGCACCAACGCAAGGCAGCCAACTTGGAAGGACAAAAGCAACGGCAACGGAATCATTTCATCAGAAAGGGCAAAAGCATGCCTCTAAATTTAGACAGCGGCCCTGGTGAGGGCGGCAGCCAGTTCTACGACAAGCTGCGCTTCAACGCGCAGGGCGGGGTCTGGTACATGAAATCAGGCGATGAAGAAACGCGGTTTAACGACGGCTTCCAAGCGGTCTTTGACATGGACAACCTGCAAACGGGTTGGTCGCGGTTCAATGGATCGTTTTTGGATTTTATCGCTGACCCATCACTTGAAACATCGGCACCGAAACCAGCCGACGAGACGGAAGAAGACAAGTGGAAGCGCAGTTTCAAGGTGCTTGCCTTTTCCAACGATGCGTTCGGCGGCGTGGTTGAGTTCATGCACCAGGCGCGCACGGTAACTGCGGCGTTTTCAGAATTGTACGCCGATTACGAAGGCAAGAAGGCCGACGGCAAGCTGCCGGTCGTGAAGGTGAAGGGATCGCCCAAAAAGGTAGGCGATTACTACGCGCCGGATTGGGCGGTAGCGAAGATGGCCGACAGGCCGGACGCGTTTAACGGCGGCGCATCAGCGCCAGCAGCAGAGCCATCACCTGCTGACGCTGAGTTTTAGGTGCGCACACGGCAGGGGTGATGCCCTTCACCTCTGCCGTTTTTCTCGGATTAAAAAATGATGCCTGATCGCTACGCGACATTCGCGCCCAAGCTGGCCGACCTTGGCTATGACACCACGCCTGTGAACGGCAAGAAGCCAATCCTGACGGGCTGGTCGCAACGACCAGACACGGCAAAGGACTTTGCGCTTCACGGTGACGCCGGTATCGGCGTGCTGTGCGGCGGTGAACACAACCTCGTCGCCATCGATGTCGATGTGGTCAATCCATTTTTATCCAACGCCATAAAAGCATTGATTGAAGACACGCTGGGCAAGTCACCGCGCCGCGTGGGCAAGCAGCCAAAGTTCCTGATGATGTTCCGCTGCACGGAGCCAATGACCAAGCGCAAGACCGGCACCTATGAGATAGAAGGTGCAGACTGTCAGGTCGAAGTGCTGGCAGAGGGACAGCAATTCGTCGCCAGCGGCATACACCCCGACACACAACAAAAGTATTTCTGGCCCGACGACACCATCATGGACTTCCCCATTGAAGACCTGGAAACCGTCACGCCGGACGACCTGCAAGACTTCCTGCACGCGTCCGCAACCATACTGGACAAGTACGGCCCGCTGAAGGGCAGGGTCAGTGAGGTCAGAACCACACCACCGCCAGCGCTGAACCTGAAAGAACTGGACGGCGAGATTGCTGAGATCGAAACCGCACTCGCGTTTCTGCCCAATGATGACGAACATTATGATGACTGGGTGCAGACGCTGCATGCCATCAAGGGGGCGCTGGGGGACGATGGTTACGATCTCGCGCATCGCTGGTCGAAACGATCCGACAAGTACGACGAAGCAGAAACAGACCGCGCGTGGCGCAGCATAAAGGCCGTCAAACACATCGGTGCCGGGTCCATTTTCCACTGGGCATCAGAATACGGTTTCAACCTGCGGGAAGTGCGGGAGCCACAGCACCCCGGCCCTGCTGACGTGCAACCTGACCAGCCCATACAGAACAAGCAGCCCTCGCCGCTACTGCGTGCGTCAGAGATTCGAGGACCACTACCACAGCGCGAGTGGCTGCTTGACCAATGGTTTCCCAACCAAGCCGTTTCGGTGCTGTTTGGGCAGGGTGGCGTGGGCAAGACGCTGCTGGTGCATCAACTCGCGAACTGTGTCGCGACCGGCACACCATTTATGGGCATTACGACAAAGAAAATGCCGGTGCTGATGGTGCTGTGCGAGGACGACGCGTTGGAGATAAGCCGCAGGCAGCTATCGATCAACGAGTGGCTACAGGTCAACGAGATAACCGACAGCGGCCCATCCAACCTGCTGATATGGCCCAGAGTGGGCGAAACAAACATCCTTGTCACATGGCCGCAGCAAGGCGAGGACAAGCCGGGTGAGTTCTACGGCCAGCTATGTGAGCAAGTGCAGGCGGTCAAAGCAGAACAAAACGCAGAAGAAATCCTGCTGGTGATCGACACAGCGGCCGACACGTTCGGCGGCAACGAAAACATTCGGCGTGAGGTCAACACGTTTATCAAGACGTATCTGGGCAGCTTCTGCACCAAATACGACGCGACGGTGCTGATGCTAGCGCACCCGTCCATGTCCGGCATGGCATCCGGCACAGGCATGTCTGGCAGCACCGCCTGGGAGAATAGTGTCAGGGCGCGCGCCTATTTTTCACGCAGTGATACCGACGATGATGTGCGGATACTGAGCCGAAAGAAATCGAACTATTCACAGTCCGGCGACAGCACCGACATGACGTTGCTGTGGGATCAGGGCGTCTATCAGTTGCCATCGTCGCCGGGGCAGATGGATCGCATCCAGAACAGGGCGCTGAAGAACAAAATTATCGCCGCAATCGATGACGCATTTAACGCCGGATTGCCCTTCCAGATGCGTACCGGCAGGAAGATTTCGACCGCTCTGCCGACGCTGCTAAACGAGCGTCAGGGGGTCGTAATGAGGGCCGTTCGTGACCTTGAAAACGAGGGTGAAATCACGATGCAGGCGCGTGTTGGATACCGAATTGTGAAAAACCGCAAAACGGAGGTAAGCCATTGAAATACATAGTAAAAACCCTTATGTGTCGGAGCCGTTACACACTCAGCGAAAAACGTAACAGTTTCAACGACTTATCAATTACACACATAAGCATATCTATAGATAGAGCGCTATGTGCGCGCTCTAATAGATAATTAGGTCGCGGATGTCTAAAAAAAGGTTCCAGCGACCAGACCCGATTACTAATCCTGACAGCTTCCTGCGTCGGACGGACGAGACGGTTTTTCATGCGCTTCAGCCGCTGGATGAAACTGTGCGGCAGATGGAGGACAGATGGGGCGTCGACAGATTGGAAACGCTGGTCAGCGTGGACACGGCTGCCAGGTTTGCCAGTGCGAAGGTAAAGCTGGATGAGTCCATTTTTCAAAACGATGCAACAGAGGTAGCCAAGCGGGCTGCGATCATGCAGCGCGGATGGGAAGCATTAGACCGCGAAGCGACGGAGCGCGGCCACACAGCGCTTTCGATCACGGCATGGACATGGCGTGATGATGGCGGAAGGGCGCACGCATTTGTCCGCGACGTGGCGGAAGCGCATCAGTACGGAAAGGAAAACCCCGGCGTCGCAGTGTGGACGATGGCAGAGATCATCCGCATCGTGGATAATTTCGACCATTTTTCAAAAAATCTGCCCAGCGAAGCGAAGGTTGCGTTCCCCGGTGCCGAAGTGTCAGCGATCAAAAACAAGGGAAAGCTGGACGATGACATCCCATTTTGAAAACGCACCATTTTTCTCCCTAGACGAATTTGAGGATGTGCTATTCGAGGCCGCGCGGACAATTAGCCGATTGCCAGCCGCCGGACCTCGCGGCCACGCGACCGGCTGGCCGGACTGGGTACGAGATGCGAACCTTGCCTACGGCTACAATGAGGAACCCGTTCGGCTAGGCCCGCCAGCCGCCCGCGAGATTGACCGGCTGGATAAAGTAATCGGCTGCCTATGGGCCGCTGACCCTGCCGACGCTCGCGTTTGCATGGCCGTTGCATTCAGCGCGCAAAAACATGGATGGCCGCGCAGTCGTGGCCCGCAATGGAAACGCGTCAGCGATGGCATGGGCATCGCGCCAGATACCCTTAAAACGCGTTTTAAAGCCGCCACAGAACGATTGTGGCGCGCCGGGGTAGTGAGAGGCCCGCTGAATCGGAAGTGAATCAGCGGGCCGCAGAATCCGTTTTAGGATATAACGGGTTTTTAGCCGTTAAGCGCCCGGCTAAATGAATGGGAAAAGGGAAGATTATCGATCATGTCTTGCACCCCAATTGAACGGTTGGCTATGTCAGCAATTTCATACCGCGAACCCTCCTCTCTTGGCTCGTGCATCCACTCGCTTTCGCCAGCCTCGACAATAAAAGACAGCGCCTCAAACTCATCGTGAGACATCGTTAGTTGGTAGGTGCGTTTTGTTTTTTTAATTTTCATTCGTCGCCCTCCTTCTCTACAATCCAATTATCCAACGCTTGCTTGCGACTAAACGCAATCAATTCTTCGGCAGCTTCCTCAGTCGGTGCCATCGCGTAGGCGGCGTGCATGACAACCGCCATTAACCCGGCCAGTCCGTCGTGTTCGGTTGCGCCGGACCTGGCTAACGCATCAAGCGCGTTTAACCCGGCGTCATGCCCGGCGGTGTAGGATTTTTGTGTGTCGGTCATTCGATAACCTCGTACCCTTTGCCCTCAATATATTCTATTGCGTCCAGTTCGAGCCAGTCTACGAAGTCATCGCGGCCGTCGTCGCTGTCGTCGTCTGCTTTCCAGCCCAATGATTCCGCAAACTCTAGCGTATCGCCCAAACATTCGTATTTATAAATTTTCTTGTTCATTCAAACTTGCCCGTCAAAATAGGAAAAGCGGATATCCCCGGCATCCATCAAAAACAGATTGCCCCGCCGTTTCCCCCTTCTGGCGTTTTGGTTTTCCCACACATACAAATCGCCAACCTCTGTTTGATAAAGATCGTAATCGCTACCCCTTGCCTTTATAAAATCAGCAATCGTTTCGCGCGTATCAACGACCTGTGCAGGTTGACAAACCCACGCGGTTTCAATGCCGAATTTGTTGCAATTCCATTGGCTTGTCGCGTTACAAAAATCTGTTTCATTCATGATTTACCCTCCCATTGCCGCAATCATAGCGGCGTTCAATTTTGGCGCTAGTGAATAGAAAACAAGCGCGACGCCGAAAATTGTGATCAGCACAAGCGCCTCGGCGGCTGTTGTGAATGCGCGTTTCATTGCGCGGCCTCCATGTCTTGCATCGCCGCGACGCATTCGCGGAACATTTCCCGCGTTCGGTCGCGGTCGCGCGGCCCCCAGTACATTGCGGAATGGATTTCTTTGCGGATCAATTCGCGCTGGGTTGATGACCATCCGAGATCAATCATTTCCCGCGCCCATTGTTTTGCGTCGGAACTAATGCGGGCGGGTTTGCGGCTATGTGAGGTGATCATTCGGCCGCCTCCGCTTTGTCGATCTTTGCGTCAATTGCTTGCGCTATTCTGGCGTTGAGTTCGCCATACGCTATAATGCTGGCAATACCGTTATATGTGAGGTCTTCCCACGGGCCGCAGTCTTCGTAAAACTGCTCGCCATTGTCGGTATTGCAATTTTGGCAGAGTTCGTGGGCCTTGTGGTAGTAGATCGCCCATTCGCTACCGTCGGCGTGTTCGTGCGCGCGATCCATCGCGGTGTCGCGGTCGCCGTCGCATTCGCTAATTATTTCGGCGGCGATTTCCGCCGCGTATTCGTCTAGTCTATAATCGTTGATAGTCATTATCGATCCTCCAATGATCGGTTGTGATTAGCGTCGGTGACGGGGTGCAACCCGTCCCGGCGCGGTTTAGATTGATTTGTTTAGCCAATAGGCGAGGCCGCATATAACTGCCGCGCCGGTAAACATGATTGCGTGAAATATGATTATGAATTCGGTCATTTATTAAAATTCCAACTCAATAAATTCGCCAGTCGGCACATATTCGCCAACCATTGTTGCGCCGATATCTTCTTGCCAGAAATCAATTTCAAAACCGCAGAATTTGCACGCGTCTATTGTCTGTTGTGTGGTTGCATGCCCTTGCGCCCAATGCGTCAAAAGTGTTTCGGCTGCGTAAGTGTCCAATTCTTTTTGCGTTAGCATTTTGTCGCCTTTCATGTTGTGTACGTTAAACATATAACAAGCTGTTATATTGAATACAACAAAAAAGTGCGCTGGAAGTCGCAAAAGATATCCGCTATTGCCAACACGCCGAAAAGCGCGCATAAATTTCTAAAGTGGGGATTTATGGCCCAACAGCGACGCGGCGGCGGTAAATCGCGGAAAATTACAGACACTGTTAAAGAAGGTATTGTAACCGGCATGGCACAAGGCCAGATGCTGGTCGATTTGTGCGACGAATATAAAATATCGCGGCAAGGTGTATGGGAAGCGCGGCGGATTGATCCAGCGTTTGATGAATTGTTTGAACAAGCCGCGTGTAACGGAATTACCGTCAGCTTGGAAAACGCCCGAAAGGATTTAGCGGCGGCAACAAAGCGCGACGACGTACTTAAATATAAAGAGTTATTGAGGCATGCCGAGTGGATGGCAGAAAAACGCCTTGCAATCTATCAACCGGCACAGCGTGCGGAAATTACGCACAACGGACCAATGGTCGTCGGTTGGCAAACAATCGAAGGCACGGCAGAAACGATTTTTTCCGACGATCAAGTGGACCTTCGCGCGCGACAAATCACGGCAGATGACGCGTTGCCGAACATCGCCACGTCATAAACGCGCCAGAAACGCGACGAACACCAGAAAAACGGCAGACCTCTGCGGCCTGACCCGCAGGTTCCGTACCTGAGGGGGCGGGGGTCTTCGGGCAGGGGTACCCCCGGCCGCGCCCGCGCCACCACATATGATCCTATGCTCAACACGACTGAAAGTAGAATTTCAAAAAACGCATGAGACGCCTGATACCTGATGTCCTGACGGCAGCGCAATGCGCATCCCTGGCCGCGACAACGGGGTATCTGGCTTGGCAGGACGACAGGCTGCTACCTGTCCTCTCGCGCCTGTCGTCCTGCCTCCCTGAAGCCGGATACGACCCGCCGTCTTACGTAAGGGTAGAACAGCGCAGCGAGGGGCATGAGTGGCACTGTGACAAGGGTAACAACGGACATATGGACTGGTGCGCCTACACAGCGTCGGTTCTTCTCTCACCGCCAGAGGATTACAGCGGCGGTACTTTTAAATTTGAGGATGGGCAGGAGCATCACCACTACCGCGATCTGCTGTACTACAGCAGCGACGAACGCCACATGGTAGAGCGTCATCGCGGCAACAGAATGGTGCTTTTGATGTTTATGAATGAAGCAAGCGAGAGGCAGTCATAACGTAACAATTCCGTATACTCCGCGTCCGTTACAGAACGATTTTCATAACAGTGCGCGACGCTTCAATGTTGCGGTCTGCCATCGTCGTTTTGGCAAGACCGTCATGGCTATTAACCACCTGCTGCGTGACATACTTTTGTGCCAGCACCCCCGCCCCCAGGGGGCTTATATAGCGCCGACATACACGGCTGCTAAACGGATAGCATGGGCGTACCTGCGCGAATATGCGGGGGTTATACCGGGGGTGAAGTTTAACGAAGCGGAACTGCGCTGCGACCTGCCGGATGATCGCAAGATATATCTACTCGGCGGCGATAGCGCAGACAATCTTCGGGGCTTGGCATTAGATAGCGTAATTCTTGATGAATACGCGGACATGAATACGCGCCTGTACCCGGAGGTCATCAGGCCAGCGTTGGCAGATAGGCTTGGTAACTGCATGTGGATTGGGACGCCACGCGGTTCCAATCAGTTTAAAGAGATGTACGACTATGCCCGCGAGCAGGAGGAAGCGGGCAGCGAAGACTGGTTTACGATGCTTTTCAAAGCATCGGAGACGGGCATTTTGGAGCAAGCGGAACTAGATGCTGCGCGCGAGGTAATGGATGACTCGCAGTACGAACAGGAATTTGAATGTAGCTGGAGTGCTGCATTAGTCGGAAGCTATTACGGGCAGGCACTTGATCTTGCGGAAACGGATGGGCGCGTTACGAGCGTTCCGTATGATCCTAATTTACAAGTTTCGGTGAGCTTCGATCTCGGCGTCGCGGATTCAACTGCTATATGGTTTTGCCAAGAGTATCCCAGAACCGGCGAAATCAGGCTCATCGATTATTACGAAGCAAGCGGTGAGGGCTTGCACCATTACGTGCGGGAATTGAACAACCGGCCGTATCATTACGACAAGTTCTATTTCCCGCACGATATTATGGTGCGAGAGCTTGGCAGCGGGTCCAGCCGCTATGAAATGTTGCTTGGCCTTGGAATGCGTCCTACTGTTGTTGCGAAGCTGAAGGTGCAGGACGGCATCGAGGCGGTACGCGGCCTGCTACCGCGATGCTGGTTTGACCGGAAACGGTGTGCGGAGGGTTTGAAACTTCTCCGCAACTATCACCGGGCATGGGACGCAAGAAGGAATGATTGGCGTGATAGACCTAATCACGATCATAGCTCACATAGCGCAGACAGTTTTCGGTATCTAGCTGTCGGGCTGCGTGACGCAGACGACAACGAACTGCTGCAAAGTGTTTCGCGTTCGCAGAGATTGGGCGATGGCCGCCCGGTAATACTTACTGACTACGCGGATAGTTTTGTCTAGCGTCGATATTGTCCGCGCGACATACGCGGATATTGTTTACATAGCGCGGCGGTTACGCGCAGCGGACAAAAGCGAGATTTACCCGCATCTGTTTAATCCCTCGCCGGAAAACCTGGCGGCGTTTTCTTTTAATCAACGTTTTGCGTACTGCGCGCTGCACAACCAGCGCCCGGTTGCTGCATGGGGTGCGCATGAGCGGCTACCAAAAGTGTGGCAGTGCTGGATGTTTGCGACCGACGAATGGCCGCAGGTTGCGTTATCGACAACACGTTTTATCAGGCGAAAGTTTGCACCGGAGATAGCGGACACAGGCGCGGTTCGTCTGGATTGCTGGTCTGCTGACGATCACGATGTATCGCATCGCTGGCTGGAAATACTGGGCTTTGTGCGTGAGGCAACTTGCGAAGACTACAGTCAGGATCGCCAGACGTACCATTGCTATTCGATTACACGAAAAAGGTTTGACGAAGGAATTTAATATGTGTGGTGGCAGTGACGGCGGAGGCGACGGCGGCGACGCTAGCCTGACAATGGCAACCAATCCCGCAATTGGTACTTATAAAGCAAGCGGTGTGCGCGGTGGCCGTGGTGATATTGGTGGACGCGCAGAAGCCTACGGCGCGCCAGCCGATCCTACCGGCACGCGTGGCGAGGTTGCGGCGGGTGCCACGTTCAACAGCATGCGTTCGTGGTCTGGTCGCGTGTTTGGCGAAACCCGTTCCGATCAGGACATTGCTAACGACCAAGCAGTTTCTAACGCGTTAGAGGAAGGCCGCTCAACATTTACAACCGCACGCGGGCGACAGGCTTCGGTGGCGGGGTATAGCCGTGGTCGTTCGCCGCCCACACCGGGCAGTTTGCTGGATCAGGTTAACCAGCCGCCGACAGTCGGCGGTGCGGTAGGGCTTGGCGTGTCTACACTTATTGGAGGGCCATTAGGTTTTGTCGCGGGCCGCGCTGCCAGGGGTGTAGTCAATTCACAACTTGGCAGTCGTTCTATTCTCGGAGGTAATTGATATGTGTGTGCCAAGCCCCAACCCGCCACCGTTACCACCTCCCCCTCCGGCTCCAGAGCCGCCACCAACGCGCGATGATCCAGAGGTAGTAGGTGCGCAAAGGGCTGCGCGTCGCCGTGCTATTTCAGCGCGCGGTCGTCAATCAACGCTTTTAACAGGCGGGCAGGGTTTGGAAGACGAAGAAGCAAACCTTGGCCGCATAAGTTTGTTGGGCGGATAACAGTAAAAAGGAGATATCCATGCCAAAAGGCAAAGGAACTTACGGCAGCAAGGTAGGGCGTCCGCCCAAAAAGCAGAAACCAGCGAAGACTGCGCGCAAGAAATAATGTGTTCGCCACAAATTTACGACCAGATGCAAAGGTCCGGCATTAAAACGCCCACCGGCTCCGCTGGCGCACGTCTGGATCAGGCGCAGCGTTCTGCAATGTCTACGTCAGGCGGCGGCACCTATCAGGGCCGCACGGTGATGCAAGGCGTCCCCCGCAATACCGACGTTGCCGCTATTCGTCGCACGACAATGATGAGGGTTTAATGAATTTTAAAGACGCAGACGCAATCTTTAAACGCTACGAGCGTTTGAAGGGAATGCGCGGTACGTGGGAATCTCATTGGGAAGAAATAGCTGAACGCGTTCTGCCACGATCCTCAGAGTTTACCGGCGCGCGCACACCGGGCGACAAGCGCACGCAGAAGCTGTACGACGCCACAAGTGCGCTTGCGCTTGAACGTTTTGCTGCGGCTGTTGAAAGTCTGCTGACTCCGCGCGGTGCCAAGTGGCATACGCTGCGTGCGTCGGAACCTGACCTTAACGAAGACCCTGAAGTTGCAACGTGGTTTGATAATGTGGAACGTATCTTGTTCCATTATCGCTACGCCCCACGCGCGAATTTTGCGTCACAGATGCACGAGAGTTATCTGTCTCTGGGCGCGTTTGGCACGGGCGCAATTTTTGTTGATGAAAAGTTTGATGAAGGCTTTCGCTACCGTGCTGTTCATCTGTCTGATTTGTTTATTGCAGAAAACGAACACGGCATTGTTGACACTGTATTCCGCAAGATGGATTGCACCGCGCGTCAATGCGTAATGATGTTTGGCGAGGATAATGTCAGTAAGGAGACGCGCGAGAAAGCCAACGATAATCCTGACGAAAGAATCGAAATACTGCACGTTGTAGCGCCGCGCGAAGATCGCGACGTGTCGATGCTTGACCGCGCAAACATGGCGTTCGGCTCCGGCTACTATGAAGTGCAGAAACGTTTGCTGGTAGAAGAAGGCGGCTTTGAAGATTTCCCCTATATCCTGTCCCGCTATGTAACCGGGCCGCGCGAAACATATGGCAGATCACCGGCCATGATGGTTCTGCCTGATATTAAAATGTTGCAAGCAATGTCGCGTGTCGTAATCCGCGCAGGTGAAAAGATTGTTGACCCGCCCCTGTTGATTGCCGATGACGGCGTTATCCTGCCGGTCAACACTAAGGCAGGTGGTGCTACATTTGCTCGCCTTGATGGTCGCCAGCAAGCGCCTATCCAGCCGTTGAACACAGGCGGTCGCCCAGACATTGGCGAAGATATGATGGAGCGACGACGGCGCACAATCAACGATGCGTTTCTTGTCACGTTATTCCAGATACTTGTAGACAGTCCGCAGATGACAGCAACGGAAGTGTTGCAGCGCGCGCAAGAGAAAGGCGCGTTGCTTGCGCCGACGATTGGCCGCCAGCAATCAGAAACGTTAGGGCCGCTGATCGAACGCGAGCTTGGTGTTCTTTCAAGGCAGGGTTTGTTGCCGGAGGTGCCGCAGATACTTCTAGATCAGGAATACCAGGTTGAATATGTCAGCCCGCTATCGCGTGCGATGAAGTCAGAAGAAGGTGTGGGCATTTTGCGCACGCTTGAAATGGTGCAGCCAATAGCGGCGGTTGATCCGTCCGTCATGGACAACTTTGACTTTGATGAGATAACGCGCGTTCTTGCAGATGTTAACGGCGTACCGCAGCGCATCCTGAAGCCAGCGGAAGAAATTGAACAGCAGCGTCAGAACAGGGCGCAACAGGAGCAAATGCAGAATGTCTTGCAGGGTGCGCCGCAAGCAGCGGACGCGGCATTGAAAATTAGCCAGATCAGTCAAGCTGCCCAGCAGTGACAACTCAAAAGGAACTGATCGACGCGTACAGGAATATTTTTCTGCACATGCCGGAAGGCCAATTGGTGTTGCGCGACATGATGAAAGCGAGCGGACTGTTTCAGATTACTGGCGTCCGCACGCCCGAAGAAGTTCAGCATCTTGAAGGTTCAAGGGACATGGTGCGACGCATCGTGTCGTTCCTTGGCTTGGATGACGAACAGGTAATGAAAATTGGAATAGGAGTTATTGACGATGAGTGAGGAACAAGGGTCCGTATTAGCGGGCAACCCTGCGGTCGAGGACACAGGGGTAGCGGCTGAACCCGTCACGGAAGCAGCCACGGAATCAACTTTAACCGAAGCTGGTTGGGCTTCGCAGGAATACAGCGGCGTCGTTGAGGCAAAAGGCTGGAAGTCAGCCGACGACGTTCTGAAAAGTTACGTTAATCTTGAAAAGCAAATTGGCAGTGACAAGGTAACGCTGCCGAACGGTGAGGAAGACATTACGGAATGGGATGGCTGGTCACAGCTTGGCACGCCCAAAGAAGCATCCGGGTACGAGCTAAGTGTGCCAAGCGGCTACGAAGGCTATTCCGAAGAATTGTCTGACTGGTTTCGACAAGAGGCACATGCGGCAAAACTGCCAGCAGCAATGGCACAACGGCTGCATGACAAATTTGTTGAACGTGCGATTTCTCAGGAAACTGATTTTGCCACTGAGCAACAGCACACGATGAACCAGTGGGACAGTGAACTGAAAAAGGAATACGGCACGGCATACGATGACCGGATTGGTCTGGCACGTCGTGCGGTTCGTGCGTTTGGCTCTGACGAATTATCGAATGTTTTAAACCAGACTGGCATGGGCAATCACCCTGAAATGATCCGCGCTTTTGCGCGCATTGGTGCAGAGCTTTCGTCTGGCCAGCAGTTCAAGGATTCTGAACAGACAGGGCAGTTTGGCGTAACGCCGGATATGGCCAAGGAACAGATAGCGCAGATCAGGGCTAACCCTGCGCTATACGATAAAAGTCATGCAGAGCATAAGCTTCTGAATGAGAAATTAACGCAGCTAAACGAAGTCGCTTACGGGAGTGAAGTCCTGTTTTCGACGGGCGCTGCGGCGTAATTCCCTGATAACCCCGCAAGGGGCCAGGTATGACATTGGGAAAGACCAACGGGCACCGCACGTAAAGCGGAGGACTGAGCCTGCTTCGCAGATAACTCGCCGCGACAACACCCTACCTTCAACCAACTAAGGAGTAATGCGCCATGAGTGTGCAAATTACGACTGCGATGGTGGAACAGTACAAAGGGAATGTCGAACATCTGGTTCAGCAAAAAGGTTCGCGTCTGCGTTCTTCGGTTTCCATGGAAACTGTAGTCGGCAAAAATGCGTTCTTTGAGCAAATCGGAAGTACGGCGGCCCAACTACGTACTAGCCGCCACGCCGATACGCCCAGAATGGATACACCCCATGCTAGGCGTCGGGTCAGCCTTGAAGATTACGATTGGGCAGACCTCATAGACAGTGAGGATCGCGTCAGGCTCCTCATTGATCCCCAAGGTCCGTATGCAACTGCTGCTTCAAACGCCCTCGGAAGGGCCATCGACTCGGCAATTGTTAGTGCTGCGGATGGAACGGCCTTTACCGGCGTTGCCGGTGGAACTTCAACCAGCTACGACAGCAGCAACACTGTTGACGTGCAGGTTGGCGTTTCCCCTGCTGCCGATACGGGACTAAACGTCGGAAAACTTCGCGCAGCCAAAAACGTCTTGGATGCTAACGAAGCTGATGACGAAGACCGGTATTGCATTATCAATGCCAAACAGCTTCAGAATTTGCTTGCTGAGACGGAAATCACGTCAAGCGATTTTGCGACTGTCAAAGCGTTAACAAAACACTAGCGCCCCCGCGTGGCGACGCGCGGGTAAACTCTCTGTGAATTGCTGGGAAATCTCGCAAGAGACAATCAGCAGCGAAGCCCTTTACGGGAACGTTCAACGACCATTCCTTCGGGAAGTACAGCCAAGTGGCTGGAAGCGCAGAGCATCTCACTGAGATGGAGATATGGTCTTATCTGCACAGGTCGAAAGGCAATGTGCAGCAGTCTTCGGACGGATCAGGAACTAACGAGCCTGATTGAAAATAATGTAGTACAGGGTGAAGTGAATACCTTCTTGGGCTTCAATTTCATCCGCACCGAATTGATTGGAACGGATAGCAATTCCGATCACAAAGTTTTGTTCTGGCAAAAGGCTGGAATGAAGCTGGCAATGGGTGCCGAACCGACCATTAAAATCTCGGAGCGCGCGGACAAGAACCACGCAACCCAGGTTTTTGCTTCCATGACAATCGGGGCGACCCGGATGCAGGAAGAATTGGTTGGCTATATCGAATGCGATCCAACGTAGGGGGGGTATGAAAAATGGGTACAGCTAACTCAACGCTGGTTTCAAATTTTGAAGCCACTCCCCAAACAATGAATGATGTTGCCAACCTACATGGCGTGATGCGTGTAGCACAGGGAACTATCGTTGTGGCTGCGGGTGACTCAGATGACAATGACATTCTGATGCTCGCACCAATCCCATCAAACGCGACTGTTCCGCACATTTTTGTCGGTTCAGACACGTTGGGCGGATCAGCAACCGTAAACGTCGGTATTTATACTACCGCTGGCGTCGTTGTTGACGAAGACGCTTTTGCGTCGGCAGTCGCTGATGCTGGTGCTATGGCCGACGTGCGCCACGAAGCATCCAATATCAACACTGTTGGTAAAAAGATGTGGGAACTTGCCGGTGCTTCTAGCGATGGTGGGGGCTATTATTATATAGCCGTCACGATGCAAGCTGCTGGCGGAACGGAAGGCGACCTTTCGTTCATTATCCACTATTGCGTTGACTAAACGGATTGGGGGGCTTCGGCCCCCCTCTCCTTTTCAGGAATAATTGATGGCTGCAACATTTGTTTCGATTTCAAATCGGGCGCTGACCCTTTTGGGTGCGCAACCGATCACGTCTTTAGAAGACGATACGAAGGAGGCGCGCGCTGCAAACCGTATGTATTTGCAATCGCGCGATCAGGTGTTGCGCGGGCATCCGTGGAATTTTGCGATGAAGCGCGCTGCGCTTGCGGCAAACACAACTGCACCTGTGTTTAAATACACAAACGCTTACGACTGGCCGTCAGATTGTCTACGTATTGTCGAGGTAGACACCACGGAAAAATGGATCATAGAAGGCCGCCAGATTGTCACAGACGACGGCGCGCCGCTTAACATTGTTTACGTTTCTCAAGTCACAGACCCAACAAAATTTGATGCGCTGTTTGTCGAAACCTACGCGCTACGACTGGCCGCAGACATTGCATACGACATAACTGCTTCGCAAACCGTTATGTCTAATATGGAGGAATTGTATGCTCGTAAGCTGCCAGAGGCCCGTTTGATCGATGCGCAAGAGGCGCAGCCGGAAGCGGAAAACTCCTGGTTGGAGTCGCGTGTATAAATGGCGCGTGTCACTCCGATACAAACAAACTTTACCGCAGGACAGTTATCACCGCGCCTGTTAGGTCGTGTTGATTTAAACAAATACGCAAACGGTGCGGCTGAGTTAACGAACCTAATCGTAATGCCGCACGGTGGGATTACGCGCCGCCCCGGCACCAAATACGTGAACGAAGTTAAAACAAGTGGTGCTAAAACACGGCTAATACCGTTCCGGTTTTCGACCGAGCAAGCCTATTGCATTGAGGCTGGAAATTTGTATTTCCGGTTTTTCAAGGATCAGGGAACAATCCTTGAAGCCAATAAAACGATAAGCGCAATAACCAAGGCTAACCCCGGCGTCGTGACCGCAACCAGCCACGGCTACAGCGACGGCGATATTGTTTTCATCAGTGCCGTTGTGGGGATGACAGAGGTAAACGGCAAGTATTTTAAGGTTAGCAACAAAACAACGAATACATTTGAACTAGAGGACATTGACGGTACGGATGTTAATACGTCTGGTTTCACCACATATTCCAGCGCTGGCACAGCGGCACGCGTTTATCAAATTACAACCACGTATGCGACGGCGGATTTGTTTCAATTACAGTACGCGCAAACAGCGGACGTTATGTATATCGCGCATCCGTCTTATCCGCCGCGAAAGCTCTCGCGCACCGGCCATACAGCGTGGACAATTGAGGATGTGGCCTTTCAAGACGGGCCTTATCTTGACGACAACATAACCACAACGACGCTGACCCCCAGCGGCGCGACAGGCAGCATCACAATTGCCGCGTCTGCCGTAACCGGTATTAACGGAGGTAGTGGTTTTATATCTTCTGACGTTGGACGCATGGTTAGGATTGGCCACCATGCGACTGCATGGGCGTCGGGTACGGCATATGCGGTCGGCAATGTCATACGGAACAGCGGCAACGTATACGAATGCATCAAGGCGGGTACGTCTGCGGGGTCCGGTGGGCCAAGTGGCGAAGGCGACAACATCGTTGACAATGGCGCAACGTGGAAGTTTCTAGACGACGGCGGCGTTGTGTATGGCAACGCTACAATCACCGATATCAACAGCACTACAAACGTTGACGCTACAGTTAACAAAGCCTTTGGCGGAACGTCCGCAGAAACGGATTGGCGTCTTGGCGCGTTTAGCGGCACAACTGGTTATCCGTCTGCGGTTGCGTTTTTTGAACAACGCCTGTTTTTCGCGGGAACCACTGACCAGCCGCAAACAATCTTTGGCAGCCAATCGGGTGACTTTGAAAACTTTACGCCGAGCGCGCTGGATACCGGCGCTATCACAAACACAATTGCGACGGACGAAGTTAACAGTATCAGGTGGCTATCGCCCGGACAGGTGCTTGCTGTTGGAACCGCTGGTGGCGAGTTTACCCTATCATCGACAACGCAGCAGGACGCAGTAACGCCTTCAAACGTTCGCGTTGTCAGACAGGGAACACGCGGCGTGCATTCCACACGTCCCGTGCGGATCGATAACCGTGTGCTGTTTATTCAGTATCACCAACGCAAGTTACGCGAACTAAGTTTTGATTTTGCTTCTGATAGTTTTGTATCTCCTGACCTTACGGTTCTTGCCGAAGACGTAAGCGGCAACGGCTTTGTTGAAATGACGTTTCAGCAGGAGCCAGACAGCGTAGTTTGGGTTGTGCGAGATGATGGCCGGTTAGCCGGTTTGACGTACATGCGCGATCAGGAAGTGGTGGCTTGGCACGAACACGTTTTTGGCGGCAACAATTCTAAAAGTTTTAACTCCGCATCAAGCGTTGGCAGCAATCAGATAACAATATCAAGCCACGGTTATTCGACTGGCGACGCCGTGACATACGACGCGGTAGGTGGCGAAGTTGTCGGCGGGTTAGTTGATGGCACTGAATACTTTGTCCTTGTCGTAGATGCTAACACGATCAAACTTGCGGCGACTAAAGCGCAAGCTTTAGTATCGGCAACGATAACGCTGGCAGATGCTTCGTCAGCGTCCACCCAGCAATTGCGACAGGATTCAGTTTGCGAGTCCGCAATTGTCATACCCGGTACAAACGAAGATGAACTGTGGCTGTCAATAAAACGCACTGTCAACGGCACAACGCGGCGTTATGTCGAAGTTATGTCAACGAAGTTCGATACAACACGCGGCGGCGATAAGGTCACGTCAATTTTTGCCGACTCCGCGCTAACATACGACAGCACCGCCACGGCATCGTTAAGTGGGCTGGATCACCTGACCGGCGAAACGGCCACCATATTGGGCGACGGTTCGGTTTACGCTAATCAAACTGTAACCTCTGGCAGCGTGTCGTCACTGTCGCCAACAGTTACAAAAGCAACAGTGGGCTTGCCGTACACATCAACAATGAAAACTTTGCGACCGGAACAGGGCGGCGACGATGGTTCCGCGCAGGGCCGCACAAAACGCATTTTTGAAATAACGTTTAGATTTCTTGACACGTTGGGTGCGGAGTATTCGCCAGTCGGCGGGTCGTTTGACGAGGTGCAGTTTCGCGCAGGTTCAACGCCAATGGATATGTCGCCACCATTATTCAGCGGTGACAAAACTGTTCAGTTCCACGGTTCATGGGAAACGGAAGGCCAAGTTATTGTGCGCCAAGCCCAGCCATTACCGTTTGAACTGACGGCCATCGTAACTCGCATTATTACGCATTCGGGATAATCATATGTGCTTTCCAGCAATCGCAGCGGCGTTACCAGCCTTAACAACTAGCACAGTTATTGCCGGTGCGGCGGCTTTAACAAGTGCATACGCCGCAGTGCGGCAAAGCCAGTTTCAATCTGCTAATCTTAAATATTCGTCTCAGATTGCCGCGCAAAACGCGAAGATTGCCGAAAATAATGCGCTTGTTGCGGAACAAGCGGCGATAGCGGACGCGGATACTATTGAGCGACGGCGGCGCATTGCGTTAGCGCAGCAGAGCGCGCAGCGTGCCGCGCAAGGGGTGGTGATAAATGAGGGATCTACGCTTGATACCTTGGGCGACGCTGCCGCAGAATTTGAACTGGATCGCTTAAATCGTTTGTACGAAGGCGAGACGCGCGCGCGGGCGCAGCTTGCCCAAGCTGGACAAGACACGGCGGCAAGTCGTGGGTTGCTTGTGCAAGCAAGCCAAGCGCGTACCTCTGGAAATATTCAGGCGCTGACTTCGCTTGCTAAAGGTGGTTATCAGATTTCGCGAAGCACCCCCAACTAACGCGCTTTAGGAATAAATATGGCCAGAATCCCGACTTACACCGCGCAATCGCGTGCGGTGCAGACTACCGGTGTGCCAAGAGTACGCGGCATCCCAATGCAGGATTTTTCCAGCCAAGGCATTATGCAAGCTGGTTCTGAACTGACAAAAATCGGTGCGCAGCTATTGAAGGCGGCGGATGATGACGCAGCGCATCAGGCAAAGGTCAACGCTCAACTTAAATTAAACCAGCTTGAAACTGAGCTACAAACCGTTGATCCGATAAAGGCGCTCACGTCATATGATATTCGTGCGCAAGCAATTATAGACGAAGCCGGATCGTCGCTGTCAGACAATGCACGGGCGACCTATGACATAGCTTCGCGTGAGGCTGTGGCACGCGTCAAGATTGGTGTTCAAAAAGATGGCATTCGTCGCGGCCGTGAAAAGCTAGAATCGAATTTGGTGAGCGGTATTGACGCAAATGTTATGGCCGTTAGGGGTGATGACACTGTTGGCGACCGTCGAATTCGTCTCGACAATGTACGGGAAATGTTAGCTGGCGCTGTGACTAACAGGGTAATAGCGGCTGACGTAGCCGCAAGATATTTAGTCAAATATCAAAACGACGCAGAAAAAGGACGCGCCGCTTTTCATGTCCGCGACGACCCTGCTGATTTTATAAAGGTGGCAGGCACTGGCGACGAATACAAATCTCTGACAGGTGAACAGCGCGCCAAATATATAGCGCAAGCGGAAAAGCGTTTAAAAAGCCAGCGCGTTGCAAAAAAAACATCTACCACAGCCGCAGACAACGCTGCCGAAAAGCAAATTAAAACTGTCTTGCAGGCCGTTAAGCGCGACCAAGATGTCAGCGATCCAGACAGAAGGCTGCTTGATCCTGACGTCATCGACACAATGATGACCGACACGCCGAAGCGCGCCTTGTTAAAAAAGCTGGTTGTCGATGAGGTTGCTTTTGCGCCCATCTACGGCGCGATGAACGAAATGTCGAATGCGGAACTGATCGCCGCTAACGCTAAATTTGAAAGCGAAGGCAGCGACGCGACCGAAGATATTGACCTTGCGGACCAAAATTATCGCCAATACGTGCGGTTTAATACCAGATTTAAACAGATTATTGCCGCCCGTGAAGCAGAAGCGAATGCAGAAGACGCTGTAAATATTAAAAAAATTAACACAAGGTTTGCCGCATTCAACGCACGACAGACGCTTTCTCCCGAGGACGAAGAATGGTTAAGCCCAGCGTTTATTCGCAGCACAATCAACAATAAAAAGGTTGCTGAAAACCTTATTGCAAACATTGAAGATCAAAGAAAATTTTTAGACCAAACCGCCAATATCACAGAATTAGATGACTCGGGCGTAAATGCGTTAGCGGAAAAACTGGCACTGGAGGGAAAAAACGCAACAGATATCAGGGTTGCAAAACGAAACAGAGATCAAGCCGAAAGCGTTGTCCGGTTTCGCGATAAAATAATTAAATCACGCAACGACCAGCGTGCCGCAGCCGATAAACTTTTCATGTCGGAAGCTAAACTGGCCGTTAAAGCGATGGTCAACAGGCAGGCGTTGACGGACGAAGATCGAAAACTTCTGGATGAAGATCACATTCGGGCGACAATGCACAACGCAGGCGCGGCCGATTTGCTTATTCGTGTGATTAAAGACGAAAAACAATTTGCGGAGGAAACCGAAAATCTTGAAGCGAGGACAGATGCAGAATTAGCGGAACTGCTGGAGCGCGTTCGCAACCAAGGCGGCGACGCAAGCGACCTTGAACTTGCCGAAAGAAATAAACGCCAAGAAGAACAGCTTGAGAACGAAATTGCGGCTATCGCAAACAAGCGTGCGAAATCACGCTTGGCTGCTGACCAGGCTTTTGCAAAAAAGGTTACAGACGTTCTCGGTGCGGTGAACCGCGCGCAGGACATAACGGAAGACCAACGACTTCTTCTTGATCCTGAGTTCATCAGGGAATTTATGTTTGACCGTGAAGCAGCGGAAGTTTTGGCAAAAACAGTTGAGGGAGATGTCGGATACGCGGAAAAAACCGCAAACTTGCGCGGAATGTCGCGCGAGGATTTGACGGCCCTAGACGCGGAATTGCAGGCCGAAGGCAGGGACGGCGGCGACGCCGACACTGCTGAACGGCAAGCTAAACGCGCCGCGAATTTCCGCAAACGCTTTCAGCAAATTATCAAAGCACGACTGGACGACCCGGCAACGGCAGCTATCAGATCAAACGAGGAAGTTTTAGAGAAGTATCAGCAATTTATTGAAGCGCCTAATGATCCGGGAACATACAAGGGATATGCTGAAGCGCGTGACGCTGCATATGAAACACTCGGCATCAGCGTTGTGGATCAGCGTTTGCTCCCTGTCGGTGTGGCAAAAGGTTACGTCAAACAATTCGCAAACCTGCAACCGGAACAAGCCGCAGAGCGCATTCTGGAACTGCGTGACGGTTTGGGCGAGGATTGGCCCAGCGCATTAAACGAATTGCAAAAAGAAGGTTTAGACGACCGCACATCCATGCTGATGGCGATAGACGATCCGCAGTTACGCACCAATCTTGCCCGAATAATACAGCAAGGAACAACTGAGGAATTTAAGAAGCGTATAGACACAACCCTACTTAAAGATTTCAACAAAAAATTGACTAAGCAGATGTCCGGTTTGTTTGTGGCTGGGCAGTTACCGGGTGCGTCAATGGGCCGGTCTATCAGCAGCGGTGTTGAATTATTGGCTTTTGCTAAACTACAGACCGCAGCAGCCGCAACCGCCGACGAAGCTGTGACAAGCGCGTACAAGGAAATTGTAACTGACAACTATCACATCATCACGGGTGATAGATTGCGCGGAATTATCCCCAAATCAGCCAATCCTGAAGGTGTAGACGCAGGGGTTGCGGAGCCAGCGCTTGTTCGCTGGTTTGAAAGAAACCCTGACTTCCAATACGACACATCGCTTTTCTCGTCTACTCGCGGTCAAACACCGGAAGAAGCGATGAGGATTGCAAGGCGCGGACTCGCGCAAAGCGGCGAGTGGCAAATTATTAAAGGGGGAACTGAGGCACAGTTACACGTTAGAAACTCACCTGTTTTAAATGCAGACAACAAACCGATTATTGTGAACATCGATGCAGAAATTGCGGCCGATTTGAAATTCCGACGGCGTACAGTGCGCGAGGCAAACAAATCGGCAACGAAAGCGCGCAGCACCGTTAGAAATATAGGTGCTGACTAATGGCGCAAGAATTTCCGTCACCGCTCAACCCGCGCGCTGGACCGATTGATCTCACATTTTCGAGATACGATGCAGTCGTTGCTGCCGGACAGGAGGCGGCCGCGACGAACCCGCTTTCATCGGTTCTGACATCGATTGATTTGTACCAAGCTAGAAATGACGGCAACGCACCGCCCCTGTCGCTGCACGAGCAATCGTCTGTGATTGAAGAAGCAAATCTGACTGGCATGCTTGAGCCTGACGAGGGCGAAACACTTGCAAGCCTAGACCTGATGATAAACCTGAAGCGCGAAGAATTAGCGCGTCAAGCCGTCATGCAAAACGTTGAGGAAGGCATCACGTCATCTGCTGCGATGCTTGGCAGCGGCTTGTTTGTATCGATGCTTGACCCAATCAACGTTGCGTCAGCGTTTGTACCAATAGTCGGCCCAGCACGTTACGCAGCGATGCTGCGGCAGAAGGCAACGACTTTCGGCCGGTTTGCTGTGCGCTCACGCGTAGGCGCTGCCGAAGGCGCGCTGGGTGCAGCGATGGTTGAACCGATTGTGTATTTGGCTGCGCAGGACAGACAGGCTGATTACGACCTGTACGACACATACGCGAACCTTGCTTTCGGTACTGTACTTGGCGGCGGATTGCACGGTGTCGGTGGTTTTGTAAAAGACCAAGTTGTTCCGCCAATCACACAGCGGCACATCACGCAAATAATTGAAAATCTTTCGCCGGAAGCCCGGCAGTCTGCTTTCAACGGAACAGTAGGACAACTTGCAAATGGTCGTATGGTACAAGGCGTGGATTACATTCTGCGCGCTGACCTTGAAAACAGCACAGCGGTCGGCAGCGTCGGCAGTCAGTTTACTGGTTTCGAAGCTACAGCGCGTGAAATCGATGCTGATAAATTTGAAGTTACGCTTGATCCGGTGCGGACATCGAATTTGGAACTGGATGGTGAAGAAGCTATCCGGTCTACGCGCGAAAGTCTTGGCGCTGTTGATGTAGGCGCAAACGGCGAAGCTGCGTTTCCGGCCCAAGCTGCCGAAGGTTTGGCTGATTTTGAAGCTGCGCAGCTAGCCACGACGTTGCAGAGGGCGGGCATCAGAACTGAGGTTCGCACAACCGCAGACGGCACCTACACGGTCGATATGTTTGTACCGACAGAGATGGTGGCGCGCAATCCAGACGGCAGCTACCTGTCTTACCAAACAAAAAAAGCCGCTGACAAAGCACGGAAAAGTTTGACTAAAGAAGGGGTCATTGAACGCGGCACCGCTGTCAAGATTGGCGATGAATACTTCATTGTTCAGACCACCGACAAGAATGTTGTCAGCGCTTTTAAAAACAACGCGGACAATATTGTACTGCCAACAGAGTTCCCGGCTTTTAATTTAAGCCAAGCGTTAGACGAAGGCACCGGCCGCCCCCGCGTCGTGCCGGAAACTGACTACGCTGCCGACGCTTTGGAACGGTCGCACTCGCCGGACAACCGTATATTTGACGCACAGGAACGCGACGCACTTGCTAGGGCTGAAGCTGACGACCGGCGTATGTTTGATGATTTAGATGAGGCTACCGCGCGTCAGGAAACTGACGAACAACTTGCCGACGTAGACCGCTTGAAAACAGAATTGACAGACGAGCCGCTACTTGAATCAGTTGTCGATGAGTCAGAGGCAGAACTTGCTGCCGCTGATGAGGCGATTGAAAGCACACAGCAAACTTCTGATGGCTTTAGGCAGGCGGCAGCCTGTGTTCTGCAAGGATTAGTATAATGCCGTTGTCTGATTGCCTTGCGACGATCCGCACCGCTGCGCCCAATCTTACCGACGATCAGGCAAACGTTTTGCTTGATGAAGTGTCCGGCATTGTGGAACGGCTGCAAGCCGATAAAAAGGTAACAAACCTTGAAGCTGCTGTTGCCGAAGCTGTGGAACAGCGTATCTCGCGAGAAGCGCGGGCGGCAGTTAATGAGAAGCGCATCGCTGCACTGAACTACAACACACGGCTGCACTTTATTCAGCGATTGCGCGAAGTGCCAGATCAAGATGTTCCAAGATTCCTTGAAAGCATTCTGGCGGGTGAAGAAGGCAATAGCCTGTACAAGACTTCTATTGAGGCGACGCAGAAAGCATTCGAACGCACAGCCTACGCCTTGTTTTTTAGAAGCGTGGAAGCAAAGGGTTTAGCCCGTGGAGAAGCTATAAGTTTTTTGCGGAAGGCCAAGAACGGCCGGATGCTGTTGCAGGAAAGCTATAACCCCGGCAGTTCTGGCAACGATATAGCGCGCATCATTGCTGAAGCGATGGAGGAAACAAACGAATATCTGCGGAAGTCCGCAAACAAGTTTGGTGCCGATATCGCGCGCATGCCGGGGTATTTGATAAAGCAGTCGCATGACGATTTGAAAATTCACCAAGCTGGCAGGCAGGCGTGGATTGACGACATCATTGACCTTCTGGATCACGGTCGGACTTTTGACGAAGGCATGACGGACGCTGCCAAGCGACAATATTTAAGCAACGTCTGGGACACGCTTATAACGAATGAGCAACGCAATGATTTCCTGTCTGACTTGTCAGCACCGCCTGGTTTTAAAGGGCCGGGAAATCTGGCAAAAAAGCTAACCAATCATCGTAGCCTGCATTTTAAAGACGGTGACGCCGCGTGGTCTTATATGGGCAAGTACGCGCGAACAGACGTGGGAACGTCATTCTTCGGCGGCATCGATATGATGACACGCAGCGTTGCCGCCATGTCGCATCTTGGTCCCAACCCTCGCGCGATGCTGAACGAGATTGTGGGCCGTGCGCAAGCCAAAATTCGCGGTGATGAAACTGGGCTGCACAACAAAATCAGCACTGATTATCTGGACAGGCTTTTTGACGAAGTAACCGGAGCGGCGTCTATCCTGCCTGCGTACAACTCACGCGGGTTTTTTCTGGCGCGCGCCGTGAACTTTTTGAAAAATGTTTCCAGTTCCGCAATTCTTGGCGGTACTACGCTGACATCTATCGCTGACGTTGGCACATCCGCTGTGCGGTTAGCTGATATCGGTGCGGATTTTACAGAAGCGCACGGCTCCGTTCTTGCCGGTTTTTTTGAAGGCAGACGTACTGGTGAAAAGCGGGAGATTGCCGACAGCCTTGGCATTGGAATGGATCACCTTATAGCCGGTGTTCAATCGCGCTTTCTTGGCAACGACGCAATGGATGGTCAAGGGTCGCAGCTAGTCAGTATGGTGATGCGCGTGACAGGAATGAACTGGATGACCGACACCCTTAAAACGTCGGTGTCGTTAACGCTGTCAAGTTATATAGCGCGTCAGATGGGTAAATCCTTTGACGCTATCCATCCGCAGCTTCGCAGGGAATTGTCGGCATACGGCATCACCGCTGACGAATTTTCGGCACTAAGCGCTGCGGCAAGAACAGTAGAGGGCAAAAGCTACATCGACATCGATGCAATTGCGGACGATGGCTTGGCGCTTAAAATGAAAGAATTTTTCAGTGGCTTTGCCGACAGCGCCGTACTGACGCCGGGGGCCAGAACGATGGCACTGGTAAAGCAGGGCAAGCGCGGGGAGCCAATGACAGAAATGCTGATGGTGTTTATGCACCTGAAGTCATTCAGCGTCAGCTACTGGAACGAAATACTGAGCCGCGCTTGGAAAGGCGAAGGCGTCCGCGTTGGCTACGCCCTGCACCTAGCCCTTAGTATGGCTGTATACGGCTTTATTGCGTCAAGCCTTAAAGATTTTACGGCCGGGAAAGAGCCGCGCGAACCGGGTTTGGAAGCGTTGTTTGATGCGATGCTAACCTCTGGCGGGCTTGGGTTCTACGGCGATCTGGTGATTGGCGCTGTCGGCCGCGAGGAAAGATATGGCGAAGGTCTGGCGGAAGCACTCGGCGGCCCAGTGCTTGGTACGTTTGCACGCAGTCTAAAAGCAATGGGCGCTTTGGTAGAGGGTGATATCGACGCTGCCAGTTACAAAGGCATGCGTGTGGCGAAAAGCATGATGCCCGGTGCGAACATTTTCTACACCCGGCTTGCGCTTGATTATATGTTTTTCTGGCAGATGTCAGAGTACCTACGGCCCGGTTGGGCTAGTAATTTTGAAGATCGTGTACGCGACGAAACCGCGCAGGAGTTTTACCTGCCACCCACCGACGCAGTTCGGGATAGCTACTTAAACTAAGGAAATTGACATGGCTGTCAGCAGCACATCAACCACCGTGTCCTACACGGGGAACGGATCAACTACGTCTTTTGCCGTAACTTTTCCCTTTCAGGGAACGGGTGCGACGGCGGAACTTGAAGTCGTTCAGCGCACAATTGCAACGGGTGTGGAGGCGGTTCTGTCCTACACCACGCACTACACAGTGACCGGCGGCAACGGCTCAACCGGCGCTGTTGTTGCAGCCTCTGCGCCAGCAGACACGGTGCAGTGGCACATCAGACGCGCAACCACGCGCACGCAGACGGTTGATTACACTGCCAACGACCCCTTCCCGGCCGACACGCACGAACTGGCCCTTGACCGGTTGGCTATGGCAACCCAGGAATTACAGGAAGCGTCTAACAGATCATTTAAAGTTAGCCGCACAAATTCAATCACCAGCGCCGAATTTACGGATGACGCAACCGCGCGCGCCAGCAAATTGCTGGGTTTCGACAGCAGTGGCGATCTGGAAAGCACGACTGGCCGCGTTTCATCAGTCAGCGTTTCCAACGTAGCAACAAGCAGCGGCGCACCCGGAACCGCGACCGCCAGCTTCACGACATCAAGCGGCGCATTAGCGTTGGGCATACCGATTGGGCAGACAGGCCATGCTGGTATCAGCATGCAGTATTCAACGACAACTGCGGACGCTGATCCCGGCGCTGGGGTTATCCGCCTTAATAATACGTCTCTAAACAGCGCAACCATTATGTATGTGGATGACAGCGATGGCACCACAGACATTAGCGCGTGGGTGCAATCATGGGACAACAGCACCAGCGGTTCAAAAGGTTTTATTACGATTGCTGGCAACCCGAATAGTTCGTCTCCGCTGGTAATTTTTAAGGTCAATGGCGCGGTTACAGACGCCAGCGGCTATACCAAGGTGCCGGTTGCATATGTAGCTGGCAGCACGTCAATTTCAAACTCTGCCGAAATATCGGTGCAGTTCTCACCGGCTGGCGATGGCGATGTGGCTGGGTTGGATTACACATTCAGCACAACCACAACCGACAGCGATCCCGGAACTGGAACGCTGCGGCTTAACCACGGAACGACCGGCAGCGCCACAGCAATTTACATCGACGACAGTGACGCTAATTCGGCGGATGTGTCTGCGTACTTGCTGACGTGGGACGACAGCACAAACACTGATGATCGCGGAACAATTTACATAACGAAGAAAAGCGCACCTGCAAACTACGCAATCTTCAAAGTAAGCGGCGCATCAACCGATGCTTCCGGCTACGTCAAGTTGGCGGTGACGCATGTAGACAGCAACGGCAGCTTTAGTGACGCCGATGAAATAGCGATTGAGTTTAACCGCACTGGTAATGCCGGTGATTTAGCAGACCCGACAACGACGCGCGGTGACATTATTACGCGCGGCGCATCAGCTATAGGCCGGTTGGCAGTTGGTTCTGCAAACCGAGTGTTGATCTCAGACGGCACTGACCCTGCATATGGTCAAGTTCCATTAGCGACGGCGGTAAGCGGCACTTTGCCATTAGCAAACGGCGGTACGGGAGCGGCCAACCTGGCCGCCGCAAACATTGTCGCAACAAACGCTCAGAATACTTTTACCAAGGCGCAAGTGCCAAGCACCTACACCGCTGCGTTGTCGGCAACCAGCGGCGTTTTAGATTACGACACCTATCAGAATTTCATCATCACCCTGGCAAGTGGATCAAACACGCTTGCAGCGCCAACGACCGAGGCATCGCAGATTGGTCAATGCGGTGTCATTATCTTTATTCAGCCTTCTAGCAGCAGCGCGGCAACCTTGTCATTGCATGGAGACTATGAGACGGCAGCGGCGGCAGGGATAACACTTTCAACAGCTAACAACGATTACGACATCGTTCCGTACATCATTAAAGCGGACAACTCTGTCCTGCTTGGTGCGGCACAGTTGAACTTCGGGTGATCTGAATGTTTACGGAACCCGGACAGTTTTTCCCATCAAGCGCAGCTTCGTATGAGATTGATCAGTCGATCCGATTTGAGTCGGGCGATGACGCACTACTTAGTCGCAGCCTTTCATCTAGCGGCTCGCTGACAACGTGGACGCTTTCTTGTTGGGTCAAGAGAGGCAGACCAAACGCTAATGAAAATGGCCAATGGTTTCCTATTTGGTCGGCGTCTGACGGGTCAAGCACCAGTGATTACCCCTTATCTATTACAGACGCATCTACCCCCGGTTTTTGGGCTATTGCTATTGGTGGTCAGAATTGGACAACTTCACAAAGGGTGGGCGATGTTGCCGCTTGGTATCACGCAGTTGTAGTTTGGGATTCGACCAACGGCACCGCTGGTGATCGTATGCGCCTGTACATCAACGGCAGTAGAGTCACTAGTTTTTCCGCAACGGGTACAGTTTCCAGCAGTTTGAGTAGCCGTTGGAATAGCAGCAGCTATTCACATCACCGCATTGGATCGCTGAACATTTCAGCCGGACCTGACAACAAATACCTCTTTGACGGATACCTTGCGGAAATGGTTTTCCTCGACGGCACTGCAACTACCGATGCGAGCAGTTTCGGTGAATACAACAGCGATGGCGTTTGGATTCCGAAGGATGTTAGCGACCTCACGTTTGGAACTAACGGATTTTATGTAGATGGCCGGGATAGCTCTGATCTAGGTGATGACGAATCCGGTAATGGAAATGATTGGTCTAGCAGTGGCTTGGCAGCGGCGGATCAGATGTCGGATACCCCGACTAACAACCACTGCACTCTTAATCCTCTTTGGGTAGACGGCCACACTTTAAGCGATGGTAATTTAGTTGCTTCCGCTGCGGCAGATAGTGCAGCAATAGGTACGATGGCGTTTGATCCTACCGACAGCGATGGCTTCTATTTTGAGGCTAAAGTCACAACGGCTGCTACTTATCCAAATGTAGGGATTAGAACTGCTGAAAGCCCGTCACAAATTGGTGCAGTCACGAATCTGTCTGGTAACTCTACAGGTCGGTACGCTTTTGCTGGCAGCAGCGGCAACTTCACCGACGCTGGCAGCGGATCAAGCTATGGCTCTGCTTGGGCGGGTACTGCTGATAAAGTCATCGGAGTTCTTGTCAAAGCTGGTGCATTATATTTTAGCATTGACGGCACAATCCAAAATTCAGGCACAGCGGCTAAGACAGGGTTAACGGGATATATGTTGCCAACCGTTTTCTACGATGCTGGTTCCGGCACTACAGCCGCGTGGGAAATGAGGTTTGATGCATCTGATTGGTCAACGACGCCGACAGGATACAAGGCTATAAGCACCGCTAACCTACCCGACCCAGCCATCGCTGATCCTTCGGCTTATTTCCAGTCAACGCTGTACACCGGCAATGGCTCAACGCAATCCATCACAAACACCGGCAATTCTGACCTGCAAGGCGATTTGGTTTGGATCAAAAACCGCTCCGCAACGGATAGCAATATTCTTACCGACGCTGTTCGCGGTGTTACAAAAATTATTTCGTCAGACGCTACCAGCGCAGAAAGCACAGACGCCGATACGGTGACGGCCTTTGAGTCCGATGGCTTTGCGTTGGGCGACGACGATAAAGTAAACACGAGTTCTGAAAATTTTGTAGCGTGGCAGTGGTTGGCCGACAGCGCGTGGAGCGAAAGCGCATCGGGAAATATCGTTGCCAGTTCCGGTCGGCGGAATACAACAGCAGGATTTTCGATATGCAGTTGGGTTCATCAAACTTCGGGCAACTACGCAATTCGGCACGGGTTAAGTACGACCCCGGAATTTTTTATGACGAAATCAAGGGACAGTACGACCAACTGGGACACTTGGCATAAAGACCTTGCCGACGTAGCAAAACGAATACTTGTTAATACAACTGGGGCAGAGATAACGGCCTACTGGGTAGACGTGAGCGATTCCAGCGATGGAAGCGGTTCTTACGGCGACATTGGCAGCGGCGAAAGCCCGGTCACTGCTTCGTTGTTCGGATTCCAGCATGACAACTTTTCTGGGACCGACGCCATTATCGGGTATTTTTTCCATAGTGTTGAAGGGTACTCGTCGTTCGGCAGTTACGTTGGCAACGGATCGGCTACGGCTGCTCCATTTGTTTACACAGGCTTCCGTCCCGCCCTTGTCGTAACCAAAAATATTACCAACTCCGGTGACGCATGGCCCGTCGCTGACAGTGCGAGATCACCCTTTAATGTTTCTAACGACACTGTTTTTTGGAACCAAACTACTGCCGGAGCGACTGGCTACCAACTAGATTTTCTTAGCAATGGGTTCCGCCCCTATTCGTCTGATCATTCAGTCAATGAAAGTGGCGCAACAATAATATATGCGGCTTTTGCTGAAAGCCCCTTCAAAACCGCGTTAGCACGATGAGATGGGCATGGCTTACGTTTTGCACAGCCGCCTTTTTGGCGGCTTTTTTTATACGCCCGGCGAACGCGCAAACCGTCTGCTTTCCAAATCACGAAGTCGCGGAGGCCGAGCTTTCCAGGCATGGAGAGCGATTGCGTTTTACTGTCGTAATGCGGGTCGGCGCGCTCGCGCACATCTACGTCAGCGAACGAACCATGACCATCCTTGTTGAACAACCCAACGGCATGGTCTGCACCGGGCCTGCCCTTCTCGGAGATATCTTAAAAAATGTCCAAGACCCCTGCGCGTAAAACGCCGACCATGATTGCGACGGAGGCGCTGCAGGAGATCGCACGCCATGAGAAGGAGTGCGGCTTGCGCTGGGCAGAGGCACATCTTGAGCTGAAGCAGCTTCACGATAGCGTGCGCGCGCATTCAGCGCGCTGGGA
>Ga0208919_1000115_pt1 | contig 56618 bp, 57 predicted proteins | sample 4_EtaG_FD_184076 | JGI IMG/M metagenome (GOLD analysis project Ga0208919, IMG submission 184076) | Marine viral communities from the Subarctic Pacific Ocean - 4_ETSP_OMZ_AT15127 metaG (SPAdes) (version 3) | ecosystem: Environmental > Aquatic > Marine > Oceanic | place: Pacific Ocean | collected... | reverse complement strand
GCATGATTGGCTGCAGGCATAAGATACTTTATATAAAAATAATATCTCATTTCTCTCCCTTCTTTATCCCTTTTTGGAACATACCACCCTTCACCAGCACTGACATTATATAGTGGGCATTAAAACTGGCCTGCTCAGACTGGTTCATTTCCTCCGTAATATTTTCAACTTTCTCTAACAAAGAATAAAAGTCTGTTTCCGTGGTAGGTTCACGCATGGCTAATACTCGGCTACGATCTACGCCGTATTCACTTACTCTTAATGGATATTCTGCACCCTCGCCTAACCACCAATCATCAATTTTTTGAATTGCCGCACCAATTTTATAAGCACCAAAACTAACAGCTTGTCGACCGTCAACCATAGTGCTTTTCATAAACTGCTTAGCCGCACTTCCCTTATCTCTATCGTTCTTCTCAACGAATAGCTGACTTGGAAATATTTCTTGGCAGAATTCAGTTTTGATTGCGGCAGTTATATCAGCAAAAAGGAATTTTTGCTGGCAAGAAAGCGATTCCTCAAGCTCGACTGTTAGCCCTTTCAATGATGTAAGATCATCCCCTTCCCAAGAAGAGCCCCACTCCTTATACTGCGCATCTTTGATGCAGTATTTGTTAAAACTGGAAGTAGAAACTTCAACTGTTACCCCTCTTGAAATTTTATTCTTCCAAAGCCACTCAGCTGAAAGAATGTTTTTAGCATACCGAGTCGCTAATTCTTGGTAACCACCCACTTTTTTATATGACTCAGAAAAATCTTTTAATACTTCTTCAGCTTCCTCATTATCACAAATATTTGGCGCTAAGCTATTAGAAATTATTCGCAAAGAAAAACGACAATACAAAGTATCTACTAAAGGGGGTACATAACAGGTTTCAAGCACTATGGGATTAGAATAGCCTAAACTGCTAGTTTTTCGGGCACGTGCAGCCCCAGATGACATGTAGCCGTCACTAAACGTCGCCTTCGGGGCGCGCAACCGCGTCACTTCAGCCTCCAGTGGCTCAAAGTCACTCGAATCGGTGCGGTAGTAAAAAACCGCTTTACCTGGATTGAGAGACCGTTCGTAGCTCAAATGTTTGAAAGAGTTCATTGCATTGACCTGCTTTATGCTTTTTTCATCAGCATAGTCAAGTTTTGGCTTTTCAACCTCCAAAAAGCTTTTTCTAGAAAATGAGCCTGGCGTTCAAACCCAAGGCTCACCGGTGACAGCGTTTCAGTTAGGCTTAGCAAAGGTTCAGCATAGGCATGGAGCTGCCTGTGCGAGCCAAGCCGATTGCAAGGTTCCTCCAACAGTTGATAACCACTCAAAGCGGGTAAATGGTTGGGATGTTTTGACAGCCATGCCACCAAATTTTCAATGTTTTCCACCTGCTTTTCAGAATCGACGACCCAGCGTCCATCGCCCGGCAGCAATGATAAGTCTCCTAATAAGCTTTGAGTATCACGGTGCAATTGACACCAGTGCAAATCTTCATGAAGCGGTGGCGGCTGCATAGTCCCCCCAGCGAACCTACCTGGAAACGCAGCCTGAAGCATAGGCAAGTCTTTATCACCTATTGGTGCCTCGTGCTCATCCTCTAGCCGATAACGAATCACTAGATCCATACGCAAATCGCAATAGCTCATATCCATGAGACCCGGCCTTTTTGGAGCATCACCTGGCTGCGCGGGTGGCAGGCTAGGGTCTGGTATCTTAGTACCTGACGACAACTCATATTGCCGTAGGAACCAAGCAACCCCGTCAAACACAATGTTCCGGTCAAGAAGCTTTTGTAGGCGTAGCTGATAGTTATAAACTGTTCCCCATATCGCCAGCAATGAGGGCAAGCCCACTAGATAGGGACAAGATAGTGCCTGGGCATCGAATACATGCAAATTTTTCAGATGAAGGTAATGAAAGGAGTCCTCAACTACGTTTCTGCCTTCTTGTTTTAACAATCCAATCAGTAAAGACTTAAGCTGAGCCTTGAAAGGAATTAAAAGCTCAGGATGATAAGCAAAGCTCTGTGTCATGGGGTCTCTGACCAAAGCATTGTGCAGTTCTTGATTAAGCTCAGGTAGGTTTTCAAGCAAACTTTCATCAGAAGCTGAAACCAGAAATAGTGCTATATCACCCTTTGCTCCTATAGGTTCTACAACCTCTACCCCTCGCCAATAACTGATTGGGGATAGCCATTCAGACAAGGATTGCCTTAGTAACTTAATAGCAGATCGATGATGGTCTTTTCTTTCCTTCTCTGTAATTAATTTTTTACTTTCAATAATATTCGAGCAGGCTGAAATAAATGCTCTGCTTCTTAAAGAACTATGATGAAAGTCTATTTTTGTTTTCTCAACAAACCTTTTGTTAGCTTCCTTATAATATCTGCGGCCGAAATTCAAACAAGGTGAGTAATTAAGTGCAGAGATATTACCTCCTAGAGATGAGACTAAATCTCCAACGCTTGCAGGATGCCAATGTTTTATTTTGGCAAATTGACCGCTTTTTTGTTGACGAGCAATTTGAACATCTGACAGTAAAGCATGTGATATGACCGGCGTGATGCTGACATCTTTTCCTTGATAGAGAAAAGTGACTTGTACAGAACGCCTATCTACATAAGATGGTATTAAATTAATGGTAAAATAAGAATCAAAAAGTGTCTGAAGGTAGTTCCACTGCCCATCAGACATACCAAGTTTTTTGAATTCTTCTAGCCATCGCTGATTATTTTCTAAAATTATAGTTGCTAAACAGTGTGGTACCCCATTAAATTTAAATTGGGTCCCAAACAGCTTCGCTTTATTAACAGCCGACGAGTTGTGTGACCAGCCCAAACGGCTCATACTGTTAAATGAAGAAATAACACTGTTTGAAGGTTTCTCAGCTTTTACAAGCAATCTCTGACGCGCGACACGGGTATCTGGATACTTTAAATTGTGCGAATGCAACCATTGCACTTCTTGCGCACAGCGTTCAATATGTTCCCAGTCTTTGAGCGTAGCTGCTGCTCTGCTTTTGTCTAATAAATCTGGAAAAAGTTGACGCTTATGCGTTAAGTTGAGTAGTACTATCATAGCAGCACTAATATCCTCAGAAACCTCTAATAGCGGAGTGTAGGGAGCGAAGGCTTTTCGAATCGCTTCTGAGCGACTTGGCTCATCGAGTTCCAACAATCTATTCAAAGACATGACGTTACCACGCGGGTAAATAGTTATTGTAAGCGCTTGTCTCAATCGGCATTCTTGATTGACGCAACTCCATGATTTCCCTTAAGTAAAATACCCCTATACCATTCACTAGCTTTTCATGTGATTTCAACCTAACCGCGCATTTAAGATACCCTTCTTCATAAAGCCGGTACGCTTGCTCATACGAAGTGCCAAGCAAGATAGCGGCTTCCGGCATACTGATAAGTAGGTCTGCGACGTTTGGCACACGTGTCTGCGGGTTCTGATCAACCAATCGGGTTAAAAAATTCTCCAATGGCGCTAAGACGAAATCACTTTCTGGATAAGGCTTTAAAAGAAGACGAGAGATACCGACCACACTGCCAAAAATATCGTGAAATGAGGTTTTATTATAATCACGTATCAACTTAGCGCCTGAGAGCGAAGCTTGCTCCTCTAGTTCCTTTATAAACACTTCAGGCCAATGCGTGAAATACTCTATAGCTTGTTCAATCGTACGAGTGGAAACCTGATCGCAGGCGTCTAGCATTTTATGTGCATATAGCTGGTACCACAGCAGACAAGCTAGGCGCAAACTGACTGAGCGGATGTCTAGCAGAGGATGCCTTGAAGGCGAATGCTCACCCACTACTAGGCGGCTGGCGATCAGCTGCCATTCGTCTGCTGGCTCCGAGTCAGCGTTACGAAGATCGAATCCACAGCGACAAGTATGCAAGCATTCAGAATGAGTATAATTTAGTTTCTCTTCGCATTTTGGGCACTCATGCAGCATCTGTTTGCCATGATCAATGCAGGCTTCATAGGGCATCCAATGCCATTCCTGCCGAATGTAATTGGCCTCAGTGAGGCAATCCGGGCAAACAGGTATCCCCTTTAGGCGAACTAACGCTCGGGGTACGTGGCTACCTGCATAAAAAACGCTAGCGTAGCGCGAACAAAATTTCTCGCTGGAATGCATTACTGCCAAGTGTAGTAGCGGAAGTTTTTCATTATCTGTTAGCGACTCCACTAGCTTGAGCGCTCTGATGCGTCGACTACTACTCTGAGCCGCGTGATAGACATTTAAACGGCTTAGCTCTTCTGGGAACGCCCCTGCCGCTTCATGATCATGCAGCTGCAGCCAGTCTTTTATCGCTCGACTAAGCTGCTGATAGTATTCGAAGAAATTCTCTTGCGATAGACGGAGCATGTAGCTCTCAAGTGACTCGTTAATGAACGGTCTTGGGCGGACAAACAATTTCATGGCAACCACCTGCTAAGATATCCTTATCAAACGTATAGCAGCTATCCACCATAAAACATAAATATTTCTAAAAAATATTGGCTTATGGAGCTCATCGCCCCTTCTCAATGATCAAAGGTTGAGCTGTCATGTCAGCGCCGCTCACGCCTGCCAGCTGTTACTACGATTGAATAAGAATCCCAAGTCAAACACAAAAGCCTTAGAATTATGCCTCGGCTAGAGATTAGATGAGCTTAAATGGTTCAATATCACGAAAGATGCCGGTTTTGGTCATTTCACGGCGAAGGGTAAACGCTTCAACAGCTGCCACCGGATCGACCTGCGCCAGCTGATCAAAGTGGATGCGGCTCCACTGTGCTCGGGTGACCTTGATGCTATAAAGGTACTGATCGCGGGTACCGCCCGTGGTGGGATCGACCACCTGGCGATACCCAGATACCCGCGCTTCTTGAACAGAGGGCAAACGCACAAACACGGCGCCAAGCACACGAAAGGCAATGCCGTGAACATGGTCACGGTACAGTTTGCGCTGTCGTGTGGCACTCAGGGACTTGGGGGTGAGCTTGAGCGCTTTAGCGGGCATCGTCCATTCTCGATCCGGCATGTCATCGTCAGATGGTAGGTCAATATCCAGCGCCATCGTGGTGTCATCGCTTCCCAAATCAAAATCGATCACGGTCTCGCGGGGCCAGTCGATCTCTTCCAGGCGTTCTTGAAGCGTGAGCGTCATGTCATCACGTTGTCTTAGCACGCCCTGCTCTTCTCGCTGTTGTCGGGCAAACTCAGCGGCATCAAAATCGGCTTTGCGGTGCTCCCAGGTACGGTAATCATCGTTAAACTGCGTCTGGCGACGTGTGTTATCGGCCTCGTGTTGATGGCGTGCCGGTGGCCAAAGCGCTTTCCACCATGGAAGAGGCACCGGCGTGGGCGGAGTGGGTGCCGGCTCAGCAAAATGTCGTGGGGTGTAGCCACGGCAGTGAGGAGATGGGGTATCGTGGTGCAGCTGCCCTAAGCGCACGATGTCCGCGTTTAATTCATCGCAGAGTGTCTTGAGCTGTGCACGAATAGCGTCACGTTCATGGCGGCGCAGCCAACGCACGTCCTGGTCGCTGAGCGGGGTGTCGTCTTCAAATAGGTAGCGCACGTTGCCGTCTTTCTTAACCGACAGCTGAAGCCCCAGCGACTCACCTTGCCCAATGCGCGTTTCTAGGGCTGAGGGGGCACTTGCTTGCCCCTTTGAAGAAGCTCGACGAGATGATGACAGCTGGGTGCGATAGGCCAGTCCTGTTCCAGGAAGTCCGGCATGCGCATGGATACCTCGTGGCCCCATGCTGACACTGGCACCTCGCGGGCCGACAGAAAGGCCCACACCACGCTTGCTGATATTCAGGCGCACGCCGGGCGCAAGCGAAATACGACGTTGAAAACGAAAAGCCATCGACACTCCTTGAAGCGGGAACCTTACGTCATTGGTTCACGCGCCGTTGATCGCGCTTACCCACGACACAGTACCAGCGCGCCTCTTCCTCTTGCCGCCGTTTAAGCGCCGCCTGCATAGCTTCTTCTGAGGTCGCATAGCGGGTGCGTGACGTACCGTAACTGAACTGCGCGCTGCGTTTTTTGTGTGAACCGTCGGGCATCAACTCATACCAAGCCGCTACCCAGAGTGTTGTTCCAGTGGGGCGTTCGTAGTGATAAACGTCCGTTATCGGGCCAACGGGCTGTTCACGATGTCGCGCGACGGAGCGTGAATCCACTTAGCAACAGCTCTTTCCAGCGACGTGCGCTCCAAATCTCTCTGCCACGTTGGTCTCGATACGCAAGGCACCACTCAAAAGTATCGTACTCACTGGCTAGGCGCGGGATCGACTTGGTTTCGGGTTTTCCTGATGGGCGTGGCACGCGCACCATGGGGTGTTCGTGCATTCCGATTTCGGCCACAAGCTGTCTTTTAGGAAATTCTGATGTGACTCTTCAATAACCGGCGCGGCTTTGCTGCGTCCGGCGCCAAAGGCGAAAAGTTGAGTGACTAGTTATAGGGTATTCAACAGTCAATTTCACCATAGCTCTCGCTATACATGCTTACCGAACATTTTCTTTCTACTACACTAAAATTACTACCCCGGCACTCCAGCTCTCCACTCAGAGGTTCGTAGAAATATGCTTCACAACTCCTTTCTAGCCCCCTAAAAACAGAACCTCGGCATTCGACATCTCCGTATGATTCAGAATATTTATAGACTTCACATTCATTCTCTATTTCACGAAGCGAAAAGTCATGTCCTTCGATTATTTCATCTGAGGCAGAAAGCGATTGGTGAATGACGATGACCATTCTTTGCTCCTCTGGGTTTAGGTCTTCAAATGCCTTTTGCCCAGCAATGAATTGCTGGTATAGGCTTATTGCTCTTTCGTAATCAGTTTGCGCATGTGACTGCGAAACATTACCGATAAAAAGCATGAAAATTATTATTAGAACAAATTTCTCTCTCATGTTGCCCTCCCACCACCAAAACATCGGAGCAATTATGCATCCGCCTGCTTATGCTAATTTCATAGACTTATTCATATCCTCCTTATAATTCGCGAGCCTACCGTATCCCTCTACCTTTCCGTTCAAGCGTGTCAGCTGCCTCAGCTATCCCATCAGCATAGACTAAGGCTAAATAATATTTCAGAAGATGTCTATTAGGTGTAAATAATATACCATCAGCATTTTCGGCTTTTTTATAGCACAGTGGAAAATCATCCGACTATATTCGCTTGCTATGCATTGATCATTAGCGCCGGCCAAAATGCTTGGTTTATGCAAATCATACAGTTGTTTGATTTTTTCTTAACTCCATCCATTAACGTTTTGTTGTAACTAAAATCGTAAATAAATTTTGGTTCATCAGAATTGATCTTAAGCCCAAGGAATCCATACCAAAGTAAAAGTTGAAATATCTTTTTCGTAACATCTCCCGGCTCAGAACCTTCAGCAATCAAATCTAAAACATCTGATTCATTTAGCTCAGAGTTGCACCCAATAAACGTATAAAGAACATTCTCAGATTCAGGCGCAATATCCCTCAACTCGTAACCAATGTCCCTAAGAAGGTCCGAAGCGTAAGCCGACAACCCCTTTTCAATATCGGACTCGGATATGATTTCATGATTTAAGTTAATAGCGAAGCTTTTACAATGGTTAATCAAGTTTAACAAGAACCGTGGTCTCATTAATGACCTTTCGATAAAGTACTGAGATGACTCTTCCCCTTTATAGTGACTTACAATAATCTTCAGCCAAGCTTCAACGAATTCAATGTCATCATCCAGTCCATTTGCAATAATTCTCAATCTAACCAATTCTCTAAGTAAATCAGGATCTGTCCAATCCAATAAAACACTTGCTTCTTTCCCTCTATCAGCTGTTTCTTGCACAAGGAGTTCATAAACATCATTTCTCAAGAAAACCGCTGTTTTAATATCAAGATCTTTTTTGCCAAATACTCGTTCAATCTTTCTTGTCGCCTCAATTAAAGCCCGTATTATTAATAGGTCATTATGTTCCAAGCCAGATGTAGGCCAGCCATTATCAATGTTGTCAAACAAAAGCCATAGTGTGCCTTTGTGCTCCATATAATTTAGCAACTCTTGACGCAATGCCTTTACATCATGTTTATATAATAACTGCGTAAGATCCGAGGAAGAAAAACTGACTTTTTCTTTTCCTGAATGTATTGACTCATACTCAGAATATACTTTCTCCATAAGCTGCGACATACGTTCAGAAAAGTCGCCATCTGAATCGTAATCTTCGACATTGTATATATTTGCGAGAGCTCGATAGCCATCGTAAAGTAGATGATCGTGAATGTGCCTTTTTTTATCTTTTTCAAGTATTTTATAGCAAATCTCAAGAAGTAGAACGTATTCCCAAAAGGCTGTTATCGTATGTAGATAAGTTCCTTCCTCTAAAAACCTAAGAATTTTCTCCTTAAATTTTATTAATTTATAGCCATCTGGCTTTAAATCTAAAACTATATTCTTACTTCTATTTCTGTCTCTCTCAATATCCCTTATTTGCAGAAAAATTGCTGATTTTCCAGAACCCTTTCTTCCAATAACAAGATGAGCTTCCCCTCGTAAAGCTTTAAGATATTGGTCAGTTTCCAAATAATATGCGTTCAAATCACGCATTTCGTTTTCCGCTGAGGATGAGCCTAAATTCAAGTTCTTAAGAAAAGAGCGCTCAGGTAGTTTTTGTTCCTCTGTTTTTTCTTGAAATGCTCTAGCAACGTCACTAGCAAAGTCAGCAATATGAAAATTTACATCATCTGGATGATAAGTTACGTTAACAAAATCCCTGTAGTCTAGGGGTACAGGGTCATCGCCATTTTGTAGTATGCGAAATGCCTTGCTCATACCCTCAGACAACCCCGCTATAAATGCGGCGCGCATATTATGAATAGCGTTGCCAGACGAATTTTTTGATAAGAGAGGAACTACTATTCCATAGGAAGACGCTACTTGATTTATCGCATCATACGCCGACAGGCGTGGTTGTTCATTTGGATCAAAATTTCGGAAAATATAGCCAGACTTTTTTATCCGAGAAACTATACGACCTGACCAATCCGTTTTATGGGGTGTTTCTAACAAATAAACTGGTGCTTGTCGATTGATTCGTGATGAAATTTCTAAAGGCGATTTTTTCGAGGCTTCTAATATAAAAGATTTTAGCTCCTGAGAGTTCTGATACTCTCTATAACCAAGAGTATCGAATATGCCTACTTTATCTGCCATTAACTCGTTGTTTTCGATGCTTTTGTTCTTGGTTAACAAAACTCTTTTTGATCTCCCAATTGCGTAGCCAATTTCATAAGTAACATTGAAGTTCAACTTTGTAATATCTGCGATAAGAAAATCGGCATCGTCTATCCCCTTCAAAACTTCCGTTGAGATAAAGTGTCCTATTATGTCAAGTTGAACCCATGTATTAACGCGAGTTTCAGACTGAGATCGATTGTACTCATCAACCGCTTTTTCTATACATTGCCCTATCTCAGTTGGCTGTGATGGGTACGCATAAAATCCAGTCAATTCACTCATCTACATTTATCCTTTTAGTTTTCCCGCGTTCCACATGCTTGACTTGCATAACAGATATTAGGCTGCCCATTCTTTTACTGGATGAATGTGCTGGTTTTTTTGTCCGGCAAATGCAGCCTGCCAAATTATCCCGGGCCTATGACCTTATGAGATATAAATTTTCATTAGGCCTCATAACCAGAACTCTCACACCTACTGCCTGTTCCGGCAATGTCCGCTTAGGGTCGTCATGTGTCCTGCTGTTAACATGCAATAAGACAAAAATGCGACCAAAACTGATCGGTTAGTTTCTCACTCGGTACTTGGGGATTAGGAGCGCCTCCACTTGGTCGCAGCATGCACACTCTAGCGGCTATTCATCCCTTGAATTAGCGTTTTATTGAGTGTTCCTCCGTTTAACCGACCCTGCCGACATCAGCCAAGGTGTTGGAAAAAACGAATTCACCCAACGTCTCACGCCATGCTTCTGAGTGAGCTTCAAGCGACCGCAGCGCAACTGCCTTGGCATTCATAGCTTGGACTGGAGGGGCGATATTTTGCATCGCATTTCCCAATTCGACATAAGCTTTACGATGCCGCACTCCTCCATTAGCCAACAGGACCCCTATACGTGTGGGAGCTCCGAACTTGAGATGCTCGACGAATGCTGACACACCTTCATTCACCGCAATACCTCGCTCTAGCAACAGTCGGGCAAGGAGCGTGATGCCTTGCTCGACCAGCGTTTGCAACGAGTAGGTGATCGCGCGAGCGTGGATTCCCAGGATGTCGTTAACATCCATGTGTGTTGATTGGGCTAACTGTGCGAACGTTGCGCCATGTACCCACAGCTGAATGATCTCAAAAAACTTGAGTTTGACGGGTTCAGGATCCTCACCATTGTCCAGTCGGAATGCCACACGCACGTCTGACTTTAGCTTTCTATCCTGCCAGGCCCATTCCAGAATCACCGAAAGTAGGTCGTCTGAAACGGGATCGACAGGACTCGACCAATCTTCCCTGCTCGGCAGCAGAACCTGTTCGACGAACTCAAGAAGGCGTACCTTGACTCCAGTATTTTGCAGCAAAGTGATCTTGCCATCAGCCCTGAGCGCAATAAGTCGCTGGGCTCGTAACTGAAAGACCGCACGCAGAGTGACGGCAGAACCGGCAGGAAGTTGGTAGGCTGCGAAAGTATGTTCAGAAAGGTCGGCAGCTAGCCTAAAAAATTCAGCATCTCCAATCTCTTCCGCGATCAACTCAATGAGTGTTGCATCTACCCCATCAATAAGCGGATGACTGGCAGCCTGGGACTCTAAGAACTGATTGTTGAGCGCGATAGGATGGGTTCTCAGAAAATTCTCTAGATCTTCAATCAAGGTACGCAGTGAGCCTCTGACTGGCTCTCCTTCCCCTGCCGTGGCAACGGGATGAACCAGCCACCACTGATCAGAATTAGCGCAGATCACCAAGCCCTTGGTATTGGCGCCGGCACGACCGGCTCGGCCAACCAAATTCTTGATGTCACGGGCGAGCATGTTCTCGGGCCGTCCGCTGCCAACGCGACGCTGCACAGAATACAGAACAAGCGAACGGATCGGCAGATTCACCCCTTCCGCGAGGGTGCTGGTACAAATGACTAATTGAATACGGTGATCCCGCAGAAGCTCCTCCAAAACCTCCCGCGTCTCTTGGGGCATGTCACCATGGTGCAGTACAGCACCGTTTCGCAGCGACCTCGCACCGATCCAATAATTACCGAATTCAGTTTCGAGGTAAGTGATCCGCGTACTGAGCGCTTCGATATCCGCATAATCCAAGGGTTTGGGTAAAGGTAACGGGCACTGTAATTGCTTGATGAGCTCTTCAGCCAAACCGATTGCACCCTGATAGCCTCGCTTGTTTGCGGCGAAAATCGCCGTCGTTCCCATCGACAATACCTTTCGGGCAGCGGCAACAGCCAAGGTCTTGGTTGACGTGAAGGTATAGGTATTTCTTCGCTTGGTTTGGGGATTCACGTACTGAAATCTTTCCCGATCCAAGAAGCCACGGATAGAGTACTGCCGCTGAAGAGCATGCGGGTGCATGTCAAGACGAATGGACTTGCCCACCCCGCTACCAGAAGATCGAAGGATGGAAAATTCGGCGATCGCTGGTCGATAGGTACTTCTGATGACGGTGTTCACGTCGCCGCCAAGCCATGTATTGATTTCCTCAATATTCGGGATGATGGCAGACATAAACACGAAGCGTATCGGATTGATCTGTCTGGCCTTCATACGGGCCAGTAGCAGCTCCAAGCCAATCCCTCTGCCGGAGCTATCAAGCAAATGCCCCTCATCGCAAATGACCAACGATATTCGCTGGGCGAACGCCGTATTAGCACTAAGGATTCCAGATAGCGACTCTGGGGTCGCGATGAGCGCGTTGATGTAATCAAGCCCATGCACCTCGTCTCCCGACGGTATCGTTCCGCCATAGGCACAGCGCGCAGCAATCCCAAGACCGTTCAGCTGACGCACCAGGGAGTGCCTAAGCTCCGACGCTAGTGATCGATACGGCACGATCATGATGGCGACTTGAGTCGGGTTGCGCTTCAGGTGCCAGTAAAGAAGCGTCTCGCAGAGCGTGGTTTTGCCTGCCCCGGTTGGCATCTGCAGCGAATAGCTCTCGGCGTTGCCCAGTAGTCCCCTCTCAATAGCCTGTATCTGAGAGGGGAAAAACTCCCAGGTCGATGGTTTTCGATCAATGAACGATGTGATCAGCGGCGTCCAGAAAGCAGTCCCCCCCTCTGGCAGCACAGCCCGAATATTTGATGCCTGGAAACGTGCCAGTAATCGGTAGAGCAAGGCCGCAGCCACCCATGTATCCGGCCCAGCACCCAACGCCTTTCGTGCCTCTGTGGCGCACGCTTCTACTTTATCGCTAAGACCGAGCAAATCACCGCTGCGCAGGTGCTCCCGCACCTCGATGGCAGTCTTAGATCTCAGGCTGCCCGGGCGTGCCAAGAAGTCATAGCACGCAGCCGATGGGCTTTGGGGGTCAGAAGGTTGAGCCGACTGCCGCATGGCTAGGCAGGCGGACGCTGGAAAGTCGCCAAAGTAGAACGCTGCAGCTGCAAATAGCGCTGCTTCACCCTTCGAAATACCAAGTACTTCAACCTGCTCATCAGGTGTCTCTTTCGAAAACTGGAGAAAAGCATTTCCCAGTTGCGCCCAATCGTCGCTGGGGATATTCATGGAGTGGATTCCGTCGAACAACTCTCCTACGAGCGAGATATAGTAGTCAGCGTAGCGATTCCCGATCTGAGCAAGCTCAATGGGCAATGCGGCTACTGAAAACTGACCTAGATACAAGGCCATGTCTGCGTCATTGATCCAGGTCTGGAGGGAAGCTCTCATATCAACGCACCGACGCTCGCGCAGCTTCAAAGGCCGCGTTGTAGGTGGTATGCAGATTCGGCACGGAGATCACGACAAGTGTGTACTCATCGCTAGCCCTCGTCGGAGCATTAGGAAGCTCTGCGGTAAGTAAGTTTTCACAGATGACAGCGACCGCCCGGAATCGCTGAGTCGCAGGCGGGTGATCGACGGCGTTGATAAATCGGTTGAGAAGCGGAATATCGACGTCACCGAGATCCTCAGTCATGGCACGCTCACGTAGCCACACCAGTGTGCTCGCAAGCCGACTGGTGCGATCTTTTGCGCAGTCCGTGATAGCAGAGCCTATTGGGTCTGAGGAAGCGGAAGTGGATTTGACCTTCACCTCAGCGCAAAGAACTTGGTCAGCAGCACTGGCGGCTGGACGTTGTGGCATTATGAAGTGAATTACATCCGACTTGGGCGCAGGCTTGGTTCTGTCCTGCTTAAGCCGCCATTTCTTGGGGCCTATGGCATTTCCCGGGTATTCCATGGCTGACTGGTAGAAATAGCCAAGCACCTCGCCGAAATCCCCAGCCATGGTTGCACCGGCATCCGGAAGCTTGCCAGCCAGAACGTCAGAAAGGGTGAAACCATGGCGCTTAGCCGCAGCCCGGAGCATCTCATCGGTGATGTAACATCGCCGCAATGGCTCAGCCAGGGCCGCCTCCATGAGTGCCACATGCTGGGCATTCATCCTTACCAGCACATACGGCTGCTCCTGCTCGTGAGGGAACCATGAAACAGCGTTACCGAAGTTGAAACCGAGGTCATCCACGAGTGATGTCATCCTAAAAAAATAGGGAGCTGGCACCCCAGTCACCCCAACGCGAGTTACCGAGTACTGATTTATAAACAACACAGTACGCTAAAAAAAAGGGTAAGTGTCAATGGAACAGGCGCTATAACCAATCATCTTTTAGGTAGGCTCAATCATACATTCCGTCTGGTACGCTATAGTCTCCCAATGGGCATCTAGAGTATCCATAATGACCCTATTAGAGACAATTCATCAGCGGCGAGACAATTTCATTTTGAATACGACTGACGGCCCAAACTGCCACCGGCCAAACCGCCTGGACTGAAAGAAAGGCTACGAAGCAAAAGAAGGCTCGCAGCAGGTACTCATGAGTCATTTTTATGCAGCTAATTTTTTGATTTGTGCCGTTATAGTTGTTAATCACGGCACTCAGTAGTTGTTTCACAAGTTGCTCTTCAGGCCTAACGGAGCTGAAGCTGTCTGCAATATCGCCTGCACCTAGCTGTTCTATAGCAGAAGTCTTGATAGTTTGCAGCGCCCACAGACCTGCGCGCATAAGGTAGATCAGCGCGAAAATGAATATCCCCAGCAGGGCGCCTGCCAGAGTTTTACTCTTTTCTTCATCCCACAGGTCAGGAAGAACAGTTGCAAGAATCGGCATCAGCGCTGTGATCGCCGCGAGATAAAGCCCGGCTTTGGAATCAGCCCCTCGACGACGCTCCTGTTCTGCGTCAAAGAGCCTGCGGGCCTCCTCCAACGCGACATCACTTTTTCCCGACCAGGTTCCTTGTTTGACCTTTTCCCTCTGGCTTTGAAGCCACTTCTCCTGAGGTGAGTCAGCTGGGGGCTGTGATGAAAGGGTAAGTCGAGGCCACAGCCATTCAGGGATTAACTTTGGCACCTAGCTATTTCCTCAAGTTCATCAACTATTGCGGCGGCAATGGGGTAGCCAGTGAGGTTTTCAATCCAGGCCCATTGGCCATTCGGGTTAATCTCCAGGAACCAAAGTTTACCTTGTTTATCGCAGATTAGGTCAATCGCTCCATAACATAGATTCAGGCATTTCATCAGTGCCAAGCACTGCTCCTCGACTTCGCTAGGAAGCTTGATGCATTCATGCTTGAGATCAGGCCGGCTGCCCTGGCGCCAGTCTACTGTGGTTTCCTCGTGCTCCTGCGACATGATCGCGGTTGCAAACACTTTTTGCCCTACAACTGTAACTCGAACGTCGTACTGTTTTTTGATTTCGGTTTGAGCAATAAACGGTGCTAAGGCAATGGATTCTTTATCACTGTCGAGAAGAACCTTTAGTCGGGTTGTAAAAATCACCCTTTCTTGTTCTCCGTTGATTAAAGCCTGCCGAAGCGGCTTCCCGATCGCAGGCCCAGCCGTAGCAACTTCGCGAACCGAGGCGATATCATTCGTAATTAGGGCCTGTGGCACGTTGAAGCCGACCTCGCTCGCGAGCATCAACTGCCTTGGTTTGTCCTCCGCAGCAAAGATATCCATCGGCGAATTCAGCCAGAGGCCTTCTAGACGTGCATACAGGCTCTTCAGAAAGGCGCCCCACTCCGCGCCCACGTATTCCCTTTCACCGACATCAGAAATGGTGGGATTGCTAGCAGGCGGAGCAGGACGTCGAAAGTACGCCGCGCGCACATCAGCTCCCTGCAGTACTCGTCCTTCGAAAGATAAGGACCATGAGCTTCTCGGAAATACGGCCATTGTGCAGAGAGCCTTCGACAGCTCTTCTGTATTCAATCGAAAGAAAGGCGCCTGCCGACGCTTGAGCTCAGCCACGACGTAGTCAATTGTGATATCGCGGCGATTTGTGACTAACAAAAGCATGAGCTTTCCTTAATTCTATCTGCACGAATCAGCGATTAAATTCAAGGAACTGGAAACCATCGTCATCTGCTTCCTGCTCTACCTTGGTTTTGGTAACTAGCTCCAGCAGTTGGCTCGCAGAATAGTTGTCGTCGACTTCCTGAATCGAATCTGTTTTGGTGACTAGTTGTAGGAGGTTGTTGCATCCCATTGGCCCGGTATCATCGTCACTTTCGAGCTGCTGATGAGTCTTAGTTATCAGTTCAAGCGCAAGGTTGTTGTCATCATCCTCTTCATCATGCACTCGTGTCTTGGTCATCAGTTGCGAGAGCGCTTGCTCGTTGATAATGGGTAGTACGCCTTGCTCCGTTTCAACCACCCACATTTGCTGATCATCGCTGTAATAGCCAGGAAGCTTATCTTCACCAGTGCGGTTTTTTCCGGATCTAGCTAGAAAAGGCGAAATATTTTTTTCGCTGCGATTGTTTCGAGCTTCCATGTTGATTGTATTGTCCATGAAGCCACTCCTTAAAATTCTTCGTCCGAAATGGATTTAATGCTACTTTGCGATTAGCTACATAAACATGATTTTTCGGCGCTGTGTGGCCTACTTTCAGTCAATTAGCTTGCATGACTGCAAGAGCCATTCTAAATCATGCATTTTCATCAAATTTGCCGCGTACCCTTGCAGCTTGGATACTGCGAGCAGCCCCAGAACATCCCGTGGCGACCGGAACGCCGACGCATTGAAGATCTGCAGCGCGGGCAGGTAGGAGTAGCAGACGTTGTGGTTACGCGTGGCGGTATAGGTTTGTTGCTCCAAGCGGCTCTGGTCGGCTGCGGTGCAGATCTAAGTGTCGGCGTCATCGTTAGCGTAACGTTCGAAGCCGGGACTTTAACGCCCAACTCTCGTAAGTCTTTTACAGCTTGCGCTCGAGCTGCAATAGCGCCCGTAAGTGCCCTGTCGCTTCTGGCCTTACCAGGTAACGCGTCAAGGCGAGTCTTGGCAGATTTGAGGGTGCCTAGCCCGTGGCGAATTGTGGCTTCCAGCTTGGCCTTTTCCGCTGCGAAACGCCCGCGAATTGCCCTTTCATCCGCAACGTCCTGAGCGTTCGTAGTCCGGTCAAGTTTGAACCGGGCCTCGTGCCCACGACGCCATGCCATCAGCTTACCAGTCATCACCTGACCGAAACCGGGTACACGTAAGACAGCATTTTGGTTCACATCAGCGGCGGTTTCGATACCAAAGGATATGAGTGTTGCCGTCTTAGCCGGGCCGATGCCAGAAATGTTCGCATGACGTATAGAAAAACGGTCAAGGTATGACTGGCGTTGACGTGTTTCCCTATTGGACGACAACACCACCAACTCACGCGTGAGCGCATCTTCATGGCCTCTGTAGGCCGCGATAGCGGCATCAAGATCGCCTCGCACCTTCACTATCTCGATCATGCCGTTGCGCTGAACAAACCCATCCAACTCGCGCTGCACGCGCTCATCGGCATCCTTGAATGCTCGCTGGAACGAACCGGACTCAGTTTGACGGTCAGAGCAGGTGACCCAACCCCAGACTGCCAACCCAATCCATACATACCATGCTTCGGCGGAATAGATGAAACCGGCGACGGCACCACACATCATGAGCCAGCCTAATAAGGCACGACGTTGCTTTCCGCTTCTAGCTTCGCGGAGCGTGTTACTGGCTTTACTCGGTACAGTCGCACTAGGAAGTAAGTCCGTTACAGTTGGGAACCGGAACGCCAGAATCTCGCGAATAGCCTGTTCCGTGCCACGTGCATCAGTCGGAATGTTCGGTTCAACAGCGGTTAGGTCAGGGAACATGTCAAAACCGCTGTTGCTCGTCAGCTTGCACCAGACACATTCCCCGGCTTTGCTAGGGTAATAATGTGTTTTGACCTTGCTACAGCGATTCAGCGAGCCTTCCAGAGAGTTTAGGGCGTGAATCCAGTCCAGTGCAGTTGGACGCGCGTCCGGTGACAGTCCAAATGCTTGCTCGAATGCGGATGAAATAACATCTGGAAACATGTTGAGGTTCAGGGAACCGGGCGGAGGACTAGTCTGAGTTGCAGCTTGACGGGTTAGCGAAAACGCAAACCGATTCTGGGCAATGGCATCGCCCATCGAAATATCTGGCCCATTGTAACGTCCTGCATATGGATGGCGACCCATGAATAGAAGGTGAAAAATCGCAACGGCCAGACTGAAGTTATCGTGCTCGATGGTTCGCTTAACAGAGGCAAGATTCTTCCCATGAAGTTCGGGCGGTGTGAAGTCAGGTACACCAACAACGCAAGGGTATGATTTGCCGTTTAGGCTGTACTGAAAACTATCTGCATCAATCAAGGCAACAGTTGCGCCCTGAGCCACAAGTACACCGGAATGGTTTAGATCGCCGATAATACATCCGGTCTGGTGTACCTTACCAACAGCGCGTGCAACATTAAGTGCGGCATGGACTATGAACCGATAATCTGCCTTGGGGAAATGGCTCTTGCGCGACTTCGGGCTGTATAGTTCATGTAACGGGTGATAGCCCAACACAAGCCGCATGACAAAACCAAGAAAATTGCCGCGAGTGTCCGTCACCACGTCACCAGGAAAGGCAACAAGGTCAGACCTGACGGCAAGGTTTTCGCTCACCATCGCCCGCACTTTGTCTTCGCGTATCGCGCGCAGGTTGGTTTTGTAGATTTTGACGGCCAATCCGGAACGACCCTTGATCGCATAGACTTCGCCTTCGCCACCTTTTCCGATCAACTCGCCAACTGAAGCCCGATCCTTTCCGATGACAATTTCGTGCATGGTCATATCCCAGAAATGAGAATCAGTGTCTTGTCATCGTCAGTGCGTTCGCAAACAGATGGGGCGGCAAGGTAGGTGGCCAGCTTCCCCGAAAGTTCGACAAGGTGTCCTCTGGCCGATGCAGCATCGACCGGACGTATCATCGGGTCGAAGAACCGTGTATGTGCGGCCTGCTCTAGATATGACAACGCCAGATCGCCCACGCCATCAGAGAACAGCGCGAAGGCACCATATTCACACGGGTGATGGATGATGTTCAGACGCGGCTCTGGTTCATCAGTGATAAAGTATGTGCTGGATGCGTATTCGCCGTTCTCGGGCCAGCAAAGCACTTCCCACTCCTCGCCTCTCCTTCCAACAATAGCGCTATCACCAATGTGCAGAGTGATCACTTCATTTGGCGCAACAACGATTGCCGCCAACGTTGCTGCAAATTGCCGAGAAGTGGTGCCTCGTCGGGCTGCTATTGCGGTGATCTGAGTCCTCACCTCATCTATCCAGTCAGACAGCACCTCATCGGTAGGCAACGCGGGGTTTTCTTGAACCCATTCGCGGAATCTAACAGAGAGAAAACGACAAGTAAGCCATGCGCCAAACGAGCCAAACTTGGCGCTACCGGCACCATCCGCTACAACAGCGAAAAAGCTGTCATTACGCAATTCAGAGACAGCGTAGGCATCTTGCAACCTGTCACCCCGATGGATGTGGGATGTGCCGATTACGGAAGCGGACGCCCATCGCCATGCCACAGAGGTCACCCTGCTACAGCCCAGCCATCCGGGGCGGTCGGGTTTACGAGCGGGACAGCATCCCCCGGGTTGGACTGAGAGACGGCGCTAAGGGAACTGGACAACCATTGGAATAATTCCTTGAAAGCCAGCCCTTTTAGCTTGAGCGGTTGGCGCGTCGCTATCTGCCCAAGAACCCCCATATCCGCTTGTTCAACACCTACGGCGTAAAACATAAACTCTTTGCGTTCCTCGCCTTGGTGAACTTGCTGCTTGGCCTCTTCCCAACTGTCGGTCGGGGCTCCATCGGTAATCAGGAACACCCACGGGCGGTAGTATTTCACACCATTCTCGCGGTAACGGTTTTTTCGTTGGCGAAGCAAATCCAATCCAGTCACGATCGCCTCACCCATTGGGGTTGCATTGTCCGCCACCAGTGTTTCGGGATAAAAATGATCTACCGTGGCAAAGTCGGATTTCATCTCCACAGGCCCGAAAGTGACCACAGCCAGCTCCACACGCTTTGCGGCCATCGGATCACTCATAAGTTCCTGCCGCAATGTCGCCAGCCCCTCGTTCAATTGTGAAATTGGCTCGCCGCCCATTGAATAGGAGGTGTCCAGCAGAAGAATTACCGGGCAACGCTGTTCCGGGTTTTCAGCGAATTCCACACCACTGAACGGTTGTTGATCGAATTCATCCATATCTTCACCTTGTTTATAAATTATTGAAGGCGCTCTTCGCGACGATTATCAATCCCAGGCTTCGGTCCATGATTTGCCACTTTGGTGGCCCCACTCAAGATAATGGCTCGAAATTTGATTTTCCTAAGCGAAAACGAAGGCTATGGGCACAATACGCTAGCAAGGCTGGCTTAGGAAGTAGCTTTTATGCAGCATTAAATCTAACGATCTTCAATTGCCGCTCAACAGGTGTTGCACGTCCAACTCTATGAATAAATGACTTTTCCGGCACTTTTCTCCGACAAATGCAGCCTGCAAAAATTTTATAATCCTTTGATAATAAAAGACATAAACGTCAATCACGGCTAGATATACAAAATTCGCATCTCAACTGCGTTATTGTGCACGCCTTGTATGGGTCGTCAGCCGCCCCATCCTTAACAGGGCTTAATTTCCCTAATTCTTTCTGAAGCGAAGGTTAGCTACAGTAGTAATATCGACATCGGCTATGAAGACTGATTATTCATTTTAATCGCGGAAGTAGTTGTCTTTTGCAACTAGGCCTAATACCTCTGTCGCCTTAGCTGAAACTGCCTCCTCTTCATCGCTGAATAAATTTTGTATGCGACGCTCCTGTTTTAAGTACGCCACTGTCCGGAAGAAGCAATCTTCACAGAGATGTAGTTCATATCGCTCTCCATCATGCCTAGTGCCGTAGCCCCAATGTGCTTGGAGCGTAGCGAATTCAAGCCCACCAGAAGTGACTTCTGTAGAACAAAGGCATACATCGCACTGCACATCGGTGACGGTTTCAATTTCAACCTTTTCAGTAATTTTCATCTCTATCTCCAGCACCAACCAACAGGACCCTTTCCCAGCAAATAGCTTCGATCTTGGATTGCGGCTCTTACGTCTAGGTATCAAAATAAATTATTAACAGGTGTTTACTGTCCGTTGCCACGTACCACTGATTTTGGAAGTATTTCTCCATAAGCCAATAGGTGCTGAGAAACTTGTTTTAAATTACGCCTGGGAATTGGCGTTAGGTAATGGTTTTTGGATTGTTGATCGTCTTCTTGCGCCCCCGTTCTGTAAGATCCTCAGCAGTACGATGGCCTCACTCTTACGATTTGTTTAATAACGTCTTTTTTAATTTTCAGCACTTCGGGAATGGTTCTCGACTCCATGGCTATTGAATAATTCAAGCCAATCCACCTTTCCGTTGAGCACCAACGTAGTCTCGAAGTGAGCGCAAAGCCGATAAGCCACCCCGATTCATCAGCTCCATGGGAGAGAGACCATTAAAAAAAGAGTCGTTATTAGTCACATGATGAAGCCACCGCTTCTGGTGTTCTACTTGCGGAAATAGCAACATTACCGACCGGTAGATCCCTAGGAAGTTGGATGCACGTTCAAGCTGCTCAGCCGTTAAGTCTGTCTGTAAAGGCGTAGCTGCCCACTCACGATAACTATCGATATTAATGTCTAGAAGCGCTGCCATGTCTGTATCTGACAGCTCCCATGCATGAGCAATAGTTGGGAACGTGCGCATCACTGCGACACTTGTTTCCGCACTGTTATGCGCCGCAATACGATCAGTACGGCTGTACTGACGCCATTCAATCCAGTCGATCTCATAAGCCAATGGGCCATCTTCGTTTTCAACCACTGGACACCCGGCACCCGTGAGATAACGTACAAAACCATCTTGGAACCTTGGTGGTACCTCACAAATTCTGATATAGCGAGTGCCCCTCGGGGCAATGTGTGTCGGAACTTCTCCTGGCCTCACGGCATTATTAGGCTCCAGGAGATCGGCTTCCCAGTGCTCACTGTCCACCGGCTCAAACGGCTTATCGAAATGCTGAACAGATCCTTTTAGACGCTCAAGAGGACTTTTAGCATTGCCTTCGACAGTAAGTCTTTGCGGATCGTTTTTTTGCGACATAGTGATTTCCTCATCCCAACAAGCCTACCCATATGATCCTGACAAACGCTTACGCAGCTACTTGAGAATAGACGGTCTGACATTACTATTCGACAGCGGTATGTTAACGGTGCAGAGACAGCACAGGCACACAATGTGATCCTAGGGATATCAAAAGCAAAGAAACTACCTGCTTCCAAAAAGCAATCTATAAAACATACATCGTGACGCTTCACGTGAGACGGATGAGCTATTGGACGAAGAACAGCGTGTCGAGCTAAGCCTTGTCAGCCACTTTGACTATGGTGCCTTCGCCGGGGCGCTATATCCCGCCACACGCCAATGACACGCACATCCTTTGGTCTACGGCAGCGGCTACGCGTGGCGATATGGGCAGCGAGCTATTTCGGCTGGATTCCTGCGATGCAAATCCTCCCGCCGCTCCACCGTCAGCCAGCCAATCGTCGCCTGCTAATGATTGTCGCTCATCTGGTGTGGGGGGCCGGCACTGTGTGGATCGGCGAATACATGGCGAATCGACGGGACATCCTTTCTCGGCAACGGCTGCACTAGCCACGCACCATTTGCATGTTCGAGACGCTATAGCCGAGATTCTCCTGCATCCGCTTGCTGCCCCAGTTGATGAAGTCGATTACCCCGAACTCGTAGGTCTTGGAGTGAGGGTCCGGGTCGTAGACCTTCGAGTCGGTGCCACGCGGGCTCTCCTCGGCTAGTTGCTACGTGTATCGCATTCTTCGACGCTGGAGGGAATCAGATGTCGAAGTGAAGACGTTCTTTTTCGATGACTTGCCGCATCGCATTGCGCCCAGGCTCTTCCATTGCCATGTAAACGAGCTTGGCAAAACCCTCAGGCTCAATCCTGGCCATGGATCATCTCCACATCTACTAAATAGGTATTTCGGCCCACACGTTTGAGATCTGCCCAGGCAGCGTCAGGCGTCGCCATCTTGAGCGGCCGCCCAATATCACGCATGCGCGGCAGCAGCTCGATGATGGGCCTGCTTGTATGCGTGAACTCAATGGTTCCATAAGGGGTGCGGTGCGTCCCTTTGCGGCCTGTTGTCATAATGGTTAGGCGATCGACGGGGATTTGTGAGATGGCACCATACTCAGACAGGGCCGACTCCAGCGAAACGTAGCTGTACTCCCCTCGGCGCATGGCCCGAGCGATTCGTTCCAGCCGATAGGAGTCAGGAGTACGCGAAAGGGAGTAACAATAGATTCCCCGGGCTACGCCTTCGAGGATGCCATGCTTACGCAGTCGGTTGATCCCTTCCTGAAGGGTTTTTGGGTTGTCTTCATGAAATATCTTTGCTAGGTCCTTTAGCGTGAATACGCTTGGCCCGATTTTGTCCCAGCTGTCCAGTCGCTGCAGAGCTGCCATCTGTTTCACAGGTGTACACCAAAACTATATATTTATAGTCTAGGCGTACAGAAGCGTGCGAGCAAAGACTGACCAAGATTCCTAAACTACCGACATCTAGCGATTGCTCCGATCCGGTACCAAGAAAGCGATTCACACCAACCTCTCAGGCCGGAAATTTTGAGCCCAGTGCAGCAACGATCACTAAAGCGAGCGTCTTAGGAATCTGGATATGACGCAGGATACAGCGACTCCCAATAACATCAGAAACACGACCTCCAGCAGCGCTGTTGTCGTGAGGCAAGCAGCAATGCCGATTAGCTTGTGCAATTGGGGATGCGCCAAAATAGGGGTATGAAGGTTCTGCCCCATAAATATAATAATAAGGAAAAAGAGGTAGTTGTCGCGAAGGAGAGGATTTTGCTAGGCGCCGTTTGTCTCACCGGCTTGGTAGCGATGATTATTCTGGCTTTCTGAATGACTTGTGAGCTGTGGCAGGACAAGCCTGCTGTTGATCCGGGTGTAGCCAGCTTGATGGGGAATCAAGTTGGCCCGTTCTTCTTGCTGGTGTGTGCGGTTCTACTTTTGCTTGGCTTCCAGCTACTTGGTAGTCAACCTCGCCACAAAACATCCAACACAGATTGATCGAGGGAAAGACCCTGAGTAACACCGACCCCAGTGAAAGCATAGTCCTAGGGATTATAGCGGCTGCCCTATCACACAAGACAGAGCTCATTTGCTGCGGGAAGCTTTTCCATCCCGTTAAAGACAGAGACCTCATTACCTTGTTGGATCTATTTAAGCATGTCGATCGTTGTTGCCAATATTCCTGATCGTTGTACTCACTACCCGTGCAAGATTTCTTGAACCTCATCAAGAGCGGCTTCGATAACGAGATCAGGATCTTTGGCTATCAGATTCTGAGGTTTTAGCCCGCCAAGATAGCTATTTGCCGACTGGAACCAAAAGGCCATTCCCCACCCGCTTTTATCATCTTTGAAGATGTCGATGATTTTCGACATGACGGGGTACGGTAAGTAGCCAGCATTTTTCTCAAGCCCAAACGCAGGATAGTATTCGGTACCACGGTCGTTAATCGTAAAAATGTCACCTTGTTGTTTCCACTGGGCAGGATGAGCACAGTCACTACGTGAGCTGACGCCTGACAACTGCAATATCTCATCGACAGTTAACCAATCGCCGCTTTCCATCACGGCTCGACGCGCTCTTGCTTCCATCTCTGCTTCGCGCAAACTAATTGATGTGGTCATATGCTTAGGCACCCTTACCTTGGATACTTGTTCCGGATCATTATTCTGAGCTTTTTTTAATAAGCTAGCCATCGCGGAAGAGATCGACGAGGTAATCTGGCTAGCTATTCATAAGCGGCCGATGATGGATAACGTCTAACACCTTACGGTATTCAAACTTCTCGTGAGAAAGTTTTTTGACCCCCCTCTATGATTTTTGCTTCCTTCCCGTGGCTACAAGCCTAGCGGATAGAAAAAGGCGCGGGGTGAAAACTGCTAGCCGCAAGCTAAGGACCGCTAGAGAGGATTGATCAGCTCATCACCTTGTCCCTCTAAAGGTTTATTTACAGCAGTGCTAACGGGCCAATGCTCAATCAAGCCCTCATCAATATGCTCAACTAAATTCCGGATTGTCTCTTTATTCATTAGGTCAGGCGCAAGCCATGATGCGAGGCTGTCGTCGTTCAGGATCAACGGCATTCTATCGTGCACGTCGGCAGCACTGCCCCGGACCGGCTCGGTGAGAATGGCACATTCCAGATGTCCGTCATCCCGTTCTGCGTAAATAGCGGCGAAGTGCAATGGCTCTCGATCCCGACGGCATAGAAAATGGGGTTGTTTGGGAGAGATGTTCTTGATCCACTCGTACCAAACGTCAGCGGCTACAAGGCATCGATGCTTAGCAAAAGCCCCTTTGAAAAAGGGGTTCGTGGCAACGGTTTCTACCCGCGCATTTATGGGTTGCGTGCCTTTTCCTTTGGCCCACGATGGACGAAACCCCCACCACATTTCCTCAAGCGTAGGAGCTGAGTTATCAGAAGCCTTCCGTATGCTCGCGATCCAGGTACCAGGCGCCACATTGTAGCGCGGGCGTATTTCGTGCTCAGGCAACACCGCACCGACCTTTTTGGTCAGCTGAGGTATGGGGGTGAATAAAGCAAATCGTCCGCACATATCTGCAGCATAGACGAGAATTAGCCATCCAAGTCAGCATACTCACCAAGATCGCGGTGCTCACATCCAGCCATCGCCCAAATATGCAGGGTTTGCCAACACGATAAGACCAACGAATGAAGAAGAGTGCTTGCGATTGACTAAGCTGATCGCTTATCGTCTGCCTTAATGCTGTATATATAAACAGATACCTAAGGAGACGCTTATGTCAAAGAAAAATTACCCACAGTCTGTGCTACGTCCTATCAATAGTCCCCGCGCTCAACCAGTCACCCTTGGGGGTTTTCATCACCCAAGGGTTGATTCGAAGGAGGAGTATACGCAGTTGTTGACGGGTTTGAGCGCTGAACAGGACGTGCTACTCGCATCGTTTGAAAAAACCGAGGTGTATCTACCAAGCCCTTGGCGTGGGATAGGGAGCATGACATGAGCATGCATCTCACAATCCTTGGGCGCGTAGACACCATGGTTCGACCTCTAAGGCTGCCTTTAGCTGGCGGTGAAGTAAGAGCTGGTTTTCCCAGTCCCGCAGACGATTATATTGAGGTGGAACTGGATCTTATTGCCCATTTGATTAAGCACCCTAGCGCTACCTTCTTTCTGCGTGCCAAAGGCACCTCCATGGAAGGTGATGGGATCAAAGATAATGCACTGTTAATTGTCGACCGGTCTATCAATCCTAAGCCGGGACATATCGTAATCATGAGCGTGGACGGCGAGCTGACGTGCAAAAAACTAAGCGTCATTGGCAGTCGACCGTATTTGATGGCCTCTAACGCAGAGTTTAAGCCCATCCCCCTCGCTGGGCATGATTGTCATAGTTGGGGTGTAGCGACACATAGCATCCAACCGCTAGGACCCGGTTTCACCGTATGATGGCCTTGGTCGAATGTAATAACTTCTATGTATTCTATGAACGGGTTTTTAACATCAGGGTCAGAAATCAGCCTTTCGATGCAATTTCTCTTAACAGTGGCGTCGCGGCCGAGCGTCTGAAAAATACTATAAATTCAGGTTCGACTATGGAAATACCAGAACATCAACATGATCGCACTGTACGTCTTACGTGCACGCTGCCATGTCCCCATCACGCGTTTCATGATGATTTGAGCAGCCGAATGAGTGACGTCAGCTCACAGAATACGTCTCACGTTAATGTGCCTAACATTGACGAATTATCTCTATTATTTGAAGTCGTTGAGACGGGCAAATTGAGAAACCAATGCGATGTAATGTGGCATCAAGAATGCAAAAAGCTAAGTGTCACCAACAACCGACCTTACTTGGTTGTCTCTAATTCAGAGCGTAAGCCAATGCCATTCATTGGACGTGTTGGTCACAACTGGGGGGTGACTCATAGCATCCATCCGCTAACTCCCGGTTTCAACCTATGATTGCCTTGGTCGACTGCAATAATTTCTATGTATCCTGTGAACGGGTTTTTAACCCCAGGCTCGAAGGCCAGGCTGTCGGCGTTATGTCGAATAATGATGGCTGCGTGGTTGCCCGCTCACAAGAAATCAAAAACTTAGGTGTGGCAATGGGAATGCCTGCCCATCAGATAGACACTCATGTTCGACGACAATGCACACTGCTCAGTTCAAATTATGCGCTTTACGGTGATATGAGTAGTCGCGTGACAGACGTTCTCTCACAGCATACGCCTCACGTTGATGTTTACAGCATAGACGAGTCATTTCTATCGTTTGAGGGCTTTGAACCGGACTCGTTAGAAGAACGATGCCAATTGATGCGGCAGCAAGTTAAGCGAGATACAGGGATCCCAGTTAGCGTTGGTCTGAGCACTAGCAAAACATTAGCAAAAATCGCCAATCATCGTGCTAAAAAAGAGTGCGCATTCAATGGTGTGGCTATCATGGACCCTAACAGCGATGACACCCGGACATTTCTGGAGCAGCTTCCCGTAAATGAGATATGGGGTGTGGCAGGTCGCAGTGCAGCGCGACTCGACACTCTCGGCGTACAGAATGCTTGGCAGCTGCGCACAGCCAGTCCTAAGCATTTGCGACGCCATTTTAGTGTGGTCATGGAACGTCTGGTTTATGAGTTGAGGGGTGAAAACTGCATAGCGCTGGATGACATGAGCCATCCAAAACAACAGATTATGGTGTCCCGATCTTTTGGTCGACTCACAACTAATAAAACTGATCTGCGCGAAGCCCTACGCGTGCACGCATCACGTGCTGGTGAAAAGCTACGTAAACAGGCTAGTTTAGCGCAGGCGATTATGGTGTTTGTTCACACCAATCGCTTTCGGCAAGATTTGCCGAGCTACAGTAAGCGTTTAGTAATTCCGCTACCTCACCCCACCGATGACAGCCGCGAGCTCATTAAAGCCGCTATGTCGGGGCTGGATAGAATTTTTAAAAAAGACATCTGGTACCAGAAATGCGGGATTATGCTCATGGATCTGTGCGACCACGACAACGAACAACTAGGGTTGCTCGCTGAGCCGATCAGTGACGAGAAGCGTGCTCGGAATGAAAAACTGATGGCCACTCTCGACAAACTCAATCGCGAGCACGGAAAAAACACCGTCAGAATTGGGATGCCTCGTAAGCAAAATGCTTGGGAGCTACGCTGCGAACACCGTACGCCACGCTATACAACAAGCTGGGAAGAGTTGGCAGTCGCCAAAACATAGAGTTGAGCTGCCATCCTTGGCACTCCTACATCTCTTTATTACCACTAACCACATCCCTGTCGTGACACATTCGACGTGCTTAAGCGGCGATCCTTGGCGTCACACCTTCACACTAGCTTTTTTCAATCCATTATTATGTAAGCATTTGACCTCAGTACTTGTAGGCAATGGCTTACAACTATTAGCCAAGGGATACCACGATCTCGCTGTTATGGTTCGACAGCGATGACCTGCCAGAGGCTGAGGCAAATCGTTGCGGGAAGCGCAACAAGGACGACGGTGGTTTAGCCGAATTGACAGGAGAATTGCCTTGGCCTGGACGGAGAAAGCGACGCTGATAAGCAATTATTAAGGCACCCGCTAGGAATTTTCTTCTCTGCGCTAAAAAAAGTTGGTGGTTAAAAAATTGCAGAAGTCAACGCACATTTTTGGGTACTCTTTAGGCAGCTATCGGCCAATAGAAGACTTTCAGATATTTCGCATATATGCCTAAATTTTATATTGAATCAGATAACCCACTGATCACTATCTCATCTAATTCTGAAGACGATTTCCCATCAATGTAGCGACGCTGATGGCAAAAGCCCCTAACGCTCAGGAGAGCGCTAGGGGCCACTGCTTTAGAGAACCTTGTTCAGCTCCCCATAGTCCCCTCCAACGCGCAACACTACGGTCACGTCGTTATCATTGCGATTACGAAAGAACCAACCGTGGTTACCTGTGAACGCAGCTTCCAGTTCTCCCTCATCTTCGGGCACACCGCGTCCTTTCTCATAGCTGATCGAGTTGCCATTTCCGTCACCGTGGGTGTCGAAATTAAGTGGCCCCCCATCGGACACCCAAGCGAATGTCGCGACAGCGCCTTCTTCCATCGTCAGCTTGTACTCGGTGCCTTCGCCCGGTGTGAGGGTGAAGCTCACTTCATCGCCCCATGTGGCAGCTTCTTCAGTTGCCTGGGAGGCTGCCTCTTCAGCGGCCAAAGCTTCAGCAAGCGCTACGCTAGCCTCGGGCTGCACCATCTCTTGGTCAGGTACCAAGGAGGCTACTTGCTCCGGCTCTACATCTGAAGCCTGTTGTGCAGCCGTGGGCTGGTTATCACTTGCTGATTCTTGAGGTGTGGCGGATGGGGATGCCTGCACGGCAGCGGCTTCTTCATTAGCCTGGTCAAGCTCGGCCTCTTCGGCCAGTTGGGTCTTGATTTCACCCATCTCGGTCAGCCCCAACAAGCGCCCAGCGCCGGTCGGGTCAATGGCATACTCAGCAGGCAGCACGACGGTGATCAGCAAAGCGACGGCAATAACGGCGGCCATCAACGTAGAGCGAAGTAACTTACCCGTTGACGGCAGTTCGGCACGGGTTGGAAGATCAGTGTTATACATCGGGGACTCCTTCAATTAGGCAATGAAATAGCCGGTCAGTTGATAACCCACCAGCATAAAACCGGCACACATCATGGCGACATTGGCGGTATACGCATGGCGAAAGAAGCCCGTAGTGCGTCGCCAGAAGCCCATCACAATGAGAATGGCGCTCAATGCCAGTAGCTGGCCGATCTCTACGCCTACGTTGAATGCCAGGAGGTTAGAGACGAGACCATCGGGCGAGATATCGTACTCAATGATCTTGCTCGACAGGCCAAAGCCATGAAACAGACCGAACACCAATGTGGCTACCTTGGTGTTGGGCTGAAAGCCGAACCAACGCTGATACGCACCGATGTTATCGAGTGCCTTGTAGACAACGGAGAGCCCGATGATGGCGTCGATCAGATAGCTATTGATGCCGATATTGAAGTACACCCCCAGCAGCATGGTCGTCGAGTGACCGATGGCAAAGAGGCTGACGTAAATGGCGATATGCTGCATTCGGTAGAGGAAAAAGATGACCCCTAGCAAAAACAGTATGTGGTCATACCCCGTTACCATGTGCTTGGCACCGAGATACATAAATGAGATCAAATGAACACCATAGATCTCTTGGATATAGCCCTTGTCACCTTCAGCCACCGCGTGAGCAAGCGCTTCGCCACTGGCTCCCAGTAGCATTAACAGCAGGGTTAGAAAAGCTAAGGCGTGGCGTCGGGCCATCATAGGCAAGCCGAGCACACCCCTTACTTGGGATGGAAACATGCAACCTCCACGGGTCTGTCATTAGTCTTGGCCATCGGATGGATGGCCCCAGTCATCAAGCGACGACTGGCCGTGGAGGCCGCTCCAAGCGGTAGACACGACGCAGGGGAAAAGCGCGTCGTTCGCCTAGCCGCAGGGCATGACGGACGCTGGGTGCCAGGGCAATGCTCGCCCCCAACCGATCCGCTTGTTCGTGGAAGTGACTGCCGCTCTCATGAGGGAGCTGGCGACCGTCTTCATGCATGTGGCCATGGGTATGCCCATGACCGTTTAGATCACTTGTGTGATCTGACGACGCAACGCTAGCCATGCTCGCCGCCCCATGGGCTTGCGCCTCGCCGAGACTGGTGATGACCAGGCTCGGCAAGAACAATAGTAAGAACATCAGGTAGCCAAGACGATGGCGCAGCCGATGGAGCATGACAAAACAACCAGAGTGAAAGTGACAATCAAGCAACACATGCTGGTTGACAGCGAGCGTTGGCAGCATGATACCAATAGATTAACATCCCCCCTAGGGGGATAGAAACAATGCAAAGGAAAAGAACATGACACCGCATACCCACCAGTCGCATCCCGATATCATCAAGCGGCTAAATCGCGCTCGCGGCCATTTACAGAGCGTGACACAAATGATGGAAGAGGGTCGCCACTGCCTCGACATCGCCCAGCAGCTCCACGCGGTCGAGAAAGCCGTTCAGCAGGCTAAGCGCGTATTGATCCATGACCATATTGAGCACTGTCTGGATGACGCCATTAGCCCGCTCTCACCGGAACAGCAACACCATGTTGACGATTTCAAAGCGATTGCGCGTTATCTGTGAGGAGCTAACGTTACGCCAGCGTTCTGGTCTTCCTCACAGGGCAATATCTCAACGGTGATGTGAACGAGAGAAGAACAATGGGCCTGGATATGGCGTTTATAAGCCATGGGCGACTCGGGGTCATGGGCCACGATGGAGACGATAGCAGCATAAATATTGGGGCCAATCGACCACACATGAAGATCACTCACACGGGCATCATCGTTCTCAACAGCCTGCTTGATGGCGTTTTCCATCGATTGATGCTGATGATCCAGCAGTACTGTCGATGTCTCTTTAAGCAACTGCCATGACCAGCGGGTGACCAAGATAGCGCCCACGATTCCCATGGCAGGATCCATCCAACCCCAACCCGCATATTTACCCGCCAGCAGCGCCACAATCGCGAGCACTGATGTCAGTGCATCCGCCAGTACATGCAGGTAAGCGGCACGACGATTATGGTCATGATGATGACTGTGGTCATGATCATGGTCGTGCCCATGATGGTGGTCATGACCGGCCTCGCCTAATATCCAGGCAGAAACACCGTTGACCACCAAACCGATAAACGCGACAAAAATAGCCCCGTTAAACGAGATCTCAACGGGTTGAATAAAGCGGCCCACGCTTTCTATCACCATGTAAAGGGCGAACACGGCCAGCAGTATCGCGCCGGTAAATCCCCCTAGCGCGTTGACCTTACCGGTGCCAAATGAGAACCGTTCATTCGTAGCCTGCTTACGGGCATAGGCATACGCAAAAACGGCAATACCCAGTGCCACCGCATGGGAGCCCATATGCAACCCATCGGCCAGCAGCGCCATTGACCCGTAGATCACCCCCGCCGTAATTTCCCAAACCATCATGGCCAGGGTCAGCCCGACCACAATGAGCGTCCGCGACTCTCCGGAGCGTTTATGGTTCTGGCCAAACGTATGATCGTGCTGCCATTGGTCAAGACGATGGTGATGCATGACGGGCATACCTAATGAAAAAAAGAACTTGTTCAGCGTAGGAGCTATCGAGCGTTGCGACGCCACCTATCCCCCCTGGGGGGATAGGTGGGATGTTAGTGGAGATCAGGTGAATTCACAACCAAGCGTGTGAGAGTAATCGCAGGGAACTATAAAGGACGACGCTCGCGAGACGGCAACGTCACCGGTAGGGGCTGCTGGCTAAAAAAACACAAGAGACGCTAAGACACCCAGAAGCGCGCAACCCGCCAGCACTTTGAGCATGCCCACCTTGAAATAAAAAATCGCGACCATCGCGCCTGCTGCCAGTAATAACGCCAGTAAATCGAGAGACGCTAAGTTCGGTGCTAAAAGACGCGCCCCCATCACGTGCCACTCGCCTACGTCAGCGAAAATAACGTGAACGCCAAACCAGATGGCCAGGTTGAGGATAACCCCGACGACCGCAGCGGTAATGGCGGACAGCGCCGCGCTTAGGGCGCGGTTGTCACGTAGACGCTCCACATAGGGAGCCCCTAAAAATATCCAAAGGAAACAAGGAACGAACGTTACCCACGTGGTCAGCAGCGCGGCCAGTGTTGCGGCAAGCATGGGATCAAGGCCTGTGGCCTCACGATAAGCGCCCATAAACCCAACAAACTGCACGACTTGAATTAACGGACCCGGTGTCGTCTCTGCCATGCCCAGGCCATCCAGCATCTCGCCCGGTGCCAACCATCCATAATTTTGCACCGCCTCTTGAGTGACGTAACCTAGCACCGCGTAGGCACCGCCAAAGGTGACCACCGCCATCTTGCTAAAGAAGAATGCGAGCTGACTGAACACATTCTCGCCGCCGAATAGGGCCAAGAGCACCACCACCGGCGTTAACCACAATAGAAGTAACGTGCCTGACATGCGAAGCGACCACTGGCGATTGGGGCGAGCATGGGCAGGCAGCCCTTCACCCAGTAGGGAGTCTCGGTCGCTAAGCACTGACTCGTCGGCATCACCGTGGCCACCTCCTACCTGAAAGGCTGTCATGCCACGCTTCCCTCCCCAATACCCGAGAAGGGCCGCGCTTAGAATAATCAGCGGAAACGCCACCTCAAAAAAGAAGATGGCGACAAACGCGGCAGCGGCGATGCCAAGCATTATCTGATTTTTCAGTGCCCGCTTGCCGATACGGACGACAGCGTTAAGCACCACGGCCAGAACCGCCGCTTTTAGGCCAAAGAAGAGCCCCTCAACGGCCCCCACATTGCCCAAGGCGGCATACAGGTAGCTCAGAGCCAGAATGGCGATGAAACCAGGTAACACAAAGAGGCTGCCCGCCACCAAGCCCCCTTTGGTACGATGCATTAACCAACCGATATAGATAGCCAACTGTTGCGCTTCTGGCCCCGGTAGCATCATGCAGTAGTTAAGCGCGTGCAGGAAACGGCGCTCGCCAATCCATTTTTTTTCTTCGACAAGGATGCGATGCATCACCGCTATCTGACCGGCGGGGCCACCGAAGCTCAATAGTGCGATTCGTAACCAGACCCTAACGGCCTCACGGAACGGTACTTGATGGGGCGACTCAGTGATGGGCGGCATGGCACACTCTTTAACGATGTAGGGGTGTTGTTTTGTAGAATGTATAACAGTGAAGTTATACATGCAACGGAAGAGGTGGTATGACAGATAACGTACAACACTGGTTAATCCTGATCATGCGTCTCAGTGGACGGGCGGGCACACCCCGTATGCGGATCTGGCGGGCACTTCGTGGTTTAGGTGCCGTGGTACTCAGAGATGGTGTCTACTTACTGCCAGCTAGCCCCTCGCGAAGGGAAGCGCTGGAGCTGCAAGTCGGCGCTATTCGGGAACTGGGAGGCAACGCGCTGCTGATCGAGGTTGACGAATCTGCCATAGATAGCGTCGATGTGTTGCCTTCGCTCTTTGATCGAACGCCAGATTTCAAAGCCTTACGAGCGGCAGTGGTTGACTGGCAGCAGGCATGCCCACAGTTGGAGGAGCGAGAAGCGCAGCGCCAATTGACCCAGTTGCAGCGACGTTTACAAAGCATAGTGGGGATCGATTTTTTCCCAGGGCCAGAAAGCGAGCGCGCTATCATGGCCTTGGCAGATGCGGAGACCGTCTTTAATCGTTGCTTTGTGCCAGACGAGCCCCAGCCAATCCAAGCTGAGATCCCCCGGCTTGATCACTGTGCATTTCGCGGGAGATGGTGGGCCACGCGCCGTCGCCCTTGGGTGGATCGGCTAGCATCGGCTTGGTTGATCAAGCGCTTTATTGATCCCGAGGCTCGCTTTGTGTGGCTTGAGCATCCAAACCAGTGTCCGCCAGACGCGCTAGGGTTTGATTTTGATGGTGCCCATTTTACCCATGTTGATGACAAGGTGACGTTTGAAGTGCTGCTCGCGAGTTTTAGCCTTGAGTCGCAGGCAGGCTTGAGCAGAATTGCGGAACTAGTCCACTACTTGGATGTGGGGGGCACCCCCGTGCCGGAGGCCGTGGGGTTAAAACTTATGCTGGCCGGGGCTAAAGAGCGCTGTGACGACGATGATGCCCTACTGCAACGTACCGATATGTTGTTTGACGACCTTTATCAGGCGTATTTGGCGGGAGACCCAAACGGGGAGTGAGCAATGCGCTATTAGTTCAAAGACTGCCACACCCGCATGCCGCTTATCTTATTGGCAAAGGCTGGGTTTACCCAAGCCTTTGTACTGTGAAGTTTCTGCATGTGCGCGCGGTCGGTGGGCCTGTCGAACTTGCGCAGAGCCTCCGTGATGCGCTGGCCCGTACCGGCAAGCCTCTCACGGCCGGGACTGATGCTGCACCCGAGCCTGGAGATTTTCCGTTCGATGTCCAACCCCTGGAACGTATCCTCGGCCATAAAGGCACAGTTAGCCAGGGCGTATTCAAGGTTTCGGTACCTCGGGAGGAAACTGTTAACGTTGATGGGCTTGCTGTACCACCGGCCATGCGGACGGCGATTTCCCTGGGCTTTCAACCGATCGAGGGCGGGCGCACCGTCACGTATGGAGATTTCGTGATGCTTTCCGCCGAGGTCAACCCGGTGCTGAGTGCGCTCAAGGCGCTCGGTTTCAGTATCGCGGCTCTGCATAATCACATGCTCACCGAGCAGCCGGGGCTTTTCTTCATGCACTTCTGGAAAGAAGACGAGCCAAAGGCGCTTGCCGAAGGGCTTCGTGCGGCGCTTGATGAAGTCGGAACGGCAAAGCCTTCTGCCAAGAATGAGTAGCCTCATTCGCGGTCAGAGATTACTAGTATTACAACCTAACTAATGTGACGCTTCAGCATGCTGCTGCCGTCATCTGTCGGGGTAACGCCGTGACCAATCGCTATTATTAGGATGAACACTCAAAAAGATCTAATGGGGGAACTATCGGTGTCGTGTATGGGAGCCGACACAGCACGCGGCGAGGCCATTATAAGCTGATTCCCTGCAAAGACCTGGCCGCGTCCGGCGTATGGTCCGATACATCGTTAAGGTATGCCGTCGGCACGGCCATGACTTCAGGCAACGTTAGCTCTAGCGGCTAGAAATCGTTCTTTACGAGATCAAGGTCATCAGCTGGCTCAGCGGGGCTGATGGCAAGTAGAATCGCGCCCTGATATGAGTTCTTGAGGTTGCAGCGATGGATCTACAGCAGGGCTTCGTCCTGACCCGACACTGGCGGGATACCCCTGCTGGCACGGAAGTTGAGTTCTGGCTGGCGACCGAGAACGGCCCGCGACATGTCCGCCTGCCTTATCAGCCCTCGGTGGCCTTCATTCGCGCCGATCAGCACGAGCAGGCCGTGGCGTTGCTGCGCAGTGAACGCGACGTTGAGTTGCGCCCGCTGAATTTGCATGATTTCCACCACCGGCCTGTACTCGGCCTGTATTGCCAGCAGCACCGCCAATTGATGCGCATCGATAAACAGCTGAGGCAAGCAGGCGTCGATGTCTTCGAGGCCGATGTCCACCCGCCGGAGCGCTACCTGATGGAGCGCTTCATCACCGCGCCGGTGTGGTTCAGTGGCACGCCCGACGGCAGCGGCACAGTGCTCGGCGCGCAGATGAAGCCTGCGCCGGGTTATCGCCCCCGACTCAGGCTGGTATCGCTCGATATCGAAACCAACGCCCATGGGGAGCTGTACTCGATTGCCCTCGAAGGCTGTGGCGAGCGCCAGGTCTACATGCTCGGGCCCGCGAGCGGCAAAAACGAGACAGTCGACTTCCGGCTCGACTACTGCGACACACGGGCGCAGCTGCTCGAAAAGCTGAACCAGTGGCTTGCCCAGCATGATCCCGATGCAATCATTGGCTGGAACCTCGTGCAGTTCGATCTGCGCATACTGCACGAGCACGCTCAGCGCCTGCAGGTTCCGTTGCGGCTCGGGCGTCGCGGCGAGATCATGGAGTGGCGCGCCCATGGCGCTCAGAGCAACCACTACTTCGCTACAGCCGCCGGGCGTCTGATTATCGACGGTATCGAGGCGCTGCGCTCCGCCATGTGGAGCTTTCCGTCGTTCAGTCTCGAAACCGTCGCACGGTCGTTGCTCAACGAGTGCAAGGCTATCAGCACCCCTTACCAGCGCCTGGACGAGATCGACCGCATGTTCGCCGAGGACAAGCCGGCACTTGCGCGATACAACCTCAAGGATTGCGAACTCGTGACGCGGGTCTTCGCGAAGACGGAGTTGCTGACGTTCCTGCTGGAGCGCGCTACCGTTACGGGGCTGTCCGCGGGTCGCAGCGGCGGCTCGGTCGCGGCCTTCACGCACCTCTACTTGCCGCTGATGCACCGCCAGGGCTTCGTCGCGCCCAATCTTGGCGGCCAGTTGCCCGGAGGCAGCCCGGGCGGTTTTGTTATGGACTCGCGACCCGGCCTGTACGATTCGGTGCTGGTACTCGACTACAAGAGCCTATACCCGTCGATCATTCGCACATTCCTCATCGATCCGGTGGGACTGGTGGAGGGTATGCGCGATCCTGGCGGTAGCGAATCGGTTCCAGGATTTTTGGGCGCGCGCTTCTCGCGTACACGGCATTGCCTGCCCGCCATCGTCGAACGCGTCTGGGAAGGTCGTGAGGCCGCCAAGCGCGCGGGTAACAAGCCGCTCGTGCAGGCGCTGAAGATTATCATGAACGCGTTCTACGGCGTCCTGGGATCCAGAGGCTGTCGCTTCTTCGATCCGCGCCTGACATCCTCCATTACGCTGCGAGGCCACGAGATAATGCGCAAGACACGCGAGCTGATCGAGGCCGAAGGCTATACCGTGATTTACGGCGACACCGACTCCACCTTCGTCTGGCTAAGGCGCGCGCACTCGGAGGATGACGCGGCGCACATCGGTCAAAAGCTGGTGCGGCACGTCAACCAGTGGTGGTCCAATCACCTACAGCATGAATTCGGACTGGAAAGTGCGCTCGAACTTCAGCTTGAGACGCACTTTCGCCGCTTCCTGATGCCAACCATCCGTGGCGCCGAGGAGGGCAGCAAGAAACGCTACGCCGGGCTGGTCACGGGCGCGGATGACAGCAGAGACCAGCTGATCTTCAAAGGACTGGAAGCCGTACGTACCGACTGGTCGCCACTGGCTCAGCAGTTCCAGCAAGAACTCTACCTGCGCATCTTCAAGCAGCAGCCATACCGGGACTATGTGCGCGACTACGTATGCCGCACTCTGGCGGGGAAAATGGATGAGCTGCTGATCTACCGCAAGCGGCTGCGGCGACGGCTGGGCGACTACCAGCGCAACGTGCCACCGCACGTGCGTGCGGCGCGCATCGCCGACGAGCACAACGAACGGCAGGGCCGGCCTCGCCAGTACCAGAACGGGGGCTGGATCAGCTACGTGATGACGGTGGCGGGTCCCGAGCCTCTGGAGACGCGAGGCGCGGCAATCGACTATGACCATTACCTTACACGCCAGCTGCAGCCCGTGGCGGACGCGATCCTGTCGTTCGTGCAGGACGACTTCGCGACACTGATTGACCAGCAGCTCGGCTTATTCTGAGTCTAGTTCTACAGCATGTCGTGCCGCATGGTCAGCAGCTCGTACCCGTAGCGGTTAGCAAACCAGTCCCGGACTGGGCCGCGACCAAGAGCAGATTCTGGCTCAGGTTATCTACGGCTCGGCTCATAATCAGCCTCTAGCTTGAGTTAGTTGCTACGCGAAGCTCGTGTCCATGATAGTGGTCATGACCGGCCTCGCCTAATATCCAGGCAGAAACACCGTTAACGACCAAACCGATAAATGGTAAGCGCCCTTAAACCGACATCTACCGCTCTCGCTTTTACCCCCTCACACTGATGCCATCAGAACTTTGTGAGGGGGTTACATGAGGCATCAAGAACGTGAGCAATATTGGCAGCAACAAGTAACCGAATGGCAAACCTCTGGCTTGTCCGGCATGGCGTTTTGCAAGCAACAAGCGCTAACGTACCATCAGTTTGCTTACTGGCGTCAAAAGCTCTTGGCCAGTCCATCGTCAACACAAGAACCGGTCGCTGGTTTTGCCACCGTCGCGTATTCCAATACCGTCATCGCAAACGAAATAGATTCCACGGGACTTGCAGTCTCACTGCCCGGTGGCATTACGGTCACGGGGTTGCACGCGGGCAATGTGGCGTTACTGGGCGACATCCTGAGGCAGCTGTGAAGCGGTCGCGCTATTTACGCCCCGCGTGGGAAATGCCCGAGATCTACCTGTACCGCGCGCCGGTCGATTTTCGCAAGCAAGCCAACGGCCTGGCGTTATTGGTGGAGCAAGAGCTGGGACACAACCCCTTTAGCGGGGCGTTGTATGCTTTTACCAACCGACAGCGGAACAAGATCAAGTGCCTGATGTGGGAAGACAATGGCTTCGTGCTTTATTACAAGGCACTGGCCGAGGAGCGCTTCAAGTGGCCCGGCCCCTCGGATGACATCATGGCGCTGACCGGCGAGCAGATCAACTGGCTGTTGGATGGCTACGATATTACCCTGATGCACGGCCATAAAACCCTGCATTACGACAGCATCGGGTAGGCCATAAAGCTCTGATTTTCAGTGCTTTAACAGGTCGATTTTGCTATCATCGACGCATGAAAAAACACGCTGAAGCCCCTTCCCAAATGCCTGATCTCAGTGGCCTCTCAGCCGCTGAGGTAAGGGAGCTTGTGGCGGGGCTTCAGCAACAGGTGGCGGCCCAACAGACAGCGTTACAGCAGCGTAATCTCTATATTCAATTGCTCGAAGAGAAGCTGCGCTTGCAGCGCATTCAGCAGTTCGCCGCGCGCAGTGAAAAGTCTGCGGATCAGGCCCATCTGTTCGATGAGGTAGAGCTGGAAGCTGAAATCGAAGCGCTACGCGATCAGTTACCGGACGATGCCGAAGAGCAAGACGCGCCGCGTCCCTCACGTCAGCGTCGCCAACGTGGCTTCTCCGACACGCTGGTCCGTGAGCGTATTGAGCTTACGCTCAGCGAAGAAGAAAAAGTCGGGGCGACCAAGACCTTCTTCGCCAAGGTAAAAGAAGAGCTCCAGTTCATCCCCGCGCAGCTGAAAGTCCTCGAATACTGGCAGGAAAAAGCAGTGTTCCCACTTGAGGGCAACGACCACCTCCTCGCTGCGGAGCGTCCGGTTCATCCGCTAGGCAAGTGCACGGCGTCGACGTCACTGCTGGCGTACGTGATCACGTCCAAGTACGCCGACGGTTTACCGCTGTACCGCTTGGAAGGCATGTTCAAGCGGTTAGGTCACGCCGTTAGCCGCACGCAGATGGCCAACTGGATCATCCGCCTGAATGACGTCTTCACGCCCTTGATCACGCTGATGCGCGAAGTGCAAAACAGCAGCGCGTATCTCCAAGCCGATGAAACGCGGCTGCAAGTGCTCAAGGAAGACGGCAAGACCGCTCAGTCAGATAAATGGATGTGGGTCACCCGAGGTGGCCCGCCGGATCAACCGTCAGTGCTCTTTGCCTACGACCCGTCCCGCGGCGGCAGCGTGCCGGTGCGTCTACTCGACGACTTCGCGGGGATCCTACAAGCCGATGGCTACGCCGGTTACGGCCAGGTATGCCGTGCCAACGGCATTACCCGCATTGGCTGTTGGGACCATGCGCGGCGCAAGTTCGTGGAAGCGTCTAAGGCGGCCAAGGTCAACGCAAAAGGCAAGAACGCCACGCCAGCCAAGGCCGAGGTAGGGCTTAGCCATATCAATAAACTCTACGCCATCGAACGGCAGATCAAGGATCTCAGCGAGGCGGAACGTTACCGTATCCGCCAGGAGCTGAGCCTGCCGCGCCTTGAGGCCTTCAAGGCCTGGCTAGAGGCCAATGTCACCCGCGTCATGAAAGGCAGCCTGACGCGTCAGGCGATGGAATATACGCTGAACCAATGGGACTTCCTCATCGGCTATTGCGCGCGCGGCGACCTGCACATCAGTAACGTTCTGGCAGAAAACGCTATCCGCCCGTTTGCCGTTGGCCGAAGAGCCTGGCTGTTCGCCGATACCTCCCGCGGAGCGCACGCCAGTGCCACCTGCTATTCACTCATCGAAACGGCAAAAGCCAATGGCTTGGAGCCTGCTGCCTATATCCACCATGTGCTGGAGCGCATCGCCACCGCTGATACGCTGGAGGCACTGGAAACGCTGCTGCCCTGGAATGTGAACCTGGCGCCCGTCGAAAAAAAGTGACAGAACACAGCTAGGTCAAGTGTGTCGATTTATTGGCGCTTACAAGAAACCTATGGATTGAATTCTGATGAAGTTATCCAAGAACGTCAGTTCCGTTCCGACCTCACTACAACGAGGATGGCTTTTTTCTTTCTCCTTTTTCTTTGAGCCAAAAATCAGATCCAGCAATCCCATCATAAACTCCTAACGCCTGCCATCACCGGTGAAAAAAACCGGCGCAAAGCATAGGCTTTGGCATCCGGTTCATGGCCTAGTTCTGCTATTCCCCCGGCTTCTTCCCGCCGGACTCGTTGATTTTCCGCTGTTTTTTCTCAATCTCCGGAATTTTGTGATCCAGAACGAAAGTCACCTCAGGAGGAGGAGTATTTCTATCTGGTTCCGCAGAGGTTTCTTGTTGGCTTGACTGGCTTTGGTCATCTTTATCCGACATATTCAGCTCCTAATTTTGAAAGAAACTCGCTGAAACGATGAGCATAGCAGAGATGCTAAGAGCCCACATTGCTACCCCAATTTCCTGATAGCCCTTGATAAGAAGTTGAGATTTTTCTGCATTTCCTGCCCTGGCATACTCCAAAGCTGTGGAACACGTCCGCATCAATGAAAAATGTATTGTGGTGAGAGTCTTGGGTTCGTACTCATCAATGAAGTCTTCGTGGAGTGGCAATCGGGGCATTTCGATAAACCGTAGCGCCCGATACAAGAAACTCCATGCAGAGACCAACGCCAAATACGTGAATGCAATAGCGCCACAAGCTGCCCACTGTAAGATCCCTTCGGGTGGAAAAAAGACAGAAGAGAAAAAGCGAAGCATCAGTGAATATGCAACAATGCCAATTGATAAAAAGCTGAGGTATTTTGATGCTTTATCTTCGATATTCCGAAATCTCTGCAGCTCGTCTTCGAACGCAGCTCGGGCATATTGATAAAGAAACTCGTGCTTCTCACTCTTCATTAATTGACCTAATTCGAGTTCTAAGTTTTCCAAACATAACGCAGAGACCACACGCTTTTAAAAGCGCAGATTTTAAAAGTCGAGTGCCTCGTCTTGTTGTATATCCTCAGATGATTCTGAAGTAATGCTTCGGATGATAAAGGTTCCGCAATCGATAGCATGCCTAATGACCTCCGGGGGACAGTCGGAAACGCCATGCACGTCACTCGCATTGCGCCGAAACGCTCCCATCACATAGGCCGCATGGTTGATTGAACCCTTATAGTTTTGCCACAACTTATTTACATCAGAGTTATCATCCGTTATCTGGCCGAATCGGGCCTTGTAGGCACCTTCCAGCGTTGCAAAGGAACGAGACACTCTCTGCTGATATGAATCCTCATGAGGGTTCCCAAGCGCATGAACTTGATAAAGATGGTTTGTTACGTTATCCAGAGCACTACATATAGCTGTCATAGCACCAGAATAATCCCCTTCACCAAATCTTTTATACGCATTTTTCAGAAGCTTTTTTACTTCTTCAGAAAAATCATAGACGGCATCATCTACTTGGAAATCTATGGGGCGCAATTGTCCATTAAAAACCGTCCACCCAAAACGCTTAGCACACCCCGAAATATTGGGCTCCATTCGCGGGTTTTGCTCAATCATTACCGCGATCAGATTTTGAATTGCCCTGGACTGATCCGGTTCTTCTTCAATCAAGTCGTCCAACGCATCAAGAAGTTTCCCTTTTGAAGCACCTTTCTCCGGCAATGATTTCTGCTGAAGATGGGATAACTTTTCTACAGGTAACGCTGCGGCTGCGACTACATCTTTAGTCCCATTGAATGTAAATCCCTCTTTGACAGTAGGCCTAAGTGCTCGCCATATTTTTCTTAGGTCAGCTTCCATGATGCTCCTCTATGTACAACGCCTGTAGCTGCGGTAAATTGCGAACGCAGCGAGTAATTTTTCCGACAGCCTACACTTGTTAAGTGCTGCCTGGTGCTGAATGTCCAAACGCAACTGCAAGCTTTCGCTGGCTACTTGATAGCGCAGGCCAGATCATATGGACCCGATCCAGCGGCATCTGCGCTAAATCCCTTTTGTATTTATCTTTCTTCAGATTCACTTTGAAGAATGAAGGGCTGTGGTCGATCTTATTGCTGTTTAGACGCCAAAATACGACAAAAGCGAATTTTGGAGTTAGGTACTTATTCTTTAGGTAAAAATCTAGCGCACTGGAAAGTATGTCGTTTTCTTCTGAGGAAGACAACTTTCTGAGTGCTTGGATACAAGATTCAAGCCTCATCTTTTTCTTAAGACCTTCAAGCTTTTTAGCTGACCCTTTTGCATCTAGCAGAGCGCCGTTATCGAAAACCTGAACCTGAAATTTCAAAATGCAGCTTGATCCTACCCACAACCGAGAATTGGTATGCCTATTCTTTATCTCAAAGTGATACCTAAGCCGCTCCTGATCACATAGCTCACAGTCTTCTCCTGCTATTTCGTGATCTTCCATGTTCTCAGTGAAATACCACTCTTTAAAAGCTTCAGGAAGAGTTCCTGTAAACGATAGAGGCAGTATGTTGTCTGCAACACGTTGTGGATATCTGCTCATAACCTTCCTCCGATTGGCCACATAACGCCTCATTCACCGAAAGTTTGGGAGCGATGCAAGTAAAGTTTCCGCGTGCAGCAACTTGTTATCATACTACAGCTCACGTTTAGAGTTGGTTAAGAAGTCACTGCCCGATAATGGACCTTTATAAATGTCTTCTAATAAAAAATGCATCACTTCTTTAATCTCTTTTTTGTCGCTAGGCAATATAATTTTCCCATTTTTCACAACAACCGGTATATCAGGGAAGTTGGCAGCAGCTGCAGATATTTGGTTAACAGAATAATTGTCTAATACACATGAACTTTCAATTGAGTGTGCCATCTTTCTTACCTGTGAATCCGCCTCTGCGATAAAGCTTGGCAGATCAGCTATTTCAAGTAATGCATGTTGAGCCATCTGAGTTAAATCGTCGTTAGTTGCTTCTTTATAGAACTCTGATAAGTCAAAAACCATGCGAGCATTGTGAAAGCTTTTAAATTTAGTCTTATTGCCATCAATTATTGCTACCAACTTGTTGTCGATAGTAAATATATCATCAGTTGTTTTTACAAACGTATTGCCAGTTTGCATTTTTATTAGTGGCAACTGGCTTAGCGAAAGAGCCTGTCTGGATGAGAATTTTTGAACGAATACCTTAGTTTGTCCATTTGTAGTTACCCCAGTAAAAATAGCTTTTATTGGCTCATTTACAAAGTTGGCAAGAACCACATTGGGGAATGACGAAGCATTTGCAATAATTGCATCTTTCATCATCACTGATTCATCAATATCATCAATTGTTAAAACTTCATTTGAATCGGGCTTCCAGTCACCATTAAAAACTACCTCTGTATCTACAGATCGTTCAAAATAAATACGCTGATCTTCGAATATTTGAATTAATTCGGCCTGAAGTGGCTGATTAACTCTGATTCGTTTGATTATACAACTACCGCCGCCATCCTTAATTAATGCGAAAAAGTTTTGCTGTGCTGTCATTTTATTCCTCTACGTCTAAAACAATATATTCTGTTAGCTGAGCCACTGTTAAAGGTTGGCTAGCATGCCTAAGTTCCTTCTTTGTAATAAGTACATAGGTTACACCTTCAGGCGTACCTACTTTATAAAAGTGCCATTTCATGATGCCCAAGAGTGGATTGAAGTGATAGCTATACCCAGTGCTGGTTATTACCGCAAATATTAAAATCGTAGGAACCCAGACAGTCCAGTTTAATGCAGCAAAACTTGCAGTAAAAAGCGGCAGTAAATATAAAAGGAGAAATCCCATATTCTCTCGATCGGCAGCTTCAACTGTCGATACAGAAAAATTAAATCGTTCAAGGTTTTTCTTTGCGTATCGAAGCATCCAGATACAAATCAGCACTAAAAACAAAGAGGTAGCAATAGCTAAACCAGAAAATATTTTGGCTCCATCAAACCAAGCCACCCATGCATAGGTAAAGCCGACAGGCGCTATTGCTGTGCTGGTAAGTAGTATTTTAGCTAGAGTGCTTAACACTTTCACTCCTTCTCTCGAAGCTATAATTAATGTCAATTTGAATGCTAACGCCGCTAACACTCGCAGCTTTGTAGTGGAGACCGAGCCGCAACGAAAAAGCTGTCGCCGTGATTGGTCTTGTTAGCACTTAACTCCAGCATCAAGACTTTCGCTCGCCTACATATGGGACGACTTTCCATTCTTCATCTTTGTTTTTACGTGAATAAAGCTCTCGATCAGTACCCTCTGAATTGGGGATGCTAATGCATTGTTCTGCATCATCGTCACTGCATATCACTGGTTGATGATGAGCCGAAGACCCTGCATATTTGTCAGCCGTCACGTTATTCCATATTTCGCTTATTTCATCTTGAGAGTGCTTCATCATTGTAGCTCCTTGAGTGCTAACAGTTTTATTTATGCGCATGCGCGTTAACTTTATGACCATTTTTTCACGATGGCGCACAAGAATATAACGCCTTCTTATAAGCCAGTGTCTTACCAAAAATTACAGCATACTTTTTCAGAAATACGCGCACCTATATTGCAACCGTCACCAGAAAACGCGCAGTGTTACCTAAAAGCTCCCGTAAATTGCGGTTTCAGTGAATGTCCGCTCAGGGTCGAAACCTGCCTAAAGCAGCCCTCTGTAGCCAGTCCAAAAGCGAAGCAAAACCACTTATCAAGATTATGTATCCCTGTCACCAAAATAGTCATCCTTCGCCACGAGCCCAATGCGGTCATCTGTATTGAAGGCCTGATCTCTGTCGCTATCTTTGCTGAACAAATTTTGCACGCGGCGTTCTTGTTTGAAGTAAGCCAACGTGCTGAAAAAGCAGCTTTCGCACAGGTGAACTTCATAACGCTTGCCGTCGTGTTGAGAGCCATAGCCCCAATGGGCTTTGAGGGTGGCGTACTCAAGATTTCCATCTGCTACACGCGTTGTGGTTAGCCATACATCGCACACCACATCGGTGACGGACTCGACTTCGACTTTTTCAGTCACTTTCATTGCTATGCTCCTCGCCTACCGACCATGTACTCACTCACATGGCATGTGCAATGCGTGCCTATCTCGGCAAATGCTCATCACTTGTGCGGGTGGCTGGAACAGGCTCTTCCTGCTGCATAGCCTCCCAGTCCTCAATGCCTAAAGGCTCAAATGGCAGTTCATATTTGCCAACCGAGCCCTTAAGCCGCTGCAGAGGGCCGCCGTTTGCTTTTACATCACTGAGCTCATTAGATTTTTCCATCTAACTGCCTCCTGTAAAGCGTGCGAGAGCATGAATGCATCATCGCAATAGACTCATAAACCTTAATCCACCCCAAGCGCTTTGACCACTGCATCAATCGGTTCGGCATAGAAATTGGTTTGAAACTTGGTGAACAGCTCACCAGGTATGGTAGGAATATCCATAGCGCTGCTCATGGGCAGGGTGACGCGCTTGCCACAGGCATCAAAAGCAACCAGGCATTCCGCTAGACTTTCGACAAGCTTTAGGCTGCTTCCTAGGCTCATATCGCCCAGCACGACCATCTGGCTCTGAGTAGGTTTACCGACCAGACCTCAAGAGAACGCGACCAAGCTAGCGAGTGAGAGGTCACGCAAAACGCCGCTATTTTGTAGATCGACCACATGGAGGTGAAAATCAAGCTCCAACACCTTACGGGCACCGCTGATGCGGCTGGCGTTGGCCTTGAAGTAATCAAACGCTATTTTGAACTGCTCTTTGGCAGCGGTGGAATTCCAAAGCCCTGACATGGCCAGCTTGCCGCTGCCTGCGGTTACCTGCATTTCGATGCGGTAAACCCCCGGCATGTCCTTATCACTCAGGCCAATGGTATGCACCACGCTTGGCTTGCCCTGGCCTTCTGGAATCAGGCCGCCACCGCCCTGCCCTTTCACCGACACAAAGTGCTCTTCCAAGGTCTCTTTGTCAATGTAGCTGAAGTGGACATCGTAGAACTCCATGCCACCATTTTTTTTCAGCTGCTCCTTCACGCGGCGGCGTACTTGCATGGCGTATTCCAGGCACTCTCGTATATCGTCTTTCATGTACTCACCATGAGCGAACATCTGCTTCAACAGGCCCGACACAGTTTTACGTACCGCGATCACGTCACGTTGATTGAGGCTGTCACACAACGAGAAGTAGCAATCAATGTCATCAGCGAAGCTGCGTTTGCGCCTTTCACGGAAGAATTCAGCCAGGTAGTCGACGATAAACCCATAGCGCTGAGTGAAGAACGAGGGCCGCATCTTGGGGATTTCCCAACCAGGAATATAGGCATGAAAGCGATCAAAGAATGCGGCACCAATCATGGCATCGGTGAATGGCGTCAATAGGTGACTGGTTTTACAAGCGACCCCACGCTTTGGTTGATGTTGCCGACGAACACCATCGAGGCTGAGGCATCCATCTGTTCGCGCCCACGGGCAAAAGAACCAGAGGCCATGTAGTTCTTCATGATCTGCACCCCGTCCTTATCCTTGAACGAGATACCGGCCACTTCATCGAACGCCACCAAATCCCACATACCCACCAGGCCAATGCCCCGTGAGCTCATGTTGTAGAACAGGTTAGCCACCGTGGTTTGCCCGCCAGAAACCAAAATACTGTCGGCCCAGTTCTACTGAGCTCTGAATACCACAAATGCTACATATTACTTTGTTTCAAGAATAAGGCTTGTCGCTACAGCTGTGCAATCCATTACCCCAAGCAATACTTTGGCATTGCTAAGCAATTGATACCCAACATCTCTTACTGGCATTTCCCAAGCTTTGCTGAGCAGGATGACGGTGATTTCGAAATCCCATGGCATCACGGGTTGGCCATTTAACTGTGCAAAGGGACCATCACTTTCAGGAACAACCTTTTCCTTTGGAAGCTTTTTGGCCAATGCCTTCCCTGCCGCAGAATTGAAAGCTGCTGGACCAATGCTGAACCAACAGCCTTGTGCAGCGGCAGCTTTAAGCTCCGATACCGACCCGGTGAACCAATGCAGAATGGGGATACCGTGATCTGGAAACTCTCTAAGTAACGTCAACACGTCTACAACCGCCTGCCTCGAGTGGATACTGAGCGTACGCCCGCCCAAATCATGGCATCGCTTCACGGCAGTAGAGAAAACTTGCTTCTGCTTTAGGTAGTTAGAGGCATACCTCTTGGAGCCATCCAAACCGATTTCACCGACAGTTTTGGCGCCATCAATCAGCTCTATAAGAAGCTCCAACTCCTGGAAACGATCGCCAGCGATTTCAGGGTGCAGGCCAGGGCTGATCAACATTGTCTCGTGATGACCAAGCACTGAACTCGTTGCTTGAAAGGCCTTCGGAGTCGTAGTTACTAGCCACGTGAATACGTTGCGCCGCAGTGCCTCAGCATGCACTTCCCTAGCTTTGGGATAGAGATCTACGTGACAATGAAAGTCAATCAAAGCAATTGATCCTGAACAAGAACAGCTTCCAATTCAGCAAGCCCCTGCTTAAGGACTCGTCGATAGTCTGGACGCTCCTCAATTGATGCAAAAGCCAGTGTGCCCCCCAGGAATCGATCCAGCCCTCTCTGCTTGGCATCAAGCACAGCCAGAGCTACAGCCATAGGGTCATCGGGGCCACCTGACTTATCGCTGCCTACTACTGATGGAAAACGATAGTTGGTGGTATCGGACTCTGGCTCCCAGGCCAAGAATGCAGAGCGACGAATCAAGCAAGGTACACAACGACCACAGTGCTGACGATTATAAGTTCTAAAGCGCCCACAGCTTGTAGAGTTTGCCGCCAACGCTCTCAACCTTTCTTGATCGAGGCAACCTCGCATCATCTCGCCTTTAGTTTGCAAGCGATAAGGCAATACCAGCTCCACAGATATCCCAAGTCCATCAAGCAAACTCTGGAGCATACCAATGAAGAGCGGGTGAGTTGTGCGTGTACTTAGGCTCGACACTCTCCCGGGTACCAATGGAGGGTTAATGCAGATAAAGCCGTTTTCAGGAATGTAGATCTTAGGCTTTGGCAGATTAATCTTCGTGGAGGCAAGTACAGCAAACGCGTAGAAGGCCAAGGACCGGGCACGAGTCGACGATTCCCGTACTCCTTTGAAACTTATACCGTGGCTCCACTGATAATGAGAGCCCCTGCCTGTCAACAACTCAGCATAGCGTCGCTGCAGCTCCGAATCTTTATGCGCAAGCTGGGAAACGAACAAAGGCCTCTTTTCTTCAGTCACTAAATCGATACCGCCAATCAGGCTATCGAGGCCGCCTGATAGCAAAGAAACGCACTCGTTCTGGAGGTATTCACCATCTCCCTGAGGAGGCTTATACCCTGCATCATTAAAAACCAAGGTCCAATAGTCGCCAGTCAAAATCTTTAGCATTTCTTCAAGGTGATACTTGAAGGGTACCCATCGCAGCGGCTCACAAAGTCCTACAGTGAGTTGGATCATACGCGTCCATCCGTCTGCACTGGTGCTTCTGGGGCTGGCCAAGTCAGCACTACAGACCGCTAGGCAAAACTGTACAAAGTCCCAAACTGCCGGTGATGGCCGGAATCCGACTCGCTTCAGTGTTCCATGCCAACGGTTGGCAATTGCACCAACATCATTGCGTTTGGCTCCTTTAAAATACGAGAAAACTCTTTCGCCTGTTTGCAGCTGCTGCGGGATACGATCCGCGGTGGAGCACAAAATCTTGTTCATTCGGCAAATACCTGCAAAGCAGATTGAAGGACTGATTGAGCCAAGTTCTTAGGATCTGTATGTGAGGCTTTTTTCTCCTCCAGGGTCACCCGCACCTCTGCCCAGACCCACTCCTTTATGTCCGTTCGGCGCTCTTGGATCTGGGCTGGATCATGCTTCAGTTTTTCGTAGGTCTGCCCAAGCTGCATATCGATGCGCTGACAGATTTGATTAGCGATTGTTAGACCAATCACTTCGGCAATTTGAGCATCTGTTAAATCAAAAATATCGACATTCGGGTGATTCTCGTAGAGCTTGCCTAGCGCATTAGTACCGGCATCACGCAAAGACTCTTCGTCAATACTGCCAGTGCCTGAGATAACCTCTTTTAAAACCTCAAGCGCCAAGTCAGAAGCAGAAAGATTAGCTGCCCGACAGCGCGCAACCCAGTCCGTTACTCGCGGATCCTTACCATCCCGAGCTGCTTCGAGGAACTGGCCGAGAGCCCCGGCCCCTTTGGCTGTGCTACGCATAGTGGAAGCAGCACGGCTTGCTCCTCCCATTCCTTTTGACACCATGCTCCGGATAGCACCACGAAGATTGTCGCGATTGCCATTTTTTAGGTAAGAACCCATTTGCGATCGCGCAGGACCAAAGCGACGATCTGGAGCAATAACATTTTCGCCTGCCACAGGCGAATCACTGTCAGACGCCCCCTCGCCATTGTCTTTTGCAGGATCTGACTGTGTTTCACTATCAGGGTTGCTTGGTGCCGTTTCATCTGGAGCGAGCCATTCTGGGTCAAAAGGAGATCCTGCACGGCCACCATTACTAGATGTTGAAGTCCCCATCAGCGTTTCGCCTTCAAGTTCACAATCGCATTCTTAGTTGTCTTAGGCAATTCGTTAAGATCCTTCCAACGATCTAAGACCTCGTGCGCCCATGGTTGGGCACCTAGGGTTGGAATAATGCCGGGCCCGACTTGCTTTAGAGGAGCTTGTTCTAACAAGCTGGCTGCTTTTTTTCCAATTTCAGGAAAAACCTTGCAGCACTCAATAAGCATCACAATTTCATCGTTGCGCTTCCAATTGCGAGTGGTGCTACAGCTCAGCCAAGCTTTGGACATCGCCAGTTCGGTCTGATCAGGCCCAATCTTGTTCATAAGCTCTGTGAGGGATTTATGCCCACTAGTGGCAGTCTTTAGAGCATCACGAAGTTTTCTTGAATCAGGCGTCATGTTGTCATCGCCAAAGTCACGCGTGCCTGAGTCACGGCTCAGGTGAAGCAATGGGCGTAAATCTTCAGTACCAAGTGCAGGTGGCAAATCAAGCCACTGACGAGTAAAAGGGTTGTCCTTGAAAGGCTCGGGCAACCGAGCTTGGCTTGCAGCAGCACTCTCTGCTTCAGCAAGAACCTCTACTCGACCGTCATTGTCTGAATGCACCTGTCCAGCCAACGCTTCAGCTAGAGTTTCATCACAACGCTCAATAAGGTGCCATTTTGCCAATGCGGCGATGTCTAGCTTGATTCCCTGCGGCGCAGATAGAGCCTCACGTAGATAAACCGTGTTTAGGAAACGCTTCATAAGCCGAGGGTTAGCATTGACTGCTGATGAGCGATGAAGCAGAGACGCCAATCCCTCTGCGAGATCCATCAAGCTTCTCAATGTTTCGTCTGTTCCGACTAGTTCATAGAGAAACTCTTGATTGATCGTATCGCCTCTCCAGCTGTTTCTCAGTCTTTCGGGAATGAGCTTGAGCGCGCTTTCGAACTGCTCTTTAGTGAAAGTACCAGCCTTGGCCTCTCGCTCGAGCAAGAGCAGTGCCAAGTAGGCTTTTGCCTCATTGAGACCAAGCCGTGGAACGTGAAGTGGAACCTGGATGAGCTTGTCAAAGTAATTGGTGGCAACGTCACTCGAAATCCCAGCCCCATCGAAATGAACTTTTACCGCTGCCTTAATAAAGTCGTTATCGGCAGCAACGACGAATGCGCTGCGGGGGATAAATAGCAGCAGGCGAATAGACTCCAGCGTTGAAATAGCTGTTTGCGGAAGGCACCGATCCAAATCATCGACAAAAATGACCAAGGTGACTTTTAGGTCGTCGAGGAGGCTTTCCAGCGTGTCACGGAAGGCTTGGATATGAGCTGGCATGGAAAACGGTTCACTTGGCCTCAATAAACCCGTTGCCGCAGCCGCGATACCTTCAGCATCGACTTCTACAGCTTGTGTTTTTCTTGCATCTGAAGAGACAAGGTTAACGATGGAGTTGAACGTTTTGCCAAGGGCTCCGGCCGGAATGCCAGTCGTTAATGTCAGTGCGGCTTCACCGCTCAACTGAGCAATCCTGAGGAGGTTGATACGACGCCATAGTTCATCAACCTTATCTGCTATGGTCTCGTTCTCTTTCGCAAGTCGAACAATCTCGTCACCTACGATTTGAAGCAGAGCACTTCGCGCAGATTCAAAATCCTGATATAGCCACGGATTGAAAGTTAACACGACAAAGGTATTATCTGGTTTTTCGCTTGAATCTGGTTCAGATAATGTGTGTAAACGTGCTGCAACCATCTTTATCAAAGATGACTTACCTGCTCCCCATCCTCCAGACACTCCAATGGAAATAGGAGCACCATCGGCGCGCTTCAGCATACTCGCACAAGCATCAGCAACTACGCCGAAATTCAGGTAATCAATAGCCGTCTCATTGTCATGCCACATGGTCTAACATCCATTATCCAAACTGCGAAGCAGGCAAAAATTCTCGCCACCCTGGAGTCAAACGTAACCGGAAAAGCTGCTAATTTCCATTAGTATTCTTTGTAATTTTCCGCTGAATGTTCGAATGGATTATTCTTGTCTGTATCCAAGGCTCGTTTAATAAACCGCTGCACTAAAATAAGAAGTGCTAGGGCTTGTAGTCATCAAGGGGGCCTTTAATCTTGTTAGCCTATTAACCTCACCCTTTGGGTAAAACTTTTCGGTCTTTCGACATGTCGGCTGCAAAACCATCCGGCACTGGCTTAAAGCCTTCGCCTGGAGAACGGTGGCAGGATTGGAATTGGCGTAGTGCAAGAATGTCGATCTCGCCAGTGATGCAGTAATCGTGGTTGCCACCTTTCACGCGCAGTACATCACGTTTCCAGCGGTCTTTGTAGGGCGCACGTATGCGGCTATCGCCGTAGGTACGGTTGTTGCACTGAATGATATAGGCATGAATATCCAGTGCTGCAGATTCGATCAGCGCGTTGAAAGTGTCTATATCGGTATTCCATTCAGGAACAAACAACGCGTCCACTTTCCCTCTTAGATCGCCTCGGTACCGGATATTGGTCAACTCGCTGCATACCATCAAGGCAAAACGGAAGTTACCGTGCTTGATAATGGGCGGGTTCACCCAAGTAACATCGGGCACCATCTTTACACCAGATAGACGACGTAGTTCGACTTCTTCGTGGAGTGCAGGGAACTGCTTGTCCTGTCGATAAATCATAAGGGACGGAAAGCCCAGACCATCATGGGTCAGTGATGCCCAGACCTGGTTTCTGACCGTTTTCTTCTTAGCATGTAGATACTCTACACCTGTGATCAAAGAAATGCCCCGCCCTTTGAGCTTGTCGGCAATGCGCATGAACCACCGGGTTGGCAAGGCTAGCTCAGGAAATACCAAGTAGCCCGCACCATCTGGACGCGAGATTAGCTCATTGATTAAGCGATTAAGTCGCTGATAGCGACGCCGACTATCGGGGTCTGTCTTTCCCATTACTACCGAGATGAAGCTTTTATCGCTCGTTTTCCAGCTTGCGACTGCTATGGTCTGTCTGGGAGTAGGCTTTCCATCGGGGACTCGCAACACACGCCCACTTCCCCCCCAGGTCGGCATTTTCTGTTCTTTAGGTGAAAAGCCTCGTAGGGAGAGAACTACCTTGCCCAGATCATCCTGATTTTCTTGTTTGAAAGGCTCCTTGGCGACCAAGTAAAGCTCTTGAAGACTGAACGGGCGTGTGGAGAAATAGAGCCCCAAGGGGATGTTGTTTTCCAGCTTAACCCACTGCGAAAGAACCCTAATACCCGAAGTAACCGCCTCAGGCAACAGCTCATCCACTGATGCTTCGATCAAGCTTCTGCGAGCTGGAATTCCTCTACGGCTGACCATCTCTTTCGGCAACCCGACAAATCGTAGCGGAATGTGCGCGAGGTCATGACTGAAGAGGCGAAGGTGATAATCCTTCAACTCCTTAATAGAGGGTGGGTACATGCTATGCCCGTCCCATAATGCCTCAGTGATTCTTAGCCAGTGCGACCTTACATGCAGTTCCCACTCGCGAACCTTTGAGGTACCCAATCGAGGCGGTAATGCCGCGATAATGTTTTCTGCTACAGAATCATGAAGAGCCACCTGCCAACGCCATAGGGCATCGTTGCCGTCTAACTCAATGTCAGAAGTCAATGACTTAATGCTTGGCTGGCAGTCTTCAGTAACCGTTTCTATCAATTTTCTAAGACTATGTAAGATATTCCCAAGCATCTTAAAATCCTTACACGCTACAGCCATGCGGATTATGCGGGGAAGATACTGCGCCAACTCAAAAAATGTTACCGGAGTAATCAGGTGGTCAATGACAGCCGAAAAAAAGGCGTGCCGCTGGGCTCGCCATGCACCTGGAGTGAGATCCCGCTCGTATGCTTCGTAATCTCGAAGGTTGAGTGCGAAGCCTGCCCTGTGCAAAGTCAATGCGTCGGTCTTGCGTAGATTATCGGCATGCTCTCCGGCATGGTTTGTCGCTTTTAATAGATCTGTGGCAATTACATTTGGGTTTTCTGGAAGGTCTGGTAATGATCGCCACTCACTGGCACGCTGGTTGACCTGCTCCCCGATGGCATTGACCAATGCTTTTCCCGGGCCACCGGACAATACGAAAAGTTTGTTCTTGCTGTTTTCGAACGCGACGTGACTGTGCTCAAGGTACCTCGGTTTGAACAGGATGCTTTTGTCTGTTGATTTTTCCTGTTTATCCCAACCTAGAATTTTAGATCCACCGTCTCGGCTGAATATCCATTCCCAAAACTTCTCCATGGTTTGAATATTACTGGAGTTTTCCATCACCAGTAGTACATCGTCCACGTATCGACCGTAGTAAAGCGGAACTACCTGCTGCTCAATGAACTGGTCAAGGCCGATTAACGCAGCATTAGCGACAACGGCGGAAGCTGGTAAACCCACGGGCAATCCTGTTTTAAGGGGCGTGCCCTTTGCCCAGGCAATCAGCGCGTTGATAAAAAGTTGGTGGAGCTTCCGTTGCTCTTGATCTAACTCAACACCTGCAATCTCCTGAAAGGCTTCGCTGAGCATAAACTTGGGATGAAGCCGATGATAAAAGCTGCTGACATCCGCAGTGAGCGCCAGAACCTTCTTCTTGTCATCAAGCGCCGTGCGCATAGTTTTAATCGCACCATCACGCCAATCACTAAAAGGCTTTAGGTAAGATTTGAAGGAGCCAAGCGAAAACTCATTTACTTCGTTATCAATTGTTCTACGCAGCCGGCTACCGTAAATGTTTTGACTCAGTTGATCATCGAAGAGGTGCCCGACTTTCAGCATCCAGAGTGCCGAGAGCACATGGAAATCTATGCTGCACTTAGCCATGAGCCGAAACTCAGCAAAAGACTTTTCATCAGTTTTGTTGAAACAGGCCCACTCCTGTTCAGGGGAGGCATGAATCAATCCAGCTTTTTTGTCTTTTCCACACCTGATAGATTTAGGCGCGAGGGTCCATGTTCCGAGAAAGTCAGGGTCTTTCACCCAAATGGTAGACCTGCTATTGATCTTTTTTTGCAGCAGCTGAAGGTTTTCCTGCAAATTTTCCTCATAATCAGCTATTGCAAACAGTGAGCGATTGGTAGAGTAGTAGAGATCCACCTTGGCTTTGCGGAATGCGATACCAAGGGTTTTTAAGGTTACCGTCACTTAATCATCTCCAGTGATAATTGTCTTTATTCTGCATAAAGCTTTAGAATCTATTAAATGATTACACCCATCTTAATCACTCGAGAAAACTGCGTTTTTAAACCCAAGTCTATAGGTCGATATCATTTATCTACTAATTCAGCATGGGACATGATAACTTATATACGACTTAGCAAAGGCAATGTTTACAACACTAATTGCTCCCGCTGGTCAGAATCTACGCTTAACGCATCAATGTTTACAACACTAATTGCTCCCGCTGGTCAGAATCTACGCTTAACGCATATAGGTCAGAAATATTCTGCAACTTGCTTCTGCATATTTATAGCTAATAAAACTGCTGAGTATAGGGTAGTAATCACTCTGTGACATGCGGCTGCGTCCCTATGTCTAGCATGTTTGATGCAAGGTTTTGTTAATGCACAAGACTGATTTTATATAAGACTATGCCGCTTGCCACCTGCGTTGCAAGGTCTACTTAGTTTTATTTTGACGTAAGCAATTAGAACGGAGGCTACAACAAGCACTCAAGCGGTCGTGCTGGTAGATTTCCAGCAGGCTTTTTACTTCTGGGCGAAGCAGCAATGGCTGTAATTTGTGTGAGCGGCTGGACTCCAATACGCCGACTTCATCCAGCATACGATTCACCACCTACCACATTTTACGTTTGGAGCTTTCGCCCAGCCCACTATAGCTTCGTAGCGGTGGGCACGCTCGGCTAAAAACTTATCCCACTGTTAGGCCTGAAGCGCCTCCGACTGAGTTAGGAACGCATCGGCGACGATACTTTCAAGAAACTCCACCAGGAGCAGGTTACGTGCCATGGACGCACAGAAGGAAACCTGTGTTGCAAGCTGCTAGTCTCCATCTCGCAGCGCTTGCCAGAACGGGGGCTCCAACTTCTCTAAGCGTTTACAAATAGCTTGCCCAGCACGCTTAGCCATCGCAGAACGGTTCTTCTGTAAGCGGTTATCAATGATAATTGCTTGGTGCCACTGCTTTTCATCGGCATCAGACAACAGCAAATCGGCAACGGCAGGGCTTTCGTGCACCATCAACCCACCGCCGATCAAATCAGAGTTGTGCTGAATGAAGTCAAAAGGCGCTCATTAGGGACAATTACAATGGAGTTGCAGGCAGCTCATCGGCTATGAGATCAGCTTTCGCTAGGCGCACTGCCCTTTTTAAGCTGTTCCAACAAGCGTTGGCGTTCTGCAGGGTCGAGTTTATCTAACTCAAGGATCAATTCTGCCACGGTATCGTCTTCGCAGAAAAAATAGGGAATGGGCACCTCTAGTGCCTCTGAAAGCCTCTTCAACAACTGGAAATTGGGCGCATGCTGCCCCTTTTCATACTGCGTCATACGCGCACTCGCCAGATTCGGCTCCATGCCGAGGTATTCACCCAACTGCCTTTGTGTCATACCCGCTGCTTGCCTG
>Ga0208919_1000114_pt1 | contig 56685 bp, 56 predicted proteins | sample 4_EtaG_FD_184076 | JGI IMG/M metagenome (GOLD analysis project Ga0208919, IMG submission 184076) | Marine viral communities from the Subarctic Pacific Ocean - 4_ETSP_OMZ_AT15127 metaG (SPAdes) (version 3) | ecosystem: Environmental > Aquatic > Marine > Oceanic | place: Pacific Ocean | collected... | reverse complement strand
GCGTCCGCCATGCTTAGCGCGGTACATGGCGTCATCAGCCCGGGAGATAAGGGTTTTACAGCTGTCACCCGGCTGCCAAACGGCGACACCGATACTCACTGTAACCGTTTGCTCAACGCCCTCTATACGCAGCTCTTCTACCAGCGAGCGCAGCCGCTCAGCCAGGCCAGTGGCGGCATCAACATCGGAATGAGTCGCCAGCACAATAAACTCTTCGCCTCCCCAACGGCCCAGGTGGTCGCAGCCACGCAGCGAGCTTTCCACTAAGCGCGCCAGGGCCACCAGCACATCGTCACCCACGCTATGGCCGTGAGCATCGTTGATCTGCTTAAAGTTATCCACATCGAACAGTAGCAAGGCAAAAGCGGCCGCATAGCGCCTGGCAGCCACCAGCTCTGCATTGATCGCTTCTTCGATGCGGTAACGGTTCCACACCTTGGTTAGAGGATCGAAATGGGCTAATTGCTCAAGACGTTGGTTGGCTTCGGCAAGGGCTTTGCGTTCGTGCTCCAGGTGCATATTCAGTGAGCTAATTTCATAGGCAGAAATCGCCAGCGTCAGGTCTTCCCCCAAGTCTACCGCCGCTAAGCGCTCTACCCGCAGCCACGCTTCACTTCTGCCGACTACCTCTTCAGACCAAGCAACCGATGGAGCCAATATCACGGCCGGTTTAGGGTTGGTTGTAGGCTGCATCGCCCAATACAGCGTTTCCACCTGCTCGGGGCGAAAAAAAAATCAGCCAGGCGCGCTGGGTCGAACTCATTGGCAGCGGCACTGCTAGAGCCCCACACTGCTCGGGCATGGCTAGCGAAGCGGTTAACGTCTCTTTGCCGATTTCGCGCGTGCACCAAGGGCCGCTATGTACATGAGTTCTTTCCAGGCGCAGCACAAACTGGCTTATCGCTTCTGGAGTCGGCGTCACACCCGCTTGATAAGCGCCACCATTCACCCACAGCACCACGCCATGGGCGCGAAACAGCTTCATCCAGATAGCCGCCTGCTCATGAAGTAACTGTTGGGGACTTTGCGGCTCGCTGCGCGCTCGCGCACTGAGCACGAGGCTATCCTGAACCCGTTGTAGGTAGCGGGCTTCTTGACGCGCCCGTAGCAACAGCATGCGCTGGGTGGCCATTTGCACGAGGGTGCGAACGGCATCACGCACGGGGGGGTCAACCGAGTGCGGTGCTGGCGAATGGCAAAACACTAGACCCCATAAGCCAGTATCCCCCTGCATGGCCAAACTGAATGACCCACGCACCCCCAGGCGATTTAAATATCGCTGCCGCTCAGGGGCAGGGGCGCGTAAAAAGCTGCCGCTAAGGCTCACTCCCGAGTAGGCGGGAGTCAGCGTTTCAGGCGGCGCATCGACGTCTTCAATTAACCGAACGGGGTAATGTTGGTAACTTTTGCGTAAGGCGACAGGGAAGTCGCTTGAGGGGAAGCGCTGACCCAACAGCGAGGGCAGCTGGTTGCCCAGCGCTTCGGCAACCATTAAACCATGCCAATCACTGTCGAAATGGCACACGGTGACGCGATCATGGCCGGTGAGCTGTTGAATAGCGTTAACCAAGCAGTCGAGCAGCTCTTCCTGGTGGGTTGCGTCGGCTAAATGCATCAGCCGCTCATTGACTGTGCCAAGCAGGCGGCGCTTACCTTGGGGGTTGAGTGGCTCAATCTCGACGATGACCTTCCCACCTGCTCGGTAAGCATAGAGCTGAAAACGCATGTTGCTATGCTTGGAACGAATAAACACCAGCGGGCCGGAGAGTTTCTGCTGCCCCTGCAACTCGCGGCGCACCCGCTGGCTTAGCCGTTTTCCTAACACATAGGCAAGAGTGTGCGGCCCATTTTCAGGGCGCTCAATACCGGTCAAGCGGGTTAAGTTGGTGCTACTGGCTTGAATGCGGCGACAATCGGCATCTAAAACCAGCAGAGCTCCAAACGACTGCAACCGCGGGTGGTACATGGACACAAACGTGGCCTCGCAATCTATTCACCCTCGACCTGCTGCCTTAGCAACAACTCTACGCGACGGTTGGCAGCTCGGCCCTCCGCCGTTGCGTTCGGTTCCATGGGTTGGGTGTCGGCATAACCGACGGCCCGCATACGAGAGATATTGAATCCTTGGCGCTCTAAATGCCTCACCACAGCGATAGCCCGCGCTGATGAAAGCTCCCAATTAGAGGGGAAGCGGGCCGTTGAAATAGGCACGCTGTCGGTGTGGCCTTCTACCGAAATCTGACCGTCAAAACGGGTCAGCACATCGATAAGGCTTTCTACCACCTCTTGCCCACGGGAAGTCAGTACAGCTTGACCGCTGGGAAATAAAAGGCTGGTATCAATACGTAACGTGACCCCTTCACTCCCTTGCGAAACACTGACACCGGGGATGTCGAGCCCATCAAACTGCGGCTGAACCCCTGAATGGCGGGGCTGAATACCAGTGGCTAGAGACGCCAGCGGCAATGATGATACAGCGCTAGCCGAGCGCATGAAAGCAGTATCAGCCGCCTCACCGCCTCCCGGCGGTGTCAGTGAAAGCAGCAGCACAAAGAGCGTGATTAGCAGCGTCAGCACATCCAAATAGCTGGTTAGCCAACCCTCGTCACCATCGCCTGGCGACGGCGTCATTTCCAGTGCGTGGCGCGTATCACGGTCAAGCATCTGGCCTACCCCTTCGCCGCCGCACTAACCGACGAATCAGGCCTTGGTTTGACGCTGTTATCACGGATCTCATCGTGATAGTTAGCTACAAACGAGTTGAGGGTCTCTTCAATAAACGACGGCAGGCGGCGCTTGGTAATCAGCGAAATACCTTCCAGCACCATGTTCATGGTAATCAGCCGCTCTTCGGTGCGGCGCTCGAGTTTCACCGCAATCGGCTTAAACACCAAGTTGGCGAGTAAAATGCCGTAGAAGGTGGTGAGCAGGGCCACCGCCATGCGCGGGCCGATCACCTGCAGGTCGCCTGCGTCCATGACTTCCAGCATATTGACCAGCCCCACCAGGGTGCCGATCATGCCAAATGCGGGTGCGTAGGTGGCCATGGTACGGAATATTTGTGCCTCGGCATGCTCACGCGCTTTAAGACGGGCAATGCGCCAACGCAGCATGTCAAAAATTTCATCCTCTTTGGTGTTGGCAATGACCAGTTGGATCCCGGTACGCAAAAACGGGTTTCGGGTATGCTCCAACTCGCGCTCGACCGCACGTACATCGCCCTTAAACCAGAGTCGCGACATATCCACCAATTCGCGGATATCGTCACGCATATAGGTATTTTCGCGCCGGAATACCAAGCCCACCAACCGTACGACGCGGAGCACCTCTTTCAGCGGATAGCTGATAAAGGTTGCCGCTAGGGTACCGGTCACCACAATGGCCAAACCCGGCAAATTGATAAAACTTTCAGGGGACTCTGCGGTGAAAAACAGCACGCTCACCAACAGTAGTATGCTGGCAAATATGCCTATCAGCGTCGAAGGGTTCATCCACGGCTCCTTGCCGGTCACAAGTGAGTAAAAAGAGGTGTTATGCCGAGTCGTGTAAACGCGCGCGTAAGCGGCTGACGGCTTGGCTGTGCAGTTGTGAAACGCGTGACTCCGTGACGCCCAACACAGCCCCTACTTCCTTAAGGTTGAGTTCTTCTTGGTAGTACAGCGCCATTAGCAGCTTTTCACGCTCTGGCAGCGCTTCAATTGCCTCAATCAACGTTTGTCGTTGCTGGCCGTCTAGCAACTGCTCGAACGGTGAATTAGCCAATTCATTATTGCTAGGCTCGCCACCGTCGGCCACCAGCTCTTCAAACGGCAACAGTTGACCACTGTTGGTGTCGTTGAGGAGCTGCTGATACTCACTCAACGGCATTTCAAGGTGTTGGGCGATTTCGTTCTCTTCTGGTGCCCGTCCGAGCTGTTGCTCTAATTGACGAACGGCACTGTCAACCGCTCGCGCTGAGCGGCGCACGCTGCGGGGCAACCAGTCGCGGGTACGTAATTCATCCATCATTGCACCGCGAATACGCTGACTGGCAAACGTCGCGAACGTTGCCCCCTGGGTGGCATCGAAGCGCCCCAGCGCTTCCAGCAGCCCTACCATCCCGGCTTGAATAAGGTCGTCGAGCTCAATACTGGCTGGCAAACGGACCTGAAGCGTCAAGGCCTGACGTCGTACCAGTGGCATGTATTGCGTCAACAGCTCACTCTGTTTGATCCTGCCTTGTGCTGTGTACATCCTCTCGCCTCGCGTCTATCCAGCCTTCACTGATAGTTCACAATCATTTGCAGCCCCTGGACACGAACAGGCCGCTGCCCCGGACGTAAAGCGAAGCGAAAATGCAACGGCGCATCCGCGGCAAACCCCGCCAGGGCAGTGGTAGTCCCCCGCATGCCAGCTAACGCAACGCACTGCTCAGGATGGCACAGCCAAGCGTTTAATAACGCACCAGGGGGATATTGAAACTGCCAATGAATACGCCCGAGCTGTGCTGACTCCACATTGTTAGCAGCAGCAGGTGGGGTAGCGTTTTGGCTAGCGCTTGACCGATCACTCATCGCTACCATCAGACCTGGTATCTGGCTGCTCCAGCTACCGGGTGTCGCCTGGGCGTTTCCCGTTACCCCTGCTAGTAGACACCCTGTCAGCAGTACTGGGCTCAGTAGCAGTCTCCCTCTTAATAGCCAGCTTAGCATGCTTGGTCTCCTCGGCAGAGTGCGCTCATCGTGCAAGTACCAACAGCTCCATATTTAAGTAGTAATCAGCTGCCTCACGCAAGTTATTGAGCAACCCTTGACGCGGCAAGTGCGGCTCGTGGAGCGCCAGCAAACGGCGCGGCCCGCCACGCTCATGTAGTTGACGCAAGGTACGGAACATGGAAGCAAAGGTATCGGCATCGCTACTGATCCACAGTGCCCAACGGCTGTATTGATCGCAAAGTTGGGCTAGGTCGGCCGTTTCGGCCATGACGATATGAATATCCCAATCCTCAGGATCACCGGCCCAGCTTCGACCTAACGTCGACCACTGCCCTAATCGTGCTTTAACCTTGTTCACCTGGGCTGCACCACTACCCGGTAGTCCGACCACAATAAGCGGAATTTTGGGCCGGTGCGCTACCACCGTTGCTGGCTCTTCCACCGCTGCAGTTGTCGGCTTTAACAGAGAGCTAGGCTGTTCAGATTCCGGCACGTGTTCTGCCGCCGCAACATCAACTGTACCCTCAGCTTGCTGCTGTTGGCGCTGCAGGTTTGCCCACTTGCGTAGACCCGATGCTTGATCCTGTTCGCTCACGCCACGCCCTCTCGACTAACACTGCCCATTTGACGAATCGCATCTCGTGCCATAAAGGCGTAGACCAGTGCATCAAGCATGCCGGTATCGCGGCGGCGACGGCTGTTGCCTAATAGGTTGAGCAGATCGCCACGCAGCGTCTGCGCCTCCTCATCATCAGCAACATCGAGATGCCCGGCGACCGATGCCACACCGCTGGCCATCAATAGGCGAACTTCAGCATTTAGATCCCCGCTATCGGCCTCTTTTAACTGCTGCCACGCGCGACGCGTCAAGGCGGCCAAGCCTTCGCTTTGCAGCTGGGTTAACAGCAGTGAGAGCACCTCTGCTCCTAGCCGAGCGGGGGTAAGCCAGTAGCGGCGCGCCACTACTTTGGCGCTTTCCGGATCGCGAACTTCACCGAACCAGGCGAGTAGCGCCGTGCCGCTGGCGTCCTCGACTTCGGCGTAGGCAGTCCACAGTTGCACCGATTGGCCACGAAAACGCACGCCCACATGGTGCGTTAGCACACTGTCACTAAATAGCTGGCGGATAGATTGACGTTCGTGGTGAAAGCGTAACCGATGACTGGGGGCCACTTGGCTGACCCAGGTCAAGTGCTCGGCTTCCAGCCACGCTAGTGCATCCGGTTCAGGGAAGCGCGGTAGTAAGTGCACCGCAACGCCGCTCGATGCCGACAGAGCGGCTAAGCGTGGCTGCCACCCTGCGGCGTGGCGATGCTGCAGCCAGGGTAGCGCCAGCCAGGCACCATCCGTGTCCAGGCCAATGTCCGGCATTGCCCAGTCGCAGCCGCGCTCATTGCGCCGCGGAAACCACGCCATCCCTAAGGTGGTCTTTGCCGCTGGATAACCGGCAAGTAATGCATCCAAATGTGTTTCCTGCAAACGACTAGGCAGCGAAGCTAGGTTCCAGATCTCTTCTAATTCCGCAAACCCCGTGACGCGTTGGCGCAACCTCGCCAGTAGCGACGACAAACGACGCCCTTGGCCCAGGACATCCCGCGACCAGCGCGGCATTCCCATCGGCGCATCGGCACTTTGCACCCGTTCACGCTGAGGTGTCGCGGTACTCAGCGCTTGATCCACTAGCGCATCGGGGGCGGCAAGGGCCATATCTTCGGGCACCTGCTGGCCATTAGAGCCAAACAGTACGCGCATCCCGTGACGCATAATAATATCTAACACTGGAGCCAGACGTCCCGCCTCATCCTGTTTGGTGATAATACAGTCATCTAACTCTGCGCCCGCCGCCCGCGCGGCCTGACGGTAGCGCAGCACCACTTCTTCGAGGGTTTCCGGTTGGCTGGCAGCATTGAGTAGCAGCACCAAACGTACCCGCGAGCGTCCGCCTTGCAGGTGGGCAATCTGCTCTATCACCCGCTGGTCACGCTGACTCATGCCTACGGTGTCGATAATTACCCACTGCTTGCCCTGCAGGCGGCCCAGCAAATCGTCGATGGGCTGTTCGGCATCCAAGGCGTACATCGGGGTATCCAGCAGGCGCGCATAAATGCGCAACTGCTCATGGGCACCGATCCGGAAGCTGTCGGTGGTAACCAGCGCTACCGGGCGCGTGCCGTGGCGCATCACAAAACGAGCGGCCAGCTTGGCGGTGGTGGTGGTTTTACCTACCCCCGTTGGCCCCACCAGGGCAACAATGCCGGTTTGGTCGAAAAAGCTTGCTTCATCGTTGAGTACGTAAAGGCGATCCATTAACTGCTGTCGCAGCCACTGCAGTGGGGCTTCGCTATCGCCGTCTAACCTGGTTAGCGATGCAGGCAACCCAGCCAGCAGTTCATCGGCAATTTCGCTGCTAAAACCCACATTCCACAGCAGTTGACGCAGCCGTGCAGCCGTTCCGGTGGGCGCTGCTGGCGATGGTGAAGCAGTATGGGTTGACTGGCTGTTTGCCAGCAGCGCTCGCATATCCTGCATTTCGCGCAGTAAGCGCTCGCTCATCGCCTGCATGGGGTCTTGCGCTGAAGGTGCTGTCGGCGTTTCGGGTGGTGCAGGTTCTGGTGAGGGTTCAAAGTGGTCAATGGCTTCATCCGCCATCGCTAAAATTTCAACGCCCCCTTCGGTACGCCGATTTGCGACAATCAAGGCGTCTTCACCGAGCGTTTCACGCACTTGGCGCATCACATCACGACTATTGGCTCCCACGAAACGTCTAACGCTCATGATTTACCCTTGCCTGTTCTGAAAATGGACGACGCTAGCCTATCACGGCGTGCCATCTTTAACGTCCGCCGACCACTGTGGTCACTCTTAATGTGCGATCGTCGGGAATTTCAGCCTGGGACAGTACCGACATATGGCGTAACCGGCGGCGTAAGAAGCGCGACAGCACCGCCCTTAGCGAATGTTGCACAACCAACACCGGTGGTTCGCCTGAGCTTTCGTGACGCTCCAGCGCCTGCTGCGCCTGAGTCATCAGCGTTTCTGCCAAACCGGGCTCCATGGCGCCGTTGCCATTCATGGCCTGTACCAGCACTTGTTCCAGTTGGGCATCCAGCCCCATGACATTGAGTGTCTCCTGCCCCGCAAACCACTGCTGGACAATGGCGCGCCCCAGCGAGACTCGCACCAGCGCCGTCAGCTCATTAGGATCTTTTTGCTGGGTGGCGTACTCGGCCAGGGTATCGAGAATAGTGCGCATGTCGCGGATAGAGACATCTTCGTCGAGCAGGTTTTGCAAGATACGCTGCAGTACCGTCAATGAAATAGCTTTGGGGATCACCTCTTCGACCAACGCTTTTTGATCATCGCCCATTTTATCCAGCAACTTCTGTACTTCCTGACGGCCCAGCATCTCGGGTGAATGACGGTGCAACAAGTGGTTCAAGTGGGTCGCTATGACGGTACTGGCATCCACAACGGTGTAGCCATACACCTGGGCATGCTCACGCTGGTTGCTATCAATCCAGACAGCGGGCAAGCCAAAGGCGGGATCCTGAGTATGGGTGCCCTGCAGCTCGCCCGATACCTGCCCAGGGTTAATCGCTAGCCATTTGCCCGGCTGTGCCTCAGCGCGACCAATCTCGGCGCCTTTCATGGAGAGCACATAGGCGTTCGGCGGCAGCTCCAAATTATCGCGGATATGCACCACCGGTGGCAGGAAACCCACTTCTTGGGCAAACTTCTTACGTACGCTCTTAATGCGCCCGAGCAGCTCGCCTTTTTGACGCGAGTCCACCAGCGGGATTAAGCGATGGCCCACTTCCAGGCCAAGCGTATCGACCAGTTGCACATCTTCCCAACTCGCTTCGGGAGTCTCCTGTAAAGGCACCGGTGCCGCGGCAATCTCCTCCTTGACCAACGCCTTCTCTTTTTGGCGCGTTAACAGCCATGCCAGGCCAGCCAACAACGCGGTAAAGAATAGAAATACGAAATTGGGCATGCCAGGTACCATACCCAGCATGCCCATCACCACGGCAGCCAAAATCAGTACCTGAGGATTAACGAACAATTGGCTAAGCATTTGCTGGCCAATATCTTCGTTCGTATCCATGCTGACCCGGGATACTGTGACACCCGCGGCGGTGGAGATCACCAAAGCAGGGATTTGCGCCACCAGGCCATCGCCAATCGCCAACAACATATAGGTCTGACCAGCAGCGCCAAAGCTCATATCGTGCTGCAGCATGCCAATCATCAGCCCGCCGATGATATTGACCACCATAATCACCAAACCGGCAATGGCATCGCCACGGACAAACTTACTTGCGCCGTCCATGGAACCAAAGAAATCCGCCTCTTGAGAAACCTCCGCGCGGCGCTTTTTGGCGTCTTCTTCGCCGATCAAGCCGGCGTTCAGATCGGCATCGATGGCCATCTGCTTACCCGGCATCGCATCCAACGTAAAGCGCGCACCCACTTCGGCAATACGGCCAGCACCTTTGGTGATAACCATAAAGTTGATGATGACAAGAATCAGGAAGACCACTAGGCCAACAGCGAAATTACCGCCGACCAGAAACGCCCCGAACGCTTCAATGACCTTACCCGCAGAGGCGCCGCCTTGGTGGCCCTCCATCAGCACCACACGGGTAGAAGCCACATTGAGCGACAGGCGCAGCAGCGTAGTAAATAGCAACACGGCAGGAAACGCCGCAAAGTCCAGCGGCTTCTGCGTAAACATGCTGACCATTAACACCATAATGGCCAGAGCGATATTGAAGGTGAAGAGTAAATCCAGGGCAAAGGGGGGCAAGGGCACGATCATCATGCCCAAAATCATGAGGATGAGCAGCGGCCCGACCAGCAGCTTCATGCGCACATCACCCATCCAGTCGCGCCGACCTACTAGCTGACTCAAGCCTTTCATGGTTGCGCCTCATTACCACCGGCGCCATGCCCGGGGCTTTCCATCTCCGGCGGAACCGGCAGGTTATCGGGGGTTGGGGGCACCTCGCCTCCTTGTTGTGATACTTGCTTGAGGCGGTAGGCCCAGGCCATTACTTCCGCCACCGCGGTATACAGTTCGGCAGGTACTTCTGCATCTAGATCGACGTGATGATACAGGGCCCGCGCCAATGGTGCTGCCTGCAAGCGAGGCACGCCTGCCTCTTCAGCGATTTCGCGAATGCGCGCAGCCACTGCGTCGGCGCCTTTTGCCACCAGCCGCGGGGCGCCCATACTGCCTTCCTGATAAGTCAGTGCTATCGCGTAGTGCGTAGGGTTGGTAATGATGACATCCGCTTCGGGTACTTTGCTCATCATCCTGCCCCGCGCCATGGCCTGCTGCTGCTGGCGAATGCGTGCTTTCACTTGCGGGTCGCCTTCGGACTCTTTGTGCTCACGCTTAATCTCTTCCTGACTCATGCGCAGCTTCTTAGCATTGTCCCAGAGCTGGAAAGGGACATCGATCAAAATGACCACGATCAACACCAACACCATTAGCCCAGCTGCCTGAGCCGCCATGCTTAGGGCATTGGTCAGCGCTTGCTGGATAGGCTGATCCATTAGCGCCATAAATTTGCCGATGTTGAAATACAAAAACGTCGCAGCCACGCCCCCCACCAGAAACGATTTGGCAATCGCTTTTGCCAATTCGATCAGTGCCTGGGTGGAGAAGATACGCTTTACGCCCTTAATAGGGTCTAACTTGGAAAACTTGGGCTGCATCGATTTACCCGATATCAGCCAGCCCCCCATCAGCCCAGGGGCTACTAACGCAATGATGGCTAACAGTAAAAACAGCGGCATCATGGCAAATAGCGTGCGCTGACCAAGATCCAGCGCATTGACCAGCATCGGCGTACTTTCCATTGCCTGGCGGCGCTCAAACAAGAAAGCTTGTTCCATCACCGCACCCAATTGGTCGTAGAGCATGTTGCCCATGCTATAGAGGCCAATCACACCACCCAGCAAAAGTAAAAACGTATTTAACTCGCGGGAACGGGCAACTTGGCCCTCTTCACGGGCTTTCTCTTTCCGCCTGGGCGTGGCCTCTTCGGTCTTTTCCTGGTCGCTATCGTTATCTGCCATACGGGTATCCGGCCAGGTGAAGCAAAGCTTATCACGTATTCAGCCGTCCATAGGGACGGCTGAATGGCGTACTTGCGTGCCCAGAGGGCGTTTAATAACGCATCTTAGAAGCCTAATTCGTCCAATAAGTCGTCTACTTGATCTTGCCCAGAGACGGTATCAGGGACATTATCCTTCACTTGCGGCCCATTCAAAAGCTCTTCGTTACGCCGTGCACTGTCGCTTTTCCACTGATCCTCGGCCTTGCGCTGCAGCGTTTCTCGTGCATGGGCGCCCGGCGCGTTATCGATCAACACTTGCACCAACTGATGTTCGATCTCATGGATCACGTCCATCATCTTCTTAATCACTTGGCCGGTCAGGTCCTGAAAGTCCTGAGCCATCATGATTTCCATCAGTTCTTTGTTAGTCGCTGAAACCACATCGGGCACTTCGCTAAGATAAGTGCGTGTCTCGACAACGAGCGCTTTCGCCTCATCCAGCTCTTTCGGTGCTTCAAACCACTCGGCCCAGCGCTTATCCAGCGCTTCCGCCCGGTCTGACAACTGATCCTGCAGCGGCTGCGCACGGTCAACGGCATTGAGCGCTCGATCTGCTGCCTGCTCCGTCATGGTGGCGACATAGTGCAAGCGGTCGCGTGCATCGGGGATGGCTTCGGCCGCCTTCTCAATCTCTTTATCAAGCCCCAGTTCACGCATGTTTTCGCGCAGCATGCGCGTCAACTTACCGATGCGATGAATTAAGTCTTCGGCGGCTTGTTCGGACGATTGGGCAGAATCGGACTGCTCATTCTGGCTCATAACGTTGTCTCCTCGTTAACCAAGCACATAGGCCCAGTTGCTCACATACCCAGTTTGTCGAAGATCTTATTGAGCTTCTCTTCGAGGGTAGCGGCAGTGAACGGCTTGACGACATAGCCGTTAGCGCCCGCCTGAGCGGCCGCTATAATGTTCTCTTTCTTCGCTTCTGCGGTCACCATCAACACAGGAAGGTCTTTCAAGGCGTCATCCTGACGGATCTCCTTAAGCATCTCCAGGCCATCAAGGTTCGGCATGTTCCAATCGGAAACGACGAACTCAAACTTGCCGGCACGCAGCTTATTGAGCGCATCTTGTCCATCTTCGGCTTCATCCACGTTGGTGAAGCCCAACTCCTTAAGCAGACTACGTACGATCCGACGCATGGTGGGAAAGTCGTCTACAACCAGGAAACTCATATTCTTATCTGCCATGGGTCATCCTCTAATCAATCAGTATATGGCACAGGGGCGACTGAAAAGTACAGTCAGGGTTTAAAACGGTTACTTTGAAACAGCTCTTTCAAAACTGTTCTTCAAAACGGTTCTTCAGAATTCCTCCCACTCTTCGTGGTCGCTGCGCTGAGAGGCTGGGGCTGGGGCTGGGGCTGGGGCTGGGCGACGAGCTTGCTGTTCAGCCCTCGGCGCAGGCATAACGTTCGTTGCTGGCGATGAGGAAGGCAGCGCCTGATGGGACGCCCCCTGCATACCTAACAGCTTAAACACGGCTACGGCTTGCTCCAACCGGTTGGCCTGTTCCTCAAGGGAGGCCGCCGCCGCAGAGGCTTGCTGTACCAGCGCGGCATTTTGTTGGGTAACTTGATCCATCTGGCCCACGGCTTGGCTGACTTGCTCAATACCGTCACTCTGCTCTTGGGAGGCAGCGGAGATTTCATCCATGATATCGGTAACACGGCGCACTGCAGTAACCACATCCGACATCGTGGTACCGGCCTGCTCGACCAGAGTGGAGCCTTGCTGAATTTGTGTTACCGAAGCATCAATCAGAGTTTTAATCTCTTTGGCCGCATCCGCACTGCGGCTGGCCAAATTACGCACTTCCCCCGCCACCACCGCAAATCCGCGACCTTGCTCGCCGGCGCGGGCGGCCTCTACCGAGGCGTTGAGAGCCAGAATATTGGTTTGAAAAGCAATTGAGTCAATAACGCTGGTGATATCGGCGACTTTTTTCGAGCTGGTGGAGATACCGTGCATAGTTTGCACCACTTGCTCCACCACTTGTCCACCGCGCTCAGCCGTGGTGGAGGCGTCTGCTGCCAGGGTGCTGGCTTGACGAGCATTGTCGGCGTTCTGTTTTACCGTCGCGGTCATCTCTTCCATGCTGGCCGCGGTTTGTTGAATCGATGCCGCCTGCTGCTCTGTACGTGAGGAGAGATCAGCGTTGCCGCTGGCAATCTCACGGGTGCCGTGGTGAATTTCGTTACTGCCTTCACGCACCCGGCCAACGATATTGGTGAGGTTTTGCTGCATGGTGCCCATAGCACCAAACAAACGGCCAATTTCATTTTTACCTGCTTCCGGCAGCGGGTTAGTCAAGTCCGCCTCAGCAATCGCATCCAGCCGTTGGATTGCGCCTCTTAGCGGCGCAATCACTGTACGGCGTAAACCTAGGTAGATTACCAAAGTCATCAGTAAGGCAAAAATCACCGCTCCAGCATTGATCATGGCAAACAGATTGCCTTGGGCATCCGCGTCAGCGCGAATGGTATCTACCCGCTGGAAGCCGTAGGCGACAAACGCCGTCATACTTTCAGATAAGCTATTTATCGGCTCTACCAGCTCATCGCGCAGGTTGTTGTAGCTGGTTAAATCCATATATTCAAAGGTGTCGTGCTGTTGTTTAACTAGCCCCATTACGGTATTAAAATCTTCAATTAGGGTGTTCGCCAATGCCTCGCCTTGCGGTGAAAATGAGTTTGCCGCAAAGCGCTCGAAACGCTTTTCAGAACGCTCAATGCGATCAGCGGCAACGGCAACCTGCTCATTGGATTGCTGGGTCTGCCCTACCATCAGGTAGTTGGAGGCAGTTTCCATAGCCAACATGGCTTGGTTAAGCAACGAATCGGCACGGTTAACCTCATTTAACTGCGCATCGCTGATACCGCTTAGCGTGGCTAAGTTATTTTGTGAATTGCGATCGGCCACCACACTCAAGCCCGAAATCATTAAAATCAGCACGACAAAGCAGCAAAGCGATGTGACCACGGCGGCGTGAATACTCAAGTTGCGCAGTAAACGGTTCATTGTGATTTCCCTTGCGAGCTTATTTAGTTTTTATGATTACTAACTTTTTATGAATTGCACTACACACGCTGGGCGCGGCCGGAGGCGGCGATCAGCGCCATCATTCGCGAGGGAATGTCATCTAACGCCACCACTTCCACAGCCCCCCCGACAGCAATAGCTTCACGGGGCATACCGAAGACCACACAGGTCTGCTCATTCTGGGCAATGGTGGGCGCACCCGCCTGGCGCATCTCTAGCAGCCCTGCCGCACCGTCCTTACCCATGCCGGTCAAAATAACACCGATGGAGTTCTTGCCCGCATGCTGAGCCGCTGAATGGAACAGCACGTCTACCGAGGGGCGGTGGCGATTAACCGGTGGGCCGCTATCTAACCGCGCTACGTAGTTGGCACCGCTACGCGCTAACTTAAGGTGTTGATCCCCTGGGGCGATATAAGCGTGCCCAGGTAGAATCCGCTCGCCGTCGGCGGCCTCTTTCACCGTAATCCGGCACAGCCGGTCTAAGCGTTCCGCAAACGAACGGGTAAAACCGCCGGGCATATGCTGGGTAATCAAAATCGCCGGGGCGTTGGCAGGCAGCGGCTCAAGTACCGCACGAATCGCTTCGGTGCCCCCCGTAGACGCGCCAATAATGATCAGCTTTTCACTCGACACTAACGGGGCTTTCAGGGCTTCCGGTGGCGGAGTGTTTTTATGCCGCGCCTGACGAGGCCGTGAACGCGCAGCGGCGCGCAATTTTTCGGCAATCTCGTCAGCGTACTCCATCATCCCATTACGGATGCCCAGACTCGGCTTGGCGACAAAATCCAGCGCGCCAAGCTCTAGCGCACGCAGGGTAATCTCCGAACCGCTTTGGGTGAGCGACGACACCATCAATACCGGCATAGGACGCAGGCGCATCAAACGCTCAAGAAAATCCAAGCCATCCATGCGTGGCATTTCCACATCAAGGGTGAGCACATCAGGATTGTGCTGTTTGATCAAATCCCTGGCGGCAATGGGGTCAGGCGCTACCGCAACGACTTCCATATCGGGCTGGGAATTAATAATTTCCGTTAACAAATCGCGAATTAGCGCCGAATCATCGACACACAACACTTTGATCTTGGCTGCGCTCAAAGCACGCCTCCTCTTGCTGTAGACGCCTGATGTGTTATTGCAACCGCCGGAGCCACAGCGACTAAAGCGATTATAAAGACACGATAGTTATTCATTTTTTGGCCAGGTTATAAACGGTTTGACCACGCAGCTTGAATGCGTCGCTGATATACGAAAAGTTTTCCGAGTGGCCTGCAAACAGCAAGCCATCGGGCTTCATCAGTGGTGCAAAGCGTTTAAGAATTTTTGATTGAGTATCTTTATCAAAATAAATCATGATGTTTCGGCAGAACACGGCATCAAAAGGGCCTTTAATTGGCCATTGCGGCGCTAGCAGGTTCAGTGGCAAAAACTCCACCAGTGCGGATACTTCTGGGCGAATCCGTGCAAAGCCCGCATGGTTACCCGTTCCTTTCTGAAAAAACCGCTTTACCCGTGCCTCATCGATCTTGCGCACCTGTTCCAGGGGATAAACGCCAGCGCGAGCCCTGGCCAACGCATCCGTATCGATATCGGTGGCGATCACTTTGGCCTGCGACGCTTTAGCGCCCAACGTTTCTAACAATGTCATTGCCAGCGAGTAAGGCTCCTCCCCGGTGGAGGCGGCCGAACACCAAATAGTGACCGGGTCTTGTTTGTTCTTTATATGCTCAGCCAACAGCGGAAAATGGTGCGCCTCACGAAAAAAGGCCGTGAGGTTAGTGGTCAGTGCATTGGTAAACGCCTCCCACTCCTTGGCTTCTGGCTGACGCTCCAAGCGCACCAAGTAATCGGTAAAGCGCGTCATGCCATGGTGGCGTAGCCGCTTTGCTAGGCGGCTATAGACCATTTCACGTTTATGCTCAGCCAGCACAATGCCGGCGCGCTGATAAATCAGCTCGCGAATCCGTGTAAAATCCGCATCCGTCAGTACTAGGTCGCGCTCAATCTGACTGCTCGATGTCCACTGACCTGCGTCTACCACCCGTTCACGTTGTTCGGTCAAAACGTTTCCCACTCCTCTGCTGAGGCTGCCTGCCGTTTAACGGGCGAATTCGGCGACGATGTGCTAGGCAACTGAGCAGTGTGCTTAGTCGCTGTCACTGCTGGCGGACGTAGCGTCCCCTGACTGTTTAATCGAAACGCTTCCACCGATAGCGCTAATAGCCCCGCCTGCTTCTCAAGCGAGACCGCCGCGCGTGCAGTTTCCTGTACCCGCACCGCATTACGCTGGGTACCTTGATCCATCTCTGCTACTGCTTGGTTAACCTGGGCAATACCATGGCTCTGCTCTTCGGAGGCAGCTGAAATCTCGTGCATGATCTGCGTTACACTGCGCGCGGCTTCCGCCACTTCGCTAATCGCAGCTTCGGCTTTGGTGACCATACTGGCACCCGCGCTTACCTCCCGGTTAGAGCCATCAATCAGACCGCGAATTTCTTGGGCGGCACCAGCGCTACGGCCAGCCAGGTTACGCACTTCTTCGGCCACCACCGCAAAACCACGCCCATGCTCGCCGGCCCGAGCCGCTTCTACCGATGCATTCAGCGCCAGAATATTGGTCTGAAACGCAATCGAATCGATAACATTGATAATATCGGCCATCTGCTGGGAGCTTTGGGTAATCCGCTGCATGTTGTCGACTAACTGTGTCATCAACTCGCCGGTATTCGTTACCTGGATAGCATTGTTATCGGCTAGACGACGGGCTTCTTGAGCGTTTTCACTGTTTTGCCGCACAGTGGCAGTCATCTCTTCCATGCTGGAGGCGGTTTGTTGCAAAGAGGCCGCCTGCTGTTCAGTACGCGACGACAGCTCTTCGTTGCCGCTGGCAATGTCCTGGGCAGCCGGAGTAACCACATCAATACCGCTTTTTACATCGGCGATGATGCTGCTGAGGCTTTTGCGCATAGTATTCAGCGAGTCCATCAATTGGCCCACTTCATCGCGTCTCTGGGCGGGGACTTTAGCGGCCAAATTACCGCCAGCAATTTGCAGCGTAAAACCTGCAGCACTTTTTAGCGGCCTAGTAATCGCCCGCAGGGTAACCATGCCGATCAAAATAAGTAGCAGTAAACCAATTCCAAGTACTATGGCTTGAGCGCCCAGCATCGTGGTTTGACCTTGCTGAGCATCAACGGCCATGGCCTCAGCTGCCTGCTGTTTCTGGGAAATCAGTTGATTAACCATGCCTGACAGGATGCGGCCCTCGCTGGTCATGACGCTAATCACAGCATCGAGACCAGTAAAGGCTTGGTAGGTCTCTTCTGCCTGAAGCACGCTGGCTGCCTGGCCCATGCCGTTCTGCAGGAAGGTCTGTAGCTGCTGGTCAAACTCGGTGGCAAGCTCAGTCGCATTGACCTCACGGGAATAATACTCCTGCCACACCTCAGCAACCTCTGCGGCGCTCTCCTCAATGCTTTCACCCATCTCGAAGCGTTGATTGATCAGTTCCATACGCTCTGGCTCAATCATCGCTTGGCGCGTTTGGGCAATGGTTTGATCGATTTTCTGCAGGCGAATAACATCACGCAGACCGTCATTATTCAGTTGCCCCAAGCGCTCGCCAGAGACATTCAAACCATACAGACCAAGCCCACCGCTGATTAATAACAGCAGCCCTGCAACGACAATCATGCCTACCAATTTGGCACGAATGGTGTCGAGGCGTACCCGGGCCAAACGTTTAATCACACCTTTCTGGCGTAACCGGCCTTTATCTAAGTAAAGCCGCTTATTGCGGCCTTCGCGTATTTCAGCGTAGGCCCGCTCGGCCTGCTCAATGGCTGCGCGGCTGGCCTGTACACGTACCGAGGTGTAGCCCACTACCTGTCCATCTTCGATAATCGGCGTGACGCTGGCGTTTACCCAGTAGTGGTCGCCATTTTTGCAGCGGTTTTTGACCAGTCCTCGCCACGTTTCCCCCGTTTTGACGGTTTTCCAGAGGTTTTCAAAGGCTGCCGGCGGCATATCCGGGTGGCGTACCAAATTATGCGGCGCACCTATCAGCTCTGCGTGTTCAAAGCCGCTAATATCGATAAACGTAGGGTTGGCATAGGTGATGCGCCCCTTGGTATCGGTTCGCGAGACTAGGAAGTCGTCTTCTTTTAGTTCGATTTCACGCTGAGAGACTGGTTGGTTATTACGCATGGTGTGCCTTTTTTTAATGTTTTATTTTATCAAAAAGAGTGCGCCTGCCCTACCAAGCAAATTAAAACGATGACCACTCTTCTGTTTCTGCTACTGGCTGTAGATGCCTTTCTGCAGGTTTTGACGCTGCCGCTGGCAATACAGCCGGAGCGCGCGGGGCTGATAATTCAGTGACACGAAAGCGCTCAACCGCCTCGCGTAAGCGTGCGGCTTCGCTTTCAAGTTCATTGGCGCTGCGCGCGGCTTGCTGCACCAGTTGAGCATTTTGTTGCACAACCTGATCCATTTGCGCCACGGCCTGATTCACTTGGCCAATGCCGCTACTCTGCTGCTCAGAAGCGGCGGCGATTTCATCCATGATATCGCTGACGCGCTGCACAGCACCCACGAGATCCTGCATGGTTTGGCCGGCTTGATTGACCCGCTGAGTGCCGGTATCTACCTTGCTGAGCGATGCATCAATCAGTGTGCGTATCTCTTTGGCGGCAGCGGCGCTGCGACTGGCTAAGCTGCGCACTTCCTGTGCCACCACTGCGAAGCCTCTGCCATGCTCGCCAGCACGCGCCGCTTCCACCGAAGCATTCAGCGCCAGAATATTGGTCTGAAACGCAATATTATCTATAACGGTAATAATATCAGCGACTTGATGAGAACTTGCGCTTATGTCCTGCATGGTGCTGACGATCTCCCCCACCTCTTCGCCACTACGGCGGGCTGTCAGGGTCGCGCTCCCGGCCAATTGGCTGGCTTGGCGGGCATTTTCAGCATTATGACCCACCGTTGAGGCTAACTGCTCCATGCTGGAAGCCGTCTCCTCTAACGAGGTGGCCTGCTGCTCGGTGCGCGAAGAAAGGTCGTTATTGCCGCTGGCTATTTGCTGAGAGCGCTCATAAATCGATGTACCGCTGGTGCGCACGGTACCTACCGTTTGCGAGAGTGAGCTCTGCATATGGGCCATGGCGCTATAAAGCCGCCCTATTTCGTTATTACCCGGAGAGGTAATGGCCTGGCTTAGATCCCCCTGGGCCATACGCTCAAAATAGCCCACCAAGCGATCTAGCGGGCGCAACACATTGGCCGTCACCCCCCAGATAACCACGATTACCGTGGCGATAGTCATTACGACTATCCCGAGTAGTGCCCAGCGAATTGTCGCGGCAAAAGCACTGAAAGCGGCCTGTTGTGCCTGCACATCGTCAGAGGCCTGCACGATTGCTGCACCATGGTGCAGGGCATAAAGACCAATACCACTGGCAATTAAAACAAGCACCGAAAGTGTCGCTAGCACTAAGCCCCAACTCAAGCGCACCGTCATATTATTCATTAATTGCCGCATTCGCTGTGTCACGCCCTTTTCTCCACGCACAACCGGCACTCGCTGGCACTTTCCGTAGCGCGAGAATGCATCATTGAGTAGAACTGATTTGGCACGCTCCCTGTGCCAGGTTTTTTAGTCTTACTGGTTGCTGGTGCTTTCCACCAGTGCCATCTCGTCGCTGGTGAGCAACTTATCGATATCCACGAGTACCAGCATGCGGTCATCCAGACTACCCAAACCGCTCAGGAAGTCAGACGAGAGCGTGACACCAAATTCTGGCGCCGGTTTAATCTGATCAGGGGTCAGTGTCATCACGTCGGAAACGCCGTCCACTACGATGCCGACCACCCGGTCTGCAACATTGACCACGATCACTACTGTTTGGCCACCGTATTCGACTTTATCAAAGTGAAACTTAATGCGGAGATCCACGATTGGCACAATGACGCCGCGCAGGTTGGTGACCCCTTTGATAAATTCAGGTGCATTGGCAATCCGGGTTACGTTTTCGTAGCCACGAATTTCCTGCACTTTCAAAATATCAATGGCGTACTCTTCATCGCCTAATGAGAACACCAGGAATTCGCGGTTTTCGGCTTCTGCGGCTAGTACCGCACCATTGTTGGCTTGACTCATGACGGCTCAGCCTCCTTAAAAGATGAAAGGTTTTGATTGTTTACTACTTTTTTGCCTGCCTCTTTTTTATATCGGCTCAGGCGGTGTAAACCAGTAATATCCAGAATCAACGCTACACTACCGTCACCTAAGATGGTCGCGGCCGAGATCCCTGGTACTTTGCGGTAATTGTCTTCCAGATTTTTGACCACGACCTGCTGCTGTCCGATCAACTCATCGACCAACATGGCGTAACGACGGCCTTCGCCCTGCACAATGACAGCGATGCTTTTGGTCGGGTCGGTAATCGCATTCTCGACGTTCAGCACTTCGTGAATGGCAATCACGGGCAGATATTCGTCGCGGACTTTGATCACCACGTCGTCACCGGCCATGGCGTACATATCGTCTTTGGCGGGCTGCAGTGATTCAAGTACGGTAGAGAGCGGAAGAATAAACGTCTCGCCGCCGACCTTGATCGACATACCGTCCAGAATGGCCAACGTAAGCGGCAACACGATACGGGTGTTGGTGCCTTCACCTAGCTTCGACTGGATTTCAACCCGACCGCCCATGCTCTGAATGTTGCGCTTCACTACATCCATGCCCACGCCACGCCCAGATACGTCGGTCACTTCATTCGCCGTTGAGAAGCCGGGAGCAAAAATGAGCTGGAAGACCTCTTCGTCCGACATGGTGTCCGACACATTGAGGCCGTTTTCGCGCGCCTTGGCTAGCAGGCGTTCACGATCCATGCCGGCACCATCATCGCGCACTTCAATCAAGATATTGCCACCCTGGTGACGTGCGGAGAGGGTTAATTTACCAACACGCGGCTTGCCAATGGCTTCGCGCACATCGGGCATTTCCACGCCATGATCAAGGCTATTGCGCACCAGGTGCGTTAACGGATCAGTGATCCGTTCGACCAAACTCTTATCCAGCTCGGTCGACTTGCCTTCGGTAATTAATTCGATCTCTTTACCCAGCTTACCGGCGGTGTCGCGCACCACGCGGGGGAAGCGACTGAATACAAACTCCATGGGAATCATGCGAATAGACATGACCGCTTCTTGGAGATCACGGGCGTTGCGCTGCAGTAGGCTCATGCCATTTTGCAGTGAGGCATTGCCCACCGACTGATCTTCTAAATCGCTAACCGTTTGATCGAGCATCGACTGGGTGATAATCAGCTCACCCACCAAGTTGATAATTTGGTCGACTTTATCTACCGATACGCGGATTGACGAAGACTCGGCGGCAGCTTTTTTGGGCTTCTCTTTGGCAGCAGGCTTTGGCGCGCTTGCCTTAGAGGCCGTGCTTTCTGCCGGCGCTTGCGGCGCTGGGGCTGCAGGCGTCGAGGCTTCTGGCTCGGCTGGGGCTGGCTCAGTAGCGACGCCCTCAACAGCCGTAATCTCAATCTGATCAGGTTCGATAATAAAGCACATGACCGCTTCAATATCGTCAGCACTGTCGCTGCTTTTGAGCACTACCTCGTAACGCTTTGCGTCGCCTGACTGGGACTGCACTTCACCGAGCTGCTCTAACTCTTCAACCAGCAAAATGCGGTCTTTATCTTCAACGTTGAGCAGTGCTACTAGCAGATGGCCGTTCGAGGGCGCCTCTGCATTACTGTTTGCTTCCGCGTCGTTTTCACTTGGCGCAGGCGTCGGCGCAGCCTTAGGCTCAGCAGCAGGGATAGTCGGCCCATCAAGCTGTTGGCCAATTTCATCCAAGGCAATTTGCTGCAGCGTTTGGCAAATACGTTCAAATGCCTCTTGATTAGGCTCCTCTTCGCTGCGGTAGGCATCGAGTTGCTCATGCATGATGTCTTTAGCCTCTAAAAAGGTATCCACGAGGTCGGCTCGCAGCGTCAGTTCGCCTTTACGTGCGTAATCGAGGAGGTTTTCCAAAATGTGCGTGGTTTTCTGTAGCACGGTAAAACCAAAGGTTCCCGCCCCCCCCTTGATCGAGTGGGCGGCACGGAAAATAGCATTGAGCTGCTCACTGTCTGGATCATCAACATCCAGTTCCAGTAAATGCTGTTCCATATCCGACAGCAGCTCTTCAGCCTCTTCAAAAAAGGTGTCAAAAAAATCCGCTATATCCATACACCGCTCCACCTTAACGTCGTCTTTTATGACAGGCTCAGATCACTCTTGCGCTTGAACCTGAGGCTCGCCTTGTTGTGTTGATTCAATTTGCGCTTCGGCTGAAGCTTCTAGTGCTTCGATTGAAGCTTCTGGCGATGCAGCCCCCGAATCCATCACGGTAGGGTTACGAATCGCATCAGCAATTTCTGGAAACAACACCACCAGCTCTATGCGTCGATTGATAGGATCGGTTGGCTCAGTCTCGGGCAATAACACACGATCTGCAAAGCCCGACACGCGAAGTAACTGACCTGGATCAAAGCCACCCGCAATAAGCTCGCGGCGCGACGCATTAGCGCGATCATTGGAAAGTTCCCAGTTACTGTAACCACGATAGCCTCCCGCATAGGGAACGCTATCGGTATGCCCGCTGATACTTAGCTCATTGGGAAGCTCGTTTAGCAGCGGTGCGATGGTACGTAACAAGCTGCGCATATAAGGCGCCACTTGGTCGCTACCCAGCTCAAACATGGGCCGCTGGTCGGTATCGAGTAGCTGTATGCGCAGCCCTTCGCGGGTCAAGTCAAACCGCATTTGATTGCGCAACTGGCGCAGCTCGGGATCTCGCTCAATGGCCCGTTCAATACGCTCTTGTAAATCCCGGAAAAAGTTTCGTTCCTGCATGCTTGGACGAGTGCGCTGAAGGCTATCAATGCGCGCCCGCTCCCCATCGCTATGCGTGGGATCGGGCCCGCCGCCGGGAATCGCGCTGGTGCTGCCCGAACGATCGCCACCGGTTATCGCCGTCACCAGGGGGGTGCTAAAGTACTCTGCCACCCCCTTGCGCGTCTCTTCACTGGAAACGCTCAAAAGCCATAGCACCAAAAAAAAGGCCATCAGAGCAGTCATAAAATCCGCTAGGGCAATTTTCCAGGCACCACCGTGATGAGCATGGACGACTTTTTTGCGTCGAATGACAATCGGACGCTTGTCACCACCCTTACTCATGCGTTACCGGCCTTTTTTGCATCCCTTACATACTCTTCAAGCTCCGTAAAACTAGGGCGCTCGGCGGCAAACAGTGCCTTGCGACCAAATTCAACAGCCAACTGCGGCGCATAACCGTGCAAGCTAGCGAGCAGCGTAATGCGAATACACTGGAGCATTTTTTCGGCTTCTTTCGCCTGCCGTTCGATGTAACTTGCCAGCGGACTAACAAAACCATAGCCCAGCAAAATACCCAAGAAGGTGCCCACTAGCGCTTGGCCGATCATCACACCCATCTGAGTCGGCGTAGCATCGGCGTAGGTGAGTGTTTTAACGACCCCCATTACTGCCGCCACGATGCCGAAGGCAGGCATGGCATCGCCGACTTTGGCAATGGCATCGACAGGAATATGAGCTTCCTGCTCAAAGACCTCAATCTCGTGCAGCATCAGCTCATCAATTTCCATGGGTTCCATGCCACCGCTTACCATTAAGCGCAGATAGTCCGTTAGAAAATTCATGATATGAGGATCAGCCAATACCGTAGGATGCTCTTGAAACAGCGGGCTCTCCTCGGGATTATCAATATCCCGTTCAATGCCTAACATGCCTTCACGGCGAATTTTGGAGAGTAATTTATACTGCAGCGCCATCAGCTCCATATAAAGTTCTTTGTTATATTTTTTGGCGCGCTTGAGCCGGGGCAAAATTTTAAAGGTCGCTTTAATCGCTTTGCCATTGTTCGCTGCGATAAATGCACCAACCCCGGCTCCGCCAATAATCAGCAGCTCAAGAGGTTGATACAAGGGGCCTAAGCTGCCACCTGCCAGCACATAGCCACCAAACACAGATAGCAATACGATTACATAACCTAGAGGTATCAGCACAAGCAGGATCCTTGCGGTATTCAGTATTAAATTAGGGAACCAAAACTTAGCCACCTGATCTGATGTTTAAGCAATGTTCCATTCCAAGCATGTCTTAGCCCTATTATACTAGGGCCAGACGTCTGTTTAATGAAAAAGCACCACTGGCTTTTAGGCCTATCTAAGCCAATACACTTATTTCTTGTTAGTACTCATTACTGTCTTATACCCTACTTCACACCATCAGTGATGTAATCGCAGAGATTGTTACATTTTTTCACTATTCTCCCGCTGTGCTTTGCGCGTTTTACCCGCTCTTGAGGGGGGCTGACAAATACCGCACACATAGTGTTGAGCGGGGCTATGAGCGTGCGCCACAAACTGCCCAGTGCAACGCGTACACTGATTAAGCTGGAGCAAATCACTCTCGAAAAAGCGTATCAGCGTCCACGCACGGGTTAACCCGAGAACCGGCTCCACCTTTTCCAGCGACATTTGCTCGTCATAGAGCCGATATGCTTTGACAAAGGCATCGATGCGATCACAGCCTGCCGCCTCCTTCAGGCTTAAATAAATGTTGTAAAACAGCGACGAATGCACATTGGGAAGCCAAGTAATAAACCAGTCGGTGGAAAAAGGCAGCATGCCCTTAGGCGGTGACATGCCACGCACTTCCTTATACAGCTTGATCAAACGCGTGCGGCTTAATTCCGTTTCTGTTTCCAGCACCTGAAGGCGCGCACCCAGCTCAATCAATTCGATTGCCAGCTGCACTTGGTGCATTTCATCGACCAAGCTTTTCTGGCTCACTTCTCGCCTCCCGATGGCATTGGCTCGAATGCATCGCTTGCCAACAGCAGTGATGCATGAAGCCCTGCCAACCCCTGATCGCGGGGATTATCTGTAAGCTGTTGAAGCCGCTCGGCACTCGTTTGGCTAAACCGGCACAATAATTGGCTGGTTCGTGCCAACTTGGTAAGCTGGCGAGCATTAAGCGAGACAATCAGCTCGGCAACATCGCTGTCTATTTTTAAGCGAAACATAGCAGCCTCACGATCTTCATCAAGCAAGCGCTGCGCCAGAAGCAAATAAGCTAAATTAATTTCCTGAATTTCATCGAGAAAGTTGGTTTGACTCATAATGTCCCATTAAACGACTCAGGCGCGGTGTTGTGACCATTATACTGGCGCCATTAATGACTTTTTATTACCTACCCTCATGGTTGCATACAATGTCTGTAAATGGCTACTCAGGCGTTTCACGATGAGTTAGCCCTTCCTCTGATAGTTCGAACACCCACACCAGCAGTTCTGCGACAATTTGATAGAGACTTGCCGGAATTTCCGCATCCAGATCTAGCTGCATTAAAAGCGCTACCAACTCAGGCGCATTGTGCACATAAATACCCTGACGCTGAGCTTCAGCCATAATACGTTCGGCCAGATCACCATAGCCTTTCGCCACTACCCGTGGAGCACGGTCATTATCCTGGTAAGCCAGGGCAACAGCTTGACGGCGTCGCTCACCCGGCGTAGCCATGGGGTGCCTCCGCTTCGATATGGCGCGCGCGAAGCTGCACTTTTTGTAAGTCCAAGGCGCTAAGGCGCTTCTCTAACGCGGGCAGTCCAGCGTCAATACGCTGATAAACGTGCGTACTTTCGGTGGTGAAATCGATGCTTAACACGTTTCGATAGAGCCATAGCGACGCGCTGAATGCCCCTAAACTGGGAACATCGAGCTGCATATCAGAACGCCATCCACCGTCTGGCTCTCCCCCCTGCTGTTTTCCTTCCTGGCCCTCTTCACGAGCAGGCAAATTGATTACTAAAGCCATAAAAATGCCTGCCCAGACATCACCTTCCCAGCGAATAGACGGCATCACCAACATTTCAAGCTGGTGGCGCACCAGGCTCTGTAGGCTTTCGTGAACGACCTCGCGAGCCGGTCGATTGGCCATCAGATCGCTCATCTCCCTAGCCTGGCTATACTCCGCCCTTGCCTGATGGCTGTCGCGCGCCTCGCCAGGCATAGGGGCCGGCTGGGCAGGATTAGTCGACACCTGCGAAGCAGCCCCTTGAGCGGGGGTAGTGGAGGCAGCAGCCGTCGAGCCAGTTGCTAAAAAATGGGACGCGCTCGCCAACCGAATCGCTAAGCCTTGCTCATGAGTAACAGGCACTAGCGGCACGTTGGGTAAAATAGCCATGCCTCCCTGCCCTACCGGGGGAGCTGCCAAAGGCGCTCCCGCCCCCACCTGCGTAAGCGCCTGTGCTGTCAGGGGCGCTCCAGCTGACTGCGTAGGCATTTGTGGGGTCAGTGGCACCCCAACTGAGACAGCTGTAGACAAGGCAGACGCCGTCGAAGGCGCTGCAGCTGGGAGCGACACATTCGGGCCTGTCGATAAAAGAGGAGTCAGCGGACGAGGGCCGGATTGCATTTGCGGTTGGTTCATTAGCTGCTGGCGGGTTCCCTCACCCTGAAACCAGCGCTTTAGATGCGACTCATAAAACAAACCACTATCGCGAATACTTGCCTCTAAGCGTGTTGCCACTGTACTCGCTGCTGGCGCTTCCTGACTGGTGATAAGAGGTGCTTCGGGCCGCATTACCGAGGGAGGGGCTGGAAAGCGCAGCAGCACGTCGGCGATTGTTCGCGCTGCAGGACTAAAATGGGTCTGTGTTGAACCTGTCGTCGAAGGCTGCGCCTCACCTCGGGGTAACGTTCGCCCCCCATCAAGAGGGTGCGGTAAACGCTTTAGGTCGCCTAGCGGCGATGTCGACGCACGGCCATCCAGATTGGCATCACCCATTACGGCACGCGGCCCCTCGCCGGGTGAAACGGGCTTCACAGGCTGACTCAATGCCCGCTGCAGCGACAACTCGCCTTGCCGCCCAAGCACTTGGTGCAAGAGCGTATCAATCAGAGGGGTAATACCACTCACGATGACCTCGTGGAATCAGCATCATCGGCGTCATAAGCTACCGGAGCCCCTTGCTGTGGTGCGTAGGCCCTATGTAAATTCCGCTGACGCTGGGATACCCCTATGAGCTTACCCAGCTCATCACGGCGCGCCACCAAACGACGCCGTATTTCCACATCGTGCTCAAGGATGCGCTCCAGCAGTTCTGCCTTACGCTGCTGAGCAGCGGCATCAAGCACAACGGTGGTATCCAGCTCACGCAACTGATCCACCAACATTACATAGTTGGTACGCTGATCAATTAGCTCTGCCCACTGTTCGCCATTAGCCAGTTCGTGCATGTGCTCAACGCGGCTCAATAGCGTTTCATAGCTAGTGAGCAGCGTCTGTTGAGCATTTTTATCACGAGCGGATATAGGAGCTGACATTATTGCCTCACGCGCTCTGCTGTTGACCAATATCACGCCAGGCTGAGGCGATATCTTCGAGCAGGCGTTCGGCCTGATTTAAGCTCTCTTCATCGTTACGCAGATTCGCCGCCAACAGTAGGCGCGAAATATAGTCATAAAGCGACGCTAAGCGCTCAGCAATCTCGCCGCCCTGCTCTTGATCAAGAGCCGCTGCGAGGCCATTATTCACAATATCCAACGCCTTCGTTATCGACTTGCCTTTTTCGGCTGTATTACCCGCCTGGATATGGATGCGTGCAGCACGAATAGCGGCCTGGGCGCCGTCAAACAACATCACAATAAGCTGATGAGGATCTGCCGACATCACTCCGCTTTCTACGCCAACACGCGCATAAGCGTTAGCTCCCCGCCCATAGGCGGCGCCACCGCGAGAGTAAGTCATAAGCGGAACTCCTGTGCGTGATTTTATGCTCACCCTCGATTGGGTGAGACCACGATTATTAAAAGGTAAAAATAAACGGCACTACTAGTAACTATCGGCGTGAGTCTGGGGGACTTTAACGGCTTACAACGCTTTTTTCAGCGCAGCCCATGACATCGACCAACTGCCATCACGCATTCACTTCATTGCCACTCAAGTAGACACTGCGATCTCACCGACGGTTCGCCCAAGTCGCTCAGCGATATTGCTCCGCACGACCACTCCCACATTGTCACGCATTGGCGGCTCGACCTGTGGCGCAAGCAATACCTCCGTGGGGTTGCCTTTAGCATCAAGACGTAAGATCCACCCCTTCTGCTGGCTAGAGAAGTGCGCCAGCGAACCTATTGGCAATCCCTTGAAATGATCGATATAGCGTTTAATCCAGCGCATATCAAAATGGTGTGGGTGCTGCAATAAATGCCGGTAAATTTGCTGTGCTGTTTTAGCCGGACGATCTGCACGATCACGCCGCATAGCCTCTACTACGTCGACAACGGCACTCGCCTTAGCCAGCTCACTGAGGTCAGCCCCACTCAATCCACTTGGATACCCACTACCATCCATACGCTCGTTAACCCCCCCAATCACCGCCTGGACAATACCCGCCGACAGCCATTGGCAGTTATGTAAACGGTCTAGCAACAGCTGGACATGCTCACTGATCGCCTCTCGATGCTTAGCTTCAAAGTGCGGCGCCTTGAACAGCACCTGAGGCACAAGCGCCTTGCCAAGATCGTGAATAAGACCGCTGGCCACTATCGCCTTGCGCAACTCGCGAGGCATGCTGGCACCCACAAAATCGAGCAAATGCACAGCCACAGCAATACCGTGGCGCACTATTAAAGGCTCGGGAGATAAGCAACGTGAAGCGAACAGCAGCGCCTCACGATCCTCTTCATGAAGACCCAATATGCGATCAGCATAGCGGGAGAGCTGACGCCCATCGATATCGCTACCTTGTTGTAACGACAGCAACTGTGTATCCAGGTAGGCAGCGACCTTGACAAGCCGACGCGCCATAGGTGTCGCGTAGCGCTTGACATCACGCCGCCCAAGCAACTCTCCTGCACCCGGTCGCTTGCTTGGCAGCGCGAACAGCGGAGAGGGCTGACGCTCGTTTTGTTCTTCTTTTTTATAGCGTGCCGCTTCGCGCTCTATTTCGCACACGAAATACCAAATTTGCCGCTCTTGCTCCGCACTACACTCAACGAAGTTAAAACCGACGCGCAGCAGATGACGCTCAGCGTCGGTTTTTTGATGACGAGCCTCTCCAAGCACTTCAAAGTAGGTGCCGTCGGGGAAGGTAAACGCCAACTTTAGCGGGCTAGCGGCTCCCGCCAGCAGCCCGCTAGCGGCCAATGGCAATTCAAGCTGGCAGCCATCCTGGGACAAATCCCTCAACTCACCCTCTATCTCGGCATCACCACCATACAAACCTGTCGACACCACCATCCCCATGCGCAGCTCAGCACGGAAGGACTCACGACGCTGCAGCACTTCCAACGATGCAGGATAATCACTGCAACACAAAAAGCGCCCCCCGGCCTGACGCGTCTCCGTCAGTTGCAGGAGCGGCGTTTGCAGCACTTTCCCCTGCGCCTGCCCGCGCAAGTAAAACGCAGCACCACCCTGTAAATGGTGAAGTAAATAGTCAACAGAGGAAAGATCCATCACCAATGCTTGGCCCTGGTGCTGCTCCATCAAGACAATGGGCTCTGGACGAGCTCCCGTCGCAGCAAGACAGAGCGAAACGCCACCGGTTTCGATCAAGGTATTCAGCAGAGACTTGATCACTGTTGTACTTACTATTGTTTCAAACTCATCCTGCTGCGCCACCATTCTCGCCTCGCTTACTCTTATGCGTTAATTAGTTCACCGCAAACTCGAGAAGCATATCAGATGCCCACAGCATGGCGTATGCACAAAAAGCCATCTTTCTCATGCTTATTAGGCGGGCTATAGAAAAGCAAAGAGACAGAGCGTGTAGTGTCGACGCTACCAATAACAAGCAAACACAATGCCATGCCAGTAAGCGTAAAGTTTTTCAGCATCCTGCCGATACCAATGTAGAAACGCTTACTAACTAGCAAAAAACCGAGCTATGGCTGCCGTTTCACGCTATCGCACCACTAACTGGCTGCCAAAGCTGACATTAAAAAGGAACGTGCCCCATGAGCTCACTACCCACCGAAGTAATAACACCACTGTCATCGCCCCTAACTCACTTAAATCCCCGCCAGCGGCTAGAAAACACACTGGCTCAGCTAGCGACAACCAACACTCAGCTTATAAGCGCAGATACCACCGAACAGGAAACTTCTGCCAAACAGAAAACTTCTGCCAACGAACTCGTCGCACCCATTCAACGCATCAACGAGATAATGCGCCCACATGGCTTAGAATTCGAATTAAGCGAAGAAACATCACGCGTGATCACGCGAGTCGTAGACAGGGAGTCTGGCGACGTCATACGCCAGATCCCAGCAGAAGAAGTACTCAAGATTGCCGAGCGACTTGAAGAAATGCAGGGACGAATAATCTCAATTGAAGCCTAATGCGTGACGTAGACAACCCTACACTTGCATGTTCATAACATCACGATATGCAGATACCAAACGATTGCGAACCTGAAGCCCCATTTGAAACGCAACGCTGGCCTTCTGCATGTCAACCATCACGTCATTGAGCTGCAAATCAGGATCACCCGCCTGAAAAGCCATCGCCTGACTGTTAGCCGTCTGCTGAAGTCGGTTAATGCGCTGAATCGAGGCCTGCAGCTCACCACCAAAACCGCCCTGCCCGACAGCCGCTGACGCCTGCGCACCACTAAGGGGCTGCGTGGATGCCGCTTGAGTCGCCATGCCTTGCATCTGCTGTAGCGCAGCCTGTATTGCGGGAGTACTCATACGCTCACCTCAATTCGCAAAAAATATCTAATGCAAAAAGCCTAACACCAAAGCGCCCCGCCTCATACGGACAAATGCGCATAAAAAGCGAAGCTTATCGTTCCTTTATGCTCGACTAGTCACCGGATAATGACTGTCATCACAATTCCGCCTCATCTTTTTGGCGGATAACCGCGATCGACGGATATAGCCTATGCCTTCTTTGGTGATGCGCCTGGGCCGACACCAGTTTTGCCTGCCCCTCTGGAGGGTCGCATGAGCGAAACCGGTGCAACGGCAGGCCGTCAAAACAGTACGAATCAAGCCGCTCCCCGCAGTGGAAATATCAATAGTGGAAGCAACGGTAGTGGAAATACCGAACGCGACACCAGCGGCTCAGCTTTTGAGCGTACGCTGAAACAGCTGCGTGGCAATCCGCTAGTCGCACTGCTTATCGCAGGCGCCGCCTCAATTGCTATTGTGGCGGCTCTATTTATGTGGGCCAGTAGCCCTGAGTACCGCGTGCTGTATAGCAACCTAAGCGAAGCTGATGGTGGCAGCATCATCAATGAGCTCGATACCCGCGGCATTCCTTACCAGTTCAGCGAAGGTGGCCAGGCATTAATGGTGCCTAGTGATCAAGTCCACACACTGCGCCTGCAGCTTGCTGAGCAGGGGTTACCCCGCGGGGGCAACCTTGGCCTTGAACTAATGGACAGCCAGGCATTTGGGATTAGCCAGTTTGCCGAGCAAATTAATTACCAGCGAGGTCTTGAAGGTGAGCTTGCGCGCTCAATCAAATCGCTGGGGCCGGTGGAAAGCGTGAGAGTGCACCTCTCCATGGCCAAGCCATCAGTCTTTATTCGCGACCGTGAGCCAGCTAAAGCATCCGTTGTGATGACTCTTCTACCAGGCCGGGTTTTAGGTGAAGGTCAGGTCAGCGCGATCGTTCATATGGTTTCGGGCAGCGTGCCTGACCTAGCCGCTGAAGATGTCACGGTGGTTAATCAGGATGGCCGACTGCTGTCTGCCGAGACAAGCAACGGTAATGACCTGGATGGTTCACAGCTTGAATATATTGTCGAGGTTGAGCGCTCTTACCAGCAGCGTATTGAGCATATTCTAACGCCCATCTTGGGTCGTGATAATGTGCGCGCCCAGGTTGCAGCGCAAATCGACTTCTCTCGACGCGAGCAGACCTCTGAACGCTACGGGCCCAATCAACCCCCCAACGAAGCAGCCGTACGTAGCCGCCAGCTAAGCCTTACATTTGACGGTGAAGACCCATTGGCCACCGGCATTCCAGGCGCGCTGAGCAACACGCCGCCAGGCACACTGCCCTCCCCCATCAACCAGCCGGAGGGCGAGGAAGAGGATGCTAATCAGCAAGAGGATGTGCCCCCCGAAGCGTTGCGCAACTTGCGTCAGGATGACGTCATCAACTACGAAGTTGATCGCAGCATTGAGCATGTCCAGCATCGCCTTGGTCAGATAGAGCGGCTATCCGCCGCGGTGGTCGTAAACTACCGTTCGGAAATGAACGATGAAGGCGAGTGGGTCGACGTTGCGCTAACCGATGAAGAAATTGCCCAGATTGAGCGTCTAGTTCGTCAAGCAATGGGCTTCTCGCAACTGCGAGGCGATGAAGTGGAGGTCGTCAACTCTCCCTTCGCGCGCAGTGTCGAGGAAACCGCGGAGGTCGAATGGTGGAAAGATCCCAGCGTTCTGTCACTGGCTGGCAAGGTAGGTCGCTACCTATTGGTTGCCCTGGCGATTCTATTGCTCTACCTGCTGATTTTGCGCCCCTTAATTAAACGCTATACCCAAACACCGGTTATGGCGGCAGCAACGCCCGGCGGCACGCTGGCCGCCAGCGTAGGCGGTGAAGATGATGACGAAGAAGGCGAAGAGCCATCAGGCGAGAGCGATGAGACCTACGCCAAGCCGAAGCGTCGGCGTAAAACCTCACTCTATGAGCATAACCTCAATGACCTGCGTGAAATGGCTCAAGAAGACCCCCGCATGGTCGCGATGATCATTCGTAGCTGGATGAATGCCAATGAGTAGTTCAATTGCTGAAATGAACGGGGCTCGCAAGAGCGCCATCTTATTGCTTGCACTCGATGAAGACAGTGCCGCTGAGGTCTTTAAATACCTCGGCGCTGCGGAAGTGCAAGAAATCAGTATGGAGATGGCCCGGCTGAACCAGGTCTCCCATGACGACATGAAGGCGGTGCTCGAAGCATTCCATAAAGAGACCGAAGAGTTTGTAGCGCTTAATCTTAACTCCAGCGATCACATTCGCTCAGTGCTGACCAAAGCACTGGGCAGCGAACGCGCGACGAGTCTGATTGAAGATATTCTAGAGACCACTGGCAATAATTCGGGCATTGACGCGCTTAACCTCATGGAAGCCTCCATGGTGGCCGAACTCATTCGCGACGAGCACCCGCAAATTATCGCAACCATTCTAGTTCACCTGGATCGTCATCAAGCCTCCGACATCCTTGAGCTATTCGAGGAAAAACTGCGCAATGACGTGGTTCTTCGTATCGCTACTTTCAGCGGCGTTCAGCCCGCCGCACTGCAAGAGCTGACCGAAGTACTCACTAGCATGCTGGACGGTCAGAACCTCAAGCGCAGCAAAATGGGCGGCGTAAGAACCGCGGCCGAGATCCTCAACTTGATGAACTCCTCCCAAGAAGAGACCGCCATCGAGACCGTGCGTGCGCACAGTGAGGATTTGGCTCAGAAAATTATCGACGAAATGTTCTTGTTCGAGAATCTGCTCGACCTCGACAACCGCGCTATTCAAATGGTGCTCCAAGAAGTCGATACCAACTCGCTGGTGGTGGCCCTTAAAGGGGCTCAGGACGCCTTGGTGGACAAATTCCTGCGTAATATGTCACAGCGCGCTGCCGATTTAGTTCGTGAAGATATGGAAGCCCGCGGCCCGATCCGCGTCTCTCAGGTGGAAACCGAGCAGAAGGCTATATTGCAGGTCGTTAGGCGCTTAGCTGATTCTGGTGAAATCGTCTTGGCAGGTGGAGACGACGAGTATGTCTAATACTCACTCGCCGAAATTTGATCGCCATGGCGATTGGCGCCGCTGGCAAATGGAAGAACTGGCGTCCACGAAGAGTAGCCATGCCTCAGAGGGCGAGGTACCCACGGCCCATCAACGCAAAGTACAGGCGGCACAAAAAGCGGCTGAACTGGCACGCCAACGTGAAGAGGATGAGCGCCAGGCACTGCACGAGCGTATTCGTCAGCAAGCCGAAAAAGAGGGCTATGACGCAGGCTTTGAGCAGGGTCGCAAAGAGGGGTTGGAAAAGGGGTTAGCAGACGCTGCCGAACAGGCCAAAAAAGAGCTAGAAGCACAAATCCACAAGACCGTTGCGCCGCTGGAAACACTGGGCAAACAGTTTTCAAATGCGCTTGAACGCCTTGATGACACCATCGCCTACGACCTGGTTGAGTTAGCACTGGCCACCGGCAAACAACTTGCTAGCGATGCCCTACAGGACACACCTGAACAAGTTTTGGCCATTGTCCGCGAGCTTCTGCACACCGAGCCTCCCTTGGTAGGCCAGCAACGTCTTTGGCTTAACCCCGATGATCACGCTTTAGTAGAGGAGCACTTGGGTAATGAGCTCAGGGCCGCCAATTGGAAGCTCCAGCCTGATGACCAACTGGCCCGTGGCGGGTGCCGGGTAACCAGTGCTCAGGGTGAAATTGACGCAACCTTTGAAAGCCGTTGGCACGCTATTCAAGCCCAATCGCGCAAACGCGGTCTCAATTCTCCACCCTCCTCTAACGTCCCTTCATCCTAGGCGGATACGCTATGGCAGATACCACCTGTCCCCATCAACATCGCTGGAATAAGGCATTGCGACGCACGCAGCAGCGTGTTAGCCATCTGCCTCGCTACCGCAATAACGGCCGCGTCATTCGTGCGACGGGAATGGTGATTGAAGTGGTTGGGCTACGTGTCGCCGTAGGTAGCGCCTGTCGGATTGAATTGCCGGGCAGCGACGGTCGCTTGTCCGACAGCGATAGGCATGCCGAAGCGGAAGTCGTCGGCTTTTCTGGTGATAAGCTATTCCTGATGCCCTTGGAAGAGGTCATAGGGCTAATGCCTGGCGCTCGCGTCGCGCCTCTTGATGAAAGCGGCAACAACAGTGCCCGCCGCTTCCCTATGGGCGATAGTCTGCTGGGCCGGGTACTGGATGGCAATGGCAATCCGCTTGATGATCGGGAGGGCATCGATGAGATACCTCGAGCAACACTCAGCTCGCCGCCGCTTAATCCGCTTTCTCGCGCGCCAATTGATGCGCAAATTGACGTAGGCATTCGCGCTATTAATGCGCTGCTTTGCGTAGGTCGCGGTCAGCGTATGGGGCTATTTGCAGGCTCCGGTGTGGGCAAGTCAGTATTGCTAGGCATGATGGCACGCTACACCAAGGCCGATGTCATTGTGGTGGGCTTGATTGGTGAGCGGGGCCGTGAAGTACAAGACTTTATCGATAACATTTTGGGCCCTGAGGGTCGACGGCGTGCTGTTGTCGTCGCCGCCCCCGCTGATACCTCACCGCTACAGCGCTTACAGGGTGCCGCGTATGCGACTCGCCTGGCAGAAGGTTTTCGTGACGAAGGTCGCGATGTCCTGCTGATCATGGATTCGTTAACCCGGTACGCCATGGCACAGCGGGAAATTGCCCTGGCCATTGGTGAGCCACCCGCTACTAAAGGTTATCCGCCGTCGGTTTTTGCAAAGCTGCCCGGCTTAGTGGAGCGCGCAGGTAATGCTGAGCGTGGTGGTGGTTCCATTACGGCGTTTTATACCGTGCTAACCGAGGGCGATGATCAACAAGATCCTATTGCCGATTCTGCTCGCGCCATTCTAGACGGGCATATCGTGCTGTCGAGAACGCTAGCGGAAGCAGGTCATTATCCGGCCATCGATATTGAAGCTTCAATTAGCCGCGCAATGACCTCCATCGCCTCAGCCGATCAGCTTCAGGAAGCACGAGTGTTCAAACAGCTCTTCTCGCGCTACCAGCGTAACCGGGATCTTATCAGCGTGGGGGCCTACAGCCCTGGCCATGATCCCCAGCTCGACGAAGCAGTGAAACGCTTTCCATCGTTGGAAAACTTCCTTCAACAGAATATTGATGAGTGTGCAACGCTTGCCGATGCTCGCCAAGCGCTGCACGCACTGGTAGGAGGACGCACATGAGTACTTCCCAGCTCGAAATGTTAACCGACTTAGCCAGAGGTGCCCGCGACCAAGCGGGTAAAGTACTGGCACAAGAGCGACAAACGGAGCAACAAACGACCGCTCAGTTACAGTCGCTACTGAGCTATCGGGCGGAGTACGCTGAGCGCTTGCAGAAAGCGATGCGTGACGGCATTGACCCTGCCACTATGTACAACTATCAGCAGTTCTTAGCCTCTTTGGACGCGGCCCTAAGCCGCGCTCGACAAGCGTTAGCGTCTCAACAGGCAAGCGTTGAACAGAGTAAAAAGAACTGGCAACAAGAGCAGCGAAAGCTCTCTTCCTACGATACACTGGCGTCGCGTCGACTACTTGAAGAGCACCGCCGCAGTGAACGTCATGAACAAAAAACTAACGATGACTTGGTGACAAGCCGCGCGGCTCGTCAGCATAACGACACTCCGCATTAGCGGGGCCAGGGAACTGAACATGAACATTCACCAGTTGCTTTCGGTCAGCCAAAATTCGCCTCAGACGCAGTCTCAAGGCACTTTCGGCCAACAAGACACAGCTAAGGGCGTATTTCATCAAACGCTGTTGCAAGCGTCTGGCGCTCAGCGATTATCAGCGTCTGCTTTCAGTGAAGCTGCTGCTTCTCATACGCCGCGATCGCAAGCTCAGCTAAATGAACTCAGCTCTCTTTTGTCGGATGCATCAGCTGACGATGTAGAAAATTTGAGTGAAGTCCTGCAAACCCTGGGACTGGATGTCAGTGAGCGCGATTTGTCTGAATTATTGGCTCAGTTGCAACAGCCGAGCTCAGAGGTCAGCCTAGAAACGCTAGGTCTAGATGCTGGAGAAGCATCGACTCCCCTTGACGAAATTGCCGGCCGTCTCGCGCTAATGGCATCTTTTACGGAAAGCAGGCCTGAGTTGGCTTCACCCGCTGCCCCAGCCACGCTGGAAGCAATCGCTGAACAGTTAAATATTAGTCAATCGGAAGCGGCACAGCTGGTCAATTCCAAGGGACTCAAGACAATTGCCCAGTATCTAAGTATGGATAAAAGTGGGCCTGGGCAGTCTATCGACCCAGCCGCGCTGGAAGCCATTGCTGATAAGTTAAATATTAATCAAACGGATGCTGCACAGCCTATCGTCCCAGCAGAGCTGAAGGTCGTCGCTGAGCAGTTAAATATTAGCCAAACGGAAGCAGCACAGCTGGTAGATTCCAAGGGACTCAAGACAATTGCCCAGTATCTAAGCATGGATGAAAGTGGGTCTGGACAGCCTATCGACCCAGCCACGCTGGAGGTCATTGCTGAACAGTTAAATATTAATCAAACGGATGCTGCGCAGCCTATTGTGCCAGCAGAGCTGAAGGCCGTCGCTGAGCAGTTAAATATTAGCCAAACGGAAGCAGCACAGCTTGCCTCCACGCTAAATGCGCTGGCTGGCCAGCTACAAAGTACCTCCCCCCGCTCGGCAGAGTCGGCTCAGTTAACCAATGCCCGTTCGCCTGTCGCCGAGCTCCAGGCAGCCTTAAGGCCACAGCCTGATACGTTCTTTACTCAAATAAACACTGGTAATGCAGCTCAGCAGGCTAACTCCCCCACTGCAGCCACGCAGATCAGTAGCGAAGCCCTGATGTCCGCTCTATTGACAGGAGACGGGGCTTCGAAAGCAAGCCCAAGCAGTGAGCACTTGCTTACTGGTTTATCGTTAAATACCGGCAGCAGTTCGGTAGCTACATCGCAATCTAGCCAGGGCTTTTCGCCCACTGTCGCGCCGACAGCGGCCACTTTAGCGACACCTGTCACCAGCCCCGCCTGGCCACAGCAGTTAAGCCAGCAGTTAGTGCAGATTTCACAGCGCGGTGGCGAGCAGCACGTTCAGATGCAATTGAACCCTGCAGAATTAGGGCCGCTGTCTATCTCCCTGAAGTTTGGTGAACAGGGGGCGCAAGCGCACTTTTTGTCCGCCCATGCCCAGGTACGCCAAGTGCTCGAACAAGCGATTCCCCAGCTGAGGGAAGCGCTGGCTGAGCAAGGCATTTCGCTAGGCGAGACATCGGTTGGCGAACAGCGTGACCCCAACGAGCAGGCTTTTGCTCAATCAGGCGGCAAACAGGGTGCCGAGGCTGGGAGCGGCAACGGCGATATAGGCTTGGATGAATCACTTACCCAAAGCACCGAGCGCAGCCCGCTAAGACTGGATGGGCGGGTCGATCTATACGCCTAAGCATTGACAGAGTGCATGACCATTCTAGAACTACAACGATTAATACGCTCATAAATACGTACGTGAAATAGCTAAACCAAAAGATAGGCTTGCCAAATAAGCCTGTTCATTTCATCACCAGCATGCGCTTTAGGCATAATACATTGCTAGTGATACGCATGGAGTTCACAGGAATCGCAAATGGCAGAAAAAAGCGGCGGGTCAAAAAAACTGCTCTGGATAATGATCATCCTGGTCTTGCTGTCGTCAGCAGGCGCAGCGGCAGCTATTTATATGGTAATGGATCAGCGTGATGACGGTTCAGAAGACGCTGAGATGCAGCAAGCGATGGAGCGCGAGCCGCCTATTTTTATGCGTATTGAACCCTTTACCGTCAATCTTGCCGATGACAGTTATGGTTCACGCTTGCTCTATACAGGCGTGACTCTTCGTGTGGGTAATGAAGAGAGTAAAACCATTCTAGAAGAGCATATGCCTCAAGTACGCAGCCGTTTGCTGATGCTGCTATCCGGCAAGCAGGCTGATGAACTTACTTCCTCGGAAGGTAAGCAGCAGCTTGCACAAGCGATTGTTGATCGACTCAACGTCCCGCTGACGGAGAATCAGCCGCCACTTGATTTGCGTGAAGTTTTATTCACCGAATTTATTGTGCAATAACCTCGGGAACTGGAGCCGTTCATGTCACAGGACGATCTACTGTCCCAGGAAGAAATAGATGCCCTGCTAAAGGGCGTTAGTGGAGACGATGAGCCATCGGCTTCATCTTCCCATGCGTCAGATGAAGCCCGGGTTCGCCCTTACGATCCGTCGACCCAGCATCGCGTTATTCGTGAGCGTTTGCATGCGATTGATTTTATCAACGAGCGCTTTGCTCGCTACTTTCGTACTGGCCTGTTTAACCTACTGCGGCGTAGCGCGGACATTACCGTCGAGTCAGTTCGCTATCAAAGCTTTAGCGAGTTCTCACGTAATGTTCCCGTGCCTACCAACCTGAACATTGTGTCGATGAAGCCACTGCGGGGTTCAGCGCTCGTCGTATTCCCCCCCAATCTCGTTTTTATGGTGGTGGATAACCTTTTCGGTGGTGACGGTCGTTTTGTCACTAAATCGGACGGTCGGGAGTTCACTAATACTGAACAGCGTATTATCCAGCGCCTGCTCAATCTCGCTATTGATGCATACCAAGAGGCCTGGAAAGTCGTTTATCCGCTGGATGTCAGTTTTTTACGCTCAGAAGTGCAATCAAAGTTTGCCAACATTACCAACTCACCCAATGAAATTGTGGTGAACACCAAGTTCAACATTGAAGTGGGCAACCTATCTAGCAATTTTCAGATATGCATGCCGTACGCCATGATTGAGCCGCTACGCGACTTACTAGCTAACCCAATTAATGACAGCAATCACGACCAAGACGGCAGTTGGTCACGCCGAATGGCAAGTGAGCTGCGTCAGTCGGAAGTGGAGCTAGTCGCTGAATTTGCTCAGATACCCAGCCGTATCGCCCATGTGATGGGATTGAAAAAAGGCGACGTGCTGCCGTTAGACATTCCAAGTTCAATCACCGCAAGCGTTGACGGGGTGCCCGTCATGGAGTGCGAGTACGGAAGTCAACGTCAACAGCATGCACTGCGTGTGTTACATATGATTGACCATGCCGCTATGAATAATGCATCGTCCAAGGACTTCATTAAAGGGTCTACGCGACAGAAAGCCAAGGAATCCAAAGCATGACTGATCCCAATAAGCCTGATCAGAACGTCTCTGACGACGATTGGGCGGATGCCATGTCCGAGCAAGAAGAACCCACCTCCAGCGCCGATGCTGCCAGCGAAGAGGAAGATCCTTGGGCAGCCGCAATGGCGGAACAAGAAGCTGCTGAAGAGAGCGAAGAAGAGACAGCTGCTGCCCCAGAAGAGCCCAAAGCACCTGCAGCGAAAGCGGCAAGTGAGGATATCTTCCGTCCGTTGAGCCCAGACAGCGGCTCTTCCCAGGCGCGTGAGCTTGAGATGATCATGGATATCCCGGTGAAGCTCACCGTGGAACTCGGCCGTACAAAGCTAACTATTAAGCAGTTACTGGAGTTGGCACAAGGGTCTGTTATTGAGCTTGAAGGACTCGCCGGAGAGCCGATGGATATCTTGATTAACGGCTACTTGATTGCTCAAGGCGAAGTTGTTGTGATCGAAGATAAGTACGGCATTCGGATTACTGAAATCATCACGCCTTCTGAACGTATTCATAAATTGAACCGATGAGCGTTGCAACCTCTTCGGCGCAGAATGGTTCGCTCGATGCACTAGGTAACGGTGGCGAGGCATTGGTAGGGATGGCCGTTTTGGGCAAGACTGCCGCGGCTTTAGCTCTCGTTATTGCGATCATTTTAATCTGTACAGCGCTTTTAAAGCGCTGGAGCAACCATACCACTCGCCATGGCGCCCACCTGCGCATTGTGGGCAGTACGGCTGTGGGAAATCGTGAGCGTATCGTGATTGTTGAAGTAGAAGATACCTGGTTGGTTGTTGGAGTGGGAGGTGGCCGAATTACTAAACTCCACGAGCGCCCGGCCCCTGAAGAGCGCCCGCCAACCGCATCAGCTCCGCCTTCCTCACGCTTTGCGCGTCGTTTATCCAAAGCGCTAGCCGCAGGCCGTCGCGACTCGTCTGCGCCCACCGATCCACATCAGACGCCATGAGGTACCGGATGCACCTTTTTTGGCCCTGTGTTTTGAAGAACCGTTTTTTGAAGAGCCATGTTTTGAATAGCAAAACGGCTAAACCGTTCATGATGTGGCTTGTGTTTGCTGTCGCGTGTTTTATAGCCAGCCCTGTGCATGCACAACAGATTCCCGGCATTATTTCTCAGCCGCTTGATGACGGGGGCCAGCAGTGGTCATTGTCGCTGCAAACCCTGCTTTTCCTAAGTTCTCTAGCGTTTTTGCCCTCCATGCTGCTGATGATGACGAGCTTCACTCGTATCATCATTGTGCTTAGCCTATTGCGGACAGCGATGGGCACCCAGGCAACGCCGCCCAACCAAGTGCTGTTAGGGATAGCGCTGTTTTTAACTTTTTTTATCATGTCACCCGTATTGGCCCAGGTATATGACAACGCCTGGGTGCCGCTGACTAATGAGACGATAAATTTTGAAGAGTTTTTACTGCTGGCTCAGGATCCATTTCGGGAATTTATGCTCGCTCAAACCCGAGAGCCGGATCTGGCACTGTTTGTTCGCCTAGCCGATGTGGGCCCCATGCAAGGCCCGGAAGAACTGCCAATGCGTGTCTTGCTGCCCGCCTTTGTCACCAGTGAACTAAAAACGGCCTTTCAAATCGGCTTTACCATTTTCATTCCGTTTTTGATCATTGACCTCGTGGTGGCCAGCACATTGATGGCATTGGGGATGATGATGGTTCCGCCCATCACTATCTCATTACCTTTTAAACTGATGCTGTTCATTTTAGTGGATGGCTGGCAGCTTATTATTGGCTCGATGGCAGAAAGCTTTTACATGATATAGCGCGTTATACCGCACATTGTTTATACAGCCCACAGGAACCCAGCTATGACACCCGAGATGGTGATGAGCATTGCTTATCAAGGAATGCGAGTAACGCTTCTACTTGCTGGCCCCATGCTGTTGGCGGCGCTATTCACCGGCCTTATCATCAGCTTATTTCAAGCCGCGACTCAGATAAATGAAATGACACTAACCTTTATTCCTAAAATTCTGGCTGTGTTCGCGGTGTTGGTATTAGCAGGCCCATGGCTGATTGGCTTAATTACCGATTTTACTCACCGCCTATTTACTAATATCCCCAGTATGGTGATGTAGCGCTATGGTGGAAGTCACTTTCGCACAGCTGCAAGGGTGGCTAGTGGCTTTTTTATGGCCGTTTGCGCGCATTACAGCTTTCATGGCAGCGTCGCCTCTATGGGGCCACTCCAGCGTTCCCAACCAAGCCAAAGTAGGTTTGGCAGCCTTAATTGCCATTGTCATCGCGCCGATTTTACCGGCCATGCCGGATATAGCTGTAATGTCCTGGGCAGGCGTGGGGATTATGATCGAACAGATTCTAATCGGCTTGGCGATGGGGCTCGTCATGCATATCATGTTTGCGGTTGTTCAAGCGGCGGGGGATTTTATCGGTCTGCAAATGGGCCTAGCGTTTGCGAGCTTTTTTGATGCTTCGAGTGGTACCAACATTATGGTGCTCTCACGCATTCTCTACATGATCACTCTGCTCATGTTTTTGGCCATGAATGGTCATCTGATGGTGCTTGAAACCTTGATTATGAGCTTCCAAACGTTGCCCATTGGCATTGGGACATTCAACCCAGATGCGTTTATTTTGTTATCTCGTTATGCGGGCACGATTTTTGCGTCGGGAATGTTATTGGCGCTACCGCTGGTGGGCTCCCTGCTGACCATCAACCTGGCACTGGGCATACTGAACCGTTCTGCCCCCCAGCTCACCGTCTTCAATATCGGCTTTCCTACCTCTCTTATCGTGGGGCTAATATTAATGATGGTGCTCATGACCGACATTAACCGCTTTCTACAGCGGTTGTTTACGCAAGGCCTAGGGTTTATGCAGACGTTAATCGAAACGATGGCGCCCTTAAACTAAAATTCCCCTGTTTTCATGACGTTTTAGCCATAAAAACAAGGGAATAAGCAGAACTCCGCGACACGCAAGCGATAAGGTGCCGTAATAATTGAGCTACACTACATATAGTTAAACAACGATAAGCCTTTAATATCTACAAACGCTTTTTGTGCTGCCTGCATACCAACTTGTCGCAAACTATACTCAGATATTGCCTCAGTGTAATCCAGATCGACTAAATCCGATAGCGTTTGATCGTAGTTCAGCATTCGATTACTGCTTACCGAATCGATAACATCAAGCTCATTCAAACGCGCCCCAGCGGAAGCGCGCACGGTTAGAACATTATCCAAACTATTGTCCAGATCGCGCATAGCAGTATTCAAAGTATTACGCTGATCGGCTTTTTTGGTGGCATTATCAGCAGGGTTTTCTAATACGCGAATGGCTTCTTCCATAGTGCGAAACAGGTCGGCACCACGAACATCACCCCCTGATTTAGCAACCAGTATTTCATCATCCGGCGCAGGTGTACCTTCAAGGCTAATCGATAAGCCACCGAACTCTAATGAGAGAGAACCCTCTTCGCTAATATCATCTGTCCAGTTGCCAGAGCTTAATGCTGCCCCATCCGTGTCGTTGTCCACCCAAGTATCCGTTTCATTATCAAATCGTTGAACCTGATATGTTGGATCAGCAGCAGTTCCATCAAAACTGACACGGTAATCACTACCGTAATCAGCGTCATTGACGTCAAGAGTTTGGGGCCCGCGAAATGTCACATTACCTTGATTCAGAGTGCCATCTTCTTTCTTTGCTTCTGCTACATATCCAGCACCGCTGGGTACACTTTGGAAGATAGTCACGCCATTATCAGCTACCGGTATCAAGCGCGTAGAATCTACACGCTGTTCGCGTGTATTCGTATCGCCTCTATATTCCACACTACCGTCAGCAGACTTCACAAAGGGTGGAGTATTATCTTTATAACCACCAAACAAATAACGACCGTTACCATCGGTAGAATTCGCTTGGCCTATCAGTGTTTCATAAACGCCTTTAAGCTCGCTGGCGATGGACTCGCGGTTTTCGCTAGTTAGCGTGTCGCTAGACGCCTGAATCAACAATCCTTTGGCACTTGTTATTGCATCACTAACGCTATTGATAATATTTTCAGTCTGCGACAGCGAATTACGGGCGGATACGCGAGAATCTGAAAATTGTTCAGTAACCGCCTTTGCCTGATCAACGCCAATCGCCCGCGAGGCGGCCTGTGGGTCGTCGGATGGGTTAACCACACGTCGGCCGCTGGCAATCTGCTGACTGACCCTCATCAGGTCACTTTGTTGGCGGTTCATGGACGCCGTGCTTTGCTCAAACATGGTAACGGTACTAATACGCATCACTTAAGCTCCCGAATTAACCGCGCAGGTTCAAGATGGTGTCCATCAGCGTACCTGCGGTGTCAATCACACGCGCATTGGCCTGATAGTACTGTTGGTAACGGATCAAGTTAGCAGCTTCTTCGTCTAGATTAACTCCAGACTCTGATTGCTGTACGGCACGCAATTGATCGGTAAGGCCTTGACGAGCATCCAAATTAACTTCTGTAATGTTGGTTCGGTTACCAACATCGCTGACTATGGATGCATATGCACCGGTGACCGTTGCGCTAGCACCGACAATAGATTGGGACTGCAGGTCTTGCAGCGCTAAAGCATTACGGTTATCGCCACTGGCAAAAATAGTCTGGCTAACTGTTAGTGACGACGTTTCACCTGCATCAGGAAGGTCGCCAACCGTAAAGCTGATACCATCAACTTCAATCTCATCACCCACTTCCAGCTCAATGTCTGATATGTCTGATGCATCAACAGTAGTACCGTTAAGCATTATGTCTGTTGCCGGTTGCACTGTTAGCGTGCCAACTGTGCCGTCAGACTCCACTTCAAATTGATATTTTCTGTTTTCGGCGAAAGCGTCTGAAGATATACCTAAATCGCTAACGTTTAAATCACCCTCACGTTCAAACGAGTTGCCCGTGTTATTTCCTACGTTAATAAAGCCTGCGTCCCCTGCTGCAATTTTGTCTACGTCAGCAATATTGACTTCCATACCATTGGCGGCGCGCCGTACCGGCTGAATTTCAAAGCGATCACCATCTTGCGGTACACCGCTAAATTGAATACTGACACCGCCAAAATTTAATTCGCCATCATCATCCCAGGCGTCTTGATCGAAATCTACAACCTGCCCATTGTCTTTACGGGTAACCACGGGCTCACCAGCCTCAAAACTGACGGTATAGTCAGTCGCCCTAAGGGCATCAACTTGATCGGGGTCAAATTCAGCGCTGGTGATAGTGACGGCGGGCAAGCTATTACTCTTATCGGCATACGTTTGTGGGTCACGCACTGCAAAGAAGTTTTTGCCCTGATCACCGTTAAGGTCTACACCTTGCTTATGCTGCTCATTGAAAGCCGTCGCCAATGACACAGACAATTGACCAATTTGGTTCTGCGTCTTATCTAAGGTTTCTGAACGGAAGGCCATCAAGCCTCCCAATGCCCCGCCTGTTATCGTCGACTCATCTAGCTGAACGACGTTACCACCGCCATCCCGATACCCCACCACCGTTCGCTGAGGGTCATAATCCGCTTGAACTGCTTCAAGCTGGAACGAGTCGGTGCCTGTTACCAGCGGCTGACCATTGGGCAGGCTAATATTGTAGGTTTTGCCATCCTGAATATTAAGGCGCAAATCCATACGCTCATTTAGCTCCGATACCAATTGATCACGCTGGTTGAGCAGGCTATTGGGGGCCTCCCCACTCCGAGCGCGAGCCAAAGCAATCTCTTTATTTAAACCAGCGATCTGCTCGGTGGTGTTATTAATCTGGGTAACTTCATCCTTGATCTGGCCATTAATATTACCCTGCATATCTTGCAGGTAGCCATCAAAGGAGCGGAACTGTGAACTCAGCGTATTAGCTTGGCCAAGCACGCCCTGGCGAGCCGCTGGGTCAGAGGGTGAGGCCGCCAGGTCTTCTAGCGATGAGAAAAAATTCTGCATCAGAGGGGCTAAGCCTGCCGCGCGATCAGCCAGCAGGTTATCGATTTGCGTTACCTGACTATAGTAAGTGTTTAAGGCACTTGACTGAGTTTTTGCACTATTTAACTGGTCAGCTACGTACGTATTGAACTGACGCTCGATATCATTGACACGAACCCCGCCACCTACACGCCCCTCACCCAACTGGGCCAACTCTCGGTTATAGCCGGGCGTATAGACATTACTAATATTATTACTGCTTGTATTCAGGGCATTCTGCGCGGCATTGAGGCCGCTTAAGCCGATCGAAAACATGCTCATGGTTCAATTCCTTAGGCCGATACCTATCACTACTTTAATTATCGGCGCTGCACAGAAAAACTTGAGGAAAGGGCTAGCGAGCGTCAGCCAGGAAATTTCCCTCAGCGTTAAGCGGCCCCATGGTATTCATCACTGCGACTAACTTTTCAGCGTAGAGCGGATCAGTCGCATACCCACCTGCCTGCAGTTCACGCGCCGCCTGCTCAGCGGAGGGTGCTTGAACAACCCCAGCATAGCGAGGGTTATTGCCGATTAGGCTGGCATAATCAGTAAAAGCGTGTTCAAACGAGTCGTAGACACGGAAGGTGTCAACCACCTGCGTTCGCCGCCCATTAATATATTCATGAGTCACAATATCGGTGGTTTCACCCTGCCAATGGCTACCGGCTTTGATACCAAACAGATTATGACTATTATTGCCATTACGAGTCGCGATTTCGTGCCGTCCCCAGCCTGTTTCTAACGCCGCCTGGGCCAAAATGAGTTCAGCAGGAACGCCGGTGGACTCACTGGCCGCTTGGGCTGGTGCCGCTAACGTTTGAATAAATTGATCGACGTGAGCAGAAGCCGTCGTTTGCGCTCGCGGGTTTAGCGCAGATTCTGCTACCGCATTCCCCTTCTCGAGGCCTTGGCGAATGGCCTCTAGCTCGGTTAAGAATCGACCGCTGCCCTGCTCATGCTGGGTTTCAATCGTGTCAGGATTAGCTGTGAATGAATCGTCGAGCACACGCGGGGTGCCACGGGGGATGCCTGCTATCAGTGCTTGTAACTCTTGATCCGCATCTGGCTGCGTTTTTGAGATGGCTCCTTGGCGCTCCAGTTGCTCAACAAGCACATCTGCAAGACCCATTCCACGCGAAGCCATCACCTGTGACCACTGTTGATCCAGCATCGATTGATAGGTATCCGTCGCACTACTGTTCATCAGTCCTGAACTGGGTGTCGCGTCACGCATACTCTTCATCATCATCTGAATAAATAGCGCTTCAAACTGCTGGGCTGCCCCCCCCACGCCAGCCTCAGGATCTACTCGTGCATTGTGTTGGAGCCGCTGAAAGCCGTTCATGTCCAGGGCGAACTGACTGGTCATATCACTCGCGCTCATTAAATGACCTCCAGTTCTGCACGTAGCGATCCCGATGCTTTTAACGCCTCCAGAATCGACATCAAGTCTTGAGGGGTAGCGCCTAACGCATTCAATGCATTGACCACTTCGTTGAGCTGCGCGCCCTCTACGATCTGTAGATAAGCTTCTTGCTGCTCAATATCAATATCTGCGTCGGGCACCACAACTGTCTCGCCCTCGCCAAACGGATTCGGCTGGCTAACGCCAAATTGGGTATCAATCATGATCGACAGACTGCCGTGAGCTACGGCTGCTTCACGCAGTGTGACGGCACTGTTCATCACTACCGAACCGGTACGTGAGTTCAGCACAACGCGTGCCGGAGCCTCCGTTGGTGTGACCTGAACGTTTTCAATACGCGCCATAAAGTTGACCCGCGCATTATCATCAGTAGGACCGTCAAGGGCGATTACTCGGCCATTACGTGCATATGCCACCGACTGACCAAACTCGTTATTGATCGCCGTTACCATGCGCTGAACGGTGCCAAAATCAGAGTCGTTAAGCTGTAATTCAAGCATGCCACCATTGCCACCTAGGTTAAGCGGCACTTCCTTCTCAACCAGTGCGCCATTGGGAATACGCCCCGATGCCTGCTGATTGATTTGCACACTACTGCCACCCGCTTGGGCGCCAGCGCCGCCCACGAGCATGTTGCCCTGGGCAATGGCATAGGTATCACCATCGGCCCCCTTTAAAGGTGTCATCAACAGCGTGCCGCCGCGCAAGCTGCGTGCGTTGGCTATCGACGAAACGACTATATCTAGACGCTGGCCCGGCCTTGAGAACGGCGGGAGATCAGCGGTCACCATCACCGCAGCTACGTTGCGCAGCTGCAAGTTCGTGCCTGCAGGCACGGTCACCCCAAGCTGGGACAACATATTAGTCAGGCTTTGGCTGGTAAAGGGCGCCTGGGTCGTTTGGTCGCCGGTACTGTCGAGGCCGACGACCAAGCCATAGCCGACCAGTTGGTTATCTCGAACGCCGGCAAAGCTCGCCAGTTCACGAACGCTTTCCGCCTGAGCAGGCAAAGCCAGCGCGCACATTAGCACTAAGGTGATCAGTTGAATAAGCCCGGCGTTGATGGCTTGCCGACAATTAATCCACACATTTCTTAACCGCATCACGATAACCCGCTGTCCCGCGTTCATTGGTCGACCTGCCATTGAAGGGCCTGTCTGGCGTAGCTCTGTCATTGATGGCTCCCCATAGAGCTAGAACGGCGAGACGTTTAAGAAGAAACGTTGTAGCCAACCCATGTGCTGCGCTTCATTAATATAGCCGTCACCGACATACTCAATGCGCGCATCCGCTACTTGAGTGGAAGGAACAGTGTTTTGAGCGGTAATCGTACGTGGGTTAACCACGCCGGAAAAACGAATAAACTCAGTTCCCTGATTGATGGCAATTTGCTTCTCGCCACGCACACGTAAATTGCCGTTATTCATTACTTCTAACACCGAAACCGTGATAGTACCGGTAAAGGAGTTATTGGCCCGCGACCCACCACTACCGGTAAAGTCGTTTTCACCTGAAATATCAAAGCCATATTCTGCAAGCGTATCAAGGACATCAGGCAACTGTGTTAACTCCAGGCTAGCGCTACCGCTACGCCCTGCATTGGATTGCGAATTTTTGCTTGCACTGACCTCCTCATCCAACACAATGGTCAAGATGTCGCCCATGGCGCGCGGCCGACGATCTTCAAAAAGTGGCTGATAACCTTGCCTAGCCTGGTAAATAGAGCCATTGGGGATGGGTGGCGGACGATCAACAATGCTGATCTGCTCTTGCTCACCCACCACTGAAGCTCTTGGAACTTGAGCGCAGCCGGCTACAACCAATAAAAAAAGCACCAGTCCTGCTAGCGCAATACGACGTGACATGTGGTGCAACTCCAGCATAACGCAACCTATAAGTAAGCCCGGTAAGTAACAACCGTTACAGCTGGCTTAAGCGTGCCAACATTTCATCGCTAGTGGACACCGCTTTGCTATTAATTTCATAGGCTCGCTGGGTCTGAATCATATTGACCATCTCTTCAACGACATTGACGTTAGATGTTTCCACATAGCCTTGGAACAGCCGACCCGCACCATTCATACCCGGCATATTCTCATTGGGTGCGCCTGAGGCTCCCGTCTCTAGATAGAGGTTGCCACCAATACTTTGTAGACCTGCTGGATTAATAAAGGTACTGACGCTGATTTGTCCCACCTCATTATCGACCGCAACGCCTGGCTGGCGTACGCTCACCGTGCCATCTTCACCAACATTTACCGACAACGCATTGGCCGGTAAGAAGATTGCTGGTTCAACAGGGTAACCATTGGCTGTGACCATTTGGCCATTTTCATTTAGCTGAAAACTACCGTCACGGGTGTAAGCCGTCGTACCATCTGGCATCAACACCTGAAAGAAACCTTCGCCATTGATCGCGAGGTCTCGCGAATTTTCAGTCTGTTCTAACCCACCTTGGGTATGCAAACGCTCAGTGGCCACGGCACGTACACCGGTGCCCACCTGCATACCGGATGGCAGCCGATCCTGGATATTATTTTGAGCGCCGGGTTGACGCATATTTTGGTATAGCAGGTCTTCAAACACCGGACGTGAGCGTTTGAAACCATTGGTGCTTACGTTAGCTAGGTTGTTCGAAATCACATCTAACTTGGTTTGCTGAGACTCCAAACCCGTTTTAGCTGTCCATAAGGACTTAATCATAATTATGCTCCCTTGACCGACTGACTCACATCAGCACTGAGTGGCCAACATCAACCTTGAATGGATAGAATCCCGTTGGCGCGCTGAGCGTTTTCGTCAGCGGTGCTCAGCACTTTCATCTGCATATCATAGCGGCGTGCCACATCGATCATTGAGACCATAGCATCGACAGCGCTGACATTACTGCCTTCCAGTGCACCACTCACCAACTTGGCATTTTCGTCGGCAGGCAAGGCCCCTGGCTCACCTTCTTCATTAGGAGGTGCACGGAAGAGCCCGTCCTCACCACGCGTTAACGCTCCCTCTTCAGGCGTCACCAGCTTAATTCGGCCTACCTCGACCAGCGCTTCCGGCCCAACACCTTCGGGAATGGCGCTAATCGTCCCATCGGCACCAATCGATACTTGCGCCCCTTGCGGGATAGCAATGGGGCCACCTTCGCCCATTACCGGTCGCCCAACGCTGAGCAGCACACCGTCACTGTCTATCTGCAGATCGCCACGGCGGGTATAGGTTTCAGTACCGTCATTCGCTTGCACGGCCATCCATGCGTCGTCCTGCATAGCGACATCAAGCGTGCGCCCGGTATACTCGACCGGGCCCTGGGAAAAATCACTGCCAGGCGTGGTGGTCACCGCTGAGGTGCGCGTTGCCAGTAACGCTTCACCCTGAACGGGCACCGCTCGGGCAGCCTGCAGCTGCCCACGGAAACCGGTGGTGCTCACATTCGACAGGTTGTTACTCACCACCGACTGCTGATCCATGGTGTGCTTAGCACCACTCATGGCGGTATAGATCATTCGATCCACGGTACTGACTCCTTACCTAAATGACCGATCATTAAAGGTTAATAATGGTCTGCAGGAGCTCGTCCTGGGTACTGATTGTGGTCGAATTAGCCTGGTAAGCGCGCTGCGCTACTATCATATCCACCAATTCCTTAGGCAAATCCACATTGGAGGCCTCTACCGCGCCGGACTCAATCTTGCCGAACAGACCGGTACCGGCCGTTCCGTAATTCTCGCTGCCAGAGGCGTTCGTTACTCCCCAGAGGTTATTGCCCAGTGGCTGCAAGCCTTCCACATTGCGGAAGTTGGCTAAAACAATCTGCCCTGCCGCCGAAGATTGCTCATTGGAAAAGTTCCGCATCACGGTACCATCTTCCTGAACGGTAATACCCACTAAAGCCCCGGTAGCAAAACCATCTTGATCAATCGAAGTCTGTATTGAATTAGAGGCGAATTGAGTCGTCCCTCTCAGCTTCAAAGCGACATTCATTGGTTCTGCCCCATCAGGGGGAGTGAAGGCCAGGGTTGTTTCAAAATCATCAGCCTCGGTGCCTGGACCAGTAATACGCCCGCTTGCATCAAATGTCAGATTAAACGTAGAAGTTCCTAGTGCTGCGTCTCCATCCATATATGCTGTTGCGTTCCAAGCCCCATCCCCAGTCTTCTCAAAATAAGTTGTTATACTTCTAGAGGTACCAAGAGAGTCATAGACTGTGTAAGTGCTAGAAAAATGGTAATCAATATCATCAGTGCCGTCACCATCTATATCTTTTGACTCGAGTTGATCCGGGTCAGTATGATCAACTGTTGAATCAAAGTTATAAACAGCATTTATCTCTGAGGTTTCCTTTGCGGGCATATTATCCGGATAAACTTGGAGTGCAATCGGATCGGTTCCTGTCAAAACATCAGAAAAAGGAAATGCCAATTGATCATCAGTATCTTCAGTTACGTTCTCGTCTAGGCCATAGCCCATCAGACGATCACCCTGAGCATTGACAATGTAGCCATCAGCCGTGAGGCTCATCTGGCCATTACGCGAGTAACCGATCTCGCCGGTACTTTGCTCCAGACGATAGAAACCTTCTCCAGAAATAGCTAGATCCAAATCGCGGTTGGTGGCCTCAATGCTGCCCTGAGTGAAATCCTGACGCTCGCCTGCGACGCTCACCCCAATCCCTCGCGCCCCCGCATATACATCCGCAAAAAGCACATCGGAATTTTTGAAGCCCACGGTCTGGGAATTTGCAATGTTATTACCTGTGGCGCCTAGTTTCTGTTGCTGGGCGTTTAGGCCACTCAGTGCTTGTGAAAAACTCATGCTGTTCCCCTCATAAAGCTGTGTTTAATCAAATGCTGTGGTTTATGACTGTGTTTAGTCAGCAATTAAAGAATTTGTTTAACGTCGTTCAGATTGATTTGACCGTAAATAGCGCCCAAATCCAGTCGAACGCTGCCACTGCCGTCATTCGGCGTTACCCGGTTAACCACCGCGTACTGTAAGGCAGTAGATTCAATTTTTTCACCTTCAGCGTCAGTTGCTTCTAGCTGCACCGTATACCGGCCGCTGGCAGCCGCTTCGCCTTGGTCATTGACCCCAGGCCAGTCGAACGAATGAACACCTGCTTTCAGTGGACCGAGATCATCGTAACGTTTGATGATTTGTCCACCGTCACCAACGATGGTAGCTTTTACATTCTTCGCTGGCTCGGCCAGCTCTATTCCGAAAGGCGTTGTATAAGTGTTGCCGTCGCCATCTTGCTCCAGCAATACATCCTTCCCAGGCACCATGACACCTTTACCAATTAAGCCGCTCGCCTGCAGTGCCTGATTGGCATCCATTTGGCTGGTAATGCCTTCCAGCGTGCTATTCAGCTCTTCAATACCACTAACCGTGTTAATTTGCGCTAACTGCGAGGTCATTTCCGAGTTTTCCATCGGATTGAGCGGATCCTGATTCTCCAATTGGGTAATCAGCAGCGTCATAAAGCTTTCACGCAGCTCATCAGACTGACGGGCAGAGAGGCCATTAGCACCACCGCCATTTATGTTATTCAATACACTCGTATCGACATTCATGGTTTACCCCTCACCCAGTGACAGCGTCTGCATCAACATCTGCTTACTGGTATTAAATACTTCAATGTTGGCTTGATAGGAACGCGAGGCAGAAATCATATTGACCATCTCATGCACTGGCTCAACGTTGGGCTTTGCCACATAACCCTCTTCATCTGCAGCCGGGTGGTTGGGCATGTACTCCATCCGCAGGGGTGAGTCATCTTCCACTACCTCGGTGACGCGCACGCCGCCAACGCCATAGCGGTTACCTTGTGACTGGGTCTCAAACATCACCTGCTTGGCTCGGTAGGTTTCACCATCGGGCCCGGCAACGCTGTCGGCATTGGCCATATTGCTAGCGGTAACATTCATGCGCTGGGATTGGGCACTCATTGCCGACCCGGCAATATCAAACGCAGAGAACATCGACATCGTGGATTAACTCCTCACTAATTTAGACAGAATCATTCGGGCTGCATGGCATTCTTCAGCCCCTGAATACGGCTGTTGAGCATCGTGAGGCCGACTTGATAACGAACAGCGTTATCTGCAAACTGCGTGCGCTCACGATCCATATCGACCGTATTTCCATCCAAACTGGGCTGGTCGGGAATGCGGTAAAGCAAATCGGGGTTGCCCGCTCCACGCCATGCAGGACCTTCTCCAGCAATATGGTTACCAGAAGTGCGCGCTAAAGTCAGACCGCCTCCGGTATGGCTAGATGCACTCTGAGTACCTTCGACTGCTTTTTTCAGCTCACTAGCAAAGTCAATGTCACGCGCCTTATAGTTAGGCGTATCGGCATTGGCGATATTAGCCGCTAACACCTCGTGACGCGCTTGACGTAACCCTACTGCTTGCTGATGAAAATTAAAGGCAGATTCCAGTTGATCAATCATGCCGACCCTCGCGTGAGGCAAAAAATAAAATGGATTTTGTTGATGATGAAGAATACGTCTGGAGCTGTCAGCCTAAAGCATGGAACAGCTGGCGTTTCCACCAGCATTTCGCGTGATACGGCTACTACCTTTTCGCTACACTGAACGATGGATTCTCCTCGTTACGTTCCTTCTTCTTCAGCTCCCAAGTAAGCGGCCTCCCCATGCTCCGACTGCGCTTTACTAAGCCAAGCACGCTTCGCTTTTGGCAATTAGCCTTCTTCTGGGCAATCCTAAGCGTTACTGCCTTCACCAGGATTCAAGCTGATGACGACAATCTTCTCCAACAAGTGCATCAATTTTTGTACGAAGAGACACAGGCATTAGGCGAGGAAGTGGTCATTGACCTACGACCACCCTCTCCGCATTTGCCAGAGTGCGTTCAGCCAGAACCTTTTTTGGCCAACGCCAATCAAGCACCCTTGGGCCGCGTTTCCGTTGGGGTGCGTTGCGGTGAAGATGGCCGGCAAGTTCGCTATTTGCAGGCGCAGATTGATGTCATTGGTGATTATGTGGTGGCAGCCAGGGATATTGAGCGAGGTACACTGATTACATCAAGCATGCTTAGCGAACGCGGGGGCAATCTCGGCGATCTCTCAGCTCAGGCTTTGACAGCTGAAGAGGATATCGTGGGTAAAATAGCTCAGCGTCCTATTCGTAGTGGTAGTGTCTTTTTAGCGCATTACTTACAAGCGCCTCATTTAGTTGAACGCGGACAGCGCGTTACTGTCATAGCTCAAGGTTCTGCCTTCCGAGTTTCACGCGAAGGCGAAGCATTGGAAGATGGTGCTCTTGGTGAGCAAATTAGAGTTCGTTTTGGCCCACGAGAAATCATGACTGCTCGTGTCGCCGAGCGTGGTATTTTGGTCGTGGATTTTTAATTCGCAGCCTAAAGTTAGGCCCAATGCTGCCGATATACTGTTATACAAGCTACACTAAGCGCCAAGCGCATCGACGTTGACGATGAGGCAGACAACGTGAAAATTGATAACATTAATTCGCTATTACGCTCAAGCCAAGCCCAGCAGCGTGATGAAACGCAAAAGGCTGATAGCGTATCACCCGTCGCACCGGGCGGCGCAGCTCGCGAATCGACTCAACTGAGCCAATCAAGTATCGATGAATCTCAGGACGTCGATACTGCTAAAGTTGAAGAAATTCGCGATGCTATACGTGAAGGTCGCCTTGAAATGCGCGCCGACCGTATCGCCGAGGGCTTAATTGCCAATCTTAAAGATCTATAAAGGGACGCTGTAAATGAGCCTTGCATCCTTGCTTACCGACCAGCAACAGCGCCTTGAGGCGTTAATTTCGTTGTTGTCCAGCGAGCAAAATTTATTGACGCAAGGTGATATTGACGGTGATGCATTATCGCAAGTTGCACTAGACAAACAGTCTTTATTGGCCGAACTCGAGCGCATTGAGACTGTGCGGCGCAATGTGCAAAAACGTCTTGGTTATGCCGAAGGCGCAAACGGCGCCAGAGCGGCAGCTCATGATGCCGGCTGCCTGGCAGCTTGGGAAAGCTTGCTTGAAAAAAGCGAGCGAGCCGCGCGTATGAATGAGCTAACGGGCCAGATGTTGTCCGTACGAATGAAGCATAATCAGGCAATGCTTGATTATATTCGTCAAATCGCTGAAAAAACACTCTATAAGCCTGATGGACGCAACAGCGCCCAACCCGGCAGAATCAACGCTTCCGCCTGATACCTCCCTCGACAAGCCATCAGCATGACGTTTCAATGAAAACCCACTCTCAGCGGCAAATCAAAAGACGATCATGTTCAATTTATTGCCTCATCATTATACAGCGGTGGTTGTAGGCGCCTCGGGGGGAATAGGTGCTGCTATTATTAATCAGCTACTCTCTTCCTCTCAGGTCGGCCATGTTATTGCGGTAAGCCGGCAGCCACCACGAATTGACAACCCCCATCTTACACACCTAATGCTCGATGTTTCTCAAGAGCAGGGCCGGCAGGCGCTTAAAACAGAACTAGCCTCGCAGCCAATCCACTTCTTTTTCAATGCCATCGGCACCCTTCATGATGACGCGCAACGACTCTTGCCCGAGAAGTGCCTCGACCAGCTTAATGTCGAAAGCCTTGCACAAACAATGAACATCAATGCCTATGTGCCAATTTTATTGCTAGCGGCACTGAAAGACTCTTTCAAAGGGTCACACCCTGCAGTGATTGCCAGCCTTTCGGCTCGCGTTGGCTCAATCGAAGATAATCAGTTAGGAGGCTGGTACAGCTATCGTGCCAGCAAAGCAGCGCATAACATGCTGCTTAAGACAGCATCCATTGAGCTCAAGCGGCTGAATAAGCAATCGCTAGTGCTTTGTCTTCATCCTGGCACCACCGACACAGCCCTCTCTAAACCTTTTCAAAACCGAGTACCTAGCGAAAAGCTATTTGCACCCGCATTTGTAGCAGAGAAGCTGCTGGCAGTCATCTCTCAGCGAACGCCCGAAGATAGTGGAACCTTCTGGGCCTGGGATGGCAAATCTATCGACTGGTGAGGTGTTACGCAAAAAAAAAATCCCCCAAGGCATCAGCCCTGAGGGATTTTTCATAATAAGTGCCTGACGATGACCTACTCTCGCATGGGGAGACCCCACACTACCATCGGCGCTAAGCGGTTTCACTTCTGAGTTCGGCAAGGGATCAGGTGGTTCACGCATGCTATGGTCGTCAGGCGTAACTGTTAATGTACATCATGCTGACGAGCAGGCTTTCTAGCGTTGCTTGCTCAATTGTGTGCGTCTCATCGCCTGCCGCCCTGGCGTTATGTCGCTTGGGCCACACGCTGCGTATCCGGTTTTCATTGACGTCATCATCGCGACCAGACCCCTTGGGTGTTATAGGGTCAAGCCTCACGGGCCATTAGTACACGTTAGCTCAACGCCTTGCAGCGCTTCCACACCGTGCCTATCAACCAGCTGGTCTCGCTGGGCCCTTCAGGAGGC
>Ga0208919_1000113_pt1 | contig 56773 bp, 89 predicted proteins | sample 4_EtaG_FD_184076 | JGI IMG/M metagenome (GOLD analysis project Ga0208919, IMG submission 184076) | Marine viral communities from the Subarctic Pacific Ocean - 4_ETSP_OMZ_AT15127 metaG (SPAdes) (version 3) | ecosystem: Environmental > Aquatic > Marine > Oceanic | place: Pacific Ocean | collected... | reverse complement strand
TCATATTGGAGCTTTTGTATCTTTTTTCTTTAATTTTTTGTGGCTTGTTGGCTTCTTGCCGAATATTCGGTCAAACCCTTCATCAAAACGCTTTTTATCGACTGGTCTTTGTTTGCTTCCCTTACTCATCTGATACCGCCTTCTTCATTTCATTCAACCCCATGTTGCGTTTTTCCACCGACCAAGAACTGAGGTGTTTCAGAACGCCAGTCCAATAGGCTTTCATGTCTTGACTCAGAGGTTTCTGTAAAACCGCCTTCACCGCCTTAATGCGGCGTTTTTTAATGGCGTTTTTGTTCATCCTTCTGCTTCTGCTAATTGATGATCTAAAATGGTCTTTATTATTTTTTCCGACAGACCTAACGGATTGTCAAATGCTTGGTTTTTATTCATTGTTCCACCTCAATAAGTAAATCTATGTAATGGCGAGCTTTTTTAAGATCATCAACACCACCCTTGCTTTTGTATCGGCAAATATACTTCACGACATTACCTGCGCCGTAGCCGAGATTATTGAGTTCTATGAACTCAAAAGGCTGAATGGCTAGGTCTTTGTAGTGGTCTCCACCCACTTGTTCATCTAGTGGATCACTCATTTTTTTCCCTTGGATAATAAACTAAAACAAAACTTCCGCATTCTGGGCAGGAAAGATTTGTTTCAACGCAATATTCGTCAGACAATGTTCCATATCCTTTCTCAAGGTCGTGATCTCCGCCCCAAATAAGCTCTTCATTACAATGCCAACAATTCATTGTTTCTCCTTTTTTATCCGTCAAAACTGTCACAGGAGTAGCACAAAACACGCTCATCTTCTCCTGGTTCTTCTCCATAACTAGGATAAAAATGCCGCCAACATTCCTCGCATGTCCAGTGATCTGGTGGATCAATGATATTTTCTGGTAAGTCGTACATAATTAGCTCCTCGCTTATTTATAACGGACAATCTGGTTCGTTTTTATTAGTCCATCGTACAAATTCCATCGGGCAAAAATAGCTCCGCTGGGTGTAACCCTCATAACGCCTGTCTTTCATTTCATCAGAAAACCAATGTGGGTTGGTTGACCCATACACAATGGCTAAATGATGGCGGTCACTTGACCAGATAAGATAGGCATAAGGCTTTCTTTTGGCTCTGTCCCAGGCATTTACATTACAGACTGCAAACCTGTGAAAAGGCCAATCATCTTGTCCTGTGAACTGATAGCCAAGAACCTTTACTTCAATCTTCTGGCTGATCTCTATATCGCCATCATCCATAAAGGCATGGCGGTTCTTGTAGGTGTCTGCTTCCTCAGTGGGATTAACAGTCACCTTCATCCCGTAATTATTCAGCCATTGCGCTGTGTCCCATACCCCCTTCTGGCTGGCCCTCAAGTTCTCTTTGAAAGCAGGATGATTGCGTTCTTCTGGGTCTGTTAACCAAGTTATATCAGCCATTATTCAAACTCCCAATTTTCATTGATGTCGGAAAATCTGCCTGTGGGGACATCATAGTTAAGTTTAGCCATGCCAATCCTGCCCACCCATTTGAATCTGGATTTCCAGCAATGTATTTCTGGCTGGTTGTTGTCGTAATCACCTGACCTGTGGACAGTAATTCCACAATCAGCCTTGGCAAACCAAGCAGCAGAACCAGAGATGTGCATACCGACAGGAGCAGGTGTTTTACCGCTTGGGTCTGGATACATCTTTGCTGGGTGAGCTACAAACCAGACATGAATATCGTAAGCCTTTGCAAAAGCAGCAACGCGAGTCAGCATGGCTGAGATAGATTGATGCTCTTTGTCTCCCTTGCTGGTTTCAATATAGTTGTAGGGGTCTATGACAACACCTCTGCAACCTAACCGCATCACAGCAAGTCGTGTTCTTTCCAGCAAATCATCAATCTTGATCGCGCTGCCATCTCTTTGTTCCAGAAAGACAAAATGATTTTTGATAAATTTTCTGGCTTCCTTTGATTCTTCTTTTGTCATTCTTTCCGTAGGGCCAGAGAAGAAAGGCTTGCCCGTTATTTTCTCGCTAAGTTTAGCAATGTGAGTGGGAACGGGGTTTTCAAAGCTCGCTATGCAGAATGTCCAGCCTTCTTTCTGAGCAAGATTCACAAGCAGTGCATCACAGAACTCTGATTTACCGGAACCTGGCAGACCTGTGACCACACTTAATTGCCCAGGTGCTATGGTATAAAGATCGTCAAGGGTAGAAAATCCTGTGCTGACCCCTTTGCCATTGCCTTTGTCATAAAGTAAATCCACCTGATCGTCATAATCTTCTGCTGAATAAACACCAACCAAAGGCACAGGCACAGCATCTTCAATCAAAGTCGCAAGCGTTTCTTTGTCATGCTTAATCAGCACATCATTAGCATCTTTGCAGCCATCAGGCCACTTAACTTCCCAGCACTTAGCTCGACCTATTCTTCTGGCAAGTTCTTCTGCCAGAGCTTCACCTGGCTCATCCTTGTCTACAGCAAATATAATCTTTGAAACCTTCTCAATGAGGTCTTTTGATTCCCATACATAGTGGTATTTTGTGTCCTCAGACTCATCTTTCTCATAGATGCTGACCTTTTGAGGCGCACCATTCGGGCAGGAAACTGAGGGTATACCTGCGGTAGCGAGTGCCAGCACATCCAGTTCACCCTCAACAATGACAAGTGTTTCAATATCTTCGGGTAGTTGCTCTAATCCATAGAAAGATTGCGCGGCTCCCTCTTGTGTGAAACATTTTTTCTCGGTTCCACGCCATTTTATTGCCTCTGGTTCATCTGAATTGCATCCATAAACAAAACCAACTGAGGGCAGTTCCCCACTCCCATTGAAGTATTTACTGCCACCGATAACGCCGTATTGCTTGGCAATATCCTTAGAGATACCTCGCTTTTCGAGAAAGCTATAGAGATGTTCATTCTGCTCAGGTGTTCTTGTGTGCTTTTTAGGTCTGATAACAGGCGCGGATACTGGCTCAATATAAGGCTTTTTAGGCACAATTTTTCCTGAAATTCCGCAATGAAAACAATTATATAGCGTTCCTTCGCCATTAATTGTTACGCCCATTGTTTTTTGGGATTTTTTCTTTCTGGTATCACCGCAAGCAGGGCATTTAATACGCCCATCTTGGGTCATGTTCCTCACTACAGATTCAACTGCTTCCATGTAATCGTTCCTCGCTTACTTTACTTTACATTATTATTTTCATATTCTGTATATAATCCTATCTAGGATAGTCCTATTCTTAGTACATACTTATAAAAAACTAGGTATATTTCTATTAGGACTGTTCTATATTGATTTTTTAGCATATTATTCATTTGCTAAATTTTCCCTTTAGAATTTTTGGCAGGGTCGGTTCCTCGCTGACTTCTGGCCCCCTCTTCGTGAGGGGGCTTTTTTAATGGGCGAACTTCGATCTCTGCTCTTGGATTAGACTTACTTAAACCCCAGCGAACAATCTTGGACTTTACCTGGCGATCATTCTTATAAATTTTGTCTTGCATACAGTCGAGTATGACTGATTCATCTAGGTCGGGCCTTCTTGTTGCGTAATAGACTGTCATTTCAACCTCAAGATAACCTTCCAGAAGCGGATCAAGCACAGGACATTGCCTAGAAAAATCTTTTGCATAGTTAAGTGCTTTTTTTGATTTGATGAAAGCAGGTCGGTTTTTAATGGTAACGAGTCGTCTGCTATTACTTTTCGAGGCTGGCTCCCCCAGTACGGTAAAACTATGTACGATTTCATCATTTGACATGGTTACTCTTTTACGCGACAATTCGCTACATCTAAACATACAACAACATCACAAATCAAACGTAAAGGAAAAATGATGAGTCCGATTATTATTGAAGACAATGTTCCACTACCCAATAGGGTGGTTGATAGGGTGCCGCTACCAAATTTACCTCTCGATGCGATGAAACCAGGGCAATCTTTTAAGCTGGATGTAGACAATGGTAATTTGGACAAGACCTTGAACGCTTTGAGAATGAAGGTTCAACGATACCAAAAGAAGTATGCAGGGTCTAAATTTTCTGTGACCACAGAATCACCTCAGTCCATTAGGGTCTTTTGTCTTGCAACTCACGAATAAACACAACCTGCCAAAGCCTGTTGTTGATGCGTTAACCAAAGATAATTACAGTCGCGGTTCGAGTAATCGAAGTATCACGCAACTGATTGATTCTCCTAGAATTAGGATACTCAGAGCCGAGCATGATGCTGAAATGACTGAAGATGCCTCAGAAAAGGTCTGGAGTGTTCTTGGAACGGCTGTTCACAATATGTTTGAGGATGCTGTATCTGATAAAGAGCATATCAGCGAGGAACGATTATTCGTTGACCATGAGGGTTGGGAGCTTTCTGGTGCGATTGATTTGCAGGAAACCGAAGCAGATGGTTCTGTCACTGTTTCAGATTACAAATGCACTTCCGTTTGGAGCGTGATCTACGGCAAACAAGAATGGGTTAACCAGCTTAATGCTTATGCCTGGCTTGTGCGTCATGTAAAGAAGATGCCCGTAGGCAAATGCCAGATCGTTGCAGTTCTGCGTGATTGGAAATTGTCGGAACTAGAAAAGCAAAGGGGGAAATGATGAACATTGACCATATGCGTGATGTGCTTACTGAGTATGAAATCGAGCATATTCAGACGTTAAGTACCCGTAATTTATTCGATTATGTCAGAGAGAGAGTTATCTTACAGTTCAGTGATGATGAGGTAAGAAGGCTTTATTACTACACTATAGCTCAGGTCGATGAAGATGAAAGAGACTAACGCTTATCCAAAATCCCCAATAACTATCATACCGATTCAGCTTTGGGATGATGCTAAACAAGATGAATACATCGCTGGCAGAGTAAAGCTCCACCAGGATGCTGAGTATGAGAGATTAACTGGCGGTGATCTGCCACTTTGTTCTGACCTTGAGCGATGGGCAAGGCCGTCCACATGGGCTGTGAAGAAGATTGTTAATAAGCGAGCTATGCGTGTTTTTCCATCAGAAGAAGAAGCACAGCGATACTTTGATGATAACAAGCTGGACAACAAGCATTGCATTGAAGAACGCAAAGGAAAGAACGTGCGATGCGAGGGCGATTATTGCGGTGTTGCGAGATGGTGCGATCAATATGAGGCAATCAGAAATGGCAACATTTGATTTAGAAAAGTCGATCAGCATTGAATTTCACGCAGAAGATGTCATTGAACGTAAGATGCTTGGTCTGTGGGCTGATTCCAGATTTAAGACCGTGAATCTAGGCATGAAGCTCCTCGGTGAGAGTGTAAAGATCACCATGAATGAGCATCATGTGACTGACATCAGCTTTTTGGTCTTTGACCAACTAGCAGTAAAAGAATTAGCAGAAATAATTATTAAGGCGGCTAAACAAAAATTTAATCAGTAAGGAGAAAGTACAGTGAGCGAGGAACAAAACAGGCTTTTAGAAGCCGTTGCTAAGATGTCTGAGTTACCCGACTCAGAAAAGGTTGACATAAGGGGTAAGCGTTACGCGGAAGTGCATACGCGAGTCCAGATTTTTCGGGAAACCTACGGGGATGATGGAAAGATTATCTCCACGATTCATGTTGCAGATGATACTAAAGTTCTGGCAGAGACCTCTATCAGCGTATTTGTCGATGGATCATGGCGAGTTATTGCCAATGATTTTGCTGAGGAATACAGGGCGAGTGGGCCAGTTAATAAAACCAGCGCGGTTGAGAACTGTCTTACCAGCAGTATTGGCAGGGCGTTAAGTGCTTGCGGTCTGTCAGGGGGCAACTACGCTTCTTTTGATGAAGTGAACCATGCCATCAATGACAAGGCAGAAGCACCAGAACCCAAGCCCAAGCCTAAGCCAAAAGCAAAGCCTAAACCTGAGCCTGAGCCTCAGCCTGAGCCAGCAGATAAAACAAAAGATATAGAGGATTATACCCTGGGTGAAGTAGCTGAGATAACCAGCGTAGAAGGTGCTGAGAGTTTAGTTGGTTTCATGTTGCAGATGGCAGGTGAGTTTGCAGAAAACCCCGATGAACTCAAGGATTTCTATAGGAAAAACAAAGCCACTATTGATGTGCTTGATAGAGATTGGAACGAGCAGTATGAGAAATTGCGTGTGGGTTTTAGTGAATTAAAAAATAAATTATCAATAACAGAAGAGGTGAAATAGCATGGATTTTCCAAAAACTAAAGGTGGGCTTTGGGCGCACAACAAAACCAGTGAGAAACAGCCTGACGTAAAGGGTCACGTTGAGATCACTCGTGATGTTCTGAGGATGTTAGTCAACCAGGCGAAAGCTGGCGTTGGTGATATCAAAATTCAAATTGCAGGTTGGGATAGAACGGCTCAGAGCAACGGTCAGCGATATATCTATCTCACTGGCGAGGCATATGTTGCAAAGGAAAATCAAGATGCTGTGATGGGGGTGGCAAGTGATACTAATGACGCTCCACCACCACCACCACCGCCACCAGTTGATTCTGGAAAAGACCCTTGGGACTAAGATTTGAGCTTAATCCAGAAACCCATAAGGCCATCTTCAATAAACTGTTGATGGCCTTGGCTGGGCGGTTTCCTGGTGAAATACCAGCGATTCAGCATATGTTGCCGAAGCTCAAAGAGAAGGGCGTTGAACTCTGCGTTCAGCCGATAAGAGATGAGAGAACTCGAAGCCAGGAAAGTTATTATCGAAAATGGGCAAGGGAGTTTGGCAAATTTACAGGCAATACCCCTGATGAAATCCATGAAATTATGTTGTCGAGGACTTATGGAAGCGAACAGGTAGACACTAAATTTGGTGTGATGAATCGTCCGATTCAAAGATCAGCCGATCAAAGCAAAAGCTCTTACTCGGACCTGATTGAAACGCTGATAAGAGAATCAGCAGAGATGGGGTTCATCATCCCCCCACCAAAAGCACCTAGCCCAGAATAAAAAAAAGGAGCAGTATCCCCATCAATAAGGGGATATGCTCCCTGTTGAGAGTGCAACAAAAACCTCTACATTTTCTTGAGTTGATCTTCGAGTCCATCTCTAAACTCCTGATCTTTTCGTTTAAGTCGCTCAATCATCTCATGAATTGTCCAAGTTAAGTGGTCAATGCGAGCATCAGCCACATCCAGTATCGAATGAGCCTTCCGTAGCCTTTCCAAGATTTCAACTGTAGACATTCTGAGGGGTGGTTTTTCTTCTTCTTCACGCCGTTGCGCTTCTTCCAACATGCGATGGGCTTCCCAAGATTCAGAGTCATCCTCTGTCGCTATTGTATAGTGGCTCGCTTCTGTAGGTATGTCTTCACTCATCTATTTTCTCCTAGTTCGCTTGAGTCGAATGGTTTTCTAATTTTCAATAGTTATAGTTCCCATCTCCTTTGGTTAATACACTTTCCATAATTGATTCAACTGAATTTACTATATCTATAAATTCATCTTGCTTTTCTTCTGTTCTATTTCCTTCATCATCATAAATTGGATCAAGTGAAGCATATTGCAGAACGTACTCTGATAACTCTGAATATAGCTCAATCCAATTTTCAGCGGGTATAATTATTTTCATTGATTTTTTTACTTGATCTTCACTCATCTTCACACTCCTGGAGTATCTGCGCAGGAACGGTTTTCCCCGTCAGAATTGCGCCCAAAAACAGTACGGCGCACATACTGGCCGGCTGCCTCTCGCTGACCGACATACACGCAGTATTTTCTTCAAAATGCCACGCGATTCGATCCTCGTAACAGACGATGGCCTCTGAGGTTTTAAGCATGTGCTCCTCGCACATTTCAGACAGAGGTACTTGACCAATAAGAAAGCCGACCTCTTTGGTTACGTCGTCAGCCACAATCGACATTGGGTAGTCCTTTGGGTTGAAGCCACCAGCCTCAAGGCCCGCACAGATATGGTCGCAAAACGCTTGCGCGTTTGAACCGAGTTCTTTAGCCGTAAGATCAAACTCAGGTAATTTACCTTTCATTTTTTCTCTCCTCATCATTACATTCTCCGTACTGCAAGCCATATTTAGCGGCTATACCATCCAAGGCCAGCTCATCCTTTTGGGTGCGGAATCGGTCGATATTCACGATCATGCTACTGACGCGATCTTGTATCTCAATTATGACTTCAGTTCTGCCAGAGTTGTTCACCCATCTGAGAAGATAAAATCCCTGAGATTGAGCAGATAGGTTAGTTATAATTCTAGCTCCAGTGACGCAGGTTATTTCAGCAATTAAATCAGGATTCCATAAGCCTTTGTCTGCCAGTTTTTCGCTGTTTTGGTCGATGCTGACCACTTTTTCGTTACTCATCTCAGTTCCCCTTTTTACAGTCTAGTTTTTTGAAATTAGGCCAGCCATTCTGACCATCGCTGGATTCATAGATCGACACCATCTCGCAATAATGCTTTTGCTCTGCCAGTTCATCCTCGAAAGAGGAGTTATTGACCCAGGCGAAAGCCATGAAAGCGAGAGTGCCTATTAAAATTTTGTTAGGTAGTGTCATGCTGCCCTCTCGTTAATTTTTTTAAGGGCATCGCTCAACAAAAAGAATTTTGTATGGTACGCAAGGCAATGATTATAGTTATCGGAAGGATTATCTATAAACTTCAATTCTGACACATACCAGTTATCATCCTTAAAAAGATAGATGTACTCGGCAAAGATATTGTTTCCAAACTCTTCCATAAAATGATACTCGTTATCAAATTTCTTTGATTCTGTATCTTCACCACGCCATGTGTTGTAGAAACGACTTTCCTCTATAGTTTCTCCTAAAGATGAACAATCGTTTTGTTCTATGATGGATAAGGCTTCTCCATAGCTTGCATAGTGCTTATTAAGAATGACCCCATTATGTTCCAAATAGCCATCACCGTGGCAATAAATTGAACTAATAGAGTTGTCTGGGTTTTCTACTGCAATTTCGCTGCGAGTGCTCATGCCCTCACCTCGATTTCAGTCTCACTTAAACTGATATTAACTGAGCCACCATTAGCTACTCTGTCGAGTTGCTCATCAGTCAAATAGATGTTCTCAGCAAAATCGTCACCACTGATCGCATATGCATCATCCCAAACATGTTCGTTATATTTGGGGTTAAAACCGCTGGCGTAGACCACACTGTTTGGCTTATCCCTGCCAAGCTCAGAATCAGCATTGTCTGATTCATAGCAGTTCATCAGGTAAATGCCATCGTCCTTGACCAAGTAAAAGCATTTGTCTGCGGTATATTCATCACGATAGGCTATCTTGAACTTGCTGGCTGCAATGGTATCCCGCGCCAGCTTCACCAGTGATTTGTTGCTGTTAAATTTTAGTTTATTTTTCATCTTTCGGTTCCTCGTTTTGTTAAAAAATAATTTTGACTTGCGTACCGTTGATTCTTGCTGATTCATTGCCAAAGACATCACGCAAAACAAACGCCCCTGACGAATCAAGACCGCTGGTTTCTCGGCATATGTATTCACGACTTGAGGCTGATTGCCCTAGGTTATCTTGAAGATAACAAGCATATCTATAAAACGCTGTGTGGAAGTTATGCTTCATCGTGAATAGACTCCTGCAACACCTGCATTTATCCATTCAAAATGCAATCCATGCTTTTTCAAAATCTCAGGGATTGGAGTGTTTTCACCCGTATAATTTTCATAGTAATCAAGTTTAAGCTCTGGCTTATCGCCTTGTGATCCATCGCCGTAAAGTTCTCCGCTTATTGCAAAATGTCCACCGTGCTCTAAACGCGGGTGTAAAACATGCACACCAAGAGCTTTCAGAGCCTCATAAGCCTCGCCGACATTCTTTTGCATGAGGTAGCCTTTGTATTCCCATTTATCACCATAGGAGCCGTTCTCCAGAGATTCGGTCTCAACCAAAATCCATGTGGTTCTGTAGTGCCATTTATGCTGGAATATGCCAAGGTCTCTCAACTTAAAGGCGGCTTTAGAAAAGGTCTCATATCTTGCATCAGGTTTAGACTTGCTATTACTAATACAATCCCGTGCAGACGCAAGATGCCAATCTAAATCTGCTTTGAGAAAATCAGCGACAAAAGGCATATCTTCATCGCTAATAGGTAAGGCATCTGCAACATGGCTCATTCCATGATCGGAACAATCGCCATCAATCGCTAAAAGGCAGTAGTCAAATTTCATATCAGTTCCTCGCTGAAAGTAAACACATTGAAACGGACTCGCATTAACACTTGTTGTGCATCGGTTGGTGCTTCCCAGATTTTCTCGTGTCTCTGATTTTGCATTGCAACCTCGTCATTAAGTCCGTTTGGTCTATTCACTTTTTAATGTCGGTACTCCTCTCCATTTAATGTCTGTTTATTATACTACACTTGTTGATTTATCGGTGCAACTTATATCGTGTCAGTCCAAAGAGTCAGCATCAGCACGAGACCATTTATAAAAAGCATCCAGATCGGATTTGGATTCCTTAGTCTTTTGCAGGAAGTATTGTTCGCGTAACTGTCTCGTAATGACGTTGCAATCAATGAATTTTTGAGCGGCCTCAAGATCGTCTAGAAGGATTTTGCTTAGGTCAATTTTTTTTTCTCCGTCTATCCATGACATCATCTCTTCATCTGTATAATTTCTATAAACTCGTTGTTTTCCCCACTCTGTCCCCGTTGACTCGTGCTGATTCATTGCCGAATACATCACGCAAAATAAACGCTCCATTAAAAAATTCCACATAGTTAGCTCCTCGCTGGTTTTCCTTGTTTAAAAAATGATATGTCTACAATTAAGACGACTCAAAACTAAAAAAGTTACAAAAAATTTCAGTTTTCTTCACGCCATGACTGATCCAAAAATTACGACCATGACACCTAAGCATCCCAGGTAAATTCCCATTAGCATCCCTCTCTGGTCTGTTACTGCAAGATGGATTACAAGCCATAGCAATAGCAAAGCTGGAAAGATCAGCGCAAGAAAAATGACTGTGTTAGTTATTAGCATTAATTTACTCCCAAACGCCGTCGATGAGTTTCCAACTAGAAAGGGGGCAGTCATCGTCAAACTCGGTCAAAACAATCCCCGTTTCCCCGTCGCTGTCGAGAGATTCAGCGTATTTTTGTGCCTCAGTTTCTGAGTCAAAAAACTCCAGCCCAAAAGCTGGAATGTTTTCATCATCCCAACCGACTTGCCATTTTATGATAGGTTTTTTAGCTATCTTTAATTCCATAAGTCTCTTGAGAATGGCATTTATTCTACGCGGGTTTCCAAAAATGCCAGACTGACAGCGTGGGTTTTCTTTGAAAAATGCTTTTTCTTTGTTGCTTCTTGGCAAATCAAAAGGATTGCTGTTGCTTGTTTCAGTAATTCCTAATGCTTTGCGTCGCTCTCTATCTTTAGGCAGAATTGACTTGATGTAATTGCCAGTACCCTCGGCAAATTCTGCCTTCTTAGCTGAAAAATTATTACTTTTCAGGATACGCAGGGCGCGCTCTTCCGGCGCGGTAATTTGCAGGTTCTTGCGATTCAATTTTATGCTTATCATGTTGTCGGTTCCTCTTGGTTGTCGGTATTTTCTACCTAGAAGGGGAGCGCATAGGCTCCCCGTTAGGCTGGTTAGTTATTGCTGTATTAGTTATACAGCATCAGTTATTTCTCCATGTAAATAATGCGCTGACTCTTCGGCAGTCAAACAAGTTTCATGCACTCGAAAAGCGCCATCTTCAAAAAGGTCGAAGTGTCGAGAGTCGTTCTCGTGATATACTAAAGCGGGCTGAATATCCTCATCCAGTGGAATGCTCTTCCCGCATCGGTCGCACTCTGGGGCCATGCACTCCGCGCAAGCGTAGCCGTCTCGATATTCTTCGGTTCCATCGTCAAATTCATGCCAAGTTCCGGCAGCTATTCGATTGACAAATCTCCCCGAACCAAATTCTGTTGGATGTTCACAGAAAACACACGGGTAGGGTTTTTCGTTGTACTTTTTCATTTTTAATTACTCCCTTTTATTAAGCTACTACTACATAAATATTGCATTGTGTTAGTTCCTCTAATTGTCGTGTTCCTCTACTGCCTCAGGCCCGCATGTAGCGAGCCGTTAGCAGTTGGGTGTGGTTTAAGTTATGCGGCGATTGATTCCGCTTGCTGTGCCGCGTTGAGGTAATCCACGGCTTTTTGTGCCTCGCTCGCCGCTTTCCATATGTAGTCGGAACCATCTTCACTGGTAAGAGCTTGAAGCCAGCCAGCAATATATTTTGAATGGTCGGGCCTCACTTCCACGGAAATACCAAGATCCACGGATAAAAAACAGGCTCCGAGCTCCGCGATTAGCTCCTCAAAAGCATACCCGCGTTTATTCTTTAGCTCTAACCTGTTAAGCCTGGACTTGTGTCCCGTCCAATGAGTATGTTCGTGCAGTAGAGTGCTGTAGTAGCACTCGGTCGCGGTGCTGGTATCGGTAGCGGTGAATTGCTCTCTGTGCGGCATTTGTATGAAGTCATTAGAGGGGTTGTAGTACGCGCCCCCAGTTGAATTGTGCCGAACATCCGCGCCGACATTCTTTATATAGGTATCAACATTGGCCAATACTTCGGTTAAGTCTGGAGTTTCTACTGTTGGAGCTTCCCAGCCTTCAACCTGAGCGGCTGAAAACACGGACGCACCACGAAAATATAAGCCTTTTACTTCATCCGTTTTTTTATCTTTAATCGGCATGGGTACTGCTATGCCTGAAGCCTTAGAGCCTTTGATTACTTGAGCGCCTAACTCCTGCCATTGTTTGTAGGTGGCCCAATAGGTCTGGCCTTGTAGTCCGAGCCAGAATGAATTCATGCCTCGGTATGACTTGCCAGTTAGCGCATTAACTGGTGCGCCGCACAATGAGCTGAAAGGCTTCACCCAGTCCGCTCCATGTGTCTCTATAAGTTCTATTATCTTGGTTGTTATTTCGTTTTTAATGTCTCTTTTAGCCATTGTTGGTTCCTCTTATTAGTGATTATTTATTTTAGGTTGTCGTGATTTTCTACCTAGAAGGGGAGCGCATAGGCTCCCCGTAAGGTTGGTTAGTTGTGGGTTAGGTTAGTCGGCTATGATCCCGCTGAAACAATGGAGTAATGTCTACGGTGACGTACTCGCCGCACTCGTAATCCTCCATATCAATGTAATCTCTTACGCTTCTAAAGTAGTCGTACCTAGTCTCGAAAGAGGCTTCTTTGATACCGATGGATTTCAATCCCTCCACAATTTCCATCAGGACGCGCAATGTTACTGGCCCATCCTGAAAGCTATACTCGATGTCTTCGTCCCCAGCGTCATATGCTACCCACCACTGATTAGAGCGAATTAAAGGAAATTCTTTTTTATCCCAATCTTTTTTCATCTCCGCTAATACTTTTGTTTTTTCGCTTTTAATTTTTTGTAATATCGTGTTTCCCATGTTTTCCCCTTTGTTATCCCTAAGTTATGGCCTTGGTAATCCGTTAGATGGCTTACCCTGACCTGTTGAAAGCAAATCTATACTAATATGCATGTCGTGTCTACTACTTTCTGAATATATTTTTTCGGTTGTCGGGATACCTATATATATAGGGGTTTCCCACTTCAGCATTAAAAACGGGTAATAATTTGTTGAGCGCATAATCTATATTATGTTAAATAGAAACGTAAGTAGCTGATTAATAAGGATAATATGATATAACCCCTATTTCCCACATTGCTATTTTCGAGATATGCCCTGTAAGTCGTTGATTCTTGGTTGTCGTGGAAATAGCCCAAGAGCTTCTTTTTCCCACTTTGGGGTTTTTCATTTAATAAGGGGTGCGCTTTTTTATTTTTTAGTGATATCACCTAATGCGTCATCACGCCCCCCCGACCCCCCTAATGAAAAGTGCGTGGGGCGAGAGAGTTGTACATATTAATCCACTCAAATAAATCGTTAATTTCTCATTTAGTCCCGACATCTGTACAATCGTTATTCATCCTGACCCCTTTTTTTGCCAGAAACAGCCCTGGGAGTCCCAGCCCCTTTAAATTTTTTGCAAAAAATTGAAACCAAAGCCCTTAAAAATTTTCTATAAAAATTTGCTTTTTTCTTCCTTTGCATTTACTGTGTGTATAATCCCTATAGGAATACACCTAGATAGGACAGTCCTAAGCTAGAATAGTCCTAGATACTAGGTTTATTCCTAGTTTTTTATAAGTTATATATCTATAGGAATATACCTATAGGACTATAATAGTCCTGCGATTTTTGATCTTTAGTCTTAGTGGCATGACTGCTGAATAGGCGAGTCGTTAATTGAGCCATGTGAATGGTTCATAAGTTCTTGGGAGGGATTTGGGCCTATATCGAATCTCAAGAGCTTTTAGGCTGAAGATTATTTTTATTTATAGGGTCTTGGTGTTTTATCTCACTCACTTAGACCTTTTGAGGCGGTGGCTCAATAGCTCATACTCCGGCTGGTTAATCATCAGTTCCCCTACAGGAGTTCTTGGCTAACTGAGTAACACCACGAAACTGGGTCATCGCCTCATTTTCCCTCTGTGACAAGAATTATTTACATGCCCCCCTTTTAGAAGCTAGAATCGGTATTTCAAATAAACCGGAGTTCGATATGGCGACAGAGAAGCAAAAGCGTTTTGCTAAACTGATTGCTAATGGCTGTGATGAGGATAACAATCCGGTAACAGCCACTGATGCTTATACCCTGGCGGGATACAAAGAGTTATTCCCCAGAAATGCCCAGCATGTTGAGGCTTGTCGGTTGATGGCGAGTGATACGGTGATGGAACTCATTGAGATAGAACGTGCAGGCATTGCCAAAGCGGAGAAAAAAATACAGAAAAAACAGGAATTACTGGTTTTAAGTGATACGCAGCGGGTTCTTGATAAACTAAGAACCTGGATAGATGGCGATATAGAAGCCTCTTCCAGCCAGTTACGCAGTGCAGAACTGCTTGCCCGTGTTAGTGGGATGATGCGTACCGACATTTCCATTGAAACTAAAGAACGATCCGCCTCAGAAATAGAAGGTCTTTTAGAATCCAAGCTGGCGGCTTTAGCAGAAGAAGGCATTATTGAGGAAGATAAGGAAGAAGAACAACTTTCTGTGTATAGTGGCTCGGAAGAACCCGTGCATTGAATAAACATAAGCAATCAGTGGTGGATAAGAAAGCAATGGACATAGCCTTAGAATCCTTAAAACGCATAGAGGCGCATGAAAAAGAATGCGGTGAGCGTTGGTCTGAGGCAATCACAGAGATAAGACACCTAAAGGAACTCACTTCCAGTCATTCAGCACGGTGGGAGAAGCTCGCGTGGTTGGTCGTGGCGGCAGTCGTTGTTCAGGTGCTGACTGGAATGTTTTAGATGGCTTACAAAAAACCTGTCGAAATCGTATGTCTATCGGCAAAAGAATTTCTGGCGATGGATTTAAGCGACAGGCCCGATCCTGCTCCCGATCATCCAGGATACGACATATGGAAGTCTGATAAAGAATTCAGGGAACAGAAGAAGCGGTTCGGGGAATCTGACTGATGTACCAGTACAAAGCCACAATCACTCGAATCATTGATGGCGATACCGTTGATTGTGATATAGACCTTGGCTTTAAGGTGATTTTAGCCAAGCAACGCATTCGGCTTTATGGGATTGATACCCCTGAATCCCGTACCAGAGATAAGGTTGAGAAGAAATACGGCCTTCTGGCGAAGAAATTCTTAGTGGATTTCATCGAAGCCGAAGACTACCAAATCACTTTGGAGACCGCCAAGGGCAGTGGCAGGGGTAAATTCGGGCGTATTTTAGGCAAAATCATCAATAAAGACGGGATTTGTGCCAATGACCTGATGTGCCAGGAAAGTCATGCGGTTCCGTATCATGGACAATCTAAAGAGGATATTGCCAAAGAGCATCTCGCCAACAGGGAAAGGGTGGATGCAGCTTTACTCGCTTGATTTTTTAAGAAGAGCAAAACCACCAAAAGACGCAGTGGATGGGAAATGGTGGCAATATGAAATATCCTGTGAAATATCAAAGCATTCAGCGGTTCGGGGTATGATCGCCGGAGAACAGCCGGAAGTAGAGGTTTATTTGGAAAAGCTCGTCAAGTCCATCAATTCCCGATTGAATGGCAAAATGTCTAAAAATATAAGTTTAGTGGGAACCGTTCCCAGCCAGAAAACAATCTATCCGGCGATACGCACTAATCTGTATAACATTACAGAAACGGAATCTCAGGAGAATTAATTTATGCTGGACGGAATTGACCTGAAAGCCCTGAGCCAAGTAAAGAATCTACCCGTTGAAGATCAGCGAGAAGTTCTGGAATTACTGGAAGATTTAGAAGAAGCCAAGAAAAAAGAGATTGCCAGAGAAACCTTTTTAGGATTTACCAAGTATGTCTGGCCTGCTTTTATTGAAGGCCGACATCACAAGGTTATTGCCGAGGCTTTTGAGCGTGTCATTAAAGGTGATCTCAAGCGCCTGATTATCAATATGCCACCGAGACACACCAAATCAGAGTTTGCTTCTTATCTTTTACCCGCCTGGTTTTTAGGACAAAGCCCTGAAAAGAAAGTGATTCAAACATCGCACACAGCAGAACTGTCCGTGGGTTTCGGGCGTAAGGTCAGGAATCTGGTGGATTCTGATGATTTTAAGGAAATCTTTCCTGAACTGGCACTCAGGGCAGACTCTAAAGCAGCCGGACGCTGGAGCACCAATCAGGGCGGGGAATACTTCGCTATTGGTGTAGGCGGTGCGGTGACGGGTAAAGGTGCTGACTTACTGATTATTGATGATCCTCATTCTGAACAGGACGGACAAAGCATTGATGCGGCTGTGTTTGATAAAACCTATGAATGGTATACCTCTGGCCCACGGCAGAGATTACAGCCAGGCGGAGCCATCATTATCGTTATGACCCGATGGCATAAGCGAGACCTGACCGGAAAGATCATTAAATCCTCAACCCAGAGAGAAGGCGTGGATGATTGGGAACTGATTGAGTTTCCAGCCCTGATGCCTTCAGGAAACTCTCTTTGGCCTGGCTTTTGGAGTCAGGACGAGTTACTGGCGCTTAAAAACGAACTGCCTGCCCCTAAGTGGGAAGCCCAATACCAGCAAAGCCCTACCTCTGAGGAAGGCGCACTGGTCAAGCGGGAATGGTGGAAACGCTGGGAGCGCGACAGGCCACCGCCCTGTGAGTTTATTATTCAGTCATGGGATACCGCTTTTCTTAAAACCCGAAGGGCTGACTTCTCTGCCTGTACGACTTGGGGCGTATTCTACCAGCCCGATGACGATGGGCAGACACGGCCTAATATTATTCTTCTGGATGCCTACAAAGAACGCTTAGAGTTCCCTGAACTGAAGAAAACAGCGATGGAGTTTTATAATAACTGGGAGCCAGATGCCTGTATTGTTGAGGCCAAGGCTGCGGGAACCCCGCTGGTTTTTGAGTTAAGGGCTATGGGAATGCCTGTTTCTGAGTACACACCATCGAGAGGCAATGACAAAGTGGCCCGTGTTAATGCCGTGGCAGATTTGTTTGCGTCCGGCGTGGTATGGTGTCCTGAAACCCGTTTTGCAGAGATGGTTATTGAGGAATTTGCCTCATTTCCTGTGGGAGAGCATGACGATCTGGTGGACAGCAGTACACAGGCGTTACTGCGATTCAGGCAGGGTGGGTTTTTACGACTTGATACCGATGAGGAAGACGAACCCATGTATCGGAAAAAAGCGGCGTATTACTGATGGCTGATGTGATTGTTAATGAATGGTCTATGGAAAAGATCTTCAGACCTGTCTTCAGGCGTAAATCGCTGGTAGGGGACAATGATTTTTTTGATAAAAAAGACTTTCCCGTTACTAAGTCTCTGGAGGATAACTACGAGGTCATTCTTTCTGAGCTTAAACCCCTGATGGAACGTGTGGCTGATTTTGCACCTTTTCAGGACATCAGCCCTGACCAGATATACATTTCCAATGACGACAAATGGAAAATGTTTTTTCTCAAAGCAGGCACTTATCGCTTTGACAGAAACTGTCAACAGGCTCCAAAGACAATGGAAATACTTGATAGCGATAAAAATATTGTCTCAGCGTATTTTTCGGTCATTGGCCCTAATAAGATGCTGATGCCCCATGAAGGCCCGTGGTGTGGCCTTATCCGTATTCATTTGGGGATGATGATTCCAACTGACGGGGAATCTATTTTGGTCTGTAACAAGAAAGAATATCGCTGGAAAGACGGGGAAGCGGTAGTTTTTGATGACACCTATGAGCATTTTGCGGTAAATTTAAGCAATAACAATCGAGTGGTATTATTTATTGACTACATGCGCCCCTTGCCTGTACCGTGGAATTGGATAAACTGGATTATATTGAAAGCGGCGCGATTTATTCCTTACTTCAGAGAGCCTGTAAAGAGGCATAAAGAATGGGAAAAAAAGTTTTATCAAGAGGGAGAAAGTAATGCCTAGCTATTACGACAGCAAGAAGAAGAAACCAGGCAGAGCCGATATGCAGTACGAGAAAGGCGGCAAGGTTGAGTACGATAAGGGCGGCGAGGTTAAAAAGATGAAAGGTGGTGGCACAGTGGCCCGTGGTAGTGGCGCTGCCCGACCTCAGATTTTCAGGAAAAACGGATAAATGGCGATAGAGCGCCCAATGGGGCTTAATCCTTTTAATAATTGGCCTCAAGAAGATGAAGCTGACTTAGAGATTGGCATTGTCAATCCAGAGGCTGTTTCAATAGATACGCCCGATGGCGGTGTACTCATAGACTTCGATCCCGATGGGGATATGATCGGAGGTGAGGAGCATAACGCGAATCTGGCTGATCTGATTGAAGACGATGACTTAACTCAAATTGCTTCCGAGCTTATAGGGGCGTTTGAGGCTGACAGAGATTCCCGATCTGATTGGGAAGACACTTATATTAACGGACTTGATCTTCTGGGACTCAAGAACGAAGACCGGACGCAGCCTTGGGACGGGGCTTGCGGAGTATTTCATCCGGTCTTGACAGAAGCGGTAATCCGCTTTCAGGCTCAATCCATTCAGGAGATATTTCCTGCGGCTGGGCCAGTAAAGACTTCAGTGGTCGGACAGATTACTGACGAAAAAGCACAGCAGTCAGAGCGGGTTCGGGACTACCTGAACTATCTCATTACGGAAAAGATGACCGAATATCGCTCAGAAACAGAAAAGATGCTGTTTTCTTTGCCTTTAGCGGGTTCTGCCTTTAGAAAAGTGTACTACGACCCGAATATGGGTCGGCCTTGTTCGATGTTTGTGCCTGCGGAAGACTTTGTAGTGAGCTACGGAGCCTCTGATCTGGTCACTTGTGAACGTGCTACTCATATTATGAAGCGTACCAGCAACGAGGTACGCAAATTACAGGTCTCAGGATTTTATAGTGACATTGATTTACCTGATCCTAGCCCTGATACGGGCGAAATAGAGCGTAAATATAACCAGTTAACAGGCGGTTCGGCCAATTATGAGTTCGATAACCGTCACACCATTCTCGAAGTACAGGCAGAGATGGATTTGGTTGGGTTTGAAGACAAAGAAAATGGTGAGCCTACTGGAATAGCTTTGCCTTATGTCGTAAGCATCGACAAATCTTCCCGCCAGATACTTTCAATACGCAGAAACTGGTATGAAAACGACCCGATGAGAATGAAACGGGAGCATTTTGTTCATTATCAGTATTTACCTGGCATTGGATTCTACGGATTTGGCTTAATTCACATGATTGGTGGATTGGCGAAGTCTGCAACCAGTGTTTTACGGCAATTAGTGGACGCAGGAACGCTTTCCAACCTGCCTGGTGGCTTAAAATCCCGTGGATTACGCATTAAAGGCGATGATACGCCGATTATGCCTGGTGAGTTTAGGGATGTGGACGTACCTGGTGGCGCAATCCGCGATAACATCACCTTTTTGCCCTATAAAGAGCCATCCAACGTCCTTTATCAGCTATTAGGCGATATTGTTACCGAAGGCAGGCGATTTGCCTCTGCGGGGGATGTAAAAGCAGCGGATATGAACGCTGAAGCGCCAGTTGGTACGACTTTAGCCATTTTAGAACGCTCTATGAAGGTGATGAGCGCGGTTCAGGCAAGGCTTCATGCGTCTATGAAGAAAGAATTACGGATTCTTTCAGGCATTGTGCGAGATTTTGGCCCCACCGAGTATCCTTATGCGGTTCCAGGCGGTGAATTATTGCCCGAAGACTTTGATGATCGCGTGGACATTATTCCAGTTAGTGATCCCAATGCAGGCACGATGGCGCAACGCATTATGCAGTATCAGGCAGCGTTGCAGTTAGCGGTACAAGCACCTCAAATGTACGACATGCCGTTATTGCACCGTCAGATGTTGGAAGTTCTGGGTATTCGGGACGCAGAAAAGATTGTACCGCTTGAAGATGAAGTGGATATTGCTGATCCGGTGACAGAAAATATGAATATTATTAACGGTGAACCAGTTAAAGCGTTCATTTATCAGGATCACGAAGCGCACATCCAAACCCATACGGCTCTCATTCAAGACCCTAAGATTATGGAAATCATGTCTCAGAGTCCTACCGCGCAGGCAGCAGAAGCTGCAATGGCAGCGCACATCTCAGAACACGTTGCGTTTGCTTACAGAAGAAAAATCGAAGAAGAGTTGGGTGTTCCGTTACCTGGTCCTGACGAGAAGCTGCCAGAGGACATCGAACTTAGGCTTTCAAGGCTGGTTGCGCCAGCAGCCGCGCAACTTACTGGCAAAGACCAGAGAGAAGCGCAGATGCGGGAGCAGATGGAGCAGGCAGAAGACCCGATCATTCAAATGCAACAGCAAGAATTGCAGCTTAAACAACAGCAGGCTCAGGCTAAAGCGCAGTCAGACATGGCTAAGATTCAGCTTGATTTGCAAAAAGCAATGGACAAATCGGCGCTTGAAAGAGAGAAGTTGTCTCAGCAGCAGCGATTGGAAGAGGCTAAGTTGGGGGCCAGAATTGCAGAAGACAATAGCAGGGAGCAACTTGAATCGAAAAGAATTGCTAGTAAAGAGCAGATAGAAGGTGCTAAATTAGGCAAGGAAATTGCAAAAGACCTGATGAGTGATAAAAATTCAGAAGGAAAACCCTCTTAGGGTGATGTGAAGATACATGGACGAACTGGACTTTTTAAGAGATAAGTTTAGAGAAATGATGAATGAGATGAGCGACCATGTAAGTACGGGGGGTTGTAAGAGTTTTGATGAATATACTCGTTGTTGCGGAGTAATAGAAGGACTGGCGACAGCGGAAAGAGAATTGCTCGATCTTAAAAAGAGGATTGAGGAAGCATAACATCGTTGTATAAGGCAACGCAGGTGACTCTGGACACCCATTTCCAGTGCAAGGAAGACAACTAATGGCAAGATCATTAGCAACAGCAGAAGTAAACGAGGCTGAGGAAAAGGTTGAAGAAATTCAGCTTGATGAATCAGAGACTCGCAAAGCCAGTCAGATGCCAGAGCCACAGGGCTATAAGATACTGATTGCTCTACCAGAACCTGATGAGAAAACGGATGGCGGTATTATTAAAGCTAGAGAAACGATGCACAATGAAGAAGTCGGCAGTATTGTCGGTTTCGTCTTGGACATGGGGCCGGATGCTTATGGTAATAAAGATCGTTTTCCCACAGGCCCGTTTTGCAAAAAAGGGGATTGGATTGTGATGCGCTCCTACACAGGAACAAGATTCACGGTTCATGGGAAAGAGTTCCGTTTAATCAATGACGACAGCGTAGAAGCTGTGGTCGAAGACCCACGGGGTATCGTAAAGGTATGAGTGAAGCAACAGAAACCAGTATAGACCAGGCAGAGTCTATCGCTGCACCAACGTCAGCCGAGGACAAGTTCTTCGGTGTTAAGACGCAAATTGCCAAGAAGTCCGATCAGGAGAAAACCGCTACTGAGCAGTCCGATCTGGATTTGGAAATTATAGACGATAAGCCACCTTCCAAGAAAGCGGCAGAAGAACCAACAGGCGATGAAGAACTGGATCAATACAGTGCCAGTGTCAGAAAGCGTTTGGACAAAGCCACTTACAAACGAAGAGAGGCAGAGCGTCTTGCAGATGAAGCGGTTAAGGCCGCTCAAACGCTTAATCAGCAGAATCAGCAGCTTTCCGCGAAGAACAAAGAATACGAGTCTTTGATTAATCGTGGCGAGAACGTGCTGGTATCGCAGATTAAAGAAAAGGCGGAGTTGGCAGCAGATAAGGCCAAAGCTGAATATAGAAAGGCTTACGAGGAAGGAAATACGGATGCGATTGTTTCTTCTCAGGAAGAGATGATTCGCGCTCAGGCTGAACTGAATGAAGCGCAGCGTTATGAAAATAATCTGCCACCCCAGCCAACACCGGAACAACAGGCCGCTTATCAAAGGCAGGTACAATCTACCTATCAACAGCCTGTTGCCCCGACAATTCCTGAGCCGGAACCGAAAGCAAAGGAATGGGGAGAAAAAAATCCTTGGTTTGGTGATGAAGAACATAAGGGCATGACAGCGTATGCTTATGCTCTCCATGAAGAAGCCATAAAGGATAATGGGCTATCGCCCAATTCAGATCAGTATTTTACTTACATAGATCAAGGCATGAGGGGCCGATTTAATGATTATGGCTGGGAGGACAATACATCGGAAGATGTTAGCGGTAATGGACAAGCCGCGCCTGCGACAAACAGCCAACCCTCGTCCGTGGTTGCTCCTTCCGCAAGGAACAATGGAGCTAAACCACGCAAAGTGCAGTTAACGTCCACTCAAGTCGCTCTCGCTAAACGACTTGGGTTAACCAATGAGCAGTACGCCAAACAACTCGTTAAGGAGATGAAAAATGGCTGATGAGCGCACCCCAAGGTCTCACGATAGTCGTGCAGAAGATGTCCGAGAAAGTAATGATTCTTGGGTTCCTTCTTCGATTTTGCCAACGCCTGATCCGCAGGATGGCTGGGTTTTTCGCTGGGTTAGAACCAGTGTTATGGGTCAATCGGATAACCCGAATGTATCCCAGAAGTTTAGAGATGGATGGACACCTGTTAAGGCAGAAGAACATCCAGAGCTTCATATCCAGTCTGACATCAATTCCCAGTTTAAGGGGAATCTTGAGGTCGGCGGCTTGTTATTATGCAAGGCTCCAAAAGAAAAAATGGATGCCCGAAATGCACATTTTCAAGATTTGGCAGAAAAACAGATGGAGTCCGTGGACAACAACTACATGAGAGAGAATGATCCGCGTATGCCCTTGTTGAGACCGGAGAAAAGTACGCGCACAACCTTTGGGAAAGGCTGACATCTTTTTTTAAGATGTAGTCTTTTGTGTTTAATAGAATCTAGGAGAAACTTAGATGGCTACATCTGCCACTCCAAATGGTGCAGAGCCTATTGGCACTTGTTCGAGCAGCGGTTCCTTTACAGGAAAAGTTGTTCATATCAAGATTGCTTCGGCTTATAACACCGCTATATTCTATGGGGATTTTGTTAAATTGGTGACTGCCGGAACGGTTGAAAAAGACACTGGCACAACTTCTTTGACCCCTATAGGTATTTTTCTGGGCTGTAAGTACACAGACCCAAGCACAAGTCAAATGACCTTTAATCAAACATTTCCAGCCGATACAGCGGCTTCCGATATAGCGGCTTATGTTTTGATTGATCCTGACGTATTGTTCAGGATGCAAGGTGATGCGGCTATTGCTCAAACTGGTCTTGGTGCAAACTTTGCTGTTGTTCAAACAGCGGGTTCAACCACGATTGGTCGAAGCAAAAATGCTTGTGATGCGTCTACAGTTGCAACAACTAACACGCTACCGATTAGGATTGTCGATTTTTACGATGGCCCTTCCAGTTCGGTTGGCGATTCCTACACTGATGGTATCTTCCGTTTCAACGCGGGTCATCAGCTAATCAATACTACAGGCATATAAAGGAGAACTAGCATGGCTATTTCAAGAGCACAAATGCTTAAAGAACTCCTGCCAGGGCTTAATGCCTTATTTGGCTTGGAGTATGAAAAGTACGAGGATGAACATGCCGTTATTTATGATACGGCCTCGTCAGAGCGTTCATTCGAGGAAGAGGTGAAACTGAGCGGCTTTGGTGCGGCTCCTGTTAAGGACGAAGGAAATGCAATTTCTTACGATTCTGCACAGGAAGCGTACACTGCAAGGTATAACCATGAAACGATTGCAATGGGTTTTGCGATAACAGAAGAGGCGATGGAAGATAATTTATATGATTCTTTATCGGCTCGTTATACCAAAGCTCTTGCTCGTGCAATGGCTTACACCAAGCAGGTAAAAGCAGCGAACCCGCTAAACAACGGTTTCACTAATTCTTACCAGACAGGTGATGGGGTTAACCTCTTTACTGCATCTGGTGATGGTGTAACTGGCGGTGACGGACACCCACGGGTGGACGGCGGTAAGAACGATAATCGTCCTGCGACAGCGGCTGATTTGAACGAAACCTCACTAGAGGCAGCGATTGTAACGATTGCGGCTCTCACAGATGAGCGTGGACTTCTAATCGCAGCTAGACCAAGACGTTTGTTAGTTCCACCTGCTGGAATGTTTATTGCCACACGGCTTCTTGAGTCAGATCAAAGAGTCGGAACGGCGGATAACGACATCAATGCTGTACGCAGCATGGGTATCGTTCCAGAAGGATATTCGGTCAATCATTATCTGACTGACTCAGATTCCTTCTACATCATTACTGATGTGCCAAATGGCTTGAGACACTTCGAGCGTACCGCACTGGAAACTTCAATGGACGGTGACTTCGATACGGGTAACGTGCGCTACAAAGCGCGTGAGCGTTACTCTTTCGGGGTAAGCGACCCACTTGGAATTTACGGTTCGCCAGGAGCGTAAGTAATGAGGGAAGGCGACTTGTTTTATTAACATAACAAAATGCCTGTTAATCAATTAGCAGGTCGCTTTCCTTTTTCCTGACAGACACATGGCGTGTCTGACACTAGCCACGACAGGAGAAAGAAATGGCTAATACAACTTTTAACGGCCCAGTTCGGTCTGAAGGCGGATTTGAACAAATCAGCAAGACGGCTGGAACAGGCGCTATTACCACCAATCTGGATATTGACAGCAGCGGTAATATCACCACAACGGGCTATGTTTCCTCTTATGCCAACGTCAGCAGCATTACGTCTGCTACTCACAGCGTTGAGTCCACCGATTCGGGTACGGTTTACACTCTAAACCGAGCCGCAGGTATCGTGGTTACGTTACCTACGGCAGCGGCTGGTCTGAACTACACGTTTATCGTTGGAACAACCTTCTCAGGCGCAGGGAAGATCAATACGGACAATGCCAGTGACTTGTTCTCTGGTTTTGCTACGATCTTTGATCCGGCAACGGCTACCGATAACAACACCTTCATTCCTGATGCCAGTGATGATGACACCATTGATTTGGGTTCAGCAGCACAGGGCTGGCTTGTGGGTGGCGTGATTCGCTTAGTGGCAACCAGTGCGGCGGTTTGGCATTGCGAGGCTTTCTTGCATGGTGACGGCACATTGGCTACACCGTTTGAGTAGTTAATTGTTAGTTGGATGGAGCTTCGGCTCCATCTGACTATTTAAGGAGATAGAAAATGGCTGATACGGTAACAAGTCAAACCATTCAGGATGGAGCGCGACATGTCGTAATGAGCTTTACCAATGTCAGTGATGGCACTGGCGAGTCTGCGGTGACAAAGGTGGATGTTTCTGCCCTTGAAGCTGATCCAATGACAGGGGCTGCTTGTGATGGGGTTTCCATAGAATCGGTGACGTTCTCGACATTTGGCATGAGTGTAAAACTTTTGTGGGATGCGACAACGGATGTGCTATGTCTTCATTTGCCTGCGGATTACGCAGATACCTTGGACTACAGCAATTTTGGCAGCTTAAAGAATAATTCAGGTTCAGGGAAAACGGGTGATATACAATTTACCACGGTAGGACATTCCAGTGGTGATGCTTATACCGTTACTCTGAAAATGATTAAAAATTATGCGTAGGAGAGAATCATGGCAAAGCTAGAAATCTTTCAAAATGGTACTTCCATGCACCCTGACACTATGGGTGATCCGGTTTACCAGATTGGCAGTAAAAATGCTGATGGTGAATATGACGTAGTTGTATTTGATGCAATGAGCCAAAAGGAAGCTAAGGCAAGACTTGCAGAGTTACGACCAGTTAAGGTCGTGCCGAAAAAAGCGCCGGAGCCAGAAAAGAAAGAGCCAGAGCCAAAGGCAGCGCCGAAAAAAGTAGCCACAAAGAAAAAAGCGGCTCCTAAAAAGAAAGCAACTGCCAAAAAGAAAACGGCTAAGAAGAAACGCTGATGGCAATTAGTCGGGCGCAAATGGGAAAGCAGGTAAAAAATGGGCCTGTTACTAAAGGTAACAGAACTATTTTAACGCTTCCCAAAGGGGTAAAAAGAAATCCAAGAATGATAACGCGCTTAATGCGTGAATCAGGGAGATGCGTGTAAATGGCTACCAGCGGAACTTATGCCTTTAATCTGGACTTGAGCGATATTCTTGAAGAAGCCTATGAGCGGGCTGGTCTTGAATTGCGTAGTGGTTACGACTATCGCACAGCAAGGCGTAGCTTGGACTTAATGTTTCTGGAATGGCAGAACAAGGGGTTAAACCTCTGGACGGTTCAGGAAGGCTCTCAGACGCTTACAGCAGGTACTGGTCGATATGCTTTAGCAGGCGATCAGTTAGATGTGATTGAGGCTTCGTTAAGGACTGATGATGGCGATGCTGATAAGCAGAGTGATCTGACCATGAGCCGCATTTCAATTAGTCAGTATTCACATCTGACCAATAAGCTGACTCAGGGTCGTCCGATTCAATATTGGATTGAAAAAGACCCAGATGCTATTGCTTTGAATGTATGGCCTGTGCCTGATGATGCACAGACCTATAAGGTTAATTATTACTACATTCAGCGTGTAGAGGATACAGGGAGTCCCGCTTCCAATAATGTTGATATTCCTGCAAGGTTTTTGCCTTGCATGGCAGCAGGATTGGCTTATTACATTAGCGTTAAAAGACCTGAAGCATCTGACAGAGCGCCATTATTAAAGCAAATTTACGATGAGCAGTGGGATTTGGCGGCAGATGCCGACAGAGATAAGTCATCGTTTTTTATGGTTCCTGGGGGGTATAGCCGAGTATGAGTAGTTACGCTACAGGTAAAAAGGCTTTCGGGTTCTGTGACAGGACGGGATTCAGGTATCCGTTGAAGGATTTAGTTCCACAGATAGAAAATGGCAGGCCCAATGGTTTGCTGGTGGGTCGTGATGTGGTTGATGAAGATCAGCCTCAGTTGCAGTTGGGTCGTCTTAAAACAGCAGATCCACAGGCATTGAGAGACCCAAGGCCCGATCAGGGACTAGCAGAAAGCAGAAGACTTTTTGCCTTTGACCCTGTGGGCGGCGGTAACAGCGCCTTGGGCAGCAGAACGGTAGGTTTGGATATTACGGCTGAGGTCGGAAAAGTGACAGTGAGTACAGGATAATGGCTTGGACATATACAACGCTTCAAAACGCGATTAAGGATTACTTGCAAAACTCTGAAACGACTTTTGAAAATAATCTTGCCAATATGATCGTTCAGGCAGAAAACAGAATACTAAAGTCGGTGCAGTTGCCTGATTTTAGAAAGAACACCACGGGAACAATGACTAGCGATAATGCCTATCTTTCAACGCCTACGGACTTTATGTCTCCATATTCTCTGGCGCTTGACAACAGCGGCTATGAGTTTCTTATTTTCAAGGACGTTAATTTCATCCGAGAGGCTTATCCGGTCTCTACAACAACGGCTACACCGAAATATTACGCCATGTTTGATGATGCCTCATTTATCTTAGGGCCGACACCTAACAGCAATTATACGGTAGAACTGCATTATTTTTATAAACCTACGTCTATTACTACGTCAGCAGACGGTACAAGCTGGCTGGGTAATAACGCAGAAACCGCTTTGCTCTATGGCTGTCTTGTGGAAGGATATACTTTTATGAAAGGAGAGCCTGATGTGTTCGCTGCGTACCAGAAGCAATATGAAGATGCTCTGATGCAGTTGAAGTCATTGGGCGAAGGTTATAGTACAACGGACAGTTATCGTAGCGGTGCTGTAAGGAAAGAAAGAGTCTGATGCTAAATATAAGCGCACAAGTAGAGCCAGGAACCTGCGTGGTGCATACCACTAAAAACAGAGGTTTTACCCCAGAAGAAATTGCTGAAAGGGCAATTCCCAAGGTGGTTTCTATTGCCGAGGGTGCAAACCCAGAGGTAAGAGAGCAGGCAGAGGCGTTTAAGCGAAGACTTTTCCATGTGATTGTCAAGGCTTGTAATGACGCAATACAAAGCGACAGAACAACGCTTGCCAATCTTTTGACACAACAAGGCCATAAAGACATGGCGGATATTTTAAGGAGGCTATGATGGCCCATACCCAAGCGGTAGCAACGTCTTTCAAGAGTGAATTACTTCAGGGTATTCATAATTTTCATAACGGATCGGGTGGCGGCACAACCACGACTACAGGGACAGGTAATACCTTTAAGATTGCTCTGTACACGAGTAGTAGCACGATGTCTGCCTCAACTACGGCCTATACGACCACAAATGAGGTGTCCGGCACGAACTACACTGCGGGAGGAAATACATTAACGAATGTTGATCCTTCAACCTCTGGAACGACAGCACTGACAGATTTTGCAGACAGCACATGGAGTTCAGCCACGATAACCGCAAACGGGGCATTGATTTACAACTCAAGCACCACGGCAGGTTCAGCGAACAGAGCGGTGGTTGTTCTGGCATTTGGTGGCGATAAAACAAGTACGGCTGGTGATTTTACGATTGCATTCCCAGCAGCAGACGCTTCAAACGCAATTATAAGGATTGCCTAACAGGTTAATGGAATGGCAGATGCAAAAGTCGCATGGCAGGGATGGAACTCCAGCAACATTGCATGGGGCGAAAGCACATGGGGTGATGCAGAAGAGGCAGTGCCAGGCACAACAGCCTCAGTCGGTTCCGTTTCAGTCAGTGCAGAAGCAGGCGTATCAGCTTCAGGGAATGAAGCCACTGTATCAACGTCCTCTGTCACGGTTACAGCGGCGGCTTCGGTCAGCGCAAGCGGCAATTCGGCAACGGCTTCAGTTGGCTCTGTTACGGCTACAGGCATTGCCAACGTATCAGTCACTGCGCCAGCGTCTACAGCCTCCGTTGGGAGCGTTACCCCTTCGGCCTCTGCGGGAGTTTCGGTATCAGGAAATTCCGCTACGGCTAATGTTGGCAGCGTTAGTATTTCTGCCGCTGCTGGTGTCAGCGTTACTGGTTCGGGTGCTACTGCATCTGTTGGTAGTGTTAGCACTGAAACCGCTAATGTTGTTGATGTTACGGCTCCTCAGTCTCAGGCACTCGTTGGCAGTGTCAGCACTGGTTCCGATGCGGTGGTTACGCCAAGCGGAAACAGCGTTGAAGCAACAACGTCCGGTATCAATATATGGGGGCTTGTTGACACAGATCAGACAGCAAGCTGGAGCGGTATCAGCACTACTCAGACACCTGAGTGGTCTGGTGTATCAACAACTCAGGACGGTTCTTGGTCTTCCGTATCAAATTCACAAACAGCTAACTGGAGTTCGGTGGATACTGACCAGACTCCTGAATGGAAAGAGGTAGCTTAAATGGCAACTTATGTAAATGATCTCAGGCTGAAAGAAATCGCTACTGGCGACGAATCAGGGACATGGGGCACAAGCACGAACACGAATCTTGAGTTAATTGCTGAAGCATGGGGCAGCGGTTCTGAAGCAATCACTGGCACAAGTCATACCATTACTATGGCAGATGGATCAAGTGACGCTGCAAGGGCTTACGCTTTGACGCTGACAGGCTCTACTACTGCGACTAACACAGTGACTCTTGCTCCTAATACGGTCAGCAAAACTTGGATTATTCAAAACAGTGCTGGGTATCAGGTCACTATTTCACAAGGCACAGGCGCTAATGTCGTAATTCCTAATGGTGGAATTAAGATGGTTGTTACTGATGGAGCAGGCGCAGGAGCCGCCGTTACTGATGTACTCGATTTAACAGGCGGTACAGGTAATGTCGGCTTGGGTTCTGGCAACTTAGGTACGGCCCTAACAACGGGAACGGATAACGTCGCCATAGGCGAGGCCGCGCTTGATGCGGTGACTTCGGGTTCCGACAACACTGCGGTAGGTGATAACGCCGCAGGAGCCGTTACGACGGGGGGATCGAACGTAGCCATTGGTTCCGGCGCTCTGCTGGTTGCGACAACTGCGAGCAATAACGTGGCAGTTGGTACTTCGGCACTTACGGCTAATACTTCCGGTACGGATAACGTGGCGGTGGGTGACGCAGCCGGGGATGCTGTAACGACAGGTTCAGACAACACCCTGATTGGCGATAACTCCGGTGGCGCTCTGACAACAGGAAGTAATAACGTAGCTGTTGGATCAGGAGCCTTATTAGTAGCAACTACAGCAGCCGACAACACTGCGGTGGGAACATTAGCTTTAACGGCTAATAGTTCTGGCACGGACAATACGGCAGTCGGATACGCGGCAGGTGACGCTGTAACAACTGGTTCAGACAACACTTTGGTTGGTGATAACGCTGGGGGTGCTATAACAACGGGTAGCGATAATGTTGCTATAGGCTCTGGTGCGCTAGATGCTGTGACAACAGCAAGTAATAATATAGCAATTGGATCAGATGCTCTTGGGGCTAATACTTCTGGAACGGATAACGTAGCCGTTGGAGATTCAGCAGGCGATGCGGTGACTACCGGATCAGATAATACGCTGATTGGAGATAACGCTGGTGGAGCCATAACAACGGGCGGTGACAATACGGTTGTGGGTTCAGGCGCATTAGCCACAGAAGACGGAAACGGACAAAATGTAGCGGTTGGATCGGCTGCATTAGCCACCCTAAACGCTGGTGCTGATGCGGGTAACGTGGCGGTGGGATATCAAGCTCTAACAGCCGCTACCACGGGAGTTGATAATGTAGCGGTGGGCTTTCAAGCAGGTGACGCAGTTACCACTGGCTCAGATAATACTTTAATTGGAGATAGTGCTGGCGGAGCTTTAACAACAGGGGCAAATAATGTCGCGGTGGGTTCGGCGGCTTTATCAACAGAGGATGGAAACGGAAGTAATGTTGCGGTGGGCGTTTCTGCTCTTGCGACCCTGAATGCTGGTGCAGATGCTGGCAATGTAGCAGTCGGACATCAAGCATTAACTGCCGCAACTACCGGAGTTGATAATGTTGCGGTAGGTTTTCAGGCTGGAGATGCTGTAACCACTGGCTCTGACAATACTTTTGTGGGAGATAGCGCAGGGAGTGCTGCTACAACATCATCTCAGAATACGGGGATAGGATCAGATGCCTTAAAAGCAACGACCACTGGCGGTGACAACACGGCGGTGGGAAAGGGGGCTTTAGCTGCTAATACCACCGGGGCTAACAACGTTGCCATAGGAATCAAGGCTTTAGAGACTACGACTACGGTAAGCGGATTGACTGCGGTTGGTCACGATGCGTTAACTGCCAATACCACTGGAACATTTGGTACGGCAGTAGGATTCAATGCTCTGGCTGCAAACACGACCGGAATTAGGAATACGGCTGTAGGTTCTGGCGCGCTGGATGTGAACACAGAGGGTGAGAGAAATGTGGCGCTTGGTCAGGATGCGCTAGGGTCTAATACTACTGGCAGCAAGAATATTGCCATAGGACAAGCCGCCCTCGATGCAAATACAACAACAGATGCAAACACGGCGATTGGTTATGCGGCTTTAGGGGCTGCTACGGCAGACAATAACACCGCAGTTGGATATTATGCTTTATTGAGCAACACCACAGGACAATACAATGTTTGTTTGGGTTCATTAGCAGGTGATGCTGTCACGACAGGAGGTGCTAATACCCTCATTGGGTATCAGGCAGGAACACATGATGTCAACCTGACAACCGGAGGTGATAACACGCTTATTGGTGCTTACAATGATGTTTCTGCTTCAGACGCTTCCAATCAGATCGTAATTGGAACAAATTTAACCTCAAAAGGAGATAGTACCGCTTTTATTGAGGGGGTTCCTTACAATGGCAACAATCAGTCGGCTTGGAGTACGACTTCTGATGAGCGAATCAAGAAAAACATATCGGACAACTCAATAGGTTTGAGCAAACTCAATCAGATACAAGTCAGAAACTTTGAGTACAGAACGCCAGAGGAAGTGACTGATTTGCCTAAACATGCAGCGATTGACACTCAAGGTGTTCAGGTCGGAGTTATTGCTCAAGAAATAGAAACTGTTTTGCCTGATGTGGTTAAAGAAGAAAGTACGGGAGCCAAGAGTGTTAATCCAGAGAACATAACTTGGTATCTGGTAAATGCGGTTCAAGAACTGTCTGCGGAAATAGAGGAATTGAAAGCGCAGCCTAAATGTAAATGTCAAGGAGATTAAGATGGCAGTAACGAAAACGCTTACTAAGGCTGTTCCGTACGTTAAATCGAGCAAGGTTGAAAAGTGGGACTTGGAAATGAAGTATGAGAACGATAGCGAAGGCGATGCTACTTATTACACGAGTACCTTTTCGACTATAGTAGAAAACGTAGACTCTCTTTCTGGTGCTACAGTGTTTTCTAAGAAAGCTAAAGGCTCTTGGACTAAGAGCGAGCTTGAAGGAATTTTTCCCACAGCCAAGTGGGATGCGATATTCGCTAGTCAGGTAGACAGTGTAATCACTAATCCACCAGTTAAGCCTGTTCCTGATACAGCCTACACAATTCCTAGCTAATGGCTAATATAAACGTCAATATCTGGACATTACCAGCAGCATTTATGCTGGAGACAGACTTGCCAGGCGAGATGGTGGTTAATCTAAATCAGTATCTTGATGAATTGCTTGAGAGCGAGGAGCGTCGTTCCCATGCAGGCACTCTGGTAGGACAGATTAAGCATGGGCAACAGTTGACGATGAATCACGAAGTTCCTGAGTTAAAGGAATTTTCTGATCTGATCTGTGGTCTTGGCATTGAGTATCTTAAACATTTTGGTCAACAGACTGGAAATATGCTGTCTGGAACCAGAAAAGTTGAGGTCGATGAGCTTTGGTCGGTTCATTCTTTTGAAAGGGACTATAACCCTATTCACGATCATGGAACCAAGACGATAATGGGACTTTCGGTAACAACGTGGACAAAAGTTCCGCAGCAAATATTGGATCAACCAACAGCAGGTACACCGAGTTATAACCTTTACAACGCCAGTGGAGCTTGCGATGGGTACTTATGTTTTCAATATGGAAAAAATTCTTTGATGGATGTGGAGCGTTTATGTCCACCTCAATCTACTTCTCTGCAACCGCAGGTAGGAAAACTTTATATGTTTCCAAGTTGGCTTCAGCACATGGTCTATCCCTTTGAAGGGCCAGGCGAAAGAAGAACAGTTGCAGCTAACTTGAATGTATGGGACATGGATCGTTTTAACGAAAATACAGTCGCACGACAGATTGTCAATTAGGAGGAAATATGGAAATAATTTTTCAAATAATAACTGTAGTTACACTGATTGTTACGGTTGCAAGTCTTATTGCAGCCTCAACACCTACACCCAAAGATGATGTCTGGATTGGCAAGCTGTATAAGCTGATTGATTTACTGGCATTGAATATTGGCAAGGCAAAGCAAAAATGAATTTGTTCAAAAAAATCATTAGTTTTTTTTCTCCCCATGAGGCCAATAAAGAGGTTGTAGAGGAGATTAAAAGTATTCTCAAAGAAGACCTCGTTAGGGCTAGAAACAGCAAAGGCCATTATGTTGCTGATGACCCTGCTACAGAAGAAAATGAGGCTTGGGTGAAGAAGGAAAAGTAATGCGAGAAAAGTTGATTGAAATGCTGAAGTTGCATGAGGGCGTGGAAAGCCATGCTTATGAATGCAGTGCATCCAAAATCACTGTAGGGGTTGGGCGCAATATAGACCCTGAAGGTGGTATTGGCTTGTCTGAGGACGAGATAGACTATCTTTTACAGAACGATATTGACCGTGTTTATGCAGAATTGGACTCTGAATATGACTGGTTTGCTGGTCTTGATAGAGTTCGGCAGGATGCAATAATTGATATTAGCTTTAATTTAGGACAAACACGCCTTAGAGCCTTTAAGAATGCGCTTGCAGGCATGGCTTCTGGGGATTGGAACGAAGCAGCCGATCAGTTTATGGACTCCAGATGGTCTGGACAGGTTGGAAACAGAGCTAAAACATTAACAGAGATGATAAGAACAGGAGAATATTGACATGAGCAGAGGTGGTAGGCTAGGCGGTCAGGGACAAATTCAATACAGTATCAGCTCTTTTAAGAGGTAAAAATGCCCTTAACGAAGTTACAGTTTCAGCCAGGCATTAACAAAGAAGGTACAGAGTACTCTGCTGACGCTGGCTGGTATGACGCTGACAAGGTTCGATTCAGAAAGGGCAGACCTGAAAAGATAGGTGGCTGGGAAAAATACAGCACTAATTCCTTTCTTGGAGTATGCCGATCTTTAGAGGATTGGGTAGTTGTAGACGGCATTGCTTACATTGGCGTTGGAACTCATCTTAAATTTTATGTCAATGAAGGTTCTTCTTTCCATGACATAACTCCTATAAGGGCCACTACGAGTGCTGGTGATGTCACCTTTGCAGCAACCAATGGCTCATCGACAATTACAGTAACAGACTCATCTCATGGTGCGGTAGTTAATGATTTTGTTACCTTTTCAGATTCAGCCAGTTTAGGTGGAAATGTTACGGCTGCTGTTTTGAATCAGGAATATCAGATTGCAAGTGTAGTAAATACTAACTCTTACACAATCACAGCAAAAGACACCTCTGGCGATACTGTTACTGCTAATAGCTCAGATAGCGGCAACGGCGGAAGTAGCGTAGTTGGGGCTTATCAGATCAATATTGGTCTGACCAATTATGTTCAGGGTGTCGGGTGGGGTTCTGATACATGGGGCGCGAGCACCTTTGGTAGTGCCAGCAGTTTATCTGCCGCAGGCCAGTTACGATTATACAGTCAGGATGTCTTTGGCGATGATCTGGTTTTCAATGTACGCGCTGGCGGTGTTTATTATTGGGATGAAAGTTCTGGAACCTCGACCAGAGCCACTGCGCTATCTGCGGTTTCAGGTGCTTCTAATGCCCCTACTATTGCTTTGCAGGTAATGATGTCCGATGTGGACAAGCACGTTATTTGTTTTGGGGCTAACCCGATTGGTTCTTCAACAATTGATCCGCTTCATGTTAGGTGGAGCGATTCAGAATCAGCGGCTGATTGGACTCCAACAGCTATTAATACGGCTGGTGGTGTTAATCTCAGCACAGGCTCTACTATTATTGGGGCGCTAAAAACAAGACAAGAAATACTAATCTGGACTGATGCAGGCGTTCATTCCATGCGATTTATCGGTTCTCCGTTTATTTTTCAGTTTAGTGTTGTTAACGAAGGGCTTTCTATGATTTCTCCCAAAGCTGCGGTAAACGCAGGCGGGTCCGTTTACTTCATGGATCGTGGTGGCTTTTATATTTATAACGGTGGAGTGCAAAGAATCCCCTGCTCTGTCCTTGACCATGTAATGTCTAACATCAACATAGATCAGTCATACAAGGTTTTCGCTACAACTAATGCCGACCATAATGAGGTTACATGGTTTTACCCCATAGGCTCTGGCGAAACAGATAATACTAATTATGTGACTTATAACTATCTGGAACAGCTTTGGACTATTGGTACAATGACGAGAGGCGCATGGATTGAGGCAAACAGCAAAAATTATCCAGTTGCCACTTCTGTAATTACCAGTTCCGACAACAACTATCTCTACATCCAAGAGCGTGGACATGACGATGACGGGTCAGCAATGACCGCCTATATTGAATCAGGGGATGTAGAAATGGGCGATGGGGAACGCTATATGCTTTTGAGTAAGTTGATTCCTGACTTTACATTTAAGGGAGATACAGGAAACGCCTCTATGAGCGTCATTGTCAAAGGAAAGGATTTCCCTCTGGAAGATTCCGCCACTTTATCGACATCAACAGTAACTTCCTCAACAAAACAAGCATTTTTAAGGGCAAGAACACGTTCCTCGGCTTTCCGTATTGAGAGCAGTGAGAGTGGTTATGGCTGGCGGTTAGGTGATTTGCGTTTTGACATGAGACCGGATGGGAGAAGGTAATGGCACAAAGCAGAGTTATTCCATTGCCGACAGCCCCTCAAGAATACGAGGAAAACAATGAAGCAACAACGCGATTAACTATTGAACAATCGCTTCAAGAGGTGAAGAATGACGTTGTGTTAGCAAAGACCCAAGGAGACAAGGATGGTTCTTTGGCAATGCGTAGATTTCAGTTCCTGTTAATGGGTGCGGGGGGATCGTGAGTGACATCATCAAGGTACTTGGTCAGTTGGATTGTGCGGCTACAACGCAAGAAACGCTCTATACCGTCCCAGACCTTACGCAGACCACTGTTAGTTCATTTGCGGCTTGCAATAGAACAGGTTCTGCCATCACCTTCAGGTTACGCATCAATGTTGCCGGAGCGGGTGATGATGATAAGCAGTTTCTTTACTATGACACCTCTGTTGCAGCAAACACGACATTTACTGCGGTTATTGGCATTTGTTTGGGACAGAAAGACGTTGTTAAAACCTATGCCAGTGCAGTAGATATGACATTTACTTTATTTGGAGTAGAAACCAAGTAGGATGAGATTATGAATAATGTAGCTCCTTTACAGGGAATGGCTGAAAACTTAGCGCAACATGGTCGTTATGGCGATTCCATGCTGGTACACATGAATCCGATTGAGGTTCAGGGTATTGCTTCTTTGTCTCCGACTGGAAGGTTAACTACTAACCCTGTTACCGGACAACAGGAAGCATTTTTGCCTTTCCTTGCCCCTTTGCTTGGTGGCGCTTTAGGATTAGGGGCAACAGGTAGTGCGTTATTAAGCGGAGCTTTAACAACCATTGCTTCTGGTGGGGATTTCAAAAAAGGGATTCTTTCGGGGCTTACTAGCTTTGGTTTAGGCAAGATAATGGACAAAATTCCATCTGTAGGTGAGGGTGTTGACCCTTCTGCTCTTACTGGCGAATCCCCTGCTGTGAATTTTGGGGAAATGCTAACAGATACAGGCGCAGCAAGAAATATGAATTTATTTGACTCTGCAGGCAGCCCAGTTGATATTTCCTCTCGTATTGAACTTGCTCCAGATTTATTGTTAGATCCCAAATTAGATAAGATTATAGGCCTAAATCTTCCAACAAATGCAGGCGCAGCAACAGCAGATTTAATAGAACCTCTCGCCCCTGGGCTTGCATCGCCTCGTTTTGAATTTGATCCAAATTTATTTTCCAATTTAGATTTAGATATAGGCAGTGCAAATATAGCCTCAAATGTTGTTCCTGATGAACCGCAAGGTTTGTTTGGTCGTGGTCTTTTCAGAGATGGCAAACCCGATTACAGCAGAATAGGCGAGTTAGATTTCAAAGAAGATATATTTCCAGGCGCTTTAATGTCTGGGCTTGGTTATTCTACTCAGTTGGAGATGGATAGACAGGATGCTTTAAGAAGACAGGCTGAAGAACTTGATGCAGAGGGAAAGTCAGATTTAGAGCGAACCGAAGGTGAGGCACAAAGAGCAATACAACAAAGAATTTATGATTATGGCCTTCCATCAAGAGGTATTTTGCCCAGAGACCCCAGATTTGCTCCTCAAGGTTTGGCTGGTGGCGGTTTGGTTTCTCTTAACCCTTCTGATTATCAGGATAAAAGAGATGGGCTTGCTCGTCTGATGGGAGAACCTGTCAGGATGCAGATTGGGGGGGCGCTCCCTAGTCTTGGTGAATATCAAGGATATTTTATTCAGCCGAACTCATCAGAAACACAAAGCGCAATCAGAGGAACGCAAGCTATATCAGCGCCTCAAATGCAAGCATTAACCGCTTCAGGGTACAGAGCGGGTTTTGACCCTGAGCTTGAGTATTTCAGAACTCCAGATAGATTTGGTAATGATCCTTTTCCTGAAGTCTTTGATCCTCGAAATCCTAACGCACCTGTCCTTCCGACAGACGCGCAATTAGCTCAAGAATTAGCCGAAGCAGAGGCTTCTGGCGCAGGAGCAGGGACTGCTGACTCTGCTGCATTATATGATATGCCAGGCTATGCTTCGTCAGATGGAACGTATTCCCAATTTCTTGGTGGCACTCTTGGATCAGGAATAGCGGGTGTCCCGACTATGGGTCAGAATTATTTATCAGATATGCCAGTCTTGAGTAGCGACAATACGCTTGACTACTCTAGTTCATCTAATGAAGGCATTGCTGCACTTCAGGGCTTGGATTATTCAGATTATCCCAAGCGTAGTGATTTCGGGCCTTCTGATGAAGGGGGGCATTTAGAATATCAGCAGGCACAACAGGAATGGTTTAGAAATAGAATGCCATCCGCAAGGATAGACCAGTCTGTTATGCCTTCTGAAGCAACCTCTCCTGTTGTTTCTACCCCGCCGCCTCCTGTAGATATAGGTTTTGACAGAGTTGATGATATTGGAGTCGGAAAAGTTTCTGATCCAAATAAACCAAAACCAATACTGACATCAGGGGTGGATCGTGGGCCTATCTTGACTGTGGGTGATTTCGGGCCGCGTTCAACAGGAAGCTCGGTAATAACTCCCCCAATGCCACCTCCGGCAACGCAACTACCTCCGGTAATGCAACCTCCAGTAGAACAGCCACCAGTTAGTAATGAAAAATTACAACGCATATTGGCAGACAGGCCAAGACGAGGCGATTATGACAGCCCTTATGATTTCATGGCTGATTTAAGGGATTTCAGGGGCATCAATCCTTTCAACAAAGGCGGTTTAGTCAAAATGCAGGATATGGGGCAGGTTCCTGAAATGCCTATAGACCCCGCATTAGAAGACCCTGCAATGATGCAGGCTGATCCAATGCAGGAAGGTATAGCTTCTGTAGACCCTGTAATGGAAGACCCAATGGCTAATATTGATCCAGAAACACAACAACTTCTGGAACAAACAGCGATGGCTATTTTAGGTCAGATTCCGCCAGAAGAGGCTGACGCGATCATTCAAGCCTTTATTGAGCAGTTTGGCCCAGAGATTTTCCAGCAATTCAGGGATCAGGTTTTAACCTCAGTTGTGCCTAATGCCCAGACAGAGGGCATGGTTGAGGGTCAGGGCGACGGAATGAGCGATGAAATTATGGGGATGATTGGAGATCAACAGCAGGTAGCTGTTTCGCCAGGCGAGTATATTGTCCCAGCCGATGTGGTTTCTGGAATAGGCAACGGTAGCAGTGATGCGGGAGCCGGAGAGCTTGACAGAATGTTAGCTGATATCAGGCAAGCCCGAACAGGGATGACAGAGCAACCACCTGAAATCGACCCAAGAGGAGCAATGCCAGCATGAGTGAGACTGCTGTTCAAGAGCCTGTGATAAAGGATATTTCTCGTGAGCCGAGGGTTTGGCCTCAGAATGCTCCAAGAGAAGTAACCCATACAATCGCGCTCATACCGCCCAATTATGTGCAGACTCTGTGGGACGATGTGGAAGAATTGCTGGCTCCTGCGATTGCAAGGTCTCGCGGAAGGTGGGATATGCAGTCTTTGTATGAGTCAATTAGAAATTTAGAGCAGCATTTATGGGTTGCGTTTAACGAAGAAGGAGTTATCGAGGGGGTAGGGACTACGGAGTTTGTGTTTTATCCCAGAAAGAAAATGCTGGCAATGCAGTATCTTGGCGGTACTAATTTTAATGGTTGGGTATGGGACATGCTGGATCGTTTCAATTCATGGGCTAAAGACAATCAATGCGATGGTATTGAAGGAACCGCAAGGCATGGATTCTGGAAATGGCTGGAGCAGGATGGATTTGTCCGGTCATATACCACTTATGAGAAAAATGTAGAGGTTGAAAAATGAGTAAAGGCGGCAGTGGGAGACCACCCACACAACAAGTAACATCGACCACAACAAATTTGCCTGCTTATGCGGAACCGTATTTTCGTCAGACATTAGAGCGTGGTTTGTACGAGACCGCTCGTCCGTATGAGACCTATGCTGGTTCGCGTTTAATGGATTTTACAGGCGAAGAACAGGCGGCGATGCAGGGGATGTCTCAGATGGCTCAATCCGGTGCGCCTCTTCAGTTTCGTCAGGCCAGTGATATTGCCGCAGGAGTTGGTTATCAGCCAATGGGCAGTGGGTACGATGTCGCTTCTCAGTATATGGCTCCAGATATAGAGACTGGATTCTCGCCAGGCACTGTCGCTGATCCAGAAACGCTCCAGCGTTATATGGACCCGTACCAGCAGATGGTAACGGACATCGAAAAGCGTGAAGCATCGAGACAATCAGACATCATGGGAAGCCAGATTGGTCAGCAGGCGGCACAGACGGGTGGTATGGGTGGCTACAGAGAAGCCATTATGCAGGCCGAGCGCGAAAGAAACTTAGGACAACAGCTAGGCGATATACAGGCCAGAGGCTCCCAGAGGGCATTTGGTCAGGCACAACAAGCATTTGAGGCAGATCGAGCCGCAAGATTACAAGCTGCCAGAATGGGAATGAGCGCCCAAGAGATTGAAGACAGGGCAAGACAAACTCAAGCAAGGCTTGGTTTGCAGGGTATCGGGGTCGATCAGGCAACAGAAGCGCAAAGATTACAAGCCTCTCAGTTGCTCGGCGGTCTAGGCGATCAATCACAACGTATGGCTTATGAGCGATTAGCTAATATGCAAGCGGCTGGCGAGATGCAGAGAAGATTGGGTCAGCAAAGTCTCGATATCGGTTATCAGGACTTTTTAAGGCAGCAAGCCTTTCCTAAAGAACAGCTTGGTTATTTAAGCAATCTTCTCAGAGGGCTTCCAATTCAGCCTGGAACAACGACAACAAGCTACGGTGGTCCAACCCCAGGTCAACAGGCATTGGGTGGTGGTATTTCCTTGTTAGGCTTATACAAAGGGCTAAGGTAAATAACGATGATTATGAATATTCTTGAACAGGAAGATTTGATTAAAGGCGCTCCAGATGATGTGTTGATTCAAGAAGCTCAAGTGCCTTCTGGAAATTTACCTCATTTTCTTATTGTTTCTGAGTTACAGCGCAGGAAACAAATGCGTGATCGCGTTGTGGCCCAACAAGAACAGCCAGAGCAAACAGTTTCAGAACAGATTGTTACCGAAGCCTCTGCCCCACAGGGAATAGCAGGATTAGCCTATGAAATGCCTTCTCAGGCTGCTTCTATGTCTATGTCACAGCAAACGATTCCTCAAGAGATGATGGACGCTACAGAGGCTCCTATAGACTCTCAGACGCTCAAGGTGGCAGGGGGCGGCAGAATGCCTTATCGGAGAATGGCTGGTGGTGGCATAGTCCCACCTAATTCTTTAGTAGAGGATGCAGCTAAGTTTAATCCGCAAACTATGTATGACATGGATGCCTCTCAAATGGCAATGGCAAGCCCCACTAACATGGGTATTGCTTCTGTCTTGCCTATGGCTGCTGGTGGTGTTGTGAGGATGCAGCAAGGAGGATATGCAGGATTTGCCCCATATGTATCAGCAAAAGATGCAGCAAAAGATGCAGCATTTGATGTGGCAGGTGGAGCTATAGATTTCGTTAAGGATATATATATCGAGGAAGATGGCACTGTTGATTGGGGCAAGGTGGCTAAAGACGCAGCATTAACGGGACTTATGTTCACACCTGTTGGCATGGCTGCAAGAGGCGCTCAATTAGCTGGGGGTCTTGGTAGATTGTTGTTAAGAAGCAAGAAAGCACAAACCGCAGCTTCCAATTTAATGAGAAAGTTGCCTCAATATAAAAAATTGCCAAAAAAGGCAACGCTTACAGGAGCAGAGTCTTCTAGGGCAGCAGCACAACTGTTGACAACACCGATTACAAAATTCAAGAAATCAACCCGATTACTTAGTTCATTGGGACTTGCTGATTCAGCACTCGATCCACGGACATCACAGACAGGCGAAATAACAAACGAAATAGCTAATCAAGCAGAAGCAGAGGCCGCTAATCAAGCATCAGCAGAAAGAAACAGACAAATAGCTCTAGTTGAGGGTATTCTGGCTAGACAGCAAGGCTCGTTTTCTGGCGGCATTGTAAAGATGCAAAATGGTAGTCAAGTTCCCTCAGTAAGAGACATGACTGATGCTGAATTACAAGACTTTATTAAAGAAGCAGCCTTTGGAGGAGATGCTAAAGCGAAAGAATATCTTAGAACAAATACATCAAGTGCTAGACCTCGCCCTGTTTTCTCTGATGATTTTCTTGAAAACATTCTTGGTAGGAATGCAGATGGTTTCTTATCTTATCCAATTTCACCATACCCCGGAGGGCCTTTACCGATAAAAAATAGCGCTGACAGTAACGATGACGCTGGCGTTAAAGATGGCGGTAACGACGGCACTGGCGGTAACGATAGCGCTGGCGGAATTAATTTTACCAGTCCTAATGCAAGCACAAATGCAACATTATTAGAAATGATTTCTGGTAGTCAACAAGCTCTCAGAGATTTAGCCAAGAGAGAAATATCTGGGCCAGATTATGCAGCTTTTCAAGAAAAAGTAATGGAAGGGGTGGATGATGATGCTGCTGCTGCTGCTCTTATGGCAATAGGAAAATCGATTAGTTCAGGTAAAGGTATTGGAGAAGCAGATTTTTCAGACGCAATGGCTATAAAAGAAAAGGCTAAAGATGCTGTTACCGCGATTGAAATGGCTAAAGCGAAAGGAGCCTCTGAAAGAGAAATCAAACAACTGGAAAACGAGATAGCAGCAGAAGCCGCAATTTTAGGCGGCATACCAGGATTTCAAAGCACAACCGCCGGATTAACTAATTTGGAGAAATTTCAAAGGTTAAGAATGCTTTATCCTGAAGGAACAAAAGAAAGAGAAGAGTTAGAGAAGAGAATAAGGAGGATAACTGAAGCATCAACGGGAGATATTGTAGCTGGAATAATAAATAAAATGGAACAAGGCGTTGAACAATATAATTCTAGCACTGGAGAAACCACAAGGTTTTATGGACTTGATGCTTTATCTGAGAAGGATAGACAAATATTAGCTGAAGCAAGAGGATTAGGCCCCTTGGATCAAGTTATGAGAACTATGTCCGATAATTTTGTGGGCACAAATTAATTTTAATTATGGGAACTATTCAAGTAAAAGGTTTAGGTGATTATGAAATAGCAGGTGATGTTCCGACTGAAGCTGAAAGGCAAGCTATGCTTCAGGCTCTTGCTGAAAAAGCCCCTGCCCAACAAGGTGTTATTGAATCTTCTCCTTTGGTCTTACAACAAGAAAAAACCGAAGAGGATGACTCTACTTTAGAATTTCTCAGTGATGAAGTGCTGACTCAGGCATTCGGTGGGGTCAGAGATGCAGCGCAAAGCGCACTTAACTTAATTGTTAACAGACCTGCTCAATGGGCGGGAGTTTCTTTTTTTGATGAAGAAGGGAACTATGACCTCGATTATACTCCTGAAAACGCAGAAAGACCGTTTAAGCCATTAGAACTCCCAACTGTTGCTCCCGCTGAGACTGCAACGGGAAATGCCGTAAGAACAATGTCTCAGTTTTTTGTTCCTTATCTGGGGGCAATGAAAGTAATTGGTGTTGGCAGGGGGGTTTTAAGTAATTTAGCCAGAGCAGAAAGCGGTGCAATTCTTACGGAGCAAGTTGTTTTTGATCCTTTTGACGAGAAGCTGTCTGATCTGGTTCAGGAATATCCTGTTTTACGCAATCCCATAACGCAGTATTTACAGGCCGATGAGGATGATACAGAAGCGGAAGCAAGGTTTAAGTTAGCTCTTGAGAGTGCGGGTTTAGGCGTTATGTTTACAACCATAACCCAGAGCATTAAGGGCTTAACTGCTCTTAAAAAAGGCAATAACAGCAAGGCTCTTGATGAGATTAGCAAAGGTCAGAAAGCGGCTCAGGATATTAATGAAGCTGCTACACCTAGCTCCAGCATTTATGATGCTATGGGGGAAAATGCTCCCAAATCACAGCTTGAAGGAACCCTTCCTGTTCGTGATGACAATATCTGGATAGATAAGTATGTAGGTAAAGATGTTAAATCTACTGAAGATTTAAGGAATGTCATCAAAACTTTTGCAAGAGACAAAAAAGATGAGATAGATGTATATAGAGGTGGGCCTCGCTCTGAGAGGGATGTAGCAGGGATGGCAAATGACTTGGGCATGACCTCTGAGGAGGTTCTTTCAAGGGAATTTGGTGAGGCATGGAGCGATTCAGAAGCCTATGCAGCAAGAATATTAATGGCAGAAAGCGCAACGAACATACATGATTTGGCAAGAATAGCGAATAGCACTGGTTTGGACTCAGACCTTTTGAAGTTAAAAGATGCTGTAGATACGCATACTGCGTTACAAGGTCAGGTAATGGGAATCAGGGCAGAAGCAGGCAGGGCATTAAGGCAATGGCGGTATGTAGTAGGAACTAACGTAGATGAAATGCTGAATGCTGCTGGCGGCAAGAAAAACATGGCTGATATGGCAAAGATGCTGTCTGCTGTTGATCCAAAAGATACCGCTACGATGAATAAGCTCGCAAAGACAATGAATGATCCCACGTTAAGCGATAAATGGCTGGAAGTTTGGATTAATGGTCTTTTGTCAGGGCCACAAACTCAGGTTGTTAACGCTTTGTCAAACACTCTTACTGGAATATGGTCTATACCAGAGCATTACATGGCTGCTGGTGTAGGTCTTTTAAGAGGAACAAAGGGTCGGGTTACATTTGGTGAGGCTAATGCTAGGGCATGGGGATGGCTTCAAGGAGCGAGAGAGGGTCTTTCTTTGGCGAAGAAAACTTTTCTGACCGAGACCCCTTCAGATGTATTTTCCAAGATGGAGGCTCGCAGAGAAAAGGCAATAAAGGGAAAACTAGGTGAGTTTGTAAGATTGCCTGGCAGGGCTTTAATGACTTCTGATGAATTTTTTAAGTCAATAGGTCATAGGATGGAGCTTAATGCTCAGGCATATCGTAGTGCTATTGATGAAGGATTAAAGCCAAACAGCAGGGAATTTGCAGAACACATGAAGGAAGTCATTGATAATCCTTCTGATGCAATTTCTATGAAAGCGATTGACAATGCCAGATACCTTACCTTCACCAAGCCGCTTGAAGGGGCCAGTCAACATTTGACTAAGGCTCAAGCTCAACTACCAGCTTTAAGATTAATCGCTCCTTTTGTTAGAACTCCAGTCAATATTGTTCGGTTTGCTGCTGAAAGAACTCCATTTGGAATGCTTATGAGGGAAAGCAGAGGCTTAAAAGGGGTAGATAAAGATATTCAAACTGCAAAAATGGCTCTAGCGGCAATGGCTGGCGGGTCTGCCGCATTTGCGGCTGCTGAAGGAAAGATTACTGGTTCTGGCCCGACTGATCCTGCGGCAAGAGCAAGGCTAAGAGAAACCGGATGGCAACCTTATTCATTTGGTATTCCTCAAGAAGATGGCACTAAAAGATACCTTGCTTTTAATCGGATAGAGCCTTTGGGTATTTTGTTAGGATTGTCTGCTGATTTTGCCGACATAGCAGGTTCTTTAGGAGAGGAAGATGCAGCTTCTATAGCGGCAAGAATTACTGGTTCAATTAGCCAAAACCTTACTGACAAAACTTTTTTCAGAGGAATTACTGACATAATTGAAGCGGTCAATGATCCTGACCGATTTATGGAGGCTTATGCTCGTAATATGCTTGGAACTGTAGTTCCTACAGGTCTAGCTCAAATTGCAAGAAGCCAAGACCCTGTGCTTAGAGAAACCCTGACCGTTATGGACAGAATAAAATCCAGAATCCCTGGTTATTCTCAAGACCTTCCTGCAAGACGTAATTTGTGGGGTCAGCCTATTTTGCTTACTGGTGGATTGGGGCCAGACATTATTTCTCCAATTTATTCTTCGTTTTCAAAGAACGATCCGGTTTCCGATGAGTTAATAAGATTGGAGTATTATCCTTCTATGCCTCCGAGGTCTATAGGGGGAACTGAAGTGCCTCAAGACTTATATAATAAGTTTGTTGAAAGAGCAGGAAGACCTGCTCATAAAATCCTTCAGCGTTTAGTTCAATCTCCTGGTTACAAAAGATTGGATAAACTACCTTCTCAGCAGATAGAGTTAATTAGAAAAGTCATGGAAAGTACCAGAAATACTGCAAGACAAATTTTGAAGCTAGAGATGGGGTTGCCTTTTACAAGACGAGAACAGGCTTTTTTGAGAGATGTGCGTAGATCACAACCTGAATTATTTGAAAATTTACAAATTCCAGAAAGAATCAGGGAAAATATATAATGAAACTCAGCCTGCTTCTTGGGTTTGCCTTGATAACCACTGCCGCAGGCTCTTACTTCTATATCAATATGCAGAAGGCTCAGATAGAGCGGTTACAGGTAGAGTTACAGACTGCGGTTAACAATCAGGCGGTTCTGGAAAGCACGATTGCTAATCAGAATACGCAGTTGCAAGAACAACTGGAAAATCAAAGAGTTAATCAAGCGCGTATCGCAGAGCTTTCTGAGGCTAATGATGAAGCCCGTCAGGAAGTGACGCAATTACGCAATACATTTGCCAGGCATGACTTAAACTCTCTGGCGATTGCACGACCTGGGTTAATTGAAAATGCCGTTAACCGAGGCACAAGGCAGGTGGGTGAAGCCCTAGCTGCGTTAACAAATCCGAGACAATTTGATGAAGTGGTTTCTGCTGATTAGCCTGTTATGGCTGCAAGGATGTTCGACAATGGGCGGTCTGTTCGGGGGAAGCACTGCTGTTCCTGAAGTCAGGCCCGTTGAGGTGGTTACAATTACCGAGCCTGCACCTATGTATCATCCCCCCCTACCAGAGTCTGTGGTTCCCTCTGAGGTGGAATGGACAGTCCTGAATCCTTCTGTGATGCGCGAGTACATAGAAAACTATGATGAAGGGGATGCGCCAGCTATGGCCTACTACGGATTGAGTTCTCAGGGCTATGAAAACCTTTCCAATAATTTTGCAGATGTGAGAAGGTATATACGCCAAGTCCTTAATATTATTAAATATTATAGGGATAATGACCCGACTCGAAAAGATGAGGCTGAAACAACGGAAGAATAATTATGATTGAAAAAGATGGGCCAACGGTCATTCTTGAAAATGACGTAATCAAAAAGAAAGTTAATCTTGAGCTTGAAGTAACACCTAACAATATTGGTATAAACCCGTATCAGAAATGGATACATCTGGCTAGAACTGTTGATGCGTGGCGTATCTTTCCAAGGGTCTTTGTGGGTGTTTACATTTATTTGCTGTACGCAGTTGTCATGTGGTTTATGACTATTGATGAGCCTAATTTAGAGCAGGCAGGATTGGTGTCGGTTGTTGTCGGTGCTATGGCAGCAGTCTTTGGCATTTATGCTGGAACCTCTGGTCAGTCTAAGAAGTTTAAGGGTGAGGAAGAATGAACGAGGCTTTTGCCCTGATCGGTGACGTAGGGTTTCCCATTGCTATTGCTTTGATTGCAGGGTTCTTCATATTTCTGACCATCAAATATATTCTTGAGAGCGTTATCGGGCAGGTGAATGGCATACACGGCATTGTGCAATCCCTTGATAATCGCGTAAAAACGATGAACCATGATATTGTCAGACTTGACGCAACGATGTGTAGTGTTCTTGGTATCAGGCCCGATTTGAATAGAATTGCCAGAGCCGATGGGAAAGAAGATGCCAGGCGAGATTGATGGAAGGTATAGCGGCAGCGGTCAGCGAATACGGCTTTCCGATAGTCGCTACGGTGGGCTTGCTCTATATGATTCATTTCATCTGGAACTTCATCACCAACAATATCAAGGCAAAACTGGCAGATGCTAATGTTACCTTGATCGCTTTGATTGACAGAATAAGGATGCTCGATAATGACATCATTAGACTACAACAGAAACTGGATACAGTCATTGAGTTGAGGGAGCAAAAAGATGAACAAGTGGTTGATAACGATTAGTTTATTTGCGACTCCTGTAGTAGCCAGCGATCTTGTATTTCAATTCAAAAACCCTTCTTTTAATGGCATAGGACAGTCAGCCCATTATCTGACCATTGACGAGCAGGAGCGTAGCCGCAAACAGTCTCTTCGGGAGGAAGCTGAGGCCAAGGCAGAAGAAGCACTAAGGGCTGAGGAAAACACTACGCTTGCAAAATTTATAAGAAATCTTGAATCAAGAATTTTTTCCCAGCTTTCCAGAGATTTAGCAGAATCTTTGTTTAACTCTGAGACAGGTGGTTCAGGCGGCGTTATTGATCTGGAAGGCAACAGCATTGCCTTTGTTAATACAGGTACTGAAATCGTTTTGACAGTTACTGATACAGACGGAGCAATTACCGAAATAAGAATCCCTGTGGGAACTTTCGGTATTTGTAGTACGGACGAGTGCGGTATCTAACTTTATGTTTAGCAGTATTAGCACTTTCTGGTTGTGTTAGTGTTGATCCGTACCGATGCGGGACGCTAAGTAATTACTGCTCGCCACCACCAGAGGTAAAGCGCCCTACGCTGACAGAACTGGTTAATTTACCCATGCCACGCCAGAAGGCTGTAGTTAGCGTTTATTCTTTTTTGGATATGACCGGACAAAGGGCCACGGCGGATAACATGGCGTTATTTTCTACTGCTGTAACGCAGGGGGCTGATTCTTTCCTGATTGACGCACTCATGGCTGCGGGAGATGGAAAATGGTTTTTAATCGCGGAACGGGGTGAATTAGACTCCCTCACGCGGGAAAGACAACTGATTATATCCACCAGAAGCACTTATGACGGTGAGGGTGCAAACCAGCTACAGCCATTGTTGTTCAGCGGATTGATAATGTCAGGTGGTATCATTGGTTACGACACAAACCTCAGAAGCGGCGGTATAGGCGCTAGGTATCTGGGCATAGGGCTTAACGCACAACATCGCGTAGACGAGGTTACAGTGGCTCTCAGAGTTGTTTTGGTGCAAACCGGACAAATTTTATTAAATGTAATCACCAGTAAACAGGTATATTCAACATCAACGGGATTTGATACGTTTAGATTTACGGAAAACGGTACTGAATTAGTTGAGGTTGAAGCTGGCGTTGCTAGAAATGAAACAGCAACCTATGCCGTCAGGAGTGCCATTGAGCAAGCAGTGCTTGAAATAGTGCATCAGGGCATAGCACAGGACTTGTGGGATTATCAGCCACAAACAGAGGAGACCGAAAATGAAAATCTTAATTAACTTTTGTGTAGTCTGGGCCTTTTATTTGTTGTTCTTAGCGTTTGCTGTTTCTGCATTAGCGGCAAACAATTCTATTTATATTACTCAAAGCGGTGGGTCGTCAGCATTGACGATGAATATCGACCAGATTGGTGGCTCAAACGTAATAGGCACTAGCAATGCAAGAGTTTCCCTTACAGGAACAGGTATGACTGTTGATATTGACCAGATTGGTGATTCAAATGTGATTGCAGCGACAGTGGCACAGGGTAACTCAACTAGCTTCACGTTGTCTTCTACTGGTGATTCTAATACGCAGACGCTGGCGCTTGGCGCAACAGGTGATGTCCAGAATACCGACTTCGATTTTGCTGCTACTGGAGACTCCAATGTGCTGGTATACACTCAGGGTGATGCAGCAACAGCAACAGCCGCGAACGCCGACTTCGATGTTAGCGGAACGTCAAATAACCTGGCTGTGACATGCAACGTGGTCGGATGTGTGAATAACTGGACGGTTGACGGTGATTCTAACGATATAGACACGACCCAAGCCAACAACTCAGATCATTCTATTACGGCAAATATCACAGGAAACAGTAACAATATTGACGTAGACCAGACCAGTAACGGCGGTAGCGTGAGCAACGTGCTTGATATCGTTGCGACTACAACCAGTGGCGTGATTGATGTTGACCAATGCACAAGTGGCTGTTAGTTCTTTTTCCACTGGCAGTTAATGCTCAGGTTGGTGAGATAACCGAGCTTCGCGGTATCGGTGAGGTTGTTCGACAAGACACCACAGATTCTCTTACAGCAGAACTGGACTTAGACATTGCCAGTTACGATGATGTGCGTACTGGCAACGGCAGGCTCGCAATATCTTTTCTGGATGACTCCGTTTTAAGGCTCACGGAACACAGCAAGATTGTTATAGATGACTTTGTGTTTGATCCTGATCCTGCTCGTAGCCGTTTAGCATTGAACATGGCAAGTGGTACAGCAAGGTTCCTTACAGGTGCATTAGGCAGGATTAATAAAGAAAATATTGCAATCCGCACACCCACCGCGACTATTGCGATACGAGGCACGGATTTTACTACTACTGTGGACGAGATAGGCCGTAGCCTGGTTATCCTGCTGCCCAATGAAGACGGGAGTTCCAGTGGTGAGATTACTGTAGAAACAGCTACCAGTGTGGTGGTATTAAACCAGCCGTTTCAGGCAACCATGACCACTGTTTCAGAGGCGGCTCCGACACGGCCCGTTGTGTTATCGAATATGACACTGGGATTCATCGACAACCTGCTTATTGTCAGCCCCCCTGACGAGATTACCGAGGTGGTGGAAGAACAATCAGGCACGGCTTCTAACATCCTAGATGTGGATTTGCTTGAAGAAACAGAGCTTGATGAGAATGAACTGGACGAGGATGAATTACAGGACGAGATTGGCAGGTTGGACATTGACCTGTTGAATGTCGATTTCCTGACTGACTTACTGGACATTATTGAGGTATCGGCAACCGAGAAAAAAGAAGTAGCAGAAATAAGCGGAGTGCAAATAGAGGGTATTCTGCCTGGTTTCGATCAACAGAATCAGACCTATACGTTTGTTGAAGGGGAAGTGCTGACGGTTTATCGTAGCGTGGAAAATACCTTTGATTTAGAGCTTGACAAGGGCAATGCGTACAATATTTCTGTAATGACGGCAGGGAAAAAACTGGACATTATTATTAACGGGGGAGGAGAAAATGCGATTTATATTAATCAGTCTCCTTAGTTTTCCTCTGTGGGCATCAGATAACTCTGTAGAGATTGACACTAAAGGTTCCAATACCAGTATTTATATAGACCAGATCGGGTCGGGTAACACAGCGAGAGTTTGGTGTGGTCTGAGTAACGGAACCTATACTACCCATACCTGCTCCAGCGCCACTATTGACATAGATCAGGATGGAACAGGCAATCTTGCCAAAGCGTATAGTCAATACACCAATCACACGGGGAATGAGTACACTATTAATCAGGATGGCAATGATAATATTGGTTACATAGATGCCGATGAAGACAATAACGAAATGACAATCACCCAAACGGGCGATGACTTGGAAGCTGAAGTTTATATGTCAGGCGATGATAATGTTTACACCATTTCTCAATCAGGATCAGGTGAGCATTACGCCAAGTTTTATGCGTTTGGTGATGACAGCGCATGGACTGTAACTCAATCAGGATCAGGCGATCACAATGCCTATATCAAGTCTTGTAATAATTGTAACAATAACGATGCCACGATTACTCAGAGCGGTTCAGGCAATAAAGATGGGGATATCGAGTTTAAGAATAACCCAAGCGACAATTCCACTGTGAATTTAACTCAGAGCGGGGATGGCGCTCATGTTTCTAATATTACTGTAGCCCAAGGAAACTATACGGTTAATGCTACGCAAACAGGGGTAAGTGCAAAAGGTTACACAGTAACCCTTGATTGCACATCTAATTGCAATAAAACTGTCACAATTAATCAGTTTGATTAGGGGTCAAGATGCCAAAGAAAAAAACTAAAACTAAGTCAAAAGTTAATGAGGCTGGCAATTATACAAAGCCTACCATGAGAAAAAACCTGTTTAACAAGATTAAAGCAGGAACTAAGGGCGGTAAGGCAGGTCAATGGTCGGCTAGAAAAGCTCAAATGCTTGCTAAAGAATATAAAGCAAAAGGCGGAGGTTATAAGTAATGGGAATGAATGTTAAGCATTACCTGAAAGACGGTAAGGAATGGAAGGGTTCATATCACAAGATGCCTGATGGTGCATTGCACACCAACAAAACACACACTAAAACGAGCAAGCCTATTTTTCATTACGGCGATTTGGGCAAGACTGCCAAGAAAAAAGCCAAGAGTCAGTGGGGTAAGTAATGGCTTTGAAAAAATCTCAAAAGTCCCTCAAAGCCTGGACAAAGCAGAAATGGCGTACTAAAAGTGGTAAGCCTTCAGCAAAGACAGGTGAAAGGTACTTACCGAGTGCTGCAATTAAGGCGCTATCTTCTAAAGAATACGCTGCAACTACTCGAAAAAAGCGAGAAGATACCAAAAAAGGCAAGAAGGTCAGTAAACAACCTAAGAAGATAGCCAAAAAAACCCGTAAATACAGAAAGGCTGGGAAGTGATGCCAAAGAAAAAAGATCCAAGATTAGCGAGGGCGGGTGTTGCTGGTTTTAATAAGCCAAAGCGCACCCCGAATCATCCAAAGAAGTCTCACATTGTTGTTGCCAAAGAAGGTGACAAAATTAAGACCATTCGTTTCGGCCAGCAGGGGGTCAAGACGGCGGGTAAGCCTAAAGCTGGAGAGTCTGCCAAGCAGAAAGCCAGACGAAAATCTTTCAAAGCAAGACATGGAAAAAACATTAAGAAAGGCAAAATGAGTGCGGCTTATTGGGCAAATAAAGTTAAATGGTAGACAGTTTTAGCACTCGACATAAAATTGCTCAGGTCATATGGGAGGATGCTTGGATCGACCCAAAAGATGTAACGATGAAAGACGCAATGGAGCTTCTTCCTGTCCTGCGATCAACCGTAGGATATGTTATTTCTAAAGACAATGAAGAGTGTCTGATTTTATCCACTGATATTTACGAGAAACACCCTGATATTATTAACACACCAATGGTTATTCCGTGGTCTGCGATCATTCAATGGTGGGAGTATGACGTACATTGAAGGTTTTACTTGCTTTGCTGGCTGGATTATTACTTCTTCGTGTTGTCGATCCCTGGCCTGTAGAAACTCTGAGACTCAAGTATTTTGATGCTCTGCTTACGATTACCGAGCCAGTTCAAAGTCAGAACATTTCTCTTTACAACATAGACGAAGCCGCATTAGCCGAGGGGGGTCAATGGCCCTGGCCTCGTCAGCAACTTGCAGAGCTTAACCGTTATCTTCTCGATTCAGGGGCAGCGGCAGTTGTGTATTCGGTTTTATTCCCCGAAACAGACCGATTTGGGGGTGATGCTGAATTTGCCGAGAGCATGGGGCAACTACCAACATTTCTCTCAGCCGTAGCTACAACCAGCACAGATCGACAGGAAGGCTGGCATATCGGCGTAGCCACACTGGGTCAGGTCAATGAAAACGCCATTAACTACCCTGGCATCCTGCCGAATGTGCAGGTATTGCAGGACTCAGCTATCGGTACGGGCATAGTTAACACGGCCCCAGAGGTCGATGGTCTAGTTAGACGAGTGCCGATGGTGGTCAGGGTTGGTGAGAGCCTGTATCCGGCCCTTGGGCTTGATGTTTTGCGTGGACTGGCTGGTGATCCTTCCTACCAAGTCAGAGGCTCTGAGACAGGCATAGAGGCGGTTAGAGTGCCTAACTTCGATACCATCAATACTGATTCAGCAGGAAGGGTATGGATTGATTGGGGAACCACGTTTGCCCAGCAACCGACAGAAGGTACTATCATCTTTGTGGGTGTGACTGCGGCTGGTATTACTCCGCTCGTACCTACTCCGAGGGGTCTTATGTTTCCACATGAGATTCAAGCGACACTGTTCGAGACTTTGTTGGCAGGAACCTCGCCTGTTCGCCCAAATTGGGCCTTGGGTGGAGAAGTCTTGCTGATATTAGCCATAGGACTGCTCACAGCCTTCTCTGCAAGCCGTTTGCCTGTGATGAGTGTTCCACTAGGCATTGTCGTTGTCGGCGCTCTGACGGCAACAGGATCGGTCTTAGGCTATTTAAGGGCTGGTATATTGGTCGATGCGGCATGGCCTATTCTGTGTAGCCTGACCATCGGTTCAGTGGGTGTTGGGCAGAGAATGATTAGCGAGTATCGGCAAAAGCTCCAGATCAAGGGGATGTTTGGGACATATGTTTCCCCAAAATTAGTTCAGCAGTTGGTCGATGACCCTTCCCTGATGAGATTAGGTGGTGATACCAAGACATTAAGTTTCCTCTTTTGCGACATCGTTGGCTTCACCCCCATCTCAGAGCATTTCAAGAATAACAACGATCCCCAAGGGTTAGTGACTCTTATCAACAGACTGCTTTCAGCATTGACAGATGTAGTGCTATCACTGGATGGAACGATAGACAAGTACATGGGCGATTGCGTGATGGCGTTCTGGGGCGCACCAGTTGACTGTGAAGACCATCAAGAACGGGCAGTGACTTGTGCCGCAATGATGTTGGTGGCATTGGAAGAACTGAACAAAGAAATAGAAGCAGAAGGATTGCCCAGGCTAGGCATTGGCATCGGAGTCAACACTGGCCCTTGCGTTATTGGCAATGTCGGGGGAGACAAGCGATTTGACTATTCCGCTATCGGTGATTCGGTGAATGTTGCTGCCAGGTTAGAGTCCAGCACTAGAAAATACGAGCAGGATGTATTGATCGGAGAGGCTACTGCTCAAGAGGTTCCTGATATGGTGGAGTACCTAGATTCCATCGAAGTCAAAGGCAAGAGCGAGAAACTAAGCGTTTACACGCTTTCTTCTTAGTTAAAAAAAAGCCCCGATCCAAAGACCGAGGCTTAGTGGTTACTTCCTTTTTACAATCCACGCACCGTCAATGCGCTTACGCCACGCTGGATGTTCACGAACAGGCAATGGCAGAATCCTGTGGTTGTCCACCACCATGCCCTTGTTAATGACCACGTAGTGCCGTGTGACGTTGACCAGCATGACGCCTCGGAAATGTTCGGTGGTCTGAACTTCCTCGATGTACTTGCGCAGCGTCATTTTTTGCCGGACAAGAGGTATACGCTCCGGCTGGTAGCCCATTTCCCGCAACGCCCTTCTCATGGAGGGTTGATAAACCCCTCTCAGGTAGCGCGGCTCTTTGCCTTCTATCCGCGCCAACTTGTTGTGGCAGAACTTTAGGGTTCTCCCGGTGATTAAGGCCAGTGCTGTTGGGCCGCACCATTTTGTCGAAGTCCATCCGTTTGCCCGAAGAGTGTTGAGCTTCATAGCAACCCCCCCAAGAAAGAGCGAACCGCTTTAGCCGTTCCGCGCTTCCTCGCCATTCTACGCAAAGTGGCTTTCGCCTTGCGTTGGTTGGTTATCGCTGATGTCATGTACGACATATCGGATAAAGGTCTGCGCACTATCTTGAGCCTACCCGCTTCAACCACCAGCACCTTCATCCATTTTCTTCCGGTGCTGACGATTATGGCGGTTCGCGTCTGCTCATAGTCTCGATAGTTTTTTATGTCAAGCTTTGTGATACTATTCATTACGATTTCCTCACTGAAATCTAAGCCTCGCAACACGCGGGGCTTTTCTTTTTTATAACCTTATTGTTAAAGAACGATGTAAGTCATTGACTTACATACCTATTATACCACGCCCCCTTAAATCAATGACTTAGGCTATTGATTTCATTCAGAAAAGTTGGATGACCCCAGCAATGACGCGGGGTACAGAGGGTTCAATTTTGGTTTGCGCAAAATAAACCGCATAGGTAAGCCATCTTAATTTTGAGATGGGGCAGAGTGAAAGAAAATCCTAAAGGGTTGACACTTTTAATTCTTTCTAATTCTGTATTCAAAATTCTGTGTCTCTGAATTAAGAGAAATCAACTTTGCTCCACATTTGATATGGAAATGAGTTGCCAGTGGTGTTAAAGGGCTTAGTGTGACAACTCTTTGCAAATGTTGTGCTTTTGCGTACTCAAGCACTTCTTTCATAATTTCTCTACCAGCACCTACCCCTTTTTTGTTACTCCAAACGGTGTAAGCGATGGCAATCTCTGCATTCTTCTCGTACTTGCTAACTTTGCTCATTAGGTCTAACTCACGAATCGTGTGAGGAATTTCATTGGTAAAGGCCAAGCAAACAACCGCCTGAATTTCATCACCCTGCTTTAGACCATAAATTTGTCTATCGAATGAAGTTCTCCACCTGAGACTTAGCTCTGGCCTTACCGGATCGGTTTTTACATCGATGTTGTAAAGTCGTACAAAGTTGCTTTTTTTCTGAAGCCAGCCGAGTGCTTTTTTAACGATTGGAGTCATCTTGGAGCTTTTGTATCTTTTTTCTTTGATTTTTTGTGGTTTGTAGACTTCTTGAATATTCTATCAAACTCATTGCTAAACCTTTGTTTATTAAGAATTGGCCTCTGCTTGCTTCCCTTCCCCATCTTTTTCTTTACTCCTCAATTCTCAAGTTTCGTTTTTCTAATTCCCAGGGTTGCAAAGCTCTCAATACTTTAGTCCAGTAGTGCTTCATGTCTGCTGGAAGTTTCTTAGCTAGAATTTTTTTGACAGCAACGATACGGCGTTTTTTTAGGGCGTTTTTATTCATTGTTCCACCTCAATAAGTAAATCTATGTAATGGCGAGCTTTTTTAAGATCATCAACACCACCCTTGCTTTTGTATCGGCAAATATAC
>Ga0208919_1000112_pt1 | contig 57099 bp, 72 predicted proteins | sample 4_EtaG_FD_184076 | JGI IMG/M metagenome (GOLD analysis project Ga0208919, IMG submission 184076) | Marine viral communities from the Subarctic Pacific Ocean - 4_ETSP_OMZ_AT15127 metaG (SPAdes) (version 3) | ecosystem: Environmental > Aquatic > Marine > Oceanic | place: Pacific Ocean | collected... | reverse complement strand
AAAACGTTTTCGCGGCCGGTGGTCCTAGTGGGGGCCGCCGCCGCTCGTACATCCGGACCGGTGGCCCGTGATCCGTGATCCGTGACAGTTAATTGACGATCCGCGATCCGGTTAATGACAGTTATTGAAAAAAGTTTTTGCCGGCTGGCCCTTAAATTCTGATCCAAGGCCGCGCAGTTATTCCGGAAAAAAAGATCCGGACCGGTGCAGTTAATTAAAAAACCGAGATCCGGCCCGTGACAGTTAACGTGCGCCGGCGCGTGGATCGTGAATCGCGATCCGCCTATCCGGATCGGTCTAGGGTCCCCCACGAATCGAGTCAACCGGCTCCCGATAAATGGTTGATTTTTCTTTATTTTTTTTTCACACCCCCTCCCCCCCGCCGCTGACGGCTTGTGCCATGTTTTTCACGAACAAATCTGAAAAAAAACAAAGCGCTTTTACTTATGTATACATTCGTATATCCTGACCCCTGATTCGTGTTTCACGTGGAACCTTCTATGAACCAAGATGAGCGCATTTTAAAACTCCAGTTAAGGCTAGCCCAGTTAGATAAGATAGAGGCTTGCCAAGGCACGTTTTTGTCCTTTGTACAGGCTATGTGGCCTGAGTTTATTGTAGGTGAGCATCATCGAACGATTGCGGACAAGCTGGAGCGGATTGCTTCGGGAGAGTTGAAGCGTTTAATTATCAACATGCCGCCCCGGCACACGAAGAGTGAGTTTGCGAGTTATCTGTTCCCGGCGTGGATGATAGGCAAGAATCCTGCGATGAAGATTATCCAGGCGACACACACCACGGAGCTTGCGATAGGTTTCGGTCGTAAGGTTAAGAATTTGTTGGAGCGTGATGAATATAACGAGATATTCCCGGAAACGAAGTTAGCGGTAGATTCCAAGGCTTCTGGCCGGTGGGACACGAACCGTGGTGGGATGTATTATGCGGTAGGTGTAGGCTCCAACTTGGCGGGACGTGGTGGTGATTTGATTATTATTGACGATCCGCATTCGGAGCAGACGGCGATGTCGAACACGGGTTTTGACGATGCGTGGGACTGGTATACGGGGGGTCCCCGACAGAGGCTCCAGCCGGGAGGTGCGATAGTGTTGGTTCAGACGCGGTGGTCGGAGAAGGACATGACGGGTCAACTTATCCGCGCACAGGCTAAAGATCCCAATGCGGATCAATGGGAAGTGGTGGAGTTACCGGCGATTATGCCGTCGGGCAATCCGTGTTGGCCGGAGTATTGGCCGTTACCGGATTTGGAGGCGGTGCAGGCGAGTATTCCGCCGAGCAAGTGGAACGCGCAGTATCAGCAGCAACCGACGGGTGACGACAATGCGATATTGAAACGCGAGTGGTGGCGCGTGTGGGATAAGGAGTCGGTCCCGCAGTTGCAGTATGTGATTCAGAGTTACGATACGGCGTTTAGTAAGAAGGAGACAGCGGACTATAGTGCGATTACGACGTGGGGTGTTTTTTACCCGGACGAGGGGACCACGCCGAATTTGATTTTGTTAGACGCGCAGAAGGGTCGTTGGGAGTTTCACGAATTGAAAGGTATTGCGTTAGAACAGTATAGATTTTGGGAGCCGGAAACGGTTATCATAGAGGCGAAGGCCAGTGGGTTACCCTTGACGCACGAACTACGAAACATAGGAATTCCGGTTGTGAACTTCACACCGAGCCGTGGTAATGATAAGGTATCGAGGGTACACGCTATATCCCCACTATTTGAAAGTGGTATGATATGGTCACCGGACAAGCGGTGGGCCGAGGAGGTCATAGAAGAATGTGCGGCGTTTCCTAACGGGGAGCATGATGATTTGGTAGACAGTACGACACAGGCATTAATGCGTTATCGTCAGGGTAATTTTATACAGTTACCAACGGACGACTGGGCGGACGAGCCGAGTTACGTCGAGCCACAGGTATATTACGGGTAATTAGTTTATGGCGACAAATTTAAATCCGGGGGCGCAAGCTTTTCTAGATCGGTTAGATCAAACGGTTGAACTTGCTAAACAAAAGGGAGCGGAACAGGTCGCCGGTTTAGGCAAAGCCAATTATTCATGGGTCACGAACCCTGATGCCTTGCGCGTCGAACGCGATATGTTTACGGCAAAAAACCTGCCTTTTTCGATAGCAGGGGTAGGTTTATCCAATTACGGTGTAAACGAAGACAATATTTTTTCCAAGCTCCAGCAGGCGCGTCAAGCTAAACGAACAAACACTAAAGACGGCGGGTTTTTGACGATCTATGACGGGATTATAGATCAGGCGGGTACGTTCAGCGATCCGGATCAGGGTCGTTTGATGCGCGAGTACATGGAAACGGGGTCTATTCCGTCGGGTTTAACGATGGACACGGTTATGCAACACATGGATTATGGGTTGCGGCATAACGCACGGAAACAGCAACGGAAGAAAAAAGGATTTTTTAGCGGCAATATTGGTGCCATTATCGGTGCGATAGGTGGCGCGACGATAGGTTTTATGGTGACAGGCAACCCTGCTGGCGCAATAGCGGGAGCCAAGGCGGGTGGTGCGGCTGGCGGTGTAGGGCAGGCCGTTAACGAGCATCGGGGTCTACTGGGTACGGCACTCGCGGGTATTGGTGGGTACGGCATCGGGTCGTTAGGTGCGAGTATTGGTCAAGCGGCCGCCACTACCTCGGCTAACATAGCGGCTCAACAAAGCATAAAGCAAGGTTTACTTACCAGCGCCAGAGCGGGTATCGGGTCGTTAACCGAAAGTTTAAAAAACACGTTATTAAATCCTGTCGGTGCGGTAAAAAGCACTTTTCAGGGTATGTACAACGATTTAATTAACCCCTTAGTGCAGACGGGTAAAGGGGTCTATTCGGGTATAGGGTCCCTTGCAAACCCCAACATGACTTTTGGTCAGGGCTTTCGGGCTGGGTTTTATGGTCCGAGTTCGGCCGGTATAGGGTCCCTTTCTCCGGTAAAACAACAGTTTGGTGTAGATGCGACGGGTCAGGGTTATACACTAGATACTCAGTCTGTTATAGACGCAAGTCCGAGTAATATTATAAAAACACCTGAATTTAGTGGGTTTGGACCGGATGGTACGATCAGTGGCTATGAAAGTGCTGTTTCAAACCCAAATCTTGGAATGGAAAACCTATTAGATCAGGCGGTTTATCCTACAAACGTTTTAGATCCTAATTTTGTAGGTCCGCAACTGCCTTATCATAGAACAGAGTTAATTAATCCACTATCGGGTCCTTTGCAAACCCCGGATATCACACAACCTGTTATGGCTACGGAACAGGTCACGGGGCCTATTCGTTCGGCAGGCCCGTTAAATACCGGCCGACCTCCGGGTACACGTTATAGAATGGTAAGAAGCACAAATGAAATGCTTCGGACAGGACAAGGTTTAAGTCCCAATCGTTTTCCGGGTGGTTATTTACCGGATCAAACCTCAACGCTTCCCACAACGACACAGGTAGGTACGTTTGATCCGAGTGCTTTGGACGTATCCGGGTATACCGATCAATTTATACCAACACCAGCGGTAGCGCCTCGTTTTACGGGTGTAGTAGGTGACACGCTTGCAAATCCGTCTATTCCTACCCCGCAACCTTATTTTGGTCAATTAGGCGTTCCGGTTACGTTAGCGGCGGGTAGCGTGTTAGAGGATGCGTTAAAGGTACCGGTAGAAGAGGAAGATCAAGGTCCTGTATACGGTGATTTTGAGTCAGATTCCGAAAGAGAAAAACCTGTAGCAGAGGGCTTTGTAACACCGTTAGCGTACAGCGGCAGTATTCCGCAGGCACGAGATCCGTACAGTTACGGTGGCTATGACGAAGGTGCGCTCGGTCGCCGGTTGTATAGCGGTGATAGAATAAATCTTGAAAATCCCTTTGATTTAACGCCTTATTTCCGTTCACGCCCTGTTTTTGCAGAGGGTGGTGCGGTAGACACGGGCTTTCCGATGATGAAAGAGATTCCTGCGGACATGCAAAGCAAGTTTATGAAATACGAATCGGGTAAGCAAACCATACAAAGCAGTGCAGGTGACGACGAGGAACGCGGCTTTATGCGTATGTCGGGTACGGGTATGGAACCGGTAGAAGAGAGTTATGTAAAGAAACCGATGGGCTTACAGGAATTTTTTAAAAGAACGCCGGAAGGCCGTTTCCAGATGGCATGAACGGCATATACTCCCTGAAACACGTCGCACGAGCCATGAACCAAGGCGGCCCCGTAGACGGCGACGACAAGAAGCCCAAACCAACAAAATTTAAAACCCCTGCACAAGGGGATTTATTTAAACAGGTGCCTAAGTTTTTACCCAAAATACCGGGGGTAGCGGGTAAATTAGCGTCGGGCTATCAGTTATTACAACCGCTTATATCCGGGGATGTTCCACGTGAAACATTCGGGTTTCAGGTTCCAGAAAAAGAAGACGCGGAGGAACGTTCTCTTTTGATATTGGGTTGTTGTAAAACAAAAGAAAAAGATAAGGGTTTAGTATCTGCGGAAGAACTGTACAGCGGTCCGATGTACAAAGCCTTGCAAAAGTATCGTGAAAAAAACGACATACCCGAAAACGTGGACATTGCTATATTATCGGCTAAACACGGGTTAATTCGTTTGGACGATAAGATTGAGGATTACGATGTAACGTTTGAAAAAAACGCTACGTTAAGAAATGAAATGGCGGCAAAGCCGGAGTTTAAAGCCACCATCAAAAAAGCTTTAGATAACTATAAAGACGTGTATGTTGCAGCGGGTGAGCCGTATCGTGATGTTATTAAGAAAGCGGATGACAATGCCGTGCGTTTTAACCAGTATCCTCAAGGTACACAACGCGCTCAACAGCCCAACCAACTAAAACAGTATTTGCATGAAAAACGTTTAGGTGGTGTGGGGCAGCCGGTAAAAGTTAGAAACAAGGCTATTTATGGTACGTTTGACGGTGTAGACTCAAAAACCGGAAAAGCCATGTTTAGTGACAATGAAGCAGGAGCCAGAAAAAACCGGTATAATCTAGAAGATTTAGTACCTTTTGAGCGGTATGCTAAAGGCGGTGGGGTAGAAACTAAGGATATAGAAAAACTGTTAAAGCCGGTTGCTAAAAGCCTTCCCGGAACCTTGGGCGTAGGGGCTAAAGTATTAGGCACTGCTTTATCCCTGCCTTACAGTTCGGTTCCTGTTCCGGCATCGGAAAGTGAAATGTTTGGGGCTTTAAAAAGTAACCAAAAAGAAAAAATTAATGCACCGCTTCCGGAAGGTCAAAAAATAGGGCTTAGGTTAGATATTGATGCGTACACAAAGCACGATGTTTGGGTTCCTACTTTGAAACCGTTAGAGGGTAAAAAACAACTAACGTCCCATAGAGCGACAGCCGCTATTAAAAACGCGGATTTAAACTTAAGTGAGTCCATACAAAAGAAAGCAAAAAAGGTAAAGGAAGGTAGCAAAAAAGGTCCTTTTGCTGTAATAGAAGGTGCGTTTATAGACCGAACAGACGAAGAAAACTATCGTTTAGCGCAACAATATTTAAGCGATCCTGAGTGGGTGCAAGTAGGGTATAATCCTAAAAAACACGCTTATTTTTTTGATAGAGAAACGGACGAACCTGTAATAAACGGAGAAGAAGCTATTCAAGTAGGTCCGCTTGTTTTAGTTAAAAACCCTGTGTTTGGAAGAAGGGAAGATTTTCTTTATGCTAAAGGCGGTGGGATAAACAGCATGAAGCATATTGCACGAAACATGAATGGAGGGCATGGCTTTGCTTAGTAAAGTAGCTCAAGAGATAATAAAGAAGGGCGTAACGGTAGCCAAAAACAAGTTTGGTGAAAAGAAAGTTAAAAAAGCCTATAAAGAAATGCAAAAAGAAGGTTTTGACTTTCAGGACGTAGTAAAGGGCAAAGGCGCTTTTAAGGATTTTAAAGTAAAAGATTTAGAAGCTTTAGGTAAATATGGCGCAAAGCAGGAACGTAAAGCAAAAAAACAAAAAGAAAGAAAGCAAAAAATTAAAGACGTTACGGATAAGGTAGGCCGTGTGGCACGGGACGTTAAGGATATACCGCTTAGTCATGTTGCGGGTGCGGGGGTCGCTGCGGAAGGTGGCCGAAGAGTGTTAGAAAAATCTGCGGGTGGCGCGGTAAACAAACGAAAATCTATTGACGGTATTGCTATAAAAGGCTTTACTAGGGCAAAACATAGGTAATTATTATGGCAGAAAAACCGGTTGTTTCTTTGATGGACAAAAATACGGATTCTCCGTTAGCGGAAGAAATAGTTGCGGATATCAACTTAGATTTACCGGAAGACATGTTAACGGAGCCGGATATTGAGGGGATAGAAATAACGCCTTCTGAAGATGGCGGAGTGGTAATCGACTTAGATCCAACGGCTACGAACGAAGGGGGTAGCGGTGATTTTTACGCTAACTTAGCGGAAGAAATGAGTGATCAGGAGCTAGGGTCTATTTCTTCTGAATTAGTTTCGGAGTACCAATCTAATAAGTCTTCAAGAAAAGACTGGGAAGATTCCTATTCAAAAGGGTTGGAGTTGTTAGGTTTTACTTATGAAGAACGGACGCAACCGTTTAGAGGTGCTACAGGTGTAACACATCCTTTGCTGGCAGAGGCTGCTACACAATTTCAAGCGCAAGCATTTAACGAATTGTTACCTGCTGGCGGCCCGGTTAGAACGACTATTCTAGGTGATTTGACTCGTGAGAAAGAAGCGCAAGCTAAACGAGTGAAAGAATTTATGAACTATTACATAACAAATGTAATGGAAGAATACACGCCTGAGTTTGACCAGATGTTGTTTTATCTTCCGTTAGCGGGTTCAACATTTAAAAAGGTTTACTACGATGAAACAATGGAACGCGCTATCAGCAGTTTTGTCCCGGCTGAAAACTTGGTGGTCCCATATGAAGCTAGCGATTTGGAAAGCTGCCCAAACATCACGCAAGTTCTTAGAATGCCGCTTAATGCCTTACGTAAAAAACAAGTGGCAGGGTTTTATCGAGATGTACCGGTACACCCTTCACAAGGAGATTCTGACGGAATTTCAGACCAAATTGAATTTATTGATGGATTACACCCGTCCAATGTGGACTACGATTGTACATTACTGGAATGTCACGTTGACTTGGATCTCGAAGGTTTTGAAGAAACTGACGAAGAAGGAGAGCCAACCGGAATAAAAGTACCGTACATTGTAACCATTAGTGAGGATAGCGGTCAGATTTTATCCATTCGTAGAAACTACGAAGAAGGTGACGATAAAAAATCTAAAATACAGTATTTTGTGCATTACAAGTTTTTGCCGGGATTCGGGTTTTACGGTTTAGGTTTGATACACACTATTGGCGGTTTATCCCGGACGGCTACGGCTGCTTTACGGCAGTTGATAGATGCTGGCACGTTATCTAATTTACCGGCGGGTTTCAAGGCGCGTGGTTTAAGAATCAGGGACGATGACGATCCGTTACAACCGGGCGAGTTCAGGGATGTAGACGCACCTGGAGGTGCAATACGGGATAGCCTGATGCCACTACCGTTTAAAGGTCCTGACAGTACCTTATTTCAATTACTGGGTTTTGTAGTAGATGCGGGTAGACGTTTTGCTACGATTACTGATTTAAAAGTAGGCGACGGTAATCAGGGTGCTGCGGTAGGTACGACGATTGCAATGTTGGAGCAGGGAACTCGTGTAATGAGCGCGGTACACAAGCGTTTACATTATGCGATGAGAATAGAATTCAAACTATTAGCGCGTATAATGGGCGATTATTTGCCGCCAGAGTATCCGTATGCGGTAGCTAATGCAGATCAAACGATAAAAGCAGCGGATTTTGATGATCGTGTAGATGTAGTACCTATATCCAACCCCAACATTTTTTCGCAGGCACAACGTATTTCTTTAGCACAAGCGCAGATGTCGTTAGCTGCACAGGCTCCCGAAATGCACGACATGCACGAAGCGTATCGTCGTATGTACGAGGCGTTGGGTGTAGCCGACATAGACAAGATTTTGAAAGCACCTTCTTCGGAAGAACCTGTGCCAAAAGATCCGGCACAGGAAAACATAGATGCGTTGGAAAATACGCAGCTTAAAGCTTTTGAAGGGCAGAACCATGACGCGCATGTGTACGCTCATTTGCTGTTTGCTGCTTCGGGTGCGGTATCGGCGTTGCCGGCAATAACTATAGCTATACAAAAGCATGTTTTTGAACATGTGCAAATAAAAGCACAGGAACGGGCTATGCAAACGTTTATGCAGCAGTCGCAAGGACAAGCACCTTCCGAAGAACAACTAACGCAAATAGATTCTTTGGTAGCGCAGTTTATTGCTGAAGAGATGGAAAAGATGAAACAACTCAACATGCAAATTATGGCTATGGGGCAACAACAAGGCCCCGATCCACTTGTTCAGTTAAAAGAACAGGAGCTACAGATAAAAGCACAGGAATCTCAAGCCGACATAGCAAGGGACCAAGCCGAGTTGCAGCTTGATCAACAAAAAGAAATGCGTAAAGGTCAGGAATTTCAACAAAGACTACAAAGTCAGGAAGAACAAACGGAAGCTCGAATACAATCGGCTATGGATAGAGAATTAATTAAATTAAGAAATAGAGGAAATTAACATGAGCAGTGTAAAAATAGTTAGTGGTCCGGGAGCGGACGCGCCTGCGCCGCAAAACTACGCCGACATAAAAGGCCAAGGTAAAATACCTTATGCTGAAATTAAAGAAGAGGCTACGCCAAACACCGCTAAGGGTATTATGATAAAGGGCAAAAAACGTGGTATGGGTGACGCTGAAAGAGGCGGTAGTTTTAGGAGTTGTTAGATGCCTTTAAAAGGAGGTTCTGGTGACAAGGTCATCAGTGAGAACATTAAAAAACTAATGTCTGAAGGTTACCCGCAAAAACAAGCCGTAGCGATTGCATTAAGTAAGGCGAATAACAGTGACCCCAAAAAAACTCGATCCTGAAAGTATTTATAACAAATACGATATAAATCACGATGGTACGGTCAGTGATGAAGAAATGGCTCGTAACAAAGAGTTACTGGAGCTAGAGCTACAGGAACAAAAGTCAGAAACACAGAAACAGATGGCGTGGGTAGCTATGCTTTCTATGATAGTAGGAACTGTTTTTTTGTATACGCCGTTGATAAAAGAAACCAGAGTAGCTGCATTAAGCGATTTACTAGGGCTATTTTACATTGCTCAAGCGGGTGTAGTTGGCGCGTATATGGGCGTTACAGCTTGGATGAGTAGAAAATGAACGGTGTTTCAAGCGTATCTAATCGGCCCCCGCCTCCTTTAGTTAACGAACCGCCTAGAAAAACAGAAGAACAAAAAGAGACTGTTTCGGTTAAAGACACAAACAAAGAATTAGCTATTAAACAACTAAACCGAGCAATAGATAAATTAGTTTAGGAGTTAAAATGCCCCCTAAAACAAAAAAAACTAAATCTAAGTCTAAATCGCCAAAACCGACTAATCCGGCGTTGTATTCAAGGGTTAAAGCAGAAGCCAAACGTAAATTTGACGTGTACCCAAGTGCTTATGCAAATGCTTGGTTAGTCAGGACCTACAAGAAACGTGGTGGAGGTTATCGAAGTGGCTAGGTCTAGCGGGGGTCTTACCAAATGGTTTAAAGAAGATTGGGTGGATCTAGGCCGTAAAAAGAAAGACGGAAGCTATGCTAAATGTGGACGTAAAAAAGCGTCAAAAAGCAGCAAGGGTTACCCAAAGTGTGTGCCTAGAGCAAAAGCCGCTAGTATGACTGCGGCGCAAAAGAAAAGCGCGGTAACAAGAAAACGCGCTAAACCACAAGGTGTAGGTGGTAAGCCTACACGAGTAACTACGATAGCTAAAAAGAAAAAAACAAGGAGATCATAATGTTAGGATTTCTTGGTCCGATAGCTAATCTAGCCAACACTTTTGTAGAGGGTCGTGTAGAAAAAACTAAAGCGGTAGCTAAAGCAAAAGTAGCAAGAGCAGAAGCCGAAGCAGAAGTTATGAAGGTAGCGGCTACTCACGAAGCCGGCTGGGAAAAAATTATGGCCGAAGCTAGTCAAGATAGCTGGAAAGACGAAGCATGGACTATTCTGTTTATAGCTATTATTGCAGCTTCTTTTATACCCTGGTGCCGACCCTACATTGCAGAGGGGTTTGCTGCGTTAGAAACAGCCCCTGATTGGTTCACTTACGCTATGTATGCTTCGATTGCGGCTAGTTTCGGTATTCGTGGTATTAAAGGGTTTAAAAAATAATGGCAGAAAGAAAAACAAAAGCTATTCCTAAAACCACAAAAGGTAAGGGCGCTAATTATCGTCCTACTAAATCTGGGGCAGGAATGACTAAAAAAGGTGTAAAAGCTTACCGTAAAGCTAATCCCGGTTCTAAATTAAAAACAGCGGTAACCGGCAAAGTTAAACCGGGAAGTAAAGCGGCAAAACGTAGAAAATCGTATTGCGCCCGTAGTTTAGGTCAATTAAAGCGTAGTTCGGCTAAAACCAGAAATAACCCCAACTCAAGAATAAGACAAGCTCGAAGAAGGTGGAAATGTTAGAAAATTTTGTGTCAAGCTTAGAAGCAGTGTTAAAACATGAAGGGGGTTACGTAAATCACCCGGACGATCCCGGTGGACGAACTAATATGGGGATTACACAAGCTGTGTATGAAAAGTATTTAGGTCGCAAAGTAACCGAACAAGAAATGAAAGACATGAAAACAGGTGATGTTCGCATTATTTACAAAGAAAATTATTGGGATAAAGTAAAAGGCGATGATTTACCTGCGGGAATAGATTTTTGTGTGTTTGATTGGGCGGTAAACTCAGGGGTTTCTCGTGCTAGCAAAGCTTTACAAAAAGTAGTAGGAGCCGTTGCAGACGGTGTAATAGGCCCTAATACCCTTAAAGAAGTTAATTCAGCCGACGCGCAAGTAGTTATTGAACAATTAACGGATGCGCGAGAAGATTTTTATAAAAGATTGTCTACTTTTGACACTTTTGGAAAAGGTTGGCTTAGTAGAAACGAAAAAACCGCCGTGTTTTCTTTAGAAATGAATCAAAAAGGGGTGGTGTAATCGAATAATATTCTATATATTGCATAATTATGGATTATATTCTATTAACCCAGCATATACAGAAAACAATAAAAGAAAGAAAGTCGATTATTTTAAGTGTTCTGGAAAACAACGGTATTAAAAATATGGAACAATACCGGGAATTGATGGGTGAACTGAACGGTTTAAATTATATTTCACAGGAACTCACGGGCCTGCTAGAAAAACAGGAGCTTTTAGATGAATGATACAGTTACTTCTATAAACGAGTCGTATATAGACAAAGATAAACGGGTTTTAGACCCTTCTTTGTTAGATAAATCACTTATTGAAAGAATGCCGCAGCCTACAGGTTGGAGAATGTTGATTTTACCGTATAGAGGTAAAGCAACAACCGAAGGTGGCATACATATTCCAAATCAGGTTCTTGACGACGGTCAAATACAAACTGTTGTCGGGTATATTCTAAGACAAGGCCCCTTAGCCTATAAAGATACGGAAAAATTTCCAGATGGACCGTGGTGCGTGGAAAAAGACTGGGTTATTTTTCCTCGTTATGCTGGTTCTAGGTTTCGTATTGAAGGTGGCGAAGTCCGAATTATAAACGACGACGAGGTTTTAGCTACTATAGCGGACCCTGATGATATCTTATCTTTTTAAGAGGTTTATACACGATGGAAAATACTGAAAACGAACAACAAACGTTGGATTTAGAGGACGTTGATGAAGTTGTTGTAGAGGAAACAGCCGAACAACAAACAACGGTTGAGCCGGAACAGGAATCAGAGCAACAAGAATACAGCACGTCTGTACAAAAAAGAATCAATAAACTTACACATAAGTTGCGAGAAGCAGAGCGTCAACGTGATGAGTCTATTAACTATGCAAAAGGCATTATTGATGAAAATACGCAAATAAAAGCTAGAATAGACGAATTAGACCGTGGTTATGTAGAAGAATACGGTGGCCGCGTAGATGCTGAAGAAAAGCAGGTTGAAGATGAGTTACGTAGAGCGGTAGAAATAAGTGATACAGACGGCACTATAAAAGCTCAAAAACGATTGACAGAGATAGCTGTTGCAAAAGATAAAGTTCGTCAAGCTAAACTTGCTCAGGAAAGGCAAGAACAGCTTGTACAACAACAAGCGCAGCAACCCGTTCCACAACAACAACAAGCACCTCAACAACCGGACCCGATGGCGCAAGAATGGGCCGCCAGACCCGACAACGCTTGGTTTGGACAGGATGAGGCTATGACTTTCGCTACTTTTGGTATACATAAAAAATTGGTGGAAGCAGAGGGTTATGACCCTAGAACAAAAGAATACTATGACGAAGTAGATCGACGGTTACGTCAAACTTTTCCGAATAAATTTGACACATCCGACGTAAGTGTAGAAAATACAAGTAATAACGAGCCTAGCCGACGTAACGTTCAGACGGTGGCTGGAAACTCTCGCACATCAAATACTGGACGCTCAACAAAAGTCCGGCTGACCTCCTCCCAAAAGGCTCTGGCTGAAAAGCTAGGGGTTCCTTTAGAGGAATACGCTAAAAACGTCTTAAAACTCGAAAGAGAAAGACGTGCAAATTCGTGAAGGAGGAATTATGAGTAACGAAGAAAATAAGAGTGGACTTCAAGGCTTGAATAGAACTCCTCGCGCAAAAAATACGAGAGAGAAAACGGCGAAAAGAAAACCGTGGACTCCTCCTCAACAATTAGACGCACCGCCTGCCCCAGAGGGTTTTAAACATCGGTGGATACGCGCTGAAGTGCGTGGTCAAGAAGACCGCCAAAACATTTCGGCAAGACTTCGTGAAGGCTACGAGTTAGTCCGACGCGATGAGTATCCTGATTTTGAAGCTCCCGTTGCTGATTCAGGTCAATTTGAAGGTGTATTTGCTGTTGGGGGACTAGTTCTTGCAAGGATACCGTTGGAAACAGTAGACGAACGTAATTCTTATTACGCCAGCAAACATGCTGATCAAATTGAGGCTATTGACCACGATCTTCTGCGTGAGAACGCACATCCGACGATGACGATAGGGAAACCTGAGCGTCAATCTCGTGTAACTTTTGGTGGTGGATCGACTCAACGCGAGTCGTGAGGCTTTAATTAGGATATTAGAGGACTAAAAATATGGCAAACCAAGAAACTGCCTACGGTCTTCGTCCTATAGGACTAGTTGGAAGCGCAGTAAACTCTACTGGGGTAACTCAGTATGAAATTGCTACAGACGATACTAATGCAATCTACCAATATGAAATTGTAGTTCCTTTAGCTACAGGTTTTATTGGTCAAGCAGCAGATACGGCTGGTGGCACAACTGCCTCCTTGGGCGTTCTTATGGGCGTAGAATATGTAGATTCTAGTCTAGGGAAACCTAGATTTTCTAACTATTGGCCGGGATCAAACAACGTAAGTGTTGACACGAATCATCCTGTCAAGGCTTTTGTTGCTGATAACCCTAACCAGCTATTTCAAGTAGCTAGTGATGCGTCGTTAACTAGTAAAGCAACCGCACAAGCGGCTGTTTTTGCTAACGCAACGTTGGGAACTTCAGCACGTTCTGGTTCTACCAATACAGGCCGTTCAAGTTCGGCTCTTAGTGTTTCATCTATTGCTACTACAGCGACTCTAGGGTTGCGTATTGTAGGTATTCAGGATGACGAAGCTAATAGCGACTATACAGCAGCGGGTATTCCGTTGATTGTACGCTTGAACGCACATTTTAACGCTACTACGTCACGGTACGATTCACAGACTACCGCGACTAGTACAGGCATTTAAGGAGGGTTAGCAGATGGCTATATCACGCGCTCAACTCGCTAAGGAGTTGGAACCCGGCCTTAACGCCTTGTTTGGGCTGGAATATGACCGATACGAAGCTGAACACGCCGAAATATTCGACGAAGAAAGCTCTGATCGTGCATTTGAAGAAGAAGTAATGCTGAGTGGTTTTGGTACTGCTCCAGTAAAAAGTGAAGGCGGAGCGATTTCTTTTGATGACGCGCAGGAAACTTACACTGCTCGTTACACAATGGAAACGATTGCCCTTGCTTTTAGCATTACGGAAGAAGCAATCGAAGACAACTTGTATGACAAGTTAGCTTCGCGGTACACCCGTGCTTTAGCTCGTTCAATGTCGCAAACAAAGCAAATTAAGGCTGCGGCAATTTTGAACAACGCTTTTACAGCAGGAGCTTCTGCTATTGGTGATGGCGTAGCACTATGTAGTGCTTCACATCCGTCACTAAGCGGAAACCAAAGCAACATCTTAAGCACAGCAGCGGATCTCAACGAGACTTCTTTGGAGTCTATGATGATCTCTATTGCTGGGTTCACAGATGAAAGAGGGTTGAAGGTAGCAGTTCGTGGAATGAAACTACTTATTCCTAAAGAACTTCAGTTCATTACTGAAAGAGTTCTAAACTCTACCCTTCGTTCCGGTACTGCGGACAACGACATTAACGCTATGAAGAGCATGGGTATGCTTCCAGAAGGTGCGGTGGTAAACCACTTCCTCACCGACACGGATGCTTACTTTGTTAAGACCGATGCTCCAAATGGCTTCAAGTTGTTTAACAGGACCCCAATTCGCACCGCTATGGAAGGTGACTTCGACACAGGCAACATGAGGTTTAAAGCTCGTGAAAGATATGCCTTCGGAGTTTCTGACTGGCGCTGTGTTTTCGGAACACCTGGAGCTTAGTATAAGGGGGCCTTTTGGCCCCCAACTTTAACTGGGAATAATTAGCCCTAGCGACTGACCCAGCAGACGCTTACCAAGACTCTAGGGCGAAACCTTTGGTAAGGAGGAATTACAATGGCAGTTCATTTTACTGGCCCTATTCTACACGCAGGTAAAGACGGCAACAGACAATGGTTTGAAAACCTTCCTGCTTCTCAAAACCCAGATTATCTTACTTATATGGACGATTTTACTGGGATTGCTTTAGATACAACTAATGACTGGACTCTTATAAAAGACAGTTCAGCTACGGCTGCATTAGGTGCAGACGCTGAAAACGGTACATTAGTTCTAACTTCGCAAGCTACTACAGACAATGACGGAGCTTCTGTACAAGGTAACGAAATTTTTGCCGTATCTTCTGGACGTGACATTTGGTTTGAAACCAAGTTGTTTGTTACAGATGCAGAAGGCGATGCGATGGATGTTTGTGTTGGCCTAACTGTAAACTTTGCAACTAACCCAGAAGCTATGCTGACGGCTGCTGACCGAATTGTTTTTCAGGTAGATGATGGCGATAGCAATATTGATTGTGTTACTGAAAAAGATGGCACAGCAACCACTACTGATTCTGGCGTAGACATTGCAAGTGGTACGTATGTAACGCTTGGTTTTCATGTAAAAAGCACAGGAAGTGTAGAGTTTTTTGTAAACAGAAATAAAGTAGCTACACATACAGCCAATATTCCTGATGATGAAAATCTTGCTATAGGTGCAATGGAACTTTCTGGTTCAGCTACCGGAACTAAGTCAATGACTATTGACTATCTGCTTGCTTCTCAAAACAGATAAGGAGTAATCAATGGTTGATAAAAAAGAAAAGGCTGACTCTAAAAAGACAGCAAGTAAACCTAAAAAATCGGAACTTCCTCCTGAAGGAAGTGCTGAGTATAAGTCTTTAGTTTTACAAGGTATTATTAAAGCTAAATAAGGAGGTAAAAGATGGCTGATGCAGTAAATGTAAGCACCATACAAGACGGTGGTCGAACCGCTATTTTTTACCTTACTAATACTAGTGATGGTACGGGTGAAGATGCCGTTACTAAAATTGATGTATCCGCGTTAGCTGCTAGTGCAGATGGTGACGCTTGTACAGGAGTTAGAATACAAAAAATTGTTTTTTCTACAGTAGGCATGGGCGTAAAACTTTTGTGGGACGCTTCGACGGACGTTATAATTGTAGAACTACCTCCTAATTATTCTGATACGCTTGATTTTAGTGATATAGGTGGTTTACCCAACTATTCTGGTTCAGGTAAAACAGGTGATGTGCAGTTAACTACGGTAGGTCATGCAAGCGGAGAGACATACGCAATTACAATAACTTGTGTAAAAGAGTATTAATTACTGTGAGGTAATTATGGAATTGTACACCGGGCTTGAAAAACAAGTTAGCGAGGAAATACGGGCTTGGTCATTACATGCGTTAGAAAAGCCCAATCCTGCGTACAATAACTTTCCTGCGTGTCCTTATGCAGCTAAAGCATGGCACGACAATAAAGTAGGTATCGTGTTCAAGCACGATACCTCTTATCAACCGCTTTACTCTATTATTTCAGCTTATGACGATCAGTATGAGCTAATTATTCTTGTCGATTTAGAATACGAACCAAATGAAGATGCTTTTCATCAGTATTTAGCTGATTTAAACGAGGCTATCGCGGACGGTATTTTTATTGATAAAGACATTTATTTAATGGGCTTTCATCCAGAATCTGAGTCAAATGAAATTATTGACGACGGTGATTTTGAAACTAATTTAGACGAAGTCTATGGTATGATTTTTATACAAAGATTAAGTTTATTGTGTGAAACCTCAGAAAAATTAATGAGTAAAGGGTATTATAATCGTGAGCATGGTGGTTATGCGGTAAAAGAAATTTTAGATAAACGAAACGAGCTTTATAGGAGACTCAAAAGTGGGTAAACAAACGATATCACAAAGAAAGGCTCTTGCTATGGGCAAAAAAACGTCACAGGGCAAAAGTCCTGTTAAGGGTATGAGGGCTGGCGGAGCCGTAAAAAAACCTAAACGTATGATGGGTGGCGGAGCCGTAAAGAAAACAGGCGCTAAACGTATGATGGGTGGCGGAGCCGTTAAGAAAACAGGCGCTAAACGTATGATGGGTGGCGGAGCCGTTAAGAAAACAGGCGCTAAACGTATGCGCGGTGGTGGCATGGTTAAGAAGACTGGCGTTAAGAGGTTTAGTGAGGGCGGTTCGGTAAATTTAGGTAGAGCTTCTTCTAGACATGCGGGAGAAAAAGGTATAGCGCCGGTTGATAAATATGAAACCTCCATGCTAGCTGACATGGCTAAGGTATATGTTGGTTACAAGATAGGTACGGCTATGAGTAATAAAGAAAAGAAACAAAAGAAGGGCAAAAAAGATTAAATGGCTACTTCAAGCTCAAAGGACTTTGAATTAGATGTTTCTGATTATGTAGAAGAAGCGTTCGAGCGTTGTGGTTTAGAAGTACGTACCGGGTATGATTTAAAAACAGCTAAAAGGTCTTTGAACCTAATGTTAGCCGATTGGGCTAATCGTGGGTTAAATCAATGGACGATTAACGAAACGTCTATTACTACGGCTACAGGTGTTCGAGAGTATCCTGCGGGAACTTTAACCATGACTGTAGCGGCTAGTGCTAGTTTCTCTGTTGGTGAAACCATTACAGGTGGCACCAGCAGTGCAACAGCAACTATAACAAACAAACCTTCAGCTACCAGTTTTGCTATAACCATACCTTCTGGAACGTTTTCTAATGGTGAAACCTTAACGGGTGGGACCAGTGGTGCAACTACTACATTATCCGCAGCGGTAGATTTAACTGATTTTAAGTCAACTATTGACGTTTTGTCGGTGGTAATACGTCGGGATAATACAGATTTTGCAGCCGATAGATTGAGTCGTGAAGCGTACTTAAATATACCGTCTAAATCTACAACGGGTCGTCCTTCGCAATTCTTTTTAGATCGGCAAATACAACCTGTGTTAAAAGTTTGGCCTGCGCCTGAAAACGACACGGATGTGATTATTTTTAATCGTTTAAAACGTATGGATGATGCGGACACTTTTACTAATGATTTAGAGATACCTTTTCGGTTTTACCCATGTTTAGCCGCAGGGTTAGCGTATTATTTATCTATTAAACGTGCGCCTAATAGAATCCAGGTGTTAAAAGGTATTTACGAAGAAGAGTTTGAACGCGCTATGGTTGAAGATAGGGATAGAGCTTCGTTTAACATTAAACCTAACGTAACAGGGACAGTTATCGCATGAGTAAGTTTGCGTCAGGCAAGTATGCTTTAGGCATTTCAGACCGTTCAGGGTTTGCTTATCCGTTAAACAGGATGCGAAAAGAATGGACAGGTGCTTTAGTAGGTTTTGATGAATGGGAAGCAAAAAGCCCTCAGATAGAACCTTTTCCTAAAGTAGATGACCCGCAAGCATTAAAAGATCCTAGACCGGACAGGTCTGAGGCGATGGTCGTGCATGTTGCAGCGCGAGATCCAGCAATAGAAGATTTCATACCTACCAAGGCTTCTGGAAACGTAGGTTCAGTAACGGTGACTACATCATGAGTTTTACATACGCTACTTTAAAAACGGCTATACAGGACTACACACAAAATACCGAAACTACTTTTGTTTCGCATTTAAACGATTTTATTAAAAACGCTGAAGAGCGCATATTAAAGAACATACAGCTTAGTTATTTCCGTAAAAATGTTTCGGGATCAATGACTAGTTCTAATCGTTTTTTAGCTGCACCTTCTGATTTTTTAGCTCCGTATTCTTTATCGGTAACCAGCAGTAGTGAACATGTTTTTTTAGAGTTTAAAGATCCGGATTTTATACAAACATTTAATCCAAATTCGGCTACTACAGGTACGCCGAAATATTATGCTACTTTTGACGTAGATAATTTTATTATTGGCCCTACGCCAGATGCTAACTATACCTCTGAACTGCACTATTTTTATCGTCCAGCAAGTCTAACGGCAGGAGCCGACGGAGGCACAACGTGGTTAAGTGAAAACGCTACTTTAGCGTTGTTATATGGGTGTTTGGTAGAGGCGTATACGTTTATGAAAGGCGATCCCAGCTTGATGCAAGAGTACGAAAAACGACTAGGTGAAGCGCTTTTAGCAATGAAAATGTTTGGAGAATCTAAAGAAACAACGGACGAGTATATGACAGGTAAAGTTATTAGGCCGAAACAATAATGTTTAATGTAAGTGTAGAATCAAATATTGGAACTCCTACGGTTGTAACAACCGATAACCGGGGCATGAACGCGGAAGAATGGGCAGAATTAGCCGTCAATCGAATAGTCGCTGTATCGGCGAATGCACCTCCGCAAGTTCGCGAACAAGCGTTTGCATACAAAGCGCTTATAAAAGCTTTGTTGATAGATTATTTTAAAAAAGTTGCAAAAAGCGAAAAGTCTACGGCAAAGACTATTTGGAATGAGCAAGGTTTAGAAGGTTTAATGGAATATTTCGAGGATATTTGACATGGCAATAACACAAGCAATGTGTACTAGTTTTAAGAAAGAATTACTTGAAGCTAAACACAATTTTCTTAATAGCGGCGGCAGTACGTTTAAAATAGCTTTGTATACAAGCTCGGCTTCTTTAGATGCGTCTACTACAGCATACACTACAAGTAACGAGGTAAGTGGCACTAATTACACAGCTAAAGGTAACACACTAACCCGTGTAGATCCGACTACAAGTGGCACAACTGCGTTTACTGATTTTGCTGATACAACGTGGTCGTCTAGTACGATTACTGCTCGTGGCGCATTAATTTTTAATGAAGATACTTCTGGTGATACATCTGTATTAGTGTTGAATTTTGGTTCGGATAAAAGTTCCAGTTCAGGAGACTTTACCATAGCTTTTCCTGCGGCAGATGCTAGTAACGCAATTATAAGAATTGCATAACGACAATGGCTGCGGGTTACGGGCGAGGTGGTTGGAGTAGCGGTAAGTACGGACAACCGACCTCTATAGAAGTTACGGGCGTATCTGCTACAGGTGCAGTTGGTTCCGTTACAATTACCGAAGGTTCAGGGGTATCTACTGCTGTTACTGGTTTAGCTGGCACGGGTGCGGTTGGTTCGGTCACGATTACTCAAGGCACAGGCGTTACTGTTAATGCAACAGGGGTTGTTGGCACAAGTGCGGTTGGTTCTGTTGCAGTATCTGGTGAAGGTGAAGTATCTGTAACAGGTTTAGCTGCTACGGGCGAAGTAAGTTCCGTAACCGTTGTAATACCAAAAACAGTAAATGTTACAGGCGTTGCGGCAACGGGTGCGGTTGGTTCGGTTACGGTTACAGAAGGCACCGGAATTACCGTATCTGCTACGGGGGTATCTGCTACAGGCAGTGTAGGTAGTGTTACTGTTACAGGTGATGCTGCTGTAAGTGTTACAGGCATAGCGGCTACAGGTGCCGTTGGTTCGGTTACGGTAGCTACGGGCGCTGTAATAAGCGCGGTAGGCGTTTCTGCTTTAGGTAGAATAAGCGACGTTACGGTTAATTTTGATTTTGTAGTATCGGTAACAGGCGTTTCCGCAGAAGTAGCTACTTCAGGCGCTCAGGTTTGGGGGTTAATTACACCAGACCAAACCCCTAGTTATAGCGCGATTACGCCTAGTCAGAGTCCGTCTTTTAGTGCTATTACACCTAGCCAAAGCCCATCTTTTACAGAAATAGTGCCTGGAAGTGAAGTAAATACGTTTACGGTTACGGTGGGGTCTAAAACAGGTGGTGGTAATGCTTTTTACATAGACGGGGTAGAACGTCCTGTTCTTACTCTACTAGAGGGCAGCATTTATCGTTTTGATACGTCTAGCAGCACCACGGGTTCGCATCCTTTTAGGCTATCTACTACTTCAGACGGTACACATGGTGGTGGGTCTATTTACACAGACGGTGTTACAATAGTCGGTACGCAAGGTCAATCCGGGTCGTATTTACAAATTACAGTTGCTTCTGGTGCGCCTACGTTACATTATTTTTGTACAGTGCATAGTGGTATGGGTAATCAGATAAACATAAACGCTCTTTTTACAGAAATTACGCCTAGTCAGACTCCGGACTGGCAAGACATAGCAGCATAGGAAAAATACAATGACGACTTATACAGAAAGTTTAGGCTTAGAACTACCTGATACGGGAGATCGTGCGGGTACCTGGGGCGATATGACCAACACCAATATGAAAATAATAGATCGTGGTGTAGCTGGTGTAAAAGCAATAACTTTAAGTGGTACATCGCACACTTTAACCACTACCGACGGTAATTTATCCGATGGTCAATATAAGGTTTTAGTTTTAGGCGGAAGCCCTAGTGGCACTAATACAATAGACCTAGCCCCAGATAGTCAAGATAAATTTTATTTTATCGTAAACAACAGCGGTCAATCAGTAGTCATAAACCAAGGATCAGGATCAGGGGCTACTGTAACTATACCGAACGGTGCATCAGACATAGTTTTTGCCGATGGTACGGGAGCCAATGCGGTTGTAACGAGTTTTTTAAGCAAAACGTTGCGAACGGGAAACATTATTATTCCTGATGGGGGTAACATAGGTTCTTCGTCTGATACAAATGCACTTGGTATTTCAAGTGGTGGTGTGGTATCGGTTACTGCAACCACAGCAAATACAAGTGCAACGGATGGTGCGTTAACCGTTGCTGGTGGTTTAGGGGTAGCAGCAGATGCGTCCATAGGCGATGACCTAAGACTTATATCCGACGGGGCTATTCTTTCGTTCGGTGCAGATTCAGATGTAACGTTTACTCATGTTGCCGATACAGGCGTTCTTTTGAATAGTACAATGGCTATTCAATTTAATGATGCAAGTCAATATATTAATGCTCCTTCTGATGCTATTTTAGATATTAATGCTACAGACGAAATCGAACTTAATGCTACCCTTGTAGATGTTAACGCAAACCTAGACGTGTCAGGAACATATACGGGTGCCGGTCTTATGACCACGGGTGGAAATATTGTTATACCTGATGCAGGTAATATCGGATCAGCTTCTGATACCGACGCTATTGCTATAGCTTCTGATGGAGATGTTACGGTGTCCCAAGATTTAACTGTGTCAGGTACAGCCACATTAAATGGCAATGTAGATTTAGGTAATGCCACTGGAGATACAATTACTGCAACAGGTAGATTTGATAGTGCGTTAAATCCATCTACCACTAATGCCAGGGCATTAGGAGCTAGTTCGTTACGTTGGTCGGATCTCTATGTAAATGATGTTTACATAGGCGCAGACACTAATTCTACTGGAATAATTTTTGTAGGAACTGAAAGTTCTGTTGGAGGAACTTCAAAGTGTTATTTTAAATTTTATGGGGCTGGTACAAGATATGGAATGTCCATGCGACCGAATGTAGCAGGTCACACATATTATATTTATCTTGTTAATGCTAGTAACACATTCGTTGGTGGCATCTCAATGGATTCAGATAATGCTGGCGTAACTTATGCTACGGCTTCTGACTATAGGCTAAAAGAAAATATTTCTGATATGACAGGAGCGATTGATAGAGTCAAAGCATTAAAACCTAAAAGATTTAATTTTAAGGCTGATGAAGACAAAAAAATTAAAGATGGTTTCCTGGCACACGAAGCTGCTGAAATAGTTCCTGAAGCTGTAACAGGCGAAAAAGATGCTATAAAAGATGGGGAAATCGACCCACAAGGAATTGATCAAAGTAAATTAGTTCCTCTTTTAACAGGAGCATTACAAGAAGCTCTTGCAAAAATAGAAGTATTAGAACAAAAAGTTGCAGCTTTGGAAGCAAAGTAAATGACTAGTAGTTATACCGTAAACAATGGACTCGAAAAACCTGAAGCAGGAGATCAAGAGGGTGCGTGGGGTGGCACACTTAATACTAACTTTGACATTATTGACCGGGTATTGTCTGGCGTTGGTTCTGTTTCACTATCTGGGACTACTCACACTTTAACCACTACTGACGGTACGTTAACCGATGGTATGTATCGGGTACTTCTGTTTACAGGCGCATTGGGTGCTAACAACACAGTCACTATTAGCCCTAACGACCAAGACAAACTATATTTTATAGTCAACAATACGACTGATAGTGGTAGTAGTGGGCCGTACTCTGTCATTATAAAACAGGGTACAGGAGCTACTGTTACGGTAGAAAATGGTCGAGCCGATATTGTTTATGCAGATGGCGCAGGTTCTGGTGCTGCGGTAGTTAGTCTTGGTACTGAAATAGGACAAAGAGCATTTGATTTATATACGTATACTGCAACTGCGGGGCAAACTACTTTTACGGGGTCAGATACATCAAGTAAAACTTTAGCTTATAGCGCAGGTAATTTATTTGTAACGCTAAACGGTGTGACTTTAGAAAACGGTACGGATTACACAGCTACTAATGGCACGAGTGTAGTGTTAACCGATGCTGCAACAGTAGGTGATGAGTTAAATATCTACGCCTTTAATGCGTTTTCAGTTGCAAATGTAACTACAGCTAGTGGTGATTTTAGTATTGGTGATGATCTTAGTTTTACAAGTGACGGTGCAATCATTAACATGGGTGCGGATAGTGATGTCACTATAACTCATAATGCTGACGAAGGTATCACGCTAAACAGCAAAGATATTAGTGGCGTTAGTTCCATTAATGGTGGGCAAGTTGGAGGAAGCCGCAATTTTATTTACAACGGCGATATGGCAATTTGTCAAAGAGCCACCTCGGTAGCTGATGTAGGAGGATCGTCAGGATATTTTGTGCAAGACAGATGGAGAAGTTCATCAGCAAATATGGAAGGACGTTTTACAATGTCCCAAGACACAGAAACTCCAGATGGTTTTGCGAACAGTATGAAAATTGATTGTACGACAGCAGAGACAAGTACTCCTGATGTAAATGAATATCTTTTAATCGAGCAACGCTTTGAAGGGTTAGATTTGCAATCGCTCAATAAAGGGGATGCTCAAGCAAAAGCATTAACGGTTTCCTTCTACGTGCGCTCACCTAAAACTGGAGTACACACAGTGTCTTTGTACGATGAGTCTAATTCTCGAATTATTGGCTCAACCTATACAATCGCATCGGCAGACACATGGGAGAAACACTCGGTATCATTTGCAGGAGATACTAGCGGGGCTATCCCAGACGACAGTACAGTAGGGTTGGCATTATGGTTTTGGTTGTTAGCGGGTAGCGATTATACAGGAGGCACTTTTAACACATCTTGGGCTTCTTACACAGCCGCTAATACTTGTAATAGTAGTCAAGTTAATGTGTTGGATAATACATCAAACAACTTTTACCTAACTGGAGTTCAAATGGAGCTTGGAGACACCGCGAGTATTTTTCAAAACGAGAGTTATGGCGAAAATTTAGCTCGATGCCAACGATATTATCAGATAGTTGGGTTAAACACCGCAGCAGGCAATCAATCAAACAATATGTATTACACATCTTTAGGTTTGTCTCCATCTATGAACCATGACCCTACAATCGAAGCAAGTTATGCGCATGGCTTGCTTTCGGGAAATTTTCAAACGCGAGTTACTTCCACTTTTGGTAATGGAGTGACTTTGATTGATTCAACTCCTGAATCAGTAGTTGTGCGAGGTGGGACAAGTAGTTCCTACAATTGGATAAGGGGTAATTTACATATGGAAGCAGAACTATGAAAATTATTTCAGCTAAATATGTTCATGATAGGTTAATGGAAAAAAATTGTAGTATTAATGTGGTTATTCAAGTCACAGAGGGTCAAACAAAAACAATTCATGTTCCGTTGAAAGAAAACAATAAACATTATCGTGCTATCCAAGATTGGGTAGCAGCAGGAAATACAATAGCGGAAGCAGACTAATGGTTAGTAAAGCAAGAAAAGCAGCAGCAGACGCATCGTTTCCTCAGAGAAGAAAAAACCATTTAATTAATGGGGATTTTCAAATATCTGCACGACATGGAACTAATAAAGTAATATCAACTTCAGTTCCAAATAACAGCGATGATAATTATTGTTTGCCCGATAGGTGGTTATTACTAAGCGATGGTAACGATATAGTAGACCCTCAATTAGTAGATGTTACTAGCCCAGATAATGCTAAATATAGTCTAGCATTAGAAGTAGAAACAGCAGATAAAAAGTTTGGTGTAGTACAAATAATAACAAACCAAAATTCCGTACCTATTATTGGTAATACAGTGACGTTATCTTTCCAAGCTAAAGTTAGCAACACAACAAGATTAGATGATGTTAGAGCAGCTATTGTCACATGGTCTGGTACAGCAGATGCTCCAACAAGTGACTTAGTAAACGCTTGGAATGGGGCTGATACAAACTTTTCTGTTGTAACTAATTGGACTTTAGAGAATACTCCTGCAAATTTAAGCGTAACTACAAGTTGGGCTAAATACAGTGTTACAGGAGCCTTGGATGCTAGTAGCGGTACAAATGTAGCCGTTATGATTTGGTCAAACAGCGTAGACAATGATGCTGATGATATATTATACATAGGCCAATGTCAGCTAGAATTAGGTAATGTAGCGACAGATTTTGAATTTGTGAACAGAGACAACGAAGGTCAATTGTGTCTAGCCCATTATTATGATTCCCGTAATTCTTATACATCGGGACAAGATATGTACAACGGCACAACAAAAGTTGTTACATATCAAGCCGCAGGGATAATGCAGATGTGGGGGTGGAATATTGGTGCAGCTAATCAATATAGGTGGCTAACAGAAACTAATCCTACCATGATGCATAAAACACCTACTATGACTTTATTTGACAGTGCAGGTACTTCTGGAAAAATTACTCGTTGGTCTTCTACTGGAGGAAGTGCTATTAATGGAAATGACCCTTATGGAACAGTAGTTACTGCTGCAAGGTTTCATATAAACACTTGGACTTCATTAGGGGCTACATATGGGTGGCATGCAATGGTTGTATTGGAGGCAGAATTATGACAATTACCGCAGCAAAATATGGGCGACCTTTGATGGACGAAACAAAATCACATAATGTAATTGTAACTATGGATGGTGTTGTTAAGTATGTTCCTATAGATATTGAGAATAGAGATTACAGAAAACTACAAGCATGGGTAGCACAAGGTAACACAATAGCGGATGCCGACTAATGGAAAACACCGAAAAACTACATGAACTAACCGCTCGGCTTGAAGCTCATGTTGCACGTTGCGAAGAGCGGGATAAGACGATATTTAACCGATTAGATAACATAGAACGCAATATACGGCAGCATACCTTTGCATTATTGGGGGGTATGGGTACAGTAGTTATAACGTTGTTATTGAGATTACAGTAATGCCTTTAACCAAGTTACAGTTTAAACCCGGAATTAATAAAGAAAACACGTCGTACAGTAACGAAGGTGGCTGGCGCGATAGTGATAAAATACGGTTTCGGTTTGGTGTGCCGGAAAAAATAGGCGGTTGGCAAAAAGACACTTTTTCAACGTTTTTGGGTACGTGTCGTGCTTTAAAAGCGTGGGTTACGTTAGCTGGATCGCAACTTATAGGTGTAGGAACACATTTAAAATATTATATTAACCGTGGTGGAGAGTATAACGATATTACGCCTTTAAGGGGTTCGGCTATTGATGTAACGGACAATAAAGTTACTACAGGCGAATCCGGATCTGGCATTGTAACTATAGAAGTAGATTCTGCTCACGGTGCTGTAATTAATGATTTTGTTACTTTAGCTGGTTTAGCTGCTACAGACGGTATTACTACTGCCCAGTTAAATAAAGAACAACAAATTACAGCAATAACAGACACTAACGGCGATATTTCTAGTACGCATTTTAAAGTAGATACGGGAGGATCGGCTTCTTCCGGAGGTACCGCAGGAGGAGGAACAAGTGGAACGGCTACTTTTCAAATTAACACGGGTTTAGATAGCACGGTTTTTGGAGTTGGTTGGGGAACAGGCACCTGGGGCCGTGGTGGGTGGGATTCGGATGGTGAACGAACGCTTTCAAACATTATGCGGATATGGTCCCATGATAATTTTGGTGAGGATTTATTGATTAACCCGCGTGATGGCAGTATTTATTACTGGGACAGTAGCGCGGATACGTTAGGTAGTTCAAGAGCTACCGAGCTTAAAAACGTGTCTGGCGCAGATTCGACCACCCCGACAGTAGCTAAACAGGTAATGGTCGATCCCAACGTACACGTTATTGCTTTTGGTTGTGACCCGGAAAGTGCTATCGGAACGCAAGATCCGTTATTAATTCGATTTTCTGATCAAGGCACGGTTACTACATGGCAGTCTTTAGCGACTAATTCTGCTGGTGATTTACGTGTGACCAGTGGTTCCGAAATTGTACAAGCGGTAAAGACACGGCAACAAATTCTTGTTTTCACCGATGTTTCTTTACATACTTTGCAGTTTTTAGGGCCTCCGTTTACTTTTGGTTTAAATCTGGTATCAGAAAACATTACGATTATGGGGCCTAATGCAGCTAAATCGGTAGATGATTTTGTGTTCTGGATGGGCGCAGAGGACTTTTATGCGTATGACGGGCGTATACAAAAAGTACCTTGCACGGTGCAGTCTTATGTTTTTGATGATTTTAACCTAGAGCAAAAAGAAAAAGTATTTGCTGCGTTAAACGGTAGTTTTAACGAAGTCTGGTGGTTTTACCCGTCAGGAGATGCGACAGAAATTGATCGGTATGTTATCTATAATTATGCAGAAAAGTCGTGGGCGGTAGGCACTTTATCTCGTACTGCGTGGATAGATCGTGGTATTTTTGATTATCCGCTTGCTACAGACTCTAACGGCGTGTTGTACGAACACGAAAACGGGTTAAATGACGGCAGCACAGCCCCGTCTTCAGCCATCAACGCGCACATAGAATCCAGTCAAATAGATATTGGGGACGGCGAAAACTTTTTGTTCTTAGACCGTTTGATACCCGACATTACTTTTAACGGGTCTACCGATAGTTCGCCTGCTGCAACGTTTACTTTAAAAACCCGTAATTTTCCGGGCGGTAATTATTTACAAAGTGACGATAGTTCTGTAGAACAATCAGTAGCAGAAACGAGTACCGTAGTCGAACAATTTACGGATCAAGCGTTTGTACGGCTCAGGGGTCGTAGCTTTGCCCTAAAAGTAGCCAGTTCGCAGACGGGTATACAATGGCGTTTAGGAACGCCCAGAGTTCAAATTAGGCCCGACGGGAGAAGATAATGTCACGATTCAAGGTCCCTGCACCCTATTTTTCATTACCCCCGCAACAATACGATTCGTCTTATTTTGCGGATATTGTCCGTAGTTTTGCCGTTTTTATACACCTTGCAACTAACCCCGGTGAAGAACGTGCTACGACTATGACTATTACCAATTTACCGAATAATGATTCTGGTCTGGAACTTGGCGCTCTTTTTGAGCAAAATGGATTTGTTTTAATAACTAAAGTTAATACCCCGCATCCGGCAGGGTTAGAAGGAACCGGGGCAGTAGGCTCTGTGACCGTGACTACAGGATAAGGTTTTGATATAGTGCATACATTAAATTACAGGATTTGTCCATGAACCAAGCCGCACACTATTCAGAGGGTTTACTCGGTTTACAGCAAGTAGCGGATAAATTAGCTGAGTTTGGCCGCCACGAAGATACATATATTGTACATGCGGCTGAAGGCGAAACGGTAATCCCTACACAAGTTTTTGAATCTAACCCTTATTTAAAAGAAAGTTTGTTTCGTCAAATGCGATACATGGGCCTCGACCCAGATCGTTACATAGTAGGAAATGAACTAAATAGTATTAACCCTGTAACAGGTCAGCCTGAGTTTTTTCTTAAAAAAATATTTAAAGGTCTAAAAAAAGTTGTTAAAAAAGTAGCGCCGGTTGTTTTACCCGTAGCACTTAGCATGGTTCCTGCGTTAGGGCCTATATATGGCGGCGCGTTAGGTAGTGGTATTGGCACACTATTAAGTGGCGGCAGCGCTAAAGACGCACTAAAAAACTCTTTAATTAGTGGCGGTATTGGTGGTTTATTTTCGGGTTTACGCGGTGGTTTTACAAGAGCGCCGGGTCAAACTTTTATGTCCGGTTTTGAACAAGGGGTTAGTCGGGATATTATGGCTCCTTTCAATGCTGCCCGTGGTTTAGGAAGTGTTCCCCAAGCACAAGCGCAACAAGTGCAAGAAACTGTAACAGAAAACGCGGCTAAACTAGGGGACGCTTCTACTATTTCAGGGGATTCCTTTAGCGATCTTCGGGTTGGCGAAGCTGCTTTGGGTACACCCGATCCGAATGTTTTAACATACGAACCAACGTTCAAGCTTGGCGAAGCTGCTATGGGTACACCCGATCCGAATGTTTTATACACATCGAAGACAGAATTATTGCAACCCCAAAGTCCCGCGTTTGGCGGTCAGGGTAAGCTACCGTTTAATCTTGATTCTTCAGCTATTACCCCTGAATTTGGTGTTCAACCCGCTGTAGATGCTTCGGTTGCGCCAGTAGCGGAGGGGAGTAGGCTTGAGCGTATTGGCGACTATTTACGTCGTGGAGGTAAATCTCCCGGAGAGGTAGCTGCCGCGCAAAGCCTAGCTCGAACCAAGCAAGTCGGTCAAACGTTAGGACAATATGGTTACACGGAACTAAACCAAGCGCCGGTAGCGTTACAACGAGCGGCGATTAACGCTGGCGAAGCGGCTGCAAAAGCGGCAGGGCCGGGTTTATTACAGCGATACGGTCCTAGTTTAGCTATAGGTGCCGGGGTGCTTGGTGCGGCTGGCGCATTTAAGGAGCCGGACGAGCCAGAACAAGTAGACTTTTTTCAACAACGGTACGGGCCACAAGGCACGGTTACTGGAGCAGTAGACCAGTTCCGGTCGGTAGTTCCCGCACCATATCAACCAATTTCTTTACAAGACGTTAGAGTTCCTTCACGTTTTGCAGCAAAAGGCGGTTCTATTCAGAATTTTCCTCGTAGAACAGGGCCAATATCCGGTCCGGGAACGGGGACCTCTGACGACGTTCCTGCTATGCTGTCTGATGGTGAGTTTGTAATGACCGCTAGAGCGGTTCGTGGAGCGGGTAACGGCAGTCGTAAACAGGGTATGCAAAATATGTACAACATGATGCGTCGATTTGAAGCAGGGGCATAAATAAAATGGCAGACGAAACTATTACACAGATAACCGCTGAATCTCCAGAAATGGAGGCACGGCGTATTGCGTTACTAGATGACGTAAAAGCTGAAATAGATAAAAAACTGGGTACTTTACCCCCAGGATATTCGGTAGCAGATTTAACGCCGGATCAGTTAAGGGCTTTTGAACTGGCTGGAGAAGGTATCGGCGCATATGAGCCGTTTATAACGGGAGGATCTGAAGCTATTGCGGCGGGAACCGGTGCGATTACTGACGCGGGTATGGGCGCATATCAAAAAGCGTCTGAATTAGTAGACCCCTCGGCTATTGCTCAATATTTTAATCCTTACGAACAACAGGTAGTAGATCAAACGCTTGCAGATTTAGCGCGACAAAGTCAAATGGCGGGTGTATCTGACCGGGCTAGAGCGGCGGGTGCTGGCGCATTTGGCGGATCTCGTATGGCTGTAGAGGAAGCAGAGAGAGCGGGTCGTTTATTTGATGCTTCTGCACGAACCGCTGGTCAACTCAGGCAACAAGGGTATACACAAGCAGCCCAGTTAGCACAAAATGCCGCACAGTTACAAGGCATGATTGGATCGGGTATCGGGTCCCTTGGAGCGCAACTAGGCGACTTGGGTATCAAGCAGGCCGGGTTAGGTGAACTGGCTTCTAATTTAGGCCGAGCAGACGTAGATACTATGCTGACAATAGGTGGCATACAGCAGGATCAGCAACAGAAAGAACTGGAAGCTAAACGTTTGACGGATACACAGAACTACTATCAGCCTTTGAATTTATACGGAACATATAGCGATATTTTATCTAAAACGCCTTCTGCTATGCAAACCACGTCCGCCGGATCAGCGCCTAACATACCGTGGTGGCAGACCGTACTTGGAACAACCGGCTCGGTTGCTGGCACCGCAGCAGGACTTAACCAGTTACAACAAACTGGAGGAGGGGTCATATAATGGCTTTGGTACTTGACAGGCCGTTGTTCAGGCAACGTTTTCAGGAAGGTGGCGCAGCGCTTTCTTTTCAAAACCTTTCTCCCGAAGAAAAACAAGCGGTAGCCCGATTGGTTATGCAGGGTGTTAACCTAGAAGACGCTATTCAACAGGTGAAAGGTGTAGAAGATTCCGGGATAGGATTAGGCGAAATGGCGACAGCAGCCGGTGCTGGCGCAGGCGCGGCTGCGTTAAGCAATGCTGCGTTAATGAAAATGCAGGAACAGGCGGGACCCCGTCGGTTACCCGCACCACTGGACCCTGACGCGGGATGGGCGGACCGTGCGTCGAGAGCCTCGCAAGGTTTTGACTTTAAGGACGCAGCACGGTCCACGTTATCCAGTGCAAAAGAGGGGCTGGGTCGTTTTGCACGAACCCCTATTGGTACGGCAGGTAAAATGTTAGCTCGTGGTGCTTTCGGTATGCCGGGTGCTATTGTAGGCACGGCTGCGATGTTGATGGGCGGTCGCGATTCGGTTGAAGATGAGATGAAAAAAGAGGCTAAGGACCGCGATTTAGATGAGTTTTTTGAACGCGATCCAAGAAACTATCAGGAAGGTGGCCCTGTAGCACCGCCAATGGCCGGTATAGGCAGTATGCAACAACAAGCCGACGTACCGCCTGATTTAGTAGCAGAAATGGAACAAAGCTCTGCTAGCGAAATGCAAAAAGTAGGCTCCGAGTATGTGGGCGAAGTGATGTCGTCCATTGACGCAGCAGAAGAACCGGTAGAAATGATTAACGCGATACGGGGCAACGAACGACCGATTGAAGAAAGGTATCTAGAGCTAGCTTCTATTGTAGGTCCCGAAGATGCAGCCGCGACTCCCGAAACTGTTTTGACGCTAGTGCAGCCTACCATCATGATGACCGAACAGGGCGCTTTAGACAGCGGCATTGGGCAGATGGTGCAAGAGCTAACGCAGGGTGCGGAAATGATTAGCGAGGCAGGGGAACCTACGGACATGGGCATGGGCATGGGTAACCTGATGATGCAGGGAGCCGAGCAACCGGCTATGTTACCGCCTCCACAAAACTTTGCTATGGGCGGCGGCGTAATGGCTATTCCGCATTTAAGTGACGGGGGTGAGGCCGGACCTTTTAGCATGCTCGGAAATTTTTTTTCAAAAGCGGGAGATGTTGTTTCCGGGATTATACCCCAAGGAATAGCTCGTATGGGTGGACCGGACCTTGACAGCACGGGAGATATTACAAAGGAAACGGAAGATTTACTTGAACGAGTTAGGGAAAATGAAAAAATAAAACCCTCACGTTTTCGGAACGTTGGAGATACCTCTTCTACAAAAGTAAAATTGCCGGGAAATTTACGAGAAGATTTTGGTAGCCAAAATTTAAGACCTTTTTCCAGTGCTATAAACCTACAAGATATAAACAGTGCAAGGGTGCCAGATGTACCCGATAACCTCTTTGGTACTCCGTATACTTCTGACATAGCCGCTCCAGATTCTCTTGGGCCGGTAACGTTTAAAGGGGATGCCGTAGGCATGTTAGATAGAGATTACGGAAAGGAAGGTGCGTTACGTGAATCCTTAGCACAAAGACGTGATTTATATCGTGACATATTAGGTCCTACAGAAAGTCAACAAGGGTACGAAAAAGCACAAACTTATTTTGATCTGGCTGAAGCCGCAGCTAACTTTGCCGCAGGCCGTGACGCGAGTGGTAGGGATGTACGTGGCTTGTCTCCCGCAGCACAGGCTGCGGCGGCATTTTCAGGCGTACCGGGTCGCATCAGCGAACGGTTAGCTGAAGAACGTAAAGCACAACGGGCTATAGATTTAGCGGCTTTAGAGTCCGCAGAAAAAGAAGAAACGGCTCGAAGAAGTCAAACAGGGCGTGAAAGGATAACGGCTGCTGGCATACAAACGCAAGAAGATTTAGCCCAATTTAAAGCTAATTTTGAACGCCAAGAGGGCGAATCTTTAAGAGATTTTAAAGCTAGAATTTTAAATCAAGATAAAGAACTAAAAACAAACTTACAGGACGGTCGAATTGCAGCTAGAATGCAAGAACTGGGGTATAGCGCTGCCCTTGAAGACATTTCATATAACAACAAGGTACTTTTAGACAATATAGCTAAGGCAGAACAAGCGGCGTATGGCTTAGATATTAACCTAAACCAAGCAGGCGCTCGTGCTAAAATAGAAAAAGGTTTTGTAGACGCACAACTTGATCAAACAAGAAAACTTGAAAATACGCGAAACAAGATTAGACAAGAAATTGCTAAAACCGAAACTCGAACAAAATACGATATAGCTAATTTAGACGCAACGCTTACAAGCCAACAGACAGAATCACGGGTTTTAGGTCAGGCGTGGCAAAACGCTTTTAATCAAGAAAAATTTGAAGAAATTTTAAAAGATAATAAAAGAGATAGAAAAAATTTAATTCGTTTAGCAGAATTAGAGTATCAGAATGACGTGTCTCTAATAGGCTTAAAAGGCGAATTAGCTAAGGAACGGGATTTGTTACGCTATAGTTTTCAAAGTAAAATGAACGCTGAAGAGTGGAATAGAATAGATAGGGAGTTCTTTGCTACAAGAAATCAATGGGCGGCTGAGTTTGGCCTAAAAGAAGATTTATTAGACCTCCAGAAAATGAATGAACGTTTGACAGGATTAACCTTGTTAGACGAGTTGACACGCGGCAGAAGCGCGTATAGTGATGTTGGTGGCGTAGCAGGGGCTGACCTCAGAATGGTTTCCGACCCCGATTTATTACGACGGTATGCTGCAGGTAACACATCGGAAAGAGAAAATAATGAAATAAGTCTTGCTATACGTAAATTTGGACTACCTAGCAGCGTTACAGATGCTGCCGGCAATACTACTACAACACCCGGTATAATCCCAGATAGTTTACGACAAGCGATGATTGAGCGTGAAAAGGCTGGGTTTCGCATTCCAGATTATGAACGAGAATTCCTTGAAGGAAGCCTACCTTTGGGGGGCCAAAAAAATGACTAGGCCCACCAAAACTATCGAACAATTCGTTACAGAAAACCCGCGTTACAAAAATCGCGATAGGGACGAGCTAGCGCGTAAGATATATGAAGATGTTTATTCCGATATGCCTTACGATGAGTTCCTGTCTATTGTTATGCCACAAAAACCGGAACAGATGGAACCTCAAATTATTGCTGATTTGCCTCCGGGAACCGATTTAACAGCGGGGACCGGCATACTTAATCCTCTTAAAGAACTTGGCGTGGGTACGTTTAACGTTCTTCGTACTACAGGTATAGCGGATATAGATTATTTAAAAGATAAGCAACTTATGGGGACTCGAATAGATGCGTTAAATACGTTAGCTACGGTCACGCTTTTAGACAGTATTTCTATAAGGGAAAACCAAACTTTGCTGAATATGTTAAAAGATTTAGAAATAAAAAAAACGGCTACGGACTCTTACGTTTTGACTAAACTCGAAGCGGCCGATGCTACCGTTGATTTTATGGCAAACATTATAGAAAAAAATATCGACAGCGCTAATCTGAATCGAACTGAAAAAGCAAAAGAACGAAAAGTTTTAAATCAAGTGCGATCTTTAAAAGCAGAGTATGCGCCTTTAATTTCCTCATATAGACGCGCTTTAGACAAAGATGAAGAGAGCCGAAAACCGGGGGAACCCGATCCTTTAGACACTTTTTTTGAGTAAGCTTATGGCTATTTTTGAAGAAGACGAACCAAACCAACCTAAAGGCATTTCTATTGTAACTACGCCTTCGGGTGCGAAACAGGTTCAAAACTTCGACCTGAACGCCGCACGGTCCGCGCTTTATGATTTAGATTATTCGACTAGCGAAGCGCAGGAAGCTATAGCGCGTAGACTATCCAAAGAAACAGGCTTTAACATAGACAAGGCTTTCGATGCGGGATACAGCACAGAAGATGTTATTTCCAAGCTTACTGGCATAGAAAGAGTGGGCCTTGCACCCGCAGCAGCACAAAGCTTTGCTACTAATTTAGCCCCTGGTGTAGCCGGTGGTGCGGGTTTAGCAGCGGGTATCGCTGCGTCCAAACCATTGACTATGCTCACACAAGCTGCGCCGTTGCCGGTCAAAGCAGCAGCGTATGGTTTACGCGGTTTAACCGGTTTAATCGGTGCGGGTGTTTCCGGCGGTGTGGTTCGTGATATACAGGAAAACGTAGCTGAAAACTTTGGGTTTGACACGGAACCACAACGATTAGCTTCAGATCGTCCCGCAGAAGTTGCGGGTGAAACAGCGGCTTTTTTTGTAGGTGGGATTCCCGGAACTAACTTTTTGTTACGCAGGATACCGGAACAAATTTCCCTTGGTTCTTTAAAGGCTACAAAAAACGGGGTAGCGGGTGAAGTTATATACGATGCAACACAAATCCCTATGTTTCGGGCTAAGTTCGGTGATGCGATAGCTAAAGGTATAGTGGGCATGGGCCGCACAGCACGGGAAGGTGGCTTACTTAGTCCTAAACTGGTTGCGCCTGAGTTGGCTGCGTCAGGGGCTGCGTCAGCCGGCGCGTTTGTTGCGGAAGCGGTAGACCCTGAAGATGATGTAACGCGGTTTTTTGCGGAAGTAGGAACGGCGGCGGTGTCGCCTTTACGTATAATTGGTGCGGTAGCTAACCCCGTGATGTCTCAACTGAAAAAAATAAAAGGTAAGTTTTCACCGGACGCTAGGGAACGATCTGTAGCCGATTATTTAGACGAAACATTAAGGGATCTTGAAAGATCGGACAGTCCTGTTATGCCTGCATACGAACGCGGCACGAGGCCCGACACATTGTCTCAAATAGAAAAAGCCGCAAAAGCTAACAAAGGTTTGATGGGCTTTCGTTTAACCGATGAGGCGGGTCGCGAAATTCCGTTTTCTCCGGGGCAACGTTCAGGAAGTGTACTTTTGATGCTTCTGGAAAAGGCGATTGCACAAAAAACAGGTAACAAAGCTTTAGATATTCGTTTGAATACCGCCGCAGAACAGGGGATAGGTGCTATTAACCGAATGGCTGTAGCTCTGAAAGAAGATGGTTCAGACGACGCGCTGATAGCGGCCGCTGAGTTAGAAGTTAAAGCGATAGAAGGTCTGTTAAAACAACAAGCAGATAAAGCGGTCATTAGTTACTTGGATTACATGAACAAGCTATCAAAATTAGATTTTCCTACAGAAAGTGGACAAGACGTTTTGACACCTGAAACTGCGTCTGCTATACGCAGAGAATCTTCTGTAAAAGCTAAAGAGCGTTTAGGATCTTTGTTAAAAAACGCAAGAGAGGTAGAACAATCTTTATATGAAAACTTGCCTGAAAAAGAAACTATAATGCCAAACGAACTTTTTAAAGTTCTACAAGCAAGATTCCTAAACGCTGAAAAAGGTTTTAAAAGTATTCCGCCAGCCGACCTTGAAAAAGTTTCACCCGAAGGACTGTATCTTGAAATTTTAAGCGATGCAAACACAAGGGAAGCTAGCGCTGTAGCAAAAAAAATAAAACCTTTAGAGGTTCTAATAACCAAATCGCAAAAAAACATTACCAATATTTTAGAACGCGGTAACCGAAAACAGTTGGTAGAACGGCCGGATCGTAGAACTACGGCTGGTGTGCGTCCTCAAGTTATTCCCGTTAATATTTATAGAGAAGTTATAAACGATGTTTTACCGGAAAAGCCGACTGCCAAAGATTTGGATGAAGCGATTGCTTTACTAGAACGAAAAGACAAAAGAAAAAAATCTACAGGGGGTTTTTATTTTGGACCCACTGTGTCTGGCGTAACAGGCACGGACGAAAAAGTTTTAAATCAACCGGTAACTCCATTAAGAAATATAACGGTTAAGGAACGTAAAGATGTTATTGGTTTGTTAAAAAACCAACAAAAAATAGCGACACGTGTAACTGAAATTAAAGATTTAGAAGCTCAAATAAAAAAAATAGAAGCGCGTCCAAGTAAACCCGCACCGATTACTTTAGGTAAAATTAGAGAAGGCCGAAAAAATTTACGAACGCAAATAAACGAAGCACAAAGTAAACAAGAAACAGCTAAAGCTGCGGCGTACAGACAATTATATAAAGCTATGTCTGATGACTTATTAGCGTCTGTAGGTTATCGTTCTGATCCGGAAAAAGGTATGGTTATAAATAACGGTGATACGTTAGCCGAAACAATGAAAGATGATGTTGGTCAAAACATGTTACAGGCTTTTACTTATTCTTATGAGTTAAACGAAGCTTTTACACGTTCTCTTTCCGGTAAATTAGCTAGAACAGATCGTCAAGGAGGCGAAATAACGGACCCTGAATTAGCTTTACAAAACGTATTTGGAAAAAACGAAGATACGGTTGCTAGCAGCTATGAGCAATTAAATGATGCAACTACGTTTTTAAACAGCATGACTGAAAAAACTTTAAAGGATCGGGAAGACCTGACTTTAATTGACCCTGAAAATCTTTTTGTTGCAGATAGAATAGAAGCGTCAGAAAAAGACGCTGTTACGTTTAATCAAGCGGTCGCAAACTTTTTACGAGCGCAACTATTTGGAATTGCAGAAGTAAATCAAAACCTTGCTCGTTTACCCGTAGACAATTTAGGGGACTTATTACCGGGTAGCTTAACTGGCGAATCTTTACGAACCATTACTGACGGTCAAGTAGCGAAGTTTATACAAGATAATCAAGCTGTGTTTAATTTAAATCCGCAAACAAAACAATTACAAAAAGATTTAGAAAACCCCTTTACACGACAGGTTTTACAGGAATCTTTACGCATACCGAATAAACGAACTACTTTAACGGAGGTTGAAGATCAAAGGTTAGCCGACTCTTTGCAATCACCCGTTAACCTGTTAGGAACTCGAACGGCTTTTGAACGAAATTTAAAAAACAATGAAGGTTTCGGTCGTTTGTTAAAGAAAGATCCATCAACAGCTATTGCGGACATACTTAATTCAAATGATCCCATTAAGCCGCGTGAGCAATTAAAAAGTTTAATAGATTTTGCAAAACAACCCACTGCTGCGCGTCAAATCGGAGAAGAAGGCCCCCTTGCTGGTCCTAGTGTAAAAAATAAATTAGACGCTATTCGTTATGGCGTGGTTCAATATGCCCTGGATAAAGCTAGATATGACGCTGACCCAAATAATCTTAACCTAGCTCCTTTTTACGATGTGTTTTTTAAAGAAAGTGGCTTAGTAGGTAAAAATAACCCCAAAGGTAATTTGGTTGACTTTCTAGTTGAAGAGGGTGTTGTAGATAAAAACTTTAAACAAAAAGTAAAAGCAATGTCCGAAGCGGCTAGTAACTTAAACATATCACGAGCGTTCGGTTTGGGGGAAGATGAACTTACTCTTTTTCTTGAAAATAATGCTATTTTTTCAAGTATTGTAGCCAGAATATTAGGTGCAAAAATGGGTAGAGAAGTAGATGCTTTTGCAGGAAAAAGCACTTTGCAATCTCCTTCTATATTTTCTGGGGTTATGAATGATTTTTTTAACAAATACCCTAACATTGCAATAAACGACTTGCTGGTAGAAATTTTGTCTCCTACCACTTCCATGAACGACTTTGCGCGTATTGTAGGTAAAACCAGTAAGCCAGAAGACAAAGCAGACGCGGCTACCCTTCTAGGCAACTTGATGCAAGCTACTATGCGTCTACCGCTTACAACTACTTCTTCTGTAATAGAAAAAGCAGAAAATATTTATCAAGATGATGAACCACAACCTTTACCGCCAGAACCCGAACCACGGCCCACGGCGCAAGTTCCTTTACCGGAACCACAACCACAAGCTCCTCAGCCACAACCACAGGCCCCTTCGCAACCGGTAAATCGTGCGGCATATGCAGCGATGTTTCCTGAAGACATTGCTAGCGGTTTAATTCGTCAGCAGAATATCGAAAAGGGTATCGGATCATTGGGGTAATCCCGTGCCTGATCCATTAACCGTCACCGCAGCCATCACCTTGGCTGGAAAAGCTGTAGGCCAAGTATCTAAGTTAGTTCAAAGCGGCAGAGAACTTGAAGACTGCATGGGCCATATATCCAGGTGGTTTGAATGTTGCTCAGATATAAACAAAGCAAGAGAACGCGCAGAAAATCCTCCGTTTTTTAAGAAGTTAGCGAACGCTAAGTCAGTTCAAGCTGAGGCTATGGACGCAGTCATAGCTCAGAAAAGAATGCGAGATCAAAGAGCGCAGTTGCGTGAACTCATCATGTGGCAGTGGGGGAAAGACGAATGGGATAATTTACAACGTCTGGAGAAAGAAATACGCGAAAAAAGAGCCAAAGCCATTCATGATCGTATAGTTTTGAAACAAAAGATATTTGATGCCGTGGCTATTATCTTCTTTGTGTTATTTCTGTTGGGGTTGGTGGTAGGGTTTATTTGGTTAATTCAACAAGGCGGTAGTAGTGAGTAATGGTTCTTGTATTTATGTTAACTACATTTTTAGACGGGCAGCCGCAGCCTGATAAGTTTTATTGGGAGTCTATAGATAGATGCCAATATTTTGCCCGGTCATTAAGAAGACAGAATTACTGGCAATCCCAGAAATATAATCAACCTGAAGTTGGGGCAACGTGTACCCCTGTCATGGTCAATCCTGATCGAGTGAAGGTCTGGCGTTAGCCGCCTCCTGTTTTCTTTTCTTAGCTGCTTCGTGCTGTCGTCTTCTATATTGCGTTAAATTCGCCTGCTTGTAAGCTTTCATCGCATTCACGGCCACATGGTACAGTGGTGGTTTTTTGTTTATATCAGCCATTCTCTTGCCTTCTCTCCTAATACTTCTGAACTAATATTTATTTTGCTTCGTAACGCGGTTAACACTTTTTCGTCAATCGTCCCTGTGCTAACCAAGTCGATGTACGTAACCGGTTTTTTCTGTCCTATCCTGTGCGGTCGGTCTTCCGACTGCAAACGTATTTCCAAATCATAGGCGTTAGAAAAATAAATTACGGTAGTAGCGGCGGTCAACGTCAGACCAAACCCCCCTGTCTTGGGTTGCCCTACAAAAAACCGCAAAGGCGATTGAGGGTCTTGAAACCGTTCAATAATGCTTTGCCGTTCGTTTTGCGGGGTCCCGCCATAATAGGTTGCCGTCGAATCGTCACCGAAACGACGGCGCAAGGCATCAGCGACTTGCATGACATCGTGCGTCCACGTTGCCCAAATTATCGCCTTACCCTGTAACTCGTCTACGACCTCCAACAAGCTGCTCAACCGATTGTTTTTGATGGGTTGAATCGTGCCGTCGTCAGGTTGTAGGTGACCGCACACAATTTGTTGCAGTCGCATAATCTGTGTCAAAACGCTTTGTGTTGTAGACAGTTCCCCGTTGTCGAACTGCGCTAGCGCTAATTTTTTCATCTGCTTGTATAATTTCTTTTGTTCTGAAGTCATTTCTACTTCACGTTTCATATACACCTTTTTAGGTAAATCCAAACAAGCGTCTTTCAATACACGTTCAGAAAAGCTGTCAATTTTTGCGTTGAGTTCATCTAGTCGTTGGTAACCTGTAATTTCTCGAAAACTACGTGGCCCTAAGCTGCGCTGACGAATCACGGCATAGCGGTTCTGAAAAGTAAAAAAGTTTTTAAAGCCCAGAAGCTGTGGGTCCAAAACCTCGCACTGGCTGTACAGATCCAAGGGACTCTTTGTAATGGGGCTGCCTGTCAGAATGCGTTTGTATTTGGCTAGCCTTGATGCCTTCACGACGTTTTTTGTGCGAATGGCTTTACTGTTTTTTATCGTCGTAGACTCGTCCACAATCAGCATGTTGTTCGGGTTTTCCTTCAGGTAACGTAAAGCGGTAGCGGCCCCTTTTGGCGTAGACATCGCTTCAATATTCATTACCAGGATATGCAAAAATCCCGGCTCACGATGTTTTTTAAAAACCAAGTCGCGCATGGATTCCTGAAACTTTTTAGTCATGTTAGGCTGCCACCGGACCATGTTTAGTTGAATACAATCCGATAAGTGCTGCGGTATTTCTTTAGAATACCAGTTGTCATACACGCCTTTCGGTGCAAAAACCAGCACTGTATCTAATTGATTTTGTTGGAATAATGCACCAAACGTGTCTATCGCAACTTTGGTTTTGCCGGTCCCCATTTCCATAAACAGCGCAAAGTTTTTTTGTTGCCAGCTTTTGTCGAACGCTTTTTGCTGGTGCTGATACGGCTTTGTCTTGCTCTTGTAATTCATTCAAATCTCCTGTTGACATATGCAACTGTATAATATAATTTGCATAAGCTCAAGGCCCAAAAGGGTCGAAACACGAAACATGATGAAGGAGGACAAGCATGGCAAAAGATGACTTTATGTCGATGCTGGAAGAGGACGCAAACGAGGAAACCAAGTTAAAAAATTTAGGCACTGAACTGCACACGGTGGCAGAAATGGTGGGTGAGTTACAAAACATGGACAATCGTTTGGCGTTGTTGGAGCAGCAAACCAAAGATGCAAAAGCGGAACGGTACAAAATGGTGACGGAAACGTTGCCTGCGCTTTTAGCTGAATTGAACATGAATGAAATCAAGATGGACGACGGCTCCGTTCTGACGGTGAAGCAAGTAGTGGCGGGTTCCATTAAAGTGGATGACCGACCGCAAGCCTATCAGTGGTTGCGGGACAATGGTCATGGCGACTTGGTGAAACACGTGGTGTCTGTTGCCTTTGGCGCAGGCGAAGATGATGTGGCACAGGAGACTAAGGAACTGCTGTCAGCGCACTTGGCTAAGAATACCAGTGGTCTGGCGGTTGATGACAAGGAAACCGTGCATAATCAAACCCTGAACGCTTTCCTGAGAAAAATGAACGAAGACGGCGAAGAGATCCCTGCTTTTTTTAATCCCTTCATTTCCCAAGAAGCAAAACTCAAAGGAGTCAAAAAATAATGGCGACAAAACAAGTAGCGAAAAAGAAAGAAACCGAACTGGCAAACATGTCCATGTTTGAAGAAGATGCGGGTGCGGGGTTGGAAAACCTCGGTCAAGAGGATTTAGCCCTCCCGTTTTTAAAACTGTTGCAGAAGAACAATGCGACAGACTTTGAGGACGATGATGGTAGGACGGCTGCTCCCGGCGATATTCTGAATACCGTGACAGGTTACATTTACTCTGGCAAGGAAGGTGTGCGCGTCATACCTTGCGCGTATCAGCGAAGGTGGATCGAATGGTCCCCTATCGGCGACGGCCAGAAAGCACCTGTAAATATCTTCATGCCAAACGAGCCTTTGCCACCGCACGAGCGGTCCGCAGAGGACAACAAAGAGTACATCACCGACGGCAACGGGCATTATCTCGAAGACACACACAACCATTTTGTGTTGGTCCTTGACGATGACGGTACTGCTAGCAGTGCATTGATTGCCATGCGCTCCACCGGACTAAAAAAATCCAAGAAGTGGAATAGCATGATTGCATCACTTGTGTTGCAGGGGGCCAAAGGTCCGTTTCAACCTCCCCGATATTCCCACATTTATTTGTTGAAGACGGCACAGGAAGCCGGGAAAAACAATTATACTTGGCACAACTGGGAGATTACTCGCGAGGGGCCTGTCGAAACGCCTGAACTGTATGCTCAGGCTAAAATGTTTAGCGAGTCTGTGTCTGCTGGCGACGTGGTTGTAAAACACGAGAAAGACGAGCCTTTTGCGGACGATAGCTCTGACGGCGATGTACCATTCTAACCCATTGAGAAGATTTTTATGGACGCAACAAGATTTGCGGAAATCTTCGATGGCCTTAAAAGTGCTTACGGAGTCTATAGTGTAGATCGTAAAAAAGCGAATGGGAAAAGCGTGGGCAAAGCCATGCTTATTCGCGAAGAACGAACCACGAGACTCTGGGAAAAGCACTTGGCCGGTGGGGGGGATGCGTTAGCAATAATCCCGATTAACGAGGATAACAAGGTCAAGTGGGGGTGCTTGGATGTAGACGAGTACCCCCTCGACCATAAACTGCTCGTTGAAAAGATCCGCCGGTTGAAAATCCCAATGGTAGTGTGCCGCTCGAAGTCGGGCGGCGCACATTGCTACGTTTTTGTCAGCGAATGGATGCCTGCTGGAGAAATGCAGGAAATTCTACGCCACATGAGTAGCGCTATGGGGACAGGCAACGCGGAGATTTTTCCGAAACAAACACAATTATTTTTAGACCGTGGCGATGTCGGTAACTTTTTGAATGTTCCCTACGACGACCACGAAAACGGGCTACGCTACGCGATTAAAGATGACGGGCAGTCCGCAACATTAGACGAGTTTTTTGGTTTGTACGACGAACATGTACAGACCCCTGAGCAGCTTCATGCGTGGGTAGCGGCTGAGGAGGACACGGTGGCAATCAAAGACGGACCACCCTGTCTACAACATTTGTGCAAGCAAAAAATTAGCGAGGGGGGCCGGAACAACGGGTTGTTTAACATAGGTGTGTACCTACGAAAATCACATCCGGATAGTTGGGAGACTGAAATACAGAACTACAACATTACGTACCTACAACCTCCTTTACCCTTGAACGAGGTGAACGCGGTCGCTAAACAGTTGCAAAAGTCCGATTACGCATACAAGTGCAAGGATCAACCTATCGTGAATTACTGCAACAACGACTTGTGTCGAACCCGTAAATTTGGGATTGACGCGGCCGTCAGCGGTGCTACGGTGGCAAATTTGCGAAAATACGACAGTGACCCACCTGTGTGGTTCGTGGATGTGAACGGTGCGCCTGTAGAACTGGATACTGAAGGCTTGATGAACCAGACCAACTTTCAGAGAGCTTGTATCGATCAGTTGAACCACATGCCACGATCCTTGACTAAGCAGGCTTGGGAATCGCGGATCAATACCTTGTTGTCTGATATGCAGAAGACAGAGGGCAGCGTGGTAGAGGTGAGTGAGGACGCTAGCACCAGCGGCGCTTTTTATGAACTGTTGGAGGAATGGGTCAGCGCGATGCAAAAGGCAAACGACCGTGAAGAAATCCTGTTAAAGCGGCCTTGGACCGACGAGGACGAGGGTACGGTTTACTTCCGGATTCGTGACCTGGAGGCACACTTGAAGCGCAACCAGTTCAAAGAATACAAGCCGCACAAAATAGCGCAACGCTTGCGTGACATAAACGGTTCCGCTACGTCCATTTCGATTAAAAATAGAACCGTGCGCGTTTGGGTTATACCGGCTTTTGAGAACATTGCGGTAGACGTAGAAACGCCCGATTTTGGCGAAAACAATGAGGCTCCCTTCTAATGGCAAAGATAACGGTTGAATTAGATACCAACGAAGATGAGGAAGTGATTGAACTGCTTCAGCGTTTGATTGCTTTGTTGGAAGATGCGAAATGTACTAAATAAATTAATAGCTTCTTACGCTGTTTGGATAGTGTTTGTTGTTACTTTGACGCTTTTGAACGGGTATCTTGTGGGGCTTTTGATTTGGCACTTAATAAACTAAAAAAGACACTTTTTTAAAAAACAACCCTTTATGTAAAAAGTATCAAAGGAGACAAAATGAAAACAGCAGACGGATTTGACGATGCGATTGCCGGGATTATCCGGCAGTTCAACCAACCTGCCAAAGTGGTTTATGACTACGGTAAGTGCTTGGAAATACTCGAAAAACGCGACGGTATGACCCATGACGAGGCGATTGAGTTTATGGAGTTCAACGTGGTAGGCGCTTATGTTGGTGAGGACACCCCGGCGTGGATGATGCCCTATAACGAGGTGTTGGTAGAGTATTACTTAGAAGAAGAAGAGGAAGAAGCTTTAGCAAACGCGCACGAGGAAATTATAAAGTTGCGGAGCGAAAATACTCGCTTAAAAATTGAAAACGATGTTTATTGTTCAGAGCAACATCCTTTATTGCGTTTTTCAAAACAAAAGGAATCGGACGTTTTTGTTAAAAATGTGCGACTTGCCCTTAGTTGGTTTCGTTTAAATCAATCTGAATTGGCACGATTACTTGGAACGAGTAGACAAACAGTGTCTCAATGGCTTCACACGGATTATCAAAAACGAACCAATCCTTCTCCGGAGCATTTAGAGCTTATTGCAAAACATTTGCAAACCAAAATAGCCGATTTATTTAAAGAGTAATATGCCTATGTCAGTTCACTTTAGTTCTAAAAAAGATGATTGGGGTACTCCAACGGCCTTTTTTGACCGATTAAATGACCGTTTCAAGTTTGATCGCGACGTGTGTGCGTCACCTGAGAATGCCAAATGTGCTAATTACTGGACTGTGGAGGATGACGCGCTGTCGCAAACATGGACAGGATATTGTTGGATGAATCCTCCTTATGGAAGACAGATAGGGGAGTGGGTCAAGAAAGCTTACGATTCCGCGCAATCGGGAGAAGCTACCGTAGTGTGTCTTATCCCCTCCCGAACGGATACCAAGTGGTGGCATGATTACGTTATGAAAGCGGACACCTTGTGGTTTGTCCGGGGCCGGCTCAGGTTTCACGGCGCACCGAACTCGGCTCCCTTTCCTAGCGCCGTAGCGGTATTCGGCAATTATCCGAGCTATCAATGGGGCGTGTTTAGTTACGATGTTTAGGATTTTTGGACCGCCCGGATGCGGTAAGACGACGACTCTATTGAATATGGTCGATAAATGCCTATCCGAAGGCATACAGTCCAATGAGATAGGTTTTTTTGCCTTTAGCCGGAAAGCTGCTAATGAAGCGAAGGAAAGGGCCGCGCACCGTTTTAATCTGGACCCGGACTCTGACCTGATGTATTTCCGGACTTTGCATTCTTTTGCTTACCGGATGCTAGGGTTAAAAGACAATCAACTAATGAAAGACGAGCATTTTCGTGAGTTGTCGAGCCATATCGGGATAAATCTCACGACTATCAAAGTGACGGCTAACATGGCGGATGACGAACTGTCGAACTCGATTACCGATCACCCCATCCTGTCTTTAATTAATTTAGCGCGACTTCGGAAGATCCCCTTGCGCTTGCAGTACGACCAATCCGACCTCATGCACACATGGAATGAAGTGGATTACGCTAACCGCGCCTACGTGAAATACAAAGAAGTGAATGGCTTGTGCGATTATACCGACATGCTTACCCTGTTTGCGGAGTCGGCTAAGGAGTTTTGCCCTACGTTCAAAGTAGCTTTTATGGACGAAGCGCAAGACTTGTGTGCGTTACAGTGGGACATTGCCCACGCTATCGAAGCGAAGAGCGATAAAATGTACGTGGCGGGTGATGACGATCAGGCTATTTACCGATGGGCCGGTGCAGACCCGGATTACTTAATTCATTTAGAAGGCGGCAGTGAAACCCTGTCCCAGTCCTACCGAATCCCGGCACAAGTGCATACCGTGGCCGAAAAGATAGTGAATCGCATTGACCATCGCTTTACCAAGAAATATTTGCCACGAGAAGAGCGGGGTTCCGTACAGCGGGTATTTCGGGCTGGGGAACTGGATATGTCCGAAGGCACATGGCTGGTGCTTGCTCAGGCGCGGTACATGCTCTACTCCGTCGAGGAGGAACTGAAAAACTCTGGATACTTGTTTGAGAAGCTTAATGGATACCGCTCGATACCGGAAAAGTTGTCCGAAGCGGTTAACGGTTGGGAGCGTTTACGAAAAGGTGAGAGCGTCCCACTTATCACGGCCCAGACGATATATTCGTATATGTCTGGAAATGGTGTCAAAATAGCCCGTGGGTTTAAGAAAATTAAAGGCTTAGAAGACGAAGTGTACAATTTAGATCGTTTGCAGAAGGAACACGGGTTGCTGGTAGATGCAGATACGATTTGGCATGAGGCAATGGACAAGCTGCCACAGGCCGACCGCGCCTACGTGGTAGCGTTGCTACGACGTGGCGAGAAGTTTAATGCCAAGCCCCGTATCAAAGTCAGCACAATTCATCAAGCGAAAGGGGGCGAGGCGGATAACGTGGTTTTGCACACGGATCTTTCCGCAGCCGCTGCGCGAGTACAGGACGACGATACCCATCGTGTGTTTTACGTTGCCGTCACACGCACCAGAAAGAATTTGTATCTGGTCGAGCCTGAAGATATATCGAGGAGTTACGTTATATGACCGGAAAACTACAGCTAGCCATGTTTACCCCTAAGTCGGAATGGGTTCCCCCACAGGATTTACCGGATTTGTCCGCAGAGAAAGAAATTGCTATTGACCTCGAAACCTGTGACCCGGACCTCAAAACCAAAGGCCCCGGCTGGGCAACAAGTAATGGCGAAGTAGTAGGCTTTGCCGTACACGTACACAACTGGACCGGCTACGTCCCCATACGGCATTTAGGCGGCGGCAATCTGGACGAGCGCATTGTCAAAAAGTGGCTTACTAAAATATGTAGCGGCCCCGGCGACAAGATATTCCACAACGCACAGTACGACGTGGGCTGGCTCCGCCAGTACGGCATCCAAGTGAACGGCCGCATTATCGACACGATGCTGACCGCTAGCCTGATTGACGAGAACCGTTTTTCCTACAGCCTGAACGCCCTTTGTTACGATTACCTGGGGCAAACTAAAAGCGAAAAGACTTTGAACGAGGCGGCACAGGATTTTGGGGTAGACCCCAAGGCAGAGCTTTGGAAGTTGCCCTCCCAATTTGTAGGCCCGTATGCGGAGGCTGACGCGAGATTGGCTTACGAGTTGTGGCAGCATTTCAAAGTAGTTCTGAACCGCGAGGATTTGTGGTCCATCTGGGAACTCGAAACCAAACTGTTGCCTTGCCTGTTAGAAATGACGATGCGCGGCATTCGTGTAGACGTAGATCGTGCGGAACAGACTAAACAGGCGCTACTGAAAAAAGAGAAAGAAGCGCTGAAACAAATTAAAAAGATTGTCGGTAAGGACATCGAGATTTGGGCTGCACAGTCTTTGGCCGATGCTTTTGATAAGGTGGGCATACAGTATCCCAAAACCGAAAAGGGTAGCCCCAGTTTCAAGAAGACTTTCCTGACGGAGCATCCGCATGAGTTGCCTAAACTGATTGTACGCGCCCGTGCGCTCAACAAGACGCATTCGACCTTCATTACGAACGTGATGAAGTTTATGAACAAAGGCCGTATCCATTCCCACATCAACCAGATCCGCTCTGATGACGGTGGCACGGTGTCCGGTCGCATTTCGATGCAGAACCCCAACCTCCAGCAGATTCCGGCACGGGACCCGGAGCTTGGCCCCATGATTAGGAGCCTGTTCCTACCCGAAGAAAACGAGTTGTGGGCTAGCATAGATTACTCGCAACAGGAACCACGGGTCTTGGTTCACTACGCCAAGGCATATGGCGATTCCAAGAATACCAAACTGGCGGGTGTCGAAGAGTTTGTGGAGGGATACCGCAACAATCCCGACATGGATTTTCACACGATGGTGGCCGAGATGGCTGACATCCCACGTAAACAGGCAAAGGTAATTAACCTCGCCATGATGTACGGGATGGGCGTGAACAAGCTGGCTGACCAGTTGGACATTGAAAAGGAAGAGGCCCGTGCGCTTACCAAGCAGTACCACGAGCGCGTTCCGTTTGTGCGTCAGTTGATGCAAGGCGTAAGCCGCCGGCTGGACGACCCCCGGAGCAGTGGCTCGATACGCAGCTTGAAAGGCCGCAAGTGCCGCTTCGACCTATGGGAACCCGATTCGTTCGACATGCACAAGGCGCTTCCCAAAGAAGAGGCGCTAGCTGAATACGGCCCCACCACCCGGTTGAAACGGGCCTATACCTACAAGGCACTGAACAGGCTCATACAGTCCAGCAGCGCGGACATGACGAAGATGGCGATGGTAGACAGCTTTGAGGCCGGCTTTGTACCCTTACTACAGGTTCACGACGAGTTGGCCTTCAGCGTGAAAGACGAAGCGCAAGCCACGGAACACGCTACCCGGATGGAAAAAGCTATCGAACTGTCTGTTCCTAACAAGTGCGACGTAGAAATAGGCAAATCGTGGGGCGAATCCCTCTCGTAATGTTGCACATTTATGCGATTGTTTATATAATTTTAGCCCATTCAAAGGAGAAAGTTATGGACACAACACGATGGAAAAGTATACTGGTTCCACGAGAAGTTTATGATGAGATTCGCGCCATTTCGGCCATTGAAAACCGATCCATTGGTGGGCAACTTCGCACAATTTTTGAATCATGGAAAGACGAAAATCTAACAGAGGACGATAAATCTTATGTCAAAGTCACCGTCGGCGAACTCCAGGCAAAAGATAGCGAACGACTTGAAGCAGCAAGCGGATAAAGTTTCGAGCAGTCTGGAGAACCGGGGAAAGGTTTATAAGACAGACCTCGATAAACTCGCGTTGCTTATCAAGCTTTACTCTGAAAAAAAATGGACCAAAGAAGACGCATCATTCTGGGCGTTGCAAAACATCAGTTGACTTGAAATCCAGTTTACGTTTCAAGTCATCTATTTCCGCGTTTAACACGGCTCGGTCATTTTCCTTTTCCCTCAACGCTTCTAAAAGTTGACGACGCAAGTGTTTAGCTTGCGTCGTCACGTAGATGTCTACGTCCATGTCGGATTGAGCGCTTCGTCCAAATTTTTCAGGGTGTCTTTCAACCCCGTCAAATCATCTACCAAGGGTAAGTGGCAAGAGGTGCAACACACTTTTTGTTCTTCTTGGTCTACGTAGCCCCTTGTGCTGTACCCACACCAGTCGCACCGAATGTGCTTCTCGTAATATTCTTTTCTCATCTTCCTCTCCTTTTTAAAACAAGTCGTAGAAGGGGAGCGTGGTTTGGGTCAACAAAAATAAAACCAAGCCGACGATTCCCGCTCCAAAAATAAATAACATCTTGGACCGGGTACGCGCTCGACGATTCCCGCGCCACTGCTCACGCAAGCTTTCGATGCTGTTCATTTCCGCCACCGGGATAACCCGGTTAAGTTTTGATCTACACGTCATTTTTCATCTCCATCGCATATTGGTATATACCACCCTACCTGTTTGTGCTACGATTGGCAAATGCCAGTGGGCGGCATAATCATATGGGTTTCTTCATACCCCGTGATCTCCACGGTTGGCGCATCCGGGTCCACACGCGCCACGTGGGAGTGGTTTCCCGCACCAAAGCCCCCGGCAGACTATGGCCTTGTCGGGGGCTTTTTTTGTTTGAAGAAAGGCCGCGCCTGTGGGATTTAGGGGGGTAGAACAGACGCGGCCAAGTAGAACGCTTCATGTGAGGAGAAATTGCGTTCCTCCCCATTCTGGCTTTTTTTTAAAAAAGTGTCCAGTAACGTTTTTTATGCTGCACTGCAACAGAGCCCTTGTGTTGTAAGTTATTGTTTTTAAAGAAAAAAATGTGTTATTGTTGTAATATGTGATTTATCGTATACTATAGGTTCAAGGTTCGTTCTAACCAAACGACCGTTCTTTAACAATTTAGGAGAAATGATATGCCTAGAAAAGGTAAGGTAAAATTCCACCCGGAATTTGCAAAAGTCCATTATGAAGACAGAACCCAACCCCCGGTTGAGAAGTTGGATCTACACTTTTTTGGTTCGTCGTATTCGGACTGGAGAGCGGACGAAAATGTAGAAAACATTTTTAAGTTTTTTAACGGTGAAGGTAGGAGCGGCCCTTGGCACTTGTTCCTCGTGCCGTTGCCGTTTACCAGCAGCTACGACGTTGATAATTTCAAGCCAAAGGTTGACGGCGTGATAGTGATTGGCAGCTATTACACTGACAGCAGTAGCCTACCTCACTTTGGTACGGATAAGTCGGCCTTCGGGTTTTTGAATCTTTCAGAGGAAGATCAGGTAGAAGAACTCGAACGATGGAAAAACAATCAGCCTTGGCAACACTTGGCTTAACCGAGAAGGGGGCTTCACGGCCCCCGACTCCCGGCATTCTCCTAACTTGTTGACACACCCCTGTATAAGACTTATTCTATATAAAACTTTGAGGAGAACACGATGAAAAACACACCGGCTGAAAATAATATTTTGAGAAGGTTGCACCCCGACTTCGGTCAGCTTCGCCTAACCAAGACGATGCTCGAAAAATCCATTATCGACGCGAATGTCAGTATCCGTCGTTTCGCACGGCTGTTCGACATTGACTTCGATACCATGCAAGCCGGCGACAAGAAGGTAGTGAAAGCCGTTTTTACCGACGGGATACCCTGCACCGTGACTTTTTACAAGACCAAAAACAGGGGGGACCGCAGATTGTCCATCAGCGGGATCAAAAGACGAGCGCAAATCGGCGACCTTTTGGCTTTCGATTTCGTGAAAACCGGCGAACGCGACCCTATGATGGTTATTAACGTGACCGCCAGAATAGAGAGGAGAAAAATCAATGATTGTGGTTAATTTACAGGACGCGCTGCACACGATGGCGCACGGTCAAGAACTGCTCGAACACGTTTCAGAACTGTCTGCCATAATAGGCCGAAAGTATGACCAGATTGACCTGAATACGGATGAGGTTGAAGGGGAGCCGGATATCACCATCTACTGGATGTACAATGAGAAACAGGATGCCGTGGCGCTTCAGCACACCGAAGATGAACCTACGGTCATCGTGGTAGAAAAAGTGCCAGATTATCCAGCCGGCGCTCTCGCACGATCCGTGTCCCCCGAACTTTTTCTCGCTCAGTTGCGGGGCCTGGGGTGGGCCGAAATTCAATTTGATTTAGCGGGGTGAAAAATGGAATACACTTTATTTGTCGAACGCGATATCACTGAATTTGTACCCGTCACCGTCAACGTGTCCCTCGCGGACGTAGCAAAACGCTACGCCTGTACTGAAGCCGATGCCGAACAGTATGTCGGCGATTTTATTGAAACGCAGCATTACCTTGGTGAACTGGTTGCAAATGAACTGGGGACGCTGAAAACAAAAAAACAGTGGTACAACCACGACGGAAAATCGTTTTATAAGGCGAATACTCCCTACTATGTACGGAAAATTGTCCAAAGCATGACGGGTGAGGAGGTGGCGAAATGAGGGGCGTAATGCAGCGGATTCGGAATATCAAAGAAGTGCGGCTGACTCTGGACTTGCGGGATTTGGCTATTTTAGCCTGTGCAGCGGGATTTGTATTGTTTTTGGTGCTTCTGATGTTGTGGGGCTTGATTCACGGCGCTTAAACATTACCCCTATATAGTGTTTTTCCAGAAAATCAAAAAAAATAATTTTCATTTAAAAATGGCGTAATGACCGTAATGGCGTAATGCTTAAATCAAGAGACTGTGTTATAGGGAGATATTTTTGAATTTTATTTTTTTGAATTTATTAAAAAACACTTATACAGAGACCGTTTTTTGCATACCATGTCTGTTTGGACGCTTAACAAAAAATTAGGAGAAAATGCCTATGTCACCATTACGTCAACGTTACGCCATTACGCCTTCAGCCCGTAGGGAAGTGCGAAAACAGGCAAAACGCAAGCCCAAAGTGGAATTGAAGGACCGCCCCCTTACTCGGCAACAAGAGAAATTTGTACAGGAACTCGTGAATAACGATGGGTTCATTACACTTCGGGAGGCGGCTAAGAATGCCGGCTATGCCGAAAAGTCCGCTCATGTTCGTGCGTCGGAACTGATGAATCCGGAAACGCATCCGCATGTTGTCCGTCGCCGACAGGAACTCGAAGCCGAACGAAACGCAAAATTCCGGGTGACGAAAGATCGTCATCAGCGCAACTTGCACCGCATTCGAGAAATGGCTCTGGGCGCGGGGGCGTATGGACCGGCTGTGCAAGCAGAAGTGAAGCTGGGCCAAAGTGAGGGAAACATCTACATCGCGAAGTCGGAAGTTCGCTATGGCACGATTGATAGCATGGACAGGGACCAAGTGTTGAAAGCCCTTGACGAAATCAAAAATAGCTATGATGCTGTGGGCCATGCACAGTCCGACGAAACGCGAGAGCGACTTTTGGAAACAGATCAAGGCGAACCTACCGAAGGGGTGGACCGCGACGAGGTTGGAGACTTGGGCAACGAGGGGGGTTCCGGATCTGATGCTGTGCAGCCCGACGGGGAAATTGCACCTGATTGAATTGAAAAAGATGTCCGGCAACAAGGTGTTGTTAAGTCCGCACCAAGTGAGCTTTTTGACGCGCCACCGTCACGCCAGTGCGTGGGTTCTGATCAAATCACATGTGGGCAAACAAAAAGATTACCGGATTTTGCTGTTTAAAGGCGCACAGGCCATCGCGCTGTCAACGGAGGGTTTACAGTCGGTCGAACCTGTGCTTAATCTAAAAAAGAAGCCCATCGAATGGGCCAAATTATTTGAGGAGATTGAAAATGATTGTGTTGGAACTGATTGCGAAATTCACGACGTGGCTGGAGGAAGTGAGGCAGCCGCCGGAGGTCAAAGCAGCCAAGCGCAGAAAAGAGGAAGAGAGACAGAAACGGCAGTGGGAGGTGAAACAGAGGCAAGCTCAGTACAATCGTGAACAGGGCTGGGAGTAGATTTGCAAAGGTATGGGATATGTAATATATTCGGGTTGACCATAACTTTGGAGATTAAAAATGAAGTGGAAAGTGAGAATTACGCAATATTATTTGATTGAGAATATTGAGGCCGCGACAGAGGAAGAGGCGAAATTGAAGGCTGCTGAAGACTATGCGTGGGATGACCATCATAAGGAAACCATTCTGGACGCGGAGGAAGAAGATGAAGCGCGGGTGAAAAGGGAATTGTATGACCCGAAGACCGGTTACTATTTTTTTGAGGACTCCGGTCACACTCAACATTACCTTAAGTGGCAGGAACTTTACTACAACCACCCTTATCTAGGAGAAGACTAATGAAAACTAAAACTGTGAAAATTAACGTGCCGGTTGAAAGCCGGGTGATTTACGAGGGGGAATTTCCGGAAACGGTTTTTCTGCCTATGGCTAGACATGAGGCGGAGGCCTTTTTAGAGGAACTGCGAGGCCACCCTCACTTTGAACATCCAGACTACTCTGGTGTTCTTCGGTGGGTCGGTGACCGGTTGTTTAATGCGCTTCAAGGGACGGGGGGCCGGTTCGACCGAAACCCTGCGACCATGATCAACGGCCAATTTAAAAATGACTTGGAGGCCGGTTACCAGTTCGTCAGGGATCTTCATAGCGATTAGGCAGCAGCCCTCGCCGCTCTAGAGGCCCTTCGGGGCCTTTTTTGTGTGCGGCCTATTATAACTTGCGCCGGTATGCGATTTTTGCTATAAAGAGAACTGGGGGACAGAACCCCAAATTTTTTAACCAATAGGAGATTGCAAAATGCATGGACTTAATTATGAAAACGGCCGCTACTGTTTTACACGTGCGGCAAACACTAAGGCAGCGTGGCATGGACTGGGCGGTGAAACGCCAGCTAAAGCGCCCCTTAAAGTATGGCTGAAAAACAGCGGAATGGATTTTGAGATCCTTAAGTGTACTTCTGAATTTCAAGTAGATGAAAAAACGCGAGTTGTGGCTAACAAGAAAAATGCCAAGGGTGACGAGGTAGCGGAATATGCTGGCCTCATACATTCCCGTTCTCACAAAGTCTTGGACCAAGTCGGCGCGGACTATGTGGTTCACCAGCCGCGAGAAATTGGTGAAACTTTTCGTAAACTGTGCGATACCAATGGGTTCACAATGGACACAATGGGCGTGTTGGATGGGGGTCGGCGCTTTTGGGGCCTAGCCTCAAACGAAATGTACGGCAAAATGAGCGGGAACAGTGAGGACGTGATCAAGCCCTATCTTTTGCTTGCGTCCGGTTGTGGCATGGCAACGACGGGCCAGTTAACCACTGTTCGCGTGGTTTGCCAAAACACCTTGCATATGTCTCTGGGCGATACAGAAAGCCAAGTGAAGCAGCGCCACACTAGCACCTATAACTACGCGGCAATGGCACGGGGGCTAGGGCTTGAGGAAGCGTTTGGCTTGCATATGGAAACGCTCGAACGGTTGGCCGGTGAAAAAATTGGAACCGCTGAGAGTGTTTCCCTTATTTTGGATCTGTTTGCCGGTAAAGAGAACCGCAAAAAATTCGGGGATGATCTGAGAGAGTATCCGACTAAAACGCTCAACACGGTTAAGAAGATCGGTGAATTGTTTAACGGTCAGGCGCTTGGAACTTTTGATAATCAGCGTGGTACTAAAATTCAGTTGTTGAATGCGATCACTGAATTTGTCGATCATCATCAAACGCGAAAAGGCGCGGCCGGCTTAGTTCGCAACAGTAACACTACCAATGCGATCTGGTTCGGCTCCGGTGCTAAAACTAAAGAGAAAGCTTTTGAAAGGTTAGCTTTAGCTGCTTAAGCGGCCGCCGCCGCTCCACTATCTAGGGCCGCACTCGCGGCCCTTTTTGATCCACCGGGTTAAAAGCCGGATATTTGACGATCTTGGGCTGTATGGGATAGTATGCGAATTCTAACCATATGGAGATCGAAAAATGACTAATAGCAGTTATGTTTTTTTCAAGGGCCTGAGCCGGATCGACAATGATCCGATTGTTGGCATAATAACCGGCCTAAACAATCCGAGCCGGAACATCAAAACGGGTGAGATGTACCAAGTATATGTTTTTGTAGATAATGGGCTGCACCCATTGGACAACGTCAAAAGTGGCGCGGATGCGTCGATCTGCGGCGATTGTGATCGCCGGCCCTATCTCATTGAAACCGGCCGATCCGATCTGGATTTCCCGTGTTATCTTTTAAAAGAAATGGGACGCGCGGTGGGGGCTGTGTGGAAGTCTTACGCCGCCGGCAAAATCAAGGCCGTTTCAATGTCTAAGGTTTTAAGCGCGATCCGCTACTTTGAGCGGCCCCTTCGGCTAACTACGTACGGCGATCCGACGGCGATCCCGTTGGATATTTGGGAACCAATGATCCAAGCCGCTGCCGGTCATACCGGATATTCTCAATTCTGGAATCGTCCGGAAAATTCAGATTATAAGCGCTTTTTCCAAGCATCAGTCTTTACAGCTGAACAGCAAGCCGCCGCCGCTGCGCTTGGTTGGAATACTTTTAGATCGGACGATACCGCAACGGATCGAGATCTTGCTAGTAGTAGCAGCCGCCGGCGCTTCATGGGCAAAAAAGAAAAGCTTTGTCCTAATCCCATCAGCAAGATCAACAATCCGGATCGCCGGCCGATAACGTGCGCTAAGTGTTTATTGTGCGCCGGTACGTCAAAAGGCCGCGATCTGCTAGTGGCTAGCCACTAGGACGGGCCGCCGCCGCTCCAAGGGCCGCAATGCGGCCCTTTTTTTTGATCTTTTATAAGATATGTCCCATACTCTAATTTTTAACCATATGGAGATCCTAAAAATGCATGACGATTATTATATTGACGGGGAAAGTTTAGTTTGTTCACAACGGGTTCACTCTATCCTAGAAGATGCGCTAACCCGCTATATGGTCGGCAATTTGCCAGTAGATGTAACAGTTGAACATGTTCAACATATTATCGACGAAATAGACAAGCGCCAGTCTACCGACTAATGAAAAGCCGATATAAAAAACTAGGTAAACGATCCGCCGGCAGCCGCCGGCGGATTAATACTAAACGGGATCGCCGGTTATCGAACAAAGCGATCCGCCGTAACCAAAAGAGAGAGATCAATAATGCGAGATAAACTAATCAAAGTGACATCCACCAAAAACAACGGCCGGACCTATTGCCGGACGTTTCCGGCCGGACTGCGTCCTAGTGCGATCAAATACTACTTGAAACAACGCGAACACTACGCCGCCGGCAGATTGTCCGCCGTTGATGTCGCTAACCTTTACGCGAATGAGCGCGACAACAACCCGCCGCTAACCTTCACTATGTACCAAGGCCGCATTTACTAACCGGCAGCCGCCGCCGCTCCCCATTTTGGGCCGCATTCGCGGCCCTTTTTTTTGGCTCGTTTTATCTGTGGATAAAATTGTGGACTAAACGCGCACCAGGCTACGTTAATTTTTAATTAATTTAATGACTTACAGATCGCCGAAAATTGTGGATAAAATCGCCGGACCTTAAAAAGTGAGGCTGCCTAATTTCAAAAAGTGAGGCTGCCTAATTTCAAAAAGTGAGGCTGCCTAATTGACAGTAAATTAAGGCCGGCACGGCCGGCCCTTGGCCCTTTAAAACGTTTTCGCGGACTGTGGTCCTAGTG
>Ga0208919_1000111_pt1 | contig 57252 bp, 81 predicted proteins | sample 4_EtaG_FD_184076 | JGI IMG/M metagenome (GOLD analysis project Ga0208919, IMG submission 184076) | Marine viral communities from the Subarctic Pacific Ocean - 4_ETSP_OMZ_AT15127 metaG (SPAdes) (version 3) | ecosystem: Environmental > Aquatic > Marine > Oceanic | place: Pacific Ocean | collected... | reverse complement strand
GAGTGGTGGCAGCTTAGTAGGTGAGCCTAAAACAATTGCTCGTGGAAGCGGTGCAGCTCGTACTCAATATTTCAGGAAGAATGGTTAATGTCTGAGTATGAATCAAATGCTCTTAAAGAAGATAAAGCAAGGGGCGAGATAAAAACCTTAAGCGCTTCGGAGAGGGCTGTTGCTGGAAGAACTAAGCAAAGTAGAAGAGATTTAAGAGATCCGACAAATTTTGGAAGAATTTATTCTGATCGTTCAATCCCATCTAGTGAAGAGTTTACAAGGCAATCTAGAAGGGGAGAGAGAGGAAGTGGGACTAATAAGCTATTAGGAGGATATAAAATGCCTGCAATAGCCAAAGCAAGACCTGCTTTTACTGAAGTCGAAAGACCGCCAATGATGAAGGCTGGTGGGCCGGTTAAATCGCATCGTGGTTATGGCAAAGCTCGAATACCTAGCTAATAAAACAAATAGTATACGGGAATATACTATTCGTAAGGAGATCAGAGAGTGGTCTTTTAACTGGCTAGAAGAGCCTGATGATCGTTATAACGGGATGTCTCCATGCCCGTATGCAAGAAGAGCGTGGAATGACGATAAGGTTGTTATAACGTTTAAACACCTTAAGAGTTATTGGCCTGTGTTTGATATTTTAGAAAACTTTAATGATAACAAAGACTTAACGATTATTGCAGATACGCAGTATCAAGAAGAGCCTGAAGAGTTTCATCAAAGATTAATTGGCATTAATCATGGAATAGCTAATGGTGCATTTGGTGATAAGAATCTTTGGGTAATGGGTTTTCATCCAGATGATGAAGAGCATGAAGGAATGCTTGATTATGAAGATGATGCTCCTGTTAAGTATGACACAAGCAGTCTTTTAATCCCGCCAGATGAAGAAGAGATATATGCCATGATATTCATCCAAAGGCTTGATAAGTTGCAAGAAGCCGCTTACAAGTTAAAGCCTACTGGATATTATGAAGCCATGTTTAAAGATTCAGAGCCATCTCATATCTTTGAATTAAGAGAACAGTTTTATAAACAACTTAAGGAAAATTAAGATGCCCGGAAAGAAGCCAATGAAGAAAGTTGGGGTGAACAAGAAGAAGCGGCCTAAGGCTATGCGGGGCGGTAGAATGGTTGGCAAGCCAATGAAGAAGGTTGGAGTCAACAAAAAGAAACGACCTAAGAAGTAATTCGGAGGAATTATGGCTGATAAACTAAAGGTAGTTGAAAATGGCTACAGCTTGCTTACAGGAGATCCTGTATATCAAATTGCAAATGCTGAAGACGAAGTTGTGGATGTTGGGCCTTATACAAAGAAGGAAGCAGATGCAGCGCTAAAGGCATTAGCTCCTAAAAAAGCAGAGCCTAAAAAAGAACCTGCTGTTAAAAAAGCTCCAGCTAAAAAAACCACGAAGAAGTAAAGTATGGCTACTAGCGGAACCTACACATTTAATTTAGATCTTGGAGATATAGTCGAAGAGTCGTTTGAGCGTGCTGGGTTGGAAGCGAAGAGCGGTTATGACTATAGAACAGCTAGACGCAGCTTGGATCTGTTATTTCTTGAATGGCAAAATAGAGGTTTAAACCTTTGGACAATTCAAGAAGGCACTCAAGCAATAACATCTGGAACCGCAAGGTATACCTTTGATGGCGATGTGTTGGATATTGTAGAGGCGTTTATAAGAACCGATGCTGGTGATACTAGTAAGCAGACAGATCAAATGCTAACTAGAATATCAGTTAGTCAGTTTGCTCATTTAACAAACAAGCTATCGTCATCTAAGCCTTTGCAGTATTGGTTGGAAAAAGATCCGGCAGCAATATCAATGAACCTTTGGCCTGTGCCTGATTCAACGGCTACATACACACTGGTTTATTATTATTTGCAAAGGGTTGAAGACACAGGTAGCCCTGCAACTAATAATGTAGATATACCTGCTAGGTATTTGCCATGTATGGTTGCCGGACTTGCTTATCAAATTAGCCTTAAAAAGCCAGAGTCGGCAGATAGAATACCTATGTTAAAGCAGGTATATGAAGAGCAATGGTCATTAGCGGCTGATGCAGATCGTGATAAGTCATCATTGTTCTTTACGCCGGGAGGCTATAGAACAGTATGAGTATCTATGCTAGCGGCAAGTATGCTTTTGGATATTGCGATATAACTGGCTTTAGATACAAGCTAAGTGATTTAGTCCCATTAATTAGGGATGGAAGGGATACTGGTTTTAGGGTTGGTTATGATCAGCTTGATAAAGATAACCCTCAATATGAATTAGGCCGAATGAGTATTTCAGATCCTCAAGCTCTTAGAAATCCAAGACCGCCTAAAGCGTTATCTGATTCAAGAAGAATGTTTGCTTTTGATCCTGTTGGTGGTGGTATAAGCGAGCTTGGTAGCAGGACTGTTGGTTTGGATATACACGTTAAAGCCGGAAACGTAACAGTGAGTACATCATAATGGCGTGGACATATACTACATTAACTCAAGCAATTAAAGATTATACTGAAAATACTGAGACAACCTTTAGCAATAACATTGCACGTTTTGTTGTTTCAGCAGAAGAAACGATACTAAGAACGGTTCAGCTTCCTAACTTCAGAAAGAATGTTACTGGAACGTTAACATCTAGTAGTGCTTATCTATCAACTCCTTCAGACTTTTTGTTTCCATATTCATTGGCGATTAATGATTCTGGTTATGAGTATTTGATATTTAAAGATGTTAACTATATGCGTGAGCTTTATCCTGTAAGCGCTACTACAGGTGTTCCTAAGTATTATGCTTTGTTTGATGACACAACATTTATAATTGGCCCTACGCCCGGATCAAACTATACGGCAGAGCTTCATTACTTTTATAAACCAACATCTATTACTACAGCGGGAGATGGAACAAGCTGGCTTGGAACTAATGCAGATAATGCCTTGTTGTATGGAGCGTTAGTGCAAGCTTATATATTTATGAAAGGCGAGCCTGATGTAATTCAATTATATCAAAATCAATTTGATACATCTTTAGGGCAATTAAAGTTAGAAGCAGACGGTTATGATCGAACTGATGCGTACCGTACAGGCCAAATCAAGATGAGGACTAGCTGATGTTTACAATGGACGTAGGTATGTCATCAGGCAGTGTAAGCGTAGAAACCACAGAGCATAGAGGTTTTACTCCAGAAGAAATTGCGAAAAGAGCTTGTGAAAAGATTATTAGCATATCCGAAGGAACTGATCCAGTATTAAAAGCGCAAGCAGAAGCGTTTAAACAGCGTATGTATTATGTAATAGTACAGGCGTGTCAGGATGCAATATTAAGCAATCAAACAACATTGCATAATATGCTGAGTAAACAGGGCCATGAAGATATGGCTGATATTATAAGGAGACTATAAATTGGCTATCACCCAAGCTGTGTCCACGAGCTTTAAATCTGAGCTGTTGCAAGGAATTCATAATTTTCAGAACGGTTCTGGTGGAGGAACGACCACTACCACAGGTACAGGCAATACGTTTAAGATTGCTTTGTATACTAGTAGTGCAACTATGTCAGCGTCTACTACGGCTTATGCAACGACTAACGAGGTTTCTGCTACAGGCACAGGGTATACCGCTGGCGGTAATACACTTACTAATGTAACTCCAAGTTCATCAGGTACAACAGCATTAACCGATTTTGCCGACAGCACTTGGTCAAGCAGTTCAATTACGGCAAGAGGGGCGTTGATTTATAATTCCTCTACTACAGCAGGATCAGCTAACAGAGCCGTAGTTGTCTTGGACTTTGGCGCAGACAAGACTTCAACAAGCGGTGACTTTACCATTGCATTTCCAACAGCAGATGCAAGTAACGCGATAATCAGGATTGCGTAAGGCATAATGTGGCAGATGTTAAAGTTGCATTTGATGGATGGAATTCGTCCTCTCACGGATGGGGAGACGGAACGTGGGGCAATGGGTCTGCATTCCCGGCTAGTACAACGTCTGTCGGCTCTGTCTCAGTCAGCGCGGATGCAAATGTTACGCTTACTGGCAACTCGGCGACAGTCTCTGTCGGCTCAGTATCTGTATCCGCTGATGCGGATGTCTCTCCTTCTGGTAATTCTGTTACTGGGAGCGTTGGTTCGGTTAGTGTCACGGGTACGGCAAATGTATCACCAAGCGGAAGCGCGGCTACAGTATCCGTTGGATCGGTTTCGGTATCGGCTGATGCAAATGTATCGCCAAGTGGTAACGCTGGTACAGTTGGGCTGGGATCGGTTACAGCTACAGGGACAGCAACAGTATCCCCGACAGGAAACGCTGCAACAGTTTCGGTTGGAACTATTACGCTTATCACAAGCAATACAGTTACGGTTAGTAGTACGGCGCTTACAGCGTATACCGCAAGCGTTAGCATCAATGGTGACTCCGTTGTTGGGGTCACAGGAAATTCAATTACAGTTTCAACAACGACTCCAAACATTTGGAGCTTGGTTGATGATTCACAAACGGCGAGCTGGTCAGCAGTTAGTACAAGTCAAACACCAAATTGGACGGCTATTGACGATAGCCAGACAGCAGACTGGAAAGAGGTAGCATAAATGGCAACTTACGTTAATGACTTAAGATTAAAAGAGATCGCCACTGGCGATGAATCGGGAACTTGGGGAACAAGCACAAATACTAATTTGGAGCTAATCGCTGAAAAATTCGGGACAGGAAGCGAGGCTCTTTCGGACGCTAGTACCGCTACCATAACGATGGCAGATGGATCTAGTGATGCCTTTCGCTCGATGGCCCTTACCCTCACAGGATCTCTCTCACAGGCTTGTACGGTCACGTTAGCTCCAAATACTCTTTCTAACGTATGGGTAGTACAAAACTCCGCTGGCGATACGGTTACACTAACCGCAGGAACAGGCGCAAATGTGGTCATACCAAACGGCGGTATCCGCATGGTGGCTACCGATGGTGGCGGTTCTGGTGCAGCGGTCACTGATGTCCTAGACGTACTAGGCGGTACAGGCAATGTAGGGCTGGGTAGCGGTGCGTTTGGCACAGGACTTACCACAGGTACAGATAATGTGGCTATAGGCGAAGCTTCTGGCGATGCTCTAACTACTGGGTCTGATAATACCTTGATTGGCGACAACGCTGGTGGAGCTTTAACTGGTGGATCATATAATGTAGCTATTGGTTCTAGCGCACTTCTTACAGAAGATGCTGCTGGCAGAGCTGTCGCAGTTGGGTTTGAAGCTCTTAAAGTACAAGACGCTGGTTCTGATGGTCAAAATGTTGCTGTTGGATATCAGGCTTTAACGGCAAACACTACAGGTATAAGTAATGTTGCTGTTGGAGGGGGTGCGTTAGATGCCAATACAACCGCAAACAACAACACAGCTATTGGACATGGTGCTTTAGGTGCTAACACCACTGGCACATCGAATGTTGCTGTTGGATATGTAGCACTTTCGGCAGCCACCACCGCAGACAATAACACAGCGGTGGGCTATGGTGCAGGAGATGCTTTGACAACTGGTGCTGACAACGTGGCAGTAGGCACTGTTGCTTTAAGTGCAGCTACTACAGCAGATAAAAACACAGCGGTTGGTTCAAGTGCTTTGGTTTCAGCCACTGCAGGTGGATTTAATACAGCGGTTGGTTTTAATGCTGGCGGTTCAATAACAACGGGCGCACAAAACACAATTATGGGCCACAGGGCTGGAGATGCCCTGACCACTGGTACTTTTAACACTGCATTAGGTGACTATGCGTTAAGTGCAGCCACTACTTCAACTGCTAACGTAGCTGTTGGTAAAGATGCGTTGTTACGGGTCACTACGGGAAATGGTGGGAACGTAGCAATTGGTTACGTTGCTGGAGATCATATAACAACAGGTGAAACTAACGTATTAGTTGGAGCTAACTCTGGTGACGCATTAACCACGGGCGGCAACAATGTAGCAATTGGTTATGGTTCGTTAGATGCTCAAACTACTGTAAGTGGCAACACAGGGGTAGGTCATGAGACATTAAGCGGGAACACATCAGGAACAGGTGGTGTTGCTGTTGGTTTTCGTGCTGGAAAAGCTAACACCACGGGAAATAACAACACATCAGTTGGATATACTGCTTTAACGGCCAACACGACAGCCACTCAGAATACTGCGGTGGGATCTCAGGCATTGTTAAGCACCACTACGGGTGGGAATAACACAGGCTTGGGTATGAATGCGTTGTACGCTAACACCACAGCTAGTGACAACACCTCTCTGGGTTATGGCTCGATGGAAAATACTACTACAGGTGGTTACAACACAACCGCTGGCTCAGAGGCATTTAAACAAAACACCACAGGTCAAGAAAACACCGCTGTTGGCTACAAAGCCTTATACAGCAATACCACCGCTGATAACAACACCGCCCTTGCAAGGTTGGCACTTTACGCAAACACTACTGGAACAGCTAATGTGGCTGTAGGTTCTGCTGCTCTGCAAAGCAACACAACCGCTGATTACAATGTAGCTGTAGGCGTTACCGCCCTTAGTGGTAACACAACAGGTGATCGCATGACCGCTATTGGTCATCAGGCGTTGTATACAAATACTACGGCAGATGCTGGTACGGCGGTTGGTTTTAGAGCCTTATATAGTAACAATGGCGCAAACAACACCTCTATGGGATTTGACTCTATGTTTAGTAACACTACAGGTTATTATAACGTAGCAATGGGGTTAGAGGCATTAAGAGCTAATACCACTGGGTTAGCTAATGTCGCTATTGGTTATCAAACTCTTTTAGCTAATACAACAGCTTCCTATAACACTGCCCTTGGCTACGGCGCACAAAAAGCTCTTACAGGTGAGCATAACGTAGGAATTGGTTATGCTGCTATGTGGCAAGCTACTTCGGCTGTTAATAATATAGCAATAGGAGGTAGTTGTGGTTCAAATCTAACAACTGGGGACAACAATATTCTCATAGGATCTTCTGCGGGAAACTCTAGCGTTTTGCTTACCACAGGGGCTGCTAACGTAGTTATTGGTCAGGCTGCTCGTACTAGTTCAGCAACCGTGTCTAATGAAATAGTTATGGGACAAGAGGTTACTGGAACTGGGAACAACACTTTCGTTTTCGGTAACGGCACAACTGATACGAATTGTTCTATGGGAGGCACTACTTGGGCTAATCCTTCTGACGAACGAATTAAAGAAGAAATTGAAGACGAAGTAGTTGGGTTATCTTTTATTAATGATCTTAGACCTAGAACATTTAGGTATCGTAAAGAAAAAGATATACCCGAAGAGTTAAATGCTCATGTAGCGGATTCAGAAAACCGCTATAACAGTGACGAATACCAACACGGTTTTATTGCTCAAGAAGTAAAAGAGGCTATAGACAAGCATTCATCATTAAAAGATGGGTTTGATATGTGGTCAGAAGATGAGGCTGATGGAAGGCAGAGGGTAGGGCCAACAGCAGTTATACCCATGTTAATTAAAGCAATTCAAGAACTTTCGGCTGAAGTCGAAAAACTTAAAGGAGACTAAAGATGGCTGTTAAAAAGACTTTAATCGGAGCAATTCCTTCCAATGAAGGAGGAAAGGTTGTGGCTTGGAACCTTTCTATGAAATATGAGCAAGGTACTGAAGGTGAGGCTGATTATTATGAAAATGAGAAGACTCTATTTGTTAATGCAACATACCCTAATCCAGATGGATCAACTACTACTAACTTTACTCCTAAAGCTGAAGGCGAGTGGACTAAGAAAGAGTTAGAGGATCTTTGCCCAACGGCCCAGTGGGATGAGATATTTGCAAGTCAGTATGACTCAGTAATTACAAACCCGCCTAAAGTTCCTGTTCCTAATAACTCTTTTGTGATACCTAGCTAATGGAACCGCAACCCTATACATACCACACGCTGCCAGCAGTTTTTATGCTGGAGACTCAGCTACCTGAGAATATGGTGGGTGATCTAAACGCTTATCTCGATAAGCTGATGGTTGCAGAGGAGCGTAAGAGTCATGCGGGTACGTTAGTAGGCCAGATAGGTCACGGACAGCAGCTTACGATGGATCATTTATGTGAAGAGATGAGTGACTTCAACACGATGATTCAAGGGTTGGCGATGGATTATGTGAAGCAGTTTTGTGTTGCTTCTGGTAATGCGTTAACAGGTAATCGGGAGGTAATGACTGATGAGCTTTGGAGTGTTCATTCTTATATGGGCGACTACAATCCTATTCATGATCATGGTACTAAAACGATTATGGGAGTCTCCTGCACCACATGGACAAAAGTACCGCAACAAATCCTAGATCAGCCTACAGCGGGATCTCCTGAGTACAGCTTATATAACTCCAGTGGTAATGCAGATGGTTGTCTGGCCTTTAGCTATGGCCGTAATAGTTTATTAGATGTGGAGCGGTTAGCGCCCCCACAGAGCTTTATTATCAAGCCAGAGGTAGGAAAACTATTAATGTTTCCTAGTTGGTTAACACATATGGTTTACCCCTTTGAGGGTGAAGGAGAACGGCGTACAGTCGCTGCAAACTTAAATGTATGGAAGGTAGAAGAAGATGGAACAAGACATTAAAGAAGACACAGTTACAGTTACGGCTCCAGAAGAAGAGGTTGTTCAGCTTCCCCCTAATCCTGAGATGTTAAATTCTCGTATGGAGGAGCTTAGAGAAGAGATTGGGCAGATCACCAATGTAATTAACGCAAACCAAAAGCAGCTTGATACCTATGTAGCGGCGTTTAATTGGTATTCGCAGCAGCTAGAAGCAGCTAATGCGGAGCAACAGTAATGGAAGCGCTTACAAATATTATTACGGTTGTAACATCTATTGTTTGTATTGCTAGCATTGTATGCAGTTTGACCGAAACTCCAAAAGACGATGCCCTGATTGGAAGGCTATACAAGATAGTGGAGATTGCGGCATTGAATATAGGCAAGGCAAAACAATCAAGTGCGAATGTAAAGCAAGCCGAGATCAAGAAAGATGCCAGCAAAGAAAGCTCAGACTAAGGCAGCAAAAGCTGTTAAGCCAACCACACCTACAGCACTGGCTTTAAAGGCATTAGAGCGTATTGCAAAGCATGAAAAAGAATGTGGTGAGCGTTGGGCTGAATGCACTGTTGAGCTTAGAGAGCTTAAAGAAGCTAGTAAGGCTCATGCTGCTAGGTGGGAAAAGGTGGCTTGGTTGGTTGTAGGCACTGTTCTTACAACCGCTTTAGCTGGTTGGGTAACTGTAATATTAAAGTAAGTTATGCCATTAAAAAGATTTAATTTTCAAGCAGGAATAAAGAGAGAAGGCACCGCCTATAATAATGAAGGTGCTTTTTATGATGCGTCATTTATTAGATGGCGTTCTGGCCGCGCAGAAAAAATGGGCGGATGGGCAAAAAAATATAATGAATCAACATCTACATTTATTGGTATTTGTAGAAAAATACACCAATGGGTTAATTTAAGTAACCAAAGATATATAGCTCTTGGTACTAGTAAAAAGCTGTATCAAGTGCTAGGGGATTCTTTTACAGATGTAACGCCTTTAAGAACTACAACATCTGCTGGAGATGTTACCTTTGCAGCCACTAATGGATCATCAACATTAACAGTAACAGACTCTTCTCATGGTGCCGTCAAGGGAGACTTTGTTACATTTAGCGGAGCCGCTACTTTAGGCGGTTTGGTTACAGCCTCTGTTCTTAATCAAGAGTATGAAATTGCAACAATAGCTAGCACTAATACCTATACAATTACTGCAAAAGACACATCAGGAGATACGGTTACCGCTAACGCCAGTGACTCAGGAAATGGTGGCGGCTCTACTGTTGGTGCATATCAAATAAGTATTGGATTAGATATTGCTGTTGCTGGAACAGGGTGGGGTTCTGGTACTTACAGCGGGGGTACGTGGGGTAATTCAGAATCAGGAATGGTTAACTCCTTAAGGTTGTGGGATATAGATAACTTTGGAGAAGACTTTATTGCTAACGTTAGATCTGGAGGACTTTATTATTGGGATGCAACTAATCCAACAAATAGAGCTGTCCCATTATCAAGTTTATCTGGGGCTTCTAACCCTCCCTCAGAGTGTTTAAACGCTATAGTATCCACTCAAGATCGTCATGTGTTGGCTATTGGATGCACGCCTTTTGGCGGAAGCAATATAGATTTAATGCAGATTAGGTGGTGCGATCAGGGCAATGCCGCTCAATGGACACCCTTGACTACAAACACCGCTGGTGATTTAAGGCTTTCTGCTGGATCAGAAATAATTGGCGCAGTTAGAGGAAGGCAAGAAGTATTGGTTTGGACTGATGTTGCTTTGTATAGCCTTAGATTTATTGGCGCACCATTCATATTTAAGTCTACGCTAATAACAGAAGGTATTAGCATGATTTCCCCTAAAGCTGCGGTTAATGCTAATAACGTAGTTTATTTTATGGATCGCCGTAATTTCTACATCTATACGGGCGCAGCTCAAACTCTTCCATGTACTGTTCTTGGTTATGTATTTGATAACCTAAATCAACAACAAGCAGAACAAGTGTTTGGGTTTACTAATACGGCTTTTAATGAGGTCGGTTGGTTTTACTGCACTGGAGAATCTACGACAATAGATAGCTTTGTTACTTATAACTATGTAGAAAAAGCATGGTCTATTGGAAGCCTAGAAAGAACAGCTTGGGATGATGCTGGCGCTACATCAAGTGTACCATTGGCAACTATCACATCTAGCGGCACTGGTTATGTATATAACCATGAAACAGGTTATAACGCAGATGGATCAGCAATGACTGCGTATTTAGAAACGGCTGATTTTGATATAGATGATGGAGATCATTTTGCTTTTGTTAGGCGTTTATTGCCAGATGTAGAGTTTATAGGTAGTAATGATTCGCCAGAAATTACATACAGTCTTAAGTCTCGGAGTGATGCAACAGGAACATTATCTACTGAATCATCAACAACTGTAACAAACTCAACTAACTATGGCGTATCTAATGTAAGGGCCAGAGGTAGGCAGATGCGTGTAAGAATGGAAAGCACAGATGTAGATAATGCTTGGCGGTTAGGCGATGTTAGGTTGGATGTAAGACAGGATGGTAGGCGATGAGTAGCGAAGGCGCAGAGTTTAGATTACCGCTTGAGTTTCCTACCGCTGAGTATGACGAGCAGTATATGCAAAGGCTTATTAATCAATTGAGATTAATATTTGAGCTAATACCATCGCCAACAGAGGTTGAATCTGATTCTGCTGCAAATGCGTGGTTTATGTCGTAATGCCTAGCACATATATAAATGCGATCAAAACATTAGATGGAACGTCTATTGCAGATATATATGAGGTGCCTCAAGGAAAGACTGCAATACTTAAAACGATTAGCGCGTACAATACTAACGCGAGTACAGCTTCATCTTTGATTGTACATATTTATGATAGCAGCGCAGATGCTACAACAGAGTTTGAAAAGACCGCCTCTATTGGCGCTGAGACACGACAAGCGTATTTAGAGAACGGCGAAGTAATAGTTTTGGAATCAAAAGATAAATTAAGAATGACAGCAGGAGCTTCTAACTACTTTGATATATTTGTCTCAATACTTGAGGTATTATAAAAGTGTTTAAACGCTTGCATATTATGGAGGTTGTATGAACAGTTCTTTTAAGCCGCAACAAGCGCCTATGGAAAGACAGGCTAATCGTTTAGCCAGTCAAGGTCGCTATGGCGATTCAATGATGGTTCATATGAATCCAACCGAGGTTCAGGTATTGAACCAGATGGCTCCCGGCGGATTAACTCGCAATCCACAAACCGGACAACCAGAAGCGTTTGGTATGCTGGCTTCAATAATTGCATCAATGATAACTAAAGCAGCAGCGGCATCAGCGGCAGCAGGAGCAGCGGCGGGTGGAACGGCTGCGGCGAGTGGGGCGGCAGGAGCAGCAGCAGGAGCTGCTGGCGCTGGAAAGCTTGCAACACTTGGTAAAATGTTATCTCTTGGCACAATGAATCCTACGGTGGCTGGCGCTCTTGCTTCAGGAACAACTACTGCTATTCAAACCGGCGATCTTATGGAAGGTTTAAAGACCGGAGTTATAGGCGGTGTTACAGGACACATTGCAGGAAAAATGATGAGCGGTCTTGGTGAAGGAGCTGGGCTAGGAGCTGATGCTGGATCACAAATAACACCAGAAGCCGGTACTGTTCAAAACGCGCTTGCTTTACAGGGTGGCCCTCCAGTTCCCGGAAGCGCTCTTGCTGGAGCTGATGGGCAAGCTTTCGCAGCAGATCTAGCTCCGCAACCAAATATTGGAGATTTCGATCCCATCAGTGGGCAGCAGTGGTCTGGCCCCGGCTTAGTATCTAACGTTACTCCTCCAGCTAGTGATTTTAGTATAGGGGATGCTATTGGAAGTATGGGCATAACTGATGTTGCTATTCCGGCAATGCAAGGAATGATTGCAGACGATGCTGTTGCCATGTATGACTATGGTGGCGGTGATATGGAAGAAGAGGACGAAGATCCTTTTTATCAAGAAGTGCGCCCTAGCGATAGAGGAATACAAATGCCCGGTATGGGCTACGATGCTGGCACAAGCGGCGAGTTCGATTACTTTGCTAATCCGTTCAAAGCTATACCTGTAGCAAAGACTGGCGGTCATTTAAGGCAATTTGAAGAAGGTGGCACAGTTGATAAGCCTATAAATCTTTCTGGCCTTAGAGGGTTTGATCAGATAACGGCTCCCCCTAGTTTTGACTTTAGCGGAACAGATATATATGGCCCTGCTCCTGTCAACATGGAAGATTTTAATTTATCAACACCTACAACAAATGCTGTAGATTCGGGTCAAAGTAGATTTCAGCAGATAGCAGCACAGCCAACAAGAACAATGCCGAACCTTAGTAACATTGGAGCTGGTATTGGTTTTGGCCCCGGAATGGATTTAGCTTCAATTGGATTAGAAGGCGCTCCGGGCATGATTGAAAGCTATTATCCTGATTATTATAGCGGCGCTGCTACATATGGCCCAGATCCAACCCTTACAGCGTTTGGCGGGAGATTTGCTCCTGACCCTGTTACGCCAGCAGCTTCGGCAGTTCCAGCAGCAACAGCTTCTCCAGAAATGAGCGGCATGGAAGATTATGGAATGCCTGTAGAAATGGGAAATCAAATGTTTCGTAATCTTGGCATGGAAGATTTTGCAATGCCTGTAGGAATGGAAAATCAAATGGGTCTTAATTATGGCATGGAATCAGCTATGCCTTCTGAAACGTTTATGCCGGTTTCATATGGAACTGTAGATGATAGAGGGAAACAAGCTACTGGAATGCAATCTTTAAGAGAGGCATTTGGCACTGCTAATAAGCCCCGAAGAGGCGGTATAGGAGGAAGAAACCCTAACTATGTAGAGCCAGTTAATACAGGCCCATCAGTAAATGCTGGAGGAAGACTTTTCGATATGCCTTCAGTATCAGGAGCTAATATACAGCCGACATTTGATCCAAGAACATTTACTAATGCTGGTGGTTTTGATATGGCAGAAACGGGTTATGTTGGAGGAAATGGTTTAGATATGTCTTCAATATCAGGAGCTAACCTCAATCCGTATGAATCTATTGCCCAAACACCAATGTATTCACCTACAACAATGCCTACAAGGGGCGCTGGCTATGGCGGCATGGGCATGAATCAAGACTTTAGGTTTATGATATAGTATGAATAGACGTTTAAACAACTTACGCAGTCCAATGCCTTTAAGCCCTTACCCAAGAGGGTTTGATAATGGTGGCCCTTTAGTTATTCAAGAACCATACTTTGAAGGAATGGTTGATGGGTCTGGTGGTGGCATGGATGATTTTGTTCCGGCAACAATAGAAGGTGTTGAGCCTATATTATTGTCTAGGGACGAATACGTTGTACCCGCTGATGTTGTGTCACATATAGGTGATGGTAGCTCTGAGCGCGGTGGTGAATTATTAGATGAGATGATTGCCAATATTAGAATGATGAAAACAAATACAGAGCTTCAGCCCGAAGAGCTACAAGAAACACCAGAAGACATAATGTTGGATTTACAAATCTAATGTCGTTTGTTATTGAAATGGTAAAGAAAGAAGATGTGTTGTCTGTCTGGCCTGATATAAAACATCATGCTGATAATCTTCAAAAGCGAAGCTATGGAAGATATGTAACAGCAGATATATTTGATCAGATTGTAGAGCAACCGTGTTTTCTTTGGGTTGTAAAAGAAGATGAAAACATTATTGCATTTTTTATATGTTCTGTTTCTTATTACCCACGCAAGACTTACTTAGACCTAAATACATTAAGCGGCTTAAGGGTTAATGAGTGGGGCGATCAAGCATTAGAAGCATTAGAAGATTTTGGCAGAGAGCTAAACGTTGATGGTTTGGAAACAAACACAGCGGTAGCGTTTGAAAAAACGTGGAAAAAAAGAGGCTTTAAAAAAGAATTTGTAACAATGACAAGAGAGATAGGCTATCAGGATCAAGAGGAAGATGAAGAAGCTGTAGACCTTTTTGAATTTGATTCAGGTGATATGTTAAAGGAGGTTGCGAATGGGTCGTAAAAGTGGCGGCACACAAAAGGTAGACCAAACCAGTGAAGTAGTACAGCACAATATACCTGAAGAGTTTAGACCTTATTTAAGAAAGCAAATGCAATTAGCAGATGCTTTGCTACAAGAAGATTACATACCATATGGCGGTCAACGATTAGCTGGATTTAATCCTCAAGAGCAAGCGGCATTTACTGGCGTTCAAGCAATTGCTCAAAGAAATTTACCGGGAGTAACTGGAGCTAAAACATATTTTGGTAACCTAGCTGGGCAAACAGGATCACCAGTAGCAGGTACTGACTATCTTGGTGTAGGCAGTAATTATGCGCCGGGAACAATAACTTCTGCGTATTCTCCTACGGCTGGATCTTTTGGTTCTGGATATGGCGGAGCAGATTTTTCTTCTGGATACGGAGCTAGGGATTTTACATCTAGCTATCAGCCCGGACAAATAACCTCATCATTTCAAGGGGCAAATATAGGGTCTGATTACCAGCCCGGAGAAATACAATCTACATATGCACCCGGGCAATTTGAAGCTGAACGCTCTATAACAAACATAGATGACTACATGAACCCGTACACAGAGCGGGTTCTTGATAGGCAATTAGCAAGAAGGCAAAAAGGATTTCAAGAAAGAAGAGCGCAACAGCAAGCACAAGATACCGCGGCAGGTGGAGCTTCTGCATTTGGGGGAAGAGGGTTATTACAACAACAAACGGCGCAAACGGCGTTTGATGAAGGCACAGCAGATATAGAGGCATCTGCATTAGATCAAGCATATCAACAAGCATTGTCAGCATCATCAAGAGATATAGATCGCGATCTTCGTGTCCAGCAGTTACGTGATCAGGCGGAAAGAACTCGCGCACAAATGGCGTTTGGAGCAGACACTGCAAGGGATGCTGCTGAAAGGGCTAGGGCGCAAATGGCTACACGCGCTCAAGAAGCAACAGCTCGGTTTGGTCAAGCTGCGGGGGCGCAAGATATTCAGGCTCAAATTGCTAGTGATGCAGCGGCTAGAGCGGCTGGGCAAATGGATTTGTCAGCACAACAATATGCAGATCAATCGGCTCAACAGGCAGCTAAATTAGGATTGACAGCCCAGCAATATCAAGATCTTTCAAGGCGAGCTGCTGGTGAGCAAACATTAAGAAGTCAGCAGATGGAAGATGCGGCGATGAGAGCTAGTGGCGAACAAGGATTAAGAGCTGCTATAGCGTCAGATCAGGCTGCTAGAGCCAGAGGAGATCAGGATATTAGAACCTCAATGGCTAACCAAAGAGCCTATGCCGCTGCTCTTGCTAGAAGAGATGCTGCTTCGAAATATGGGGTTGATCTTGATAAGACTGAGCAAGCTATGGATCTACAGAGAATGGGCGCGTTAGCACAATCTGGTCAAGACATGAGAGCATTAACGCAACGTGGCTTAGACATGGCGTATCAAGACTTTATAAGGCAGCGTGATTATCCGAAGGAAATGTTGGCTTACTACTCTAACCTTATGAAGCAAAACATAAATCCAATACCGGCAGACGCAAGACAAACAGTGACATCACCAGCCCCAAGTAGATTAGGGCAGATGGCTAATCTTGGATTAGGCGCATTAGCGCTTGGTCGCGGTAGGCAGGGATAAGGAGCGTTTAAACAATGGCAATGGAACAGTTGTTAAAGATTGCAGAGCGTACTGAGGGTATGTCTGACGATATGCTTGCACAAGTTGTTGGTCAAGGAGGAGGTGGAATAGAGAGCCTTCTTGCAGCTACTGAGATGAAGGCAAGAGAAGATATACGTCAGGATGCACAGCAACAAAATATGCAGGAACAACCTCCTGTAATAGATCAATTGCTACAGAGAGCTGCTCCGCAACAACAACAAATGCCACAACAGATGCCACAACAGATGTCACAACAAGTGGCGCAGCAGCCATTACCTCCTGTGGGTATGCAGCCTGATATGTATCAAGGCGATCCAGCTATGGCAATGCTTAATCAAGATGCAAGTATGCCTCCAGAGTTTGCTGGCGCAAATATGGGTATAGCTCAAGCTAGGTTTGGTGGATTAGTTAGAAAGTTTGCCAGTAGTTCTGGGACGGTTGGTGGGCCTTATGGCGTTCCTCAAGGCTATGCAGACGCGCTTACGCAGTATTATGGATACAATCCATATGAGTTAGTTGATGTACAGCAAGATATGTATGTTGATCAAATGCCGATGCAAGTAGATCAGTTACAGCTTCTTGGCAAAGAGTATGAAGACATTATGCAAAAGCCATTTTCTAGGGAAGCACAACTAGCATATCAACAGTTTAATCAACCTCAACAACCACTGTTAAGTGGGCGTGGAGCAAAAGGGTTTATTAGTCCTCCCCCAAGAAAAGGTACAGCTCAAGATGCCGCTGATGCCGCAGTAGAAGCTGCAAGACAACAGGCTGCGTCTAAATTATTTAGCGGTTCTCAGCTTCAAAAAGGAACTATTAGAAAAGATTTATTAGATCCTAATGCGCCGCCCGGACAAACAGCAACAGCATTTATACCTCAAGGCATGGATGTTTCTAGTGGTGTTATACCCAGTAATACAAGGTATACAGATTTAATTGAAAGACAGATGCAGCAGACAAACGCTAAAATTAATCAAGCAAATGCGCAAGCTGGGAAGCCGCCATCTGGTGTTGTAAGTACGCCTACTGTTACTGAGTTAGCACGATCCGAAGTTTTCCCAGTTCTTTTTCAAGACGAATCTAAACCATTAACGGACGCGCTTACTGAACAGCCGACAACTCCGGGCTTTGATTTGGATTCTCTTTCTATAACAAAGGGAATTGGCAGAAAAATACAAGCCGCAGATACAAAGAGGTTGGAACAATTAACAGCGCAAGAAAAAGCATCTGGTGACAGACTTCAGGGTCACTTAAATAAAATGAAAGAGCTTGAGAAAGATTTTCCAAGCAGAGAAAATATAAAGAAGCGTCTTAAAGAGCAAACAAATTATGGCGTGGCCGCAGCATTTTTTAATGCAGCAGGTTCTAAAAGTCCTGATTTTCTTACAGCGTTGTCGCAAGGCTTTGGCGGTGCGGCAGGTGTTATGCAGAAGATGACAGGTCAAGAGCAAAAAGAAATGTATAAGCACGCTATGGATGCTTATAACAGAGAACAACAAAAAGCTAATACGCAGTTTAAACTTGATAAGAATAGATCTGATGAGATTTATAGAGAGAAAACTTTACTGCAAACAACAGAAAACAATCTGAATACTCTTAAATTAAATTACGCAAACAAGATGGATACAGAGCGTTGGAAGAAAATTGATATGCTGCATAAGCTTGGCAAGGATGCGCAAGAAACCCAAAAACTTAATGCCGAGCAAATCAATCAAGCTAGAGATGACAGAAGAGATGCTATTAAGGATTGGAGTAAAACAGTAAATGATTATGACGATATGTCTAAGTCAATGGAAATTTTACCTAAACAAGCAAAACTTTCACTTGCTCTTGAAACGGGATATGCAGAGCTATATGTTCCCGGCGCACAAATGGCTATTAACCAAGGATTAAAAGACTTAGTTAAAGATTTAAGCAAGGTTGACAAGCAATTAAGAACACAAGCTAATCCGATATTAGATGATATGCAAAGATCTGCTGAAGCATTTAGAGTTTTAGATCAACAGTATAGAGATGAGCCAAAAGAAATGATTGGCTCTAGGCAATTAATGAGAAAGTTTGGCCCAGAGCTTGCCGAAATTGCTAACTCTCAAAATCCAAATTTAGCTCTTAAGCAGCTTATTAAACGGTATCCTTACTTAGATCCAGAAACATTTACTGAAGCGTTAAGTCTTTAATGGCGACACAAGAAGAAAGGCTAGAGGCATTAATTAGTAGGCTTCAAGGCCAGCCTTTATCTAGGGGTGTAAATTATATAACCCCTAGACAGGCAACTCCTCAATTTTATGAGGTTCCTGAGATAGAACCCGGAAGCATACTTGGTAGTTACACAGGTATGCCGCAACCACAGCCGCAACCAGACCCAATACTCTACCCACAAGCTATGCCTTCTCCTCCTCAGTTAACACCGAGAGAAGATTTAACAGCAATGGATTTATTTTCCGGCGCTCCATCAGGTGTTATAGCAGATCCTGCTACTACCGTTGAGGAGTTAGATGAATCAGATAATCCATTTTGGGCATTTACGAGAGGTATTGGTCGCGGCGGCGCACAGTCAGCTATTTCTATAGGTGAGGGTTTATTTTCTATAGCCGATGTAGCAGCAAATGTTGCTGGGTATGAAGATCTTATAGATCCTGAAACATCAGAAACATTTAAGAATCTAAATGAAGCTCGTGAATGGGTAGGTAATGAACGAACAGTTGTAGGTAAGTTAGGCGAAGCTGTTGGTAGTATGCTAACAATTATGGCTCCCGCTATTGGAGCTATTGGTCAAGCCGGGAAAGCTGCTAGTTTAATGACTCAAGGCGCTCAATATGCAAATGCAGCTAAAAGAGCTAAAGGTTTGGCTATAGGATTTAGAGGCTTACAAGGAGCTGCTGCTGTTGGTTCCGGGTCAGGTCAGGCAAGCCAGATGATGAAAGCATATAAAGATGCTGGCGGTGATTACACAATAGGTCAAAGAAATCAAGCTATAATGTGGGGCATACCGATAGGTGCATTAGAACTTATTGGCCCAGAAATGATATTAAGAGGTTTTGGTAAAGAGCTTGCCAATCCAATAAAGAATGAAATATTAAGAAGAGTAACTGGATTAGGCGCAAATGCTACAGGTGAGGGCGCACAAGAAGCGTTGTCAGGGGTGTTGCAAGAACTTGCCGCTAAATATAACTATGATCCAGAGCGTCCTATTGGCGATAGTATGCTTTCTGATTTTGGGTATGGTGCTGGCGCAGCAGCAATACTTGATCTAGTTATAGGCAAACGTACTCCAAGCAAGCCCTCAAGAAGTGATAAGGATGTTCAGAAAGAATACTCTGAAGCTGATCCAATTGAAGTTGTGGACACAACATTACTTGAAGAGAAAATTCTTAGCGGAGATATTGTTCCTGCTTACGATGCTAATGGTGAGCAGATAGATGTCACGATTTCTAGGGTAAACGAAGAAGAGGGTGTTGCAGAAGTTATTGATGAAGATGGTGTTGTCTTATCTCTGCCATTAGATAGCCATCCAAATCAAGATGGATATTCTTTTGCTAGCAATCAGTCGCTATCGTCTCCCGGCAAATACAAGATTGGCGGTGTAGAGCTTGGAACTTTGGAGCCAGAGCAGCTTAGACAGTTAGGACATGACATAGTATTAACTGATGACCTAAAAGAAAGAGTTGCTAATGGTGAAATAAGCCAAACAGAAGCTAACGAGCAAACAGATCTAAGCCGTTTAAACGCAAGGGAGTTGTATGACTTAACAGCTATTGGTATGGAGCTTGATCGCAGAGGATTTGAGGTTGCGGATGTAGATCCTAGAGCAGAGGATGAATTAAGAAGTGCTGACAAACAAAGCAAGATTGATTCTGGACAATATGCGGATGACATCAATGATAATTTAGCAGAGATAGGTGGAGATAAACTTACTGAAACTTACTTTGATCCAAAAGCTCCAACCAAAGATGCTGTTGATGAAGTAGGGCAAGCAAGAAAAGATCAAGCATTAAAAGACATCCAAGAAAGCACAAACCTACAAGAACTGTTTAAACGATTCAACCTAACTGCGGGAGAAAAACTTACAGCTATATCTAAGGCAATTGGTGTCGAGCGTGTTGATGAGCTTCGCAAAGCTAAAGGTAAAAAGAAGGTAAAGGCAGATGACCTAATTGAAGGTCTTACGCCAGAAGAAAATATAGCGGTTATCGAGCAAGCTAGAAGTATTAAACTAAACAGGAAGCTTGACAAGGAAGAGCAAGAAAAAGTATCTCAGAGAGCTGATGAGCTAGATAGCAAAACTGAAGAGGAAACAAAGCGACAACCTGTTTATCAGCTTTTAAAGCCTGAAAAAATACAAGACGCGATTCCCGAACAAAACATTGAAGCTAGGTATAGAGTTGTTGTTGTAGACAAAAGCAGACCAGATAAAAACAATGAGTTTGGCTACAAGACAATGGCTGGTGCAACGTTGTATGCCACTGATGCAGACTCTGCAATTAATGATTATGCCAAAGAGTTTGGGTTTATAGTTCCTAATGATTATTACGTTAGTGGACGCAAACCTAACGTTGTTCCTATTGGTGAAAGCGTTGTTGAAGAAGTAGTAGAAGAAGAAGCTGCTCCAACAGAATTTTATTCGCAAGATGTAGAGAACTCAAAGCCTAGATATAGAGATGAAACTCCAGAGTTTGAGTCGCTTTCTGATAAGGCGCTTTACATTGTTAGAGACGGTGTCAATAAGTCAAAGAAAGATGCAAGTATTATCGAAGAACTCAAGGCGGCTTTTCCGGGCGTGTCAGAGGCTGAACTTCGTAGCCGTGGTAGTAAGGTAGCCGAAGAAGTTAAGAAGCGTGGTGAGGCTGCTAGGAAGCGTAACGAGGAAGTATTTACTGTACCTACGGTTGTACCTCAAGAAACACAGCCAGTCGTTGAAGAAGTAACAGAGGATCTTGTTGAAGAGGTAGTAGAAGACGAGGCTCCTCAGACCTTAACGCTTATGAAGCCTAAATATAATAAGCGTTCAAAGAAATATGATATACAAATATTAGATCAAGACGGCAAAGTTGTAGACGAGCGTAGTGCTTCTAAGCTAGATGTTAATACAGCTTTAGACAACATAGGCCAAGAGTTTAGCGGTATAGAAATACCCGTTAAGTTTTATAACAAAGAATCTCGCAACGAAAACGAACCTACTACAGATGAGCTTGGAGCTGTTAGAGAAAGTATAGAGGAGCTGTTGCCTCAAGGTATTGGCAAGAGCGCGATTGCAAATATATATAAAGTTGCAGCAGATCAGTACAGAACGTTAAAAGCAGACAACCCAAGTATAGATGTATTTACCGCTATAGAAGAAATATCTGGGTCAGATGAAATCCAAAACTTAATCTTTGATGCCGATCCAGACTTTATGCGAATACAGGGTGCGGCTGTAGAAGAAGCTGTGCCTGTGGTTGGGGTAGAAGGAACAGAGGTTGGTGGACAGCCAGTAATATTACGCTCTACCAAGCCAATTAGAATGGATATGAATCAGCAAACTAGGGTAAGCAGAATAGTTAAGTCTATAGCCCCCGAAGCAAACCTAGTGATTGCGGATCAAATATTTAGTAGGCCATTGTCGATGCCAGACGCTTTGACAATGGTTGAGCATAACGGACAAGTAATCCCAAAAGAAGAAGCCTTGGGCCTTCAGATAGGAAACGTAGTTGCTGTATCAGCTCAAGATGGATTTTTAGACCCAGAAAACAGGGCGTATCACGAGGCAACTCACTTCTTAATGCGTAATCGTTATCTTAATGATAAAGAGATGGATTCCTTAAGGGCTAATATACCAAGGCTTCAAAGCATTGTTCGCAAACATTTGGGTGATAGAAAGTACGCCAATGCTATTGAGATTATCCCGCCAGATAAACAGATTGATGAGCTGGTTGCGTATGCTTCTGCGCTGTACAACCGTGGCTTAGATGTTACTGGGAAGATACCCGGAGAATTTACTCCGCCGCTACGCAGAATATTTAATAAAATTATTAACCTGTTTAAACAGCTTAAGTCTGCGTTTGATGGCGAAGTTATTATGGAGCTTGAAGAAGTATTCGAGTCAATAAGACAGGGAAGGGCAGGAGCTAGAGCGCCAAGAAGAATGTCTGATAAGAAGGGCATGAGTGGAACAACGCCTTTAGCTATGGTTAAGCAGGGTGATGCAACAGCTAGAATTGCTCAGTCTGACTTTGTTAGACCGATGATGTACTCAGTTCTTAAGGATAAAATTAATAAAGCCGGGGGGTCTAAGCCAGCTAATGACTGGATTAGAAGGAATGAAGATGGGTCGTTGGAAGGGTTTCTTACTAAAGACGTTAAGCTAGCAGAGATAGAAGACTCTGGAATCGTTCAGTTTCTTGAGGATCAAAAGCTTAAAGGAGGCGAGAATGTAAAAGTGTCTGCTAGTCAGCTTATTGAAGAGATTGAAGAAAACGAAGTGTTAATAGAAGTTAATATTTACGGCACTCCGTTAGATTCAATGAGCGATCCAACGAATGAAAACAAAGTTGCCCTTGCGTTTCTAGATGACCGTGAAGCAGAAATCAAAAAGAATATGGGCAGGTTACTTATGAACCCTGCAATTAGTTCTGCGTTTGTAGGTAACACTATTCGTTATGTATATGACGCGCAAACAAAAGGAAGTAAAAATAAAGATGTCAAGTCAATGTTTTCGCCAGAGCTGGCAAAGCTTCTTGATGAATCACAAGCTGTAGATTTTCAGCTTTTTGAAGAATTGTTTGATGGCAAAATTACTGTTCCAGAATATAAAGAACTCGCAAATCAATACTATGCTCCAATAAAAAGACAGCTTAGAAAAGATTTAGCTAGCCCAGCCAATGAGCTTACTTCTGGAAACATTGCAGAAATGTGGCTTTCGTATCCAAGCGCTAACTCATTAATGAGTGCATTTAAAAACCCATCCAATTATAACGATGGCATTGGTAAACACGAAGCGTCTATACCTTCATTAGATATGCCGATGCACTATTTAAACATATTAGAAAAAGCTAAAGATGACTATAACCTGAACTTGGCTAGGCCAAGAAGAACCAAGCATATGCAAAAGCAGCTAGCTAAAGCAAAAGACTTGGCTTCGCCTCAAGCAGCAACGGTTGCCTTAAGACGAATGAAGTTAGGCTTTGGTATGACAGATCGTCATATGCGTATGCCGGATGTTGGTGACACGGAAATGTCTATAGAGCCGGGAAGCGGCATGGAAATGGGGCCGGATTATGGTGGGACATATTTGCCATACACATCTACCGGGGCTAGGAATCTTGCATTAAGCGATGCTCTTGAAAACCCTGAAAATAGAAGGTCAGCGTTACATAACTATTTAGAAGATAACTCATTAAACTACAGAGAAGTGATTATATCCGCGCCTCTTGCGTCATCTACTAAGGTAGATCAAGAACAACATACAAAGTGGAAGCAAGGCGCTGGAGGGTTAACTGCAACTGGTCAGTATGTTCACGCGCATTTCAGAGATACTGTTAATCCGATAATGCACATACGTTTGTCCGATGTGTATGTAACTGACGAAAATGGTGATCAGAAAAAGATACTGATCGTGGAAGAAATACAATCAGATCTACACCAAGAAGCACAATCCATTATGAAAAGGATGGCAGCTTTTGATTTGTTTAAAGAAGGAAGGATTAGTGAGCCTGATTTCGACAAGCTATCTAGGGATGAAAAGAACTTAGTTAAGCAGAATGCGCCTTCATACAAAGATCAAGTTTATGGGCCTATTCTTCCTAATATGCCATTAAAAAATGAAGATCAAAGAATGGCGTTTGCCATGAACGGTATTACTAGGATGGCAATTAATGGTGGGTATAGCCATATAGCAGTGTCTAACAGCGAGCTTCAATTAGAAAGATATAGAGGTAACTTTAAAAACCACATTGATGGTATAGCAGTAGCAGAGACAGTGATTCTTGACGATGGGAATTCTTCTATGCCGCATAAAGTATCATCAGCGTTTGATGCTTCTGGTAATCCTGTAATGAGATTTTCATTTGACACTGGAGACTTAGAGTCTATTTATGGAATCAGCAAACTAGAAGCTTCCAATTTAATTAAAGACGGCGATAAGGGTTTGTATTACGCCGATATTCCTACTTCTTACATTCAGCAAAAAGTAGAAGCTAATATAGATCTGCTTATGAAGGATGCTCCAGAAATAGATGAGCAAGGATTTGTTTATGAAGCAGAAGAGCTTGGCCCATTAGAGCCTGAATACATTGACCAACTACTGAAACAGTATCCAGACAAAGAACAGGCTAAAAAAGACACGCTGCTTATATTAGCAAAAACATTTGAAGACCTACCCAACAAAACATCTATTGATATAGATTCAATTAAGATAGTTGAGGGATATGACGCTGAAAATAGAACACTAGAAAACATAGATCCCAGAATAATTCCACGGCTTTCAATGCAGGAATCTTTAGCAGAGCTTTATCCAGAATTAGTTAATGCGTATCGAGTTTCTTATACGGTTCCAGTGTTTGATATGGCTACCGGCGCACAAGAATCCATACATAGAGGCACCTATTTATTTGGTAAGTACAAACCATTAGATCTCGCTGACAATTCGGCAGGTGGGATGCTGGATGATTTCTTGGGAACCGGGCTGTTTAAACTTGTTGAAGACGAAATGGCTAGCTTCCCCGGTAGAGAGATTGCGATTGATAACGTCATGGATTTTATTAACAGTAAAACCGATGAGTTGATGAGTTTAAGGGAAGGAATAAATTCTGGGCAAGAAGACTCAGAAGATGCAGTTAATAGATCGCGTATATTAGATGATGCTGACATAGCTAAAGCAATATCAGACGCAAAACGTAGGGCAGATGGCGCGGTGGATTATCCTGTGGGTTCTGGCTTTACCAACATATATGACCGCATGATGCCCAAAGCCTTGGCTAAAGCTCTTGGTTCTACAATAAAGAAAAAAGAAAGCAAGGTGCGTAATGATAACCAAGGATCTATCTTATACATAGGCGATGCTGATGCAGATCAACAAGCAATTATAACCAACATTAAAGAATTGGAATGGGAAGGCGAAAGGCTTATACCGGCAGAAAGAGAAACTAGAAAAGAATTGGCCTCAAAAGAAATGCTTGTTGAGGATATAGCAACTAGAGCAAATCCTGATGTAGATCCAGATGAAGTGTTTGGCTTAGATCAGCAAATACTAGATTTAGCTGAAGATAAAAGAGATCAGTATTTAATTCGCAAGTCTGCGATTACTAACTCACTTCCTTTGTTTGAAGTTACTGATGAGATGCGTGATGAGGGCGCGTCTTGGAGATCAGAGCCTTACGCCATTTACCAGATGGCAAAGCAAGATGATCGCAATACTGCTACAAACGCAGGGGTTGCATCACGAAATGAGATGAGTAAGACGGGAAGGCAATCAATAACGGAATTTATTGATTCAATACCGTTCTTTAATACCCTTAAAGATCTTCCACAAAAACGAGAATATTATCTTAAGCGCGGGGAGTTTAGAGGGCTTATTGCACAGGCAGAAAATGCTGCTAAGTATTTAAGAGATGAAATAGGGAATAAGTATTTAGCTAAAGGTGTTGGCGCTCAAGCCAGAGAAAGCAATGCGTTAATTCGCAATGCTATTTATACCTATATGACTACTGGTGATTCGATAGGAGAGCAGACTGCATTTGATGCGCTGAACGCTTTAGATCCAAGAGCTGCTAAAGCATCCGCTAAAGCAAAAGACGTTATAGAAAACGTTGGCGCAGAGTTAGTTGCTAAAGGATTAATGTCTCCTCAGACTTATATGGAGAATCAAAGGTCATATCTTCCAAGGCTTTACCTTAAGCACATCATTGAAGATCCGTCAGGCAAAGCTCTTGAGTACCTTAAAGAAAGAAGCAAGAACCTACCAGAAGCATCAAGAGAACTTCTTGGGGAAATAGCAGAACAAGATCCAGCATTTTTGGCTTCAAGAGCAATGCAAAGATCTATAAGAGATTTAGAGTTAATTAACTTTCTTAATGCTGTAAGTGAAAACGAAAATTGGACAAGCCCTGATGATATGTTTCTTGTTTCATATGAAGATGTTAATGGAAAAACAAAACAAGTAAGCGCGTTCTGGTTAAGTAACGAGGCTGACACGTTACGCAAAATAGCAGAAGCAGAAAAAGGTTTATCTCCTGAAAAGTCAGAGCGTTTAAACGCAGAAGCGGATCGTATGGAGGCTGCTGCAACAGCAAAATATAAAGAGTATGCAGATGCAAATGACGGAATAGATGTAACTAAGCTAGAAGATGAACAGCTTAAAACCGCTGGAACAAAATACTTCAGAGGGTTTAAACGTGTTCCGGCTGGTCGCAAGTTTGGGATGCTTGCTGGTCGATTAGTTAGAGATGAAATATATGAAGACGTAGTTGCTTCTAGTGCGATTGCAAATGTAGGTGATACCACAGTTGTTCAGATGGATAGCTTGTTTAAGAAATCTGTTGCTGTTTGGAAAACAATAAAGGTTCCTCTTAACCCCCCAACGATTGCGCGGAACACATTCAGTAATATGATTCTCATGCACCTATCTGGCATACCTTTTTATAAGGTGTTGCCAAGGATGGTTGAAGCTATTGGGGAGATACGCGCATACAACAACCGTGACTATGATAATGCTAGGCATTACATGGCATTGGTTGAGCGCGGTGTAACGCAGTCATCATTTGCCGACCAAGAACTAGTAAAGATGTCAGATGACATTATGGATTTTCTTGGGGGTGTAGATGCAAAAGATTTAGGTTTGTACGGGTGGTTAAAGCTAAAGGCTTGGGGAAAGCTGGCTACCAAAGCATCTAATATGTATCAGAACATAGAGGTTATGGGCAAGACAGCGATTGCCATTGATGTCATGGAGCGTGAAGGGTTAAGCGCAGACGATGCGTTTCTTAGAGCGCAAGAGTATTTATTTGATTACTCTGACGTTCCCGGCTGGGTTAGGAAGACAAGGACTAGCCCTTTTGGTATTCCTTTTATTACTTTCCAGTACAAGGTTCTTCCGGTCTTAATGAAGACTGCTATTAATAACCCGCTTAAATTCGCGCCATATGTTGCTCTTTCTTATGCAATGCCACATTTAATGATGTCTGCATTTGACATAGACGATGATGAGTACGAAGCGATTAAAGCGTCTGTTCCTGATTACTTGAGGGGCAACCCCGGACTAATGCCTCTTCCTTATAGAGATGATAAGGGCCGATTAAAGTTTTTAGATACTAGCTTTTTATATCCGTGGGGTGCGTTTACTGGCATAGGCTCTAAAATGATAGATGCAGGAAAAGCTGTTGCTGGAAAACGAGACTACACTCAAGGTGGATTTGAGCTGTCAGATGTGACTTCAACATTTGGTATGTTTGGTGGTCCGGCTTGGTCTTTAGTAAGCGGGGTTCTTTACAACAAAGATCCATTTACCGAGCAACCAATAGTTAATGCGCATGATCCTTGGTGGATTGCAAACGCAGAAGAAAGGCCGTTTTATAATAGAGGCAAATTAACTGATGCTTTTTATTGGGCGGCAAACCAATACATACTGCCGGGGTTTTTAAACACAGACTATGGCGCAGTTAAAAAATTGTTTGATGCAACATCGGGAACTAGAAAGCCCACAGGTCTTGAGCCTGACTCGGTTAATCAGGCACTGTTGCGAATGATTGGTTTAAACGTTATCAATATTGACCCGGAACAAATCAGGGTGTCTTTGTATTACATTGACAGAGAGAGAAGTAAAGTTACAAGTAACATTAAAAGGATAGCTAGAGATCAAAGCATTACTCCCGCAGAGCGCAGAAGGCGAATGCAAAATTACCAACAAACGTTGTCTGAATACGATGAGATGCAGAGGGCATTAACAAATGCTGGCGCAATTACTCGTGGAGTTATAAGACGAATTGACGATAAAGAGCGTTTCAGTGACTAAATTAAGTGATCATTTTACATTAGCTGAATGTTGCCGTAGCGAGACAGCTACTCGTAAAGGCATAGACAATATGGCTACAGGCGAGCATCTTGAAAACCTAAAGCGCGTGTTAGAGTATGTGGTTGAGCCGGTCAGGGTTCACTATGGCGTACCTTTTATACCTAACAGTGGGTATCGCTGCCCTGATCTGAATGCAGAGGTTGGGGGCAACCCTAACAGCCAGCACTGCAAAGGACAGGCGATTGATTTTGAGTTACCAAGCGTAGACAACGAAGAGGTTGCGTTCTGGATTAAAGATAACTTGGATTATGACCAGCTTATCTTAGAGTTTTATGACGGGATAGATCCCAACAGTGGGTGGATTCATGTTTCGTATGTATCAGCAGGAGAAAACAGAAACGAATCCTTAGTCTTTGACGGTAAATCTTATACACAATTTGAATGAAAGGTGCAGTTTTAGCTTTTATGCTAATAACGGTTATCGAAGGTAATGTGGTAGAAGGAGCCGATAGTATGCTGTTTAGGGATATACATCGTTGTCAACAGTTTGCCTACTGGATAGAGCATAACTGTAGAGACTCTAGGTGTAGAGGAGGAATTAAACAGCACAACATAACGGCATATTGCAAGCCAGTAATGGCTGGCGTTAATCAAAAGTTTTGGGACTGATGTTGTGAAAGTGTATGAAAGTTTATTCTATATTGCTGAAGAAAAAAGATTTGTTCGGTGGGAAGATTATCTTGCGTATTACAAGCTCCAAGATAAGGAGAGGGTATGACAAAGAAACTTCAGCATGATTCTGTCTGGGCTAAGTATGACATCGATAACGATGGCACAGTAAGCGATGAAGAATTAGAGCGTGCTACTCAGATGATCGAGCTAGATCTTAGGGAAGAGAAACAAGATTCACAAAGGCGTATAGCGTGGGTAGCTATGGCTTCTATGGTACTTTATTCTCTTTTACCATTGCTTCCTTTCGTACCAGAGGAGCGACTTAGTACCCTCTCATCTCTTTCGGATATGCTTTTTCTTTCTCAAGCCTCGATCATAGGGTTGTATTTCGGAGCTACCGCTTATATGTCTCGCAAACCATAATCGGGAGTGAGTCATGATTATCGAAAGCGTAGCTGCGGCTGCGGCAATCCTAAACCAAATTGGCAAATTAATAGAAAGTGCCAGTGAAGCTCAAGGCGGGGCGCAAAGAGTTATGTCTGCTATCCTTGATTTTGGTCAGGGCTTGGATGATCTTGAGAAAAATGAAAGAGAAAAGTTTGTTAATGTCAGCCATAGTGATCTGCTCAAAATTTCTATGATGCGTAGGCAGCAAGAGCGGTACGAAAAGGATCTTGAGAATATGCTCATAGTGGTCGATCCGGCTCTTCACACAACCTATGTGAAAGCCAAGGCTGACCAAGCAGCAAAACGCAAGCGACACATGGAGATGCTGGCCCAGCAGAAAAAACAACGGGCAGAGTTAGTCCAACGTATTATATTAATAACAGTGATTATAATTACAGGCTTGGTTGCCGCTGGAATTGTAGTTGGTCTAGCTATCTTGATGTTTAAACCCTAGGAGAAGTTATGGATGTAGGATCAACAAACCCTGCCAACCAAATAGCTTGGCGGCAGGTAGCAGAGCAGAAGTATCAAAGGTTAATGGATGATCTTCAGGTTGAAGAACGTAAGCAGAAAGTGGAGCAATTAAACACTACACTTTATGTGGCTAAAAATAATAAGATACAACTTCAATCGGGAAAATCCCCGACTAATATTAACGTTTTAGTTTAAACATGGCAGAAAAAAAGAAAGCAAAATCTAAAGTAAATCAAGCTGGTAATTACACTAAGCCAGCCATGAGGAAGACGCTGTTTAATAAGATCAAGGCAGGATCGAAAGGTGGTAAGTCTGGTCAGTGGTCAGCTCGAAAAGCACAGATGCTTGCCAAACAATACAAAGCCAAAGGTGGAGGTTATAAAAACTAATGGCTTTAAAGAAATCACAAAAGTCTTTAAAGAAATGGACAAAACAAAAGTGGCGAACTAAGTCAGGCAAGCCATCGACTCAGGGATCTAAAGCCACGGGAGAACGGTATCTACCAGAAAAAGCAATCAAGTCTTTGTCTTCTAAAGAGTATGCAGCTACAACTAAAAAGAAGCGAGCCGACACTAAAAAAGGTAAGCAGCACAGTGCGCAGCCCAAGAAGATTGCCACAAAAACAAGATCTCATAGGAAAAAATAATGCCATCTAAGAAAGATCCTCGACTATCTAGGGCTGGAGTCAGCGGGTTTAACAAGCCCAAGCGTACACCTAACCATCCTAAGAAATCCCATGTTGTCGTGGCAAAAGAGGGTGACAAGGTAAAGACCATTCGCTTTGGGCAGCAGGGTGTCAAGACTAACCAGACAGTCGGACAACGCAAAGCGTTTAAATCAAGGCATGGTAAAAACATTAAGAAAGGGAAGATGTCAGCAGCTTACTGGGCAGATAAAGTAAAGTGGAGTCCTAGCAAAACTAAGTCATCATCTAAGAAATGGAAGAAAGGATCTTAATATGGGGCTTAAGTTAAGCGCAGGGTTGGGGGCAATTTTAATCATTACGGCTGGGGCTTTTAAGATGTATTACGATAAGTCTCAGGCAGAGATTAAGTCGTTTCATTTGCAACTTGAACAATCAATACAGAATCAAAACCTTTTAGAAAGAACAATTGAATCTCAAAATGAAAACCTAAAACAAACCATCGACAATCAACAGAGAATGGTTGAGCAAATAGAAAGGTTAAGTGATGAGAACCAACAAGCACAGATCGAGGTTGAGAACATCAGAAAAAAGTTCGCCAAGCACGATATAAATGTGCTGGGTCTTAAGAAACCAAAGCTAATAGAAAACATAATCAACAAGGGGACGAAGCGGGTAATGGCAGATCTCACCGATATAACCAACCCGGAAACATTTTATGAAAATGGTCGCAACATTAGTCGGACTAGTTCTTAGTTTACTATCAGGGTGTAGTTTATTAGGGGGCGGGTCGTTTAAACCCACAGAGGTAAAGCCTGTGGAAGTTGTAACTGTGGTGAAGGAAGCTCCGATGTATCATCCGCCACCACCGGGAGCAATATCTGCAATGCCTGTTGAGTGGACGGTTCTGACACCAGCAATTATGCAAGAGTATTTAGACGATCTTGAGAAAGGTGAGGCACCAATGAACGTTTGGTACAGCTTGACCTCTAAAGGTTATGAGAATCTCTCCTACAACATGGCAGAGATCAAGCGTTACCTAAGACAAACGAAAAGTATTATTCAGTATTATTCAGAAACTGACTCGCAATCGAGCGGCGGCGAGGACGATTCGGAGCCATAGCTCGTGGCGGCTCTGGAGCCTCTAGCTGGATTGATACGCTAGCACCTAGAGCGGTAGCTATTTGCTCAACAATCTCAAAGCTGGGCTTCCTATGGCCTCTCTCGACCTGACTTAAATATGACTTGGTAGTTCCTGCTTTGTCTGCGAGAACCTGTAAAGACATACCTTGATCATTGCGCAGTCTTCTTATCTTCTCGGTATACCAGCTCATGCCTTCACCTCGTCTTCAAAGAACGCGAGAAAAGATTTAAGTTTCTCTTGAGCTTCTTCATCAGTGAGCAGTTCTTTTCGTGACTCAATACCACAAACAGATCTGATTACATTTGATGCAAGCTCTTCGTCATTAGGGGTGTCGGCAACCCAGCCTTCACGTTCGTTGTTTAAACGTACCCATCCTTGAAAGGTTTGTTCTCGGCAAATTAAGTTGGCCCTAGCCATAGCTCGTTCACCTTTGGTAACTGCTGCTTTCACAACCGGCCTCTCATCCTCACCTATCTGCGCACAGGCTATCATATATCGTTGTCCGATTTTTGCCGTGGCTAGTTCGTTAGGCACATCGTCTGGGTGTAAGATAAAAGAAAGCACCATGCCATCTCTCGACTGTCGGTACGCATACTTCTTTGCCTCGAAGTGTTCGGCAATTCTATCTGCATCACTCATCATCTTCTCCATCATCTTTGTTATGGTTCATAAAATCCATATCAAACTGGTAAGCGTTGCCCTCATCGTTTAAACGAGAAACCATAGTCAGCATTTGGATGGTCACATCCTTCTCTTCTATGGCGTGGCTTAAGAAATATTTGTAGTAATCTGCGGCATCCTTTGGGTCTTGAAACTCCCCAAAGACTCCGATACCACCGTCTTCCTGTCTTACTAGGATGCAATACTGGTTGAATCGGTAGTCGCCAAACTCTTCCTCGATTTGGTTGTATTCCTCTTGGGTTATCGGGTAATTGTTTTCACTCATTAAATTCGCTCCATGTTGCGGTTGTAAACATTAAAGGATCTATGCCCTGCATAGCCCACCAACGTTGCTCGTTCCCATAAGCATGGAGATGCCTGTGATGATCGTCACACAGAGGTACTGTGTCTGCATCACTCGTGCGCCTCATGCCTCTAAGGTTGTCCTTATCGGTGAACGTTAAATGGTGTGCTTGTGCTGGGCGTTGACAGATTAAGCAGCCATGATCCCTTACGTGTGCAAGGTATCTCTGGCTGCGTACTTTGTTAGACCAATCCTTTTCGTTCGATGTCATCGACTAGATCTTTTAGCTTATCGTTAATCTGCTTCAGGTCTTCAACGCTTTGAAGTAGATCGTTTAAACGCTTGTCTATTTCCACCAATGATTCTGAATCAAGGTTGTTTTCAACTTGCGTATCAATGTGTATCCCTACACGATTTGCAAGTCTCCTAGCATCGAGGCTAATTACCTCGGCCTTTTCCAGTGTGGTTTCAAGATCCATCGCATATCCTTTTACCCTACTCATAATCCTAAATCATCCGATTCAAAACCGCTAGATCGTGGGGCTTGCTTCGGTTCTCCAGATTCTTTAAGTGTCAGCCTAAAAGATACCTTGGACTGCGGGTCTTCTCGCTTATCCATAAGGTTTACGTAGTAGTATTTGCCATTGACTAGCAACTTTCCGTTGAAGTCAGCGTGCCAAGACTCTTGCTTCCTATCATTAGGAAACAAATTACAGTCCAGTTCTCGGATTTCGTAAGCCATTAAAAACTCTCCTTATTTTCTAGTTCTTGTTGCGCTTGAATCAGCGCGGTTATCTCGCCGACAAATGAATCATAAGCGGGTGTGCCGCCGTATGTTTTCTTCCATTCCTCTGCGTGTTCCTTTACGTGGTACACCATCTGGTGATGTGTGTGCATCGCCTTAAGTGCGTTGAGCTGCGTCCTAAGTTTAGTCGGCCACTCAGAAGACGCTACCTTTTCTTGCTTCTCTTCTGCCTTGGGTTCCTCTGTCTTGGGTTCCTCTGCCTGTACTTCTTTAGGCGTTGGCTTTGCCTCTTCAGTCTTTTTTGCAGCGGGTTCCTTCTTCTCAACCTTGGCCTTGCCAGATCCGATCTCAGCCTTGTCTGTCTTGGCGTACTCTACCTCATCACCTGATGCGTATTCGCCGCCACCCAAACCACAAGCGGCTAACGCCCTACCTATTGCTGATGTAGCACAGTTTTCCGTTGCTGATTTCTTGTTGATAAATCCATCAGACCTAAACTCCTCGGCCCAATCATTAGCGATTAAGTGCCAAGTGTTGCCATCCCTGACGTAGATGCGAGCCTCTATCTGTACGCGATTCTCGTTAGACACATGAATCGTTGTCGTTATTCGGCCTTGATCTCCGTAAGCTTTGCGGAATGCAACGACACGAGTAGTAACCTGTGCGTATAGCTTCCCGCCAATATCCACCTTGTCCGAGTCCGGCAAGGATTCCATGAAGCCGATTGCTTCAAGAAGTTTGTTATCACTCAAAAGTATTCTCCTGTTTAAACGTTGCGAATTGTGGACAGAAATCTCTGACATCGCAAAACGACATACACCTTGTGGGCTGACCCCTACGGTGATCGACAATATGTTTGTCGGCATCTTTCTGCGCAGTGATAAAGACCTCTGCTTCTTTCATAGAATCAAACACGCGAACCGCACGCTTTCTTCCTTCCTTCATAACTGCGAACTTCTCGTCACGCAGCCATCTCTCATCGTCTGTGCAAAGAATCGCATTGCCTTTAGCTGCATCCTCGTGCAAGCGTATGCGTTCCTCTACAAACGATTTGATCTTTTGGTCTGACCAAATTGGTACGTCCTGTATGTATATGTCATTGGGCGGGTATCCTTCCCTGCGCTCTGCTTCGTGGCGCGACCAATCTTTGATCAGGTTGATTACCTGTAGACCACTCACCTCAATGTCATTCTGCATTGCAATGTAGCGGTAGATGTTTAGTTGCTTCTCATCGGAGTCGTTGTTCATTACTCCGTATGCCTTTCGTGTCTTGTAGTCTTGCAATACCCTCGAACCATCAGGCTGTATGTGTTGAACATCTATCTGCCCAGATAACCGAACACCCTCTACAGAGCAGTATAAGCGCTCCTCAGTGACGTATTCTGGAGCCTTGGTACCTTCAAGGATAAGATGAACAGCGCTCCCAAACAGCGTCCACAGCTCCTGAGACACATCCTTTGATATGAAGTCTGAATAACTGTCATAGAGAGCTGCCATTTGTGGTGGCCTGAGTAGGCCGGTGGCTGAGTAACTTGCCTTGCCTTTTGAATAGGTGTCGCGCTTAACAGCTTCAACTATTGGCGCGGGCAGATTTAACTTGTTAGTGTATTGCATTGATAACCCTGTTGCGAAAGGTAGGTGTACGATAGAAACACGAATAAAAAGAAAGGTCAAGCATATAATTCATGGTGAGGTTGCATCAAAGGCAAACAGCAGAAGACTTGTTACGTTTGGTGGGAAGCCGCGGTTTATAAAATCAAAGAAGGCGTTGCAGTTCGAGAAAGATTTGCAAATGCAAGTGCCTCGTTTAAACAAAATGCTTGAGGGTGACTTGGCTTTCTCCGCCGCAATTTACTATCCAAGCAGGAGGCAGGATTTAGATCCATCGGTGATCCTAGATGCACTGCAAGGACTAGTCTACGAAAACGATAGACAGGTGAAAGTAATCTCGTGCGCTAGGTTCCTTGATAAGATCTCGCCAAGGGCTGAAGTGATTATAGAGGAGATAGACTTTGATGAAGATGGTGATGATGTCGAAGGGTTGACCCCGCCCATAATTAACTGAGGTGAACTATGGACAGGGCCGTTCCTTTCGCAACAAAGGAGTGCAACACGATACAGTATAAATTTAGTAGGGGTTGCGCGATCAAGTGTATGTGTGTATTTTAATAAAAGCAAGGAATCAGCGGAAGGGGGTAAGACCAGAATCCGCGTTATAAATTACTGGTAATGTCCATGCTCGGCTCCGACCGATCTAGTGGGATGATCTTTCCATCTTCTCCATGTTTTAACGTGGGGGGTTTGGGGGGAGCGTCCTTCTCTCACCAACCGATCTAATCAACTATCTATAAATATAAGCAACTGAGGAGCTGATATGAGTAGACCGATATATGAATCCGACAAGGATCGCAAGAACGAATCAGAGCTTGCCGAAAGGGTTTCGGAACTCTGGGGAGTGGAAGCGAAAGCTAACCCAAGGCAATACCCAATCGACTACACCTTCTTGAACGAGCAAGGGAAGGTTGAGGGGTTTGCAGAGATTAAAGTACGGACGCATAAGTGCGGGACATTTTCAACATACATATTGTCGGCAATGAAACTAGCCAATGCAAAGATGCTTATGACTGCAACAGGCAAGGATGTAATACTTATTGTGAAGTGGTCATGCGGATCAATAGGGTTCCTTGACTTAAGCACACCGCCAGATTCTATAGAATGGGGTGGAAGAAATGACAGAAACGATTCACAAGATCAGGAACCAGTAGTACACTGGAACCTCGACCATTTTCAATTCGCAACAGGAGGAAATGATGTTCAAAGGGAACACAATCAAACTTAACGAGGCCGACTACACACGTTGGCAAAAGGCTTTCAAAAACATACCGAACTTAGATGCAGTGCTTCAATCGAGGGATGACTGGCTGACATACGATGCTGATCCCAAGACACGTAAGCGCTGGTACATAAGTACGTCAGCTTATCTAACCAAGATGGACGCTAAGACAGCGCGAGATCTTGATCGAGATGACTTAGGCCGAAGGGTTACTGAGTCTGGGAGAACAGTCTTTCAGACAGCACCGTGAGTGCGCCAGACTTTTGGGACAAGCTTACATCTGAGGGCTTTAATCCTACAGACTTAAACGAGGGGCAGAAGAAAATGCTTTGCCCCCAATGTTCACACACACGCAAGAAAAATCGCAACGAGTATTGCCTTTCCATGTCAATAGATTTTGAGGGTGCGCAATGGCGCTGCCATCACTGTGATTGGGAAGGGAATGTATGGAGAAACACTATGAACAACAGTCCGTTTAAACAGAAAGAGAAACCCAAGATACCAGAGCTTCAAGGGATTAACGATAAGATAGCTCAATGGTTTGAGAAGAGAGGAATATCTAAAGAGATAACAGACTTGGCGGGAGTTGAGGCTGGAGAGGCATTCATTAATGGTGAGAACAAGAAGGCAATCGCCTTTGTTCATCGAGATGCTGATGGCAAAACAATTAACGTTAAGTTTCGCACGATTGATAAGCAGTTTACTCAGGTAAAAAACGGATCTCGTTTGCCATACCTATGGAACTTAGTCGATCCAGAAAACGAAACGCTGATCATAACAGAGGGCGAGGTTGATGCGCTGTCAGTTATGGAAGCGGGATTTACTAACGTTATCTCACTACCTGATGGAGCAAGTGATCACAAGATCCCGTGGATCGATGAGCTAAACGATTCGCTGTCAACGTTTAAACGAATAGTTTTATTGAATGATGGTGACGAGGTTGGTCTTATCATGCGCAATGAGCTGGCGCGTAGGTTGGGTAGGTCAAGATGTTGGAGAGTGGTGTGGCCCGAAGGATGCAAAGATCCTAATGATGTATTGGTCGGGTATGGAAAGGAAAAGTTAGCAGAGTTTGTTGATAGCGCAGAGCCTTGGCCGCTTAAAGCGTTACAAGAAACACGTAACTATGTGGAAGATGCTTACGCATTATTGAAGGGTGATGTTCGGATGGGTATTGATGTTGGAATCTCTGCCCTTAGTCAGAACTACAGGGTAAGGCCCGGAGAACTCACGATAGTTTCCGGCGCACCCGGAGTTGGCAAGTCAGAATTCCTAGATCAGATCTGTTTAAACCTAGCTAAAGACCATGACTGGAGATTTGCTGTTTGCTCATTCGAGAATCCTGTTGATGATCACATCAATAAAATTGCTGCCAAGTATGTGGGGAAGCCAGCTTGGAAAACATTTGCTGGAGGAGAGATGGATGATGGTGAATGGGCCAATGCAATTTCATTCATAGGCAACCATTATTACTGGATCAGATCGGACGATGAGGCTCCGACTATAGATTGGTGTTTAGACAATGCTACTGCTTGCGTGCAGAGGTACTCAAAGGTAAGAGGGTTAGTCCTTGATCCATATAATGAGTTTGAGCATAAGCGGCCTAGCGGGTGGACAGAAACCGAATACGTTTCTCAGATGCTAGCGAAGCTAAAGAGGTGGGCGGCAAATAACGAGTGCCATGTGTGGCTGGTTGCTCACCCCGCAAAGCTAAGACGTAATGCAGATGGAACGTTCCCTGTACCAGAGCCTTATGACATAGCGGGGTCAGCTAACTTTTATAACAAAGCTGACAACATCCTGATTGTTGAGAGGGACTTCACGCCAGACTCTAATGACATCCGAATCCATGTGAAGAAGATACGCTTTAAGCAAAGCGGTATGGTGGGAACGGTTGACTTGAAGTACAACTATAAAGATGGAACTTACTACACTGGTCACAACATGACAGGCTAATGAGCTACTCATAATTTTATTTGAGCCAACCCTTCACAATAAATTATGACCAACAGCGGTATTATTATGACCTGCGGTGTAATGAGATGTGCGCCGTTTAAACTGATGACCAACAGCGGTGTTATTGTGACGGGTGGTATTGTGACGGAAGCGCTATGACCAACAGCAGTATTGTTGTGACTCGTGGTGTAATGAATAGTGCTCCGTTTAAACGCTACAAGAAAAGTTGTAGATCGTATAAGTTGTCCTCAACTCATGCACGTATCATGCACGTATCGGATCGCTGATCATCAAGACATTGGATTGAAAGGTGCGACCACTATCAATCACTAACCGTGACCCTGTGGATGACACATAACTATAGCCTATGTTGTGAGAATTGTTGATGAACAACGGCTCACACTCGTACTCGATCCTCGGATCTTCTTTAGCCACTTGTTTAATTGCGCGGTTGCCTTTCTTCTTTCCCAGAACATTGTACTTGGGCTGGTACTTGTAGATTAAATAATCTTCCCAATAGGTCATGCGATTTTTCAGGCAAGGCATAACTCTGAAGTGATCAAAGTCTTTGTCTTTTGTGTGTTGGCCTATCCGACTGTAAGGGTTAATGCTCTGTCCAACATAAACAATTTCGCTTTGTTTAAACAGGACATAGATCGTAGCCCCTGTCATGTTCTTGTGGGTGTTCACGTTACATTCCTATCATGTTGCAAAGTAAATATGTGTGGTGAGCGAGGGGATTGGCGGCATGAAAACCTATCAGCTAGGCCGTGGGGCCGCGCTTCATCCCCCCTATTTCTGGTTTAACCGCTCTCAGGAGAAGGCATATGAATACCTATAGTGAGAGCGGAAGGAATTTAGGTCTGAGGTCACCACCCCCCTAACCCTTTCCCCCACGAGTTACCTTAACAACTTCTCTATCTCTTCAATCTCTTTACTGCGCCGTTCCTGTGTCATCTCTGGCATACCAAGCTTCTTGTCTATGTAGTCTTTGTCTGCAAGATTCTTGATGCGCCTGTCCACAGTCCTATGCACACCATTCTTTACTTTGTAAACCCAGTTGCGCGAACACCCTTCTTGTTTCGCAATGTCTGCAACACGATCTCCGTTCCTTAAAGCATCCTTAATCCGTATGGTTTTTTCAGACTCAGGCTTGTTAAATCGTAGGTGGTAGTATCCTTCAGCGTTTAAACGCAGTAGTAGTTGTTCTCGTATTGGCGTGATCGACATACCAAGCGTCTCCCCGATTACTCGAAGAGACTTTCCTTGCTTGTACATCTCTACAGCCGCATCGCTCCAAGGCGGTAGGTTCATTAGTAATCCTCTGGCATTAGTACGGTTGCAGTTTCGTGACCACCATCCAAGACGAGCCAAACCTTTACGTCTGGTGTGTTCTGGTGTATCGGGTACACACCCATCACCATAGAGCCATCCGACACGCTCTCTTCGTTTATCTTGGAGTCTTCCTCGCACACATCACCCCAGTCGCCCGAATCGAATCGAGCGAACAGGTGTTCAACGTATGCTCTTGCCGTTGTCTCGTGAGCTTGAAGAAGCTGCTCCACCGCATTGGGTGTTACAGCTCCGATATTCATACGCTTAAGCACGTTCTTAAAGCGCGGCCTAGTGACCGCGCTATCCTTAGAGAATTGGTTTGGACGGTAATCGTCCAGACTAACTACGTTGCTCATGCTTTCTCCTTATCAGTGTCAACAAGTTCAAGTATTGAATCCACAAGATCTGCAATCTTCTGAGAAGACTCATCCTGTTTCCTCAACTTAGCGGCTTGCTTTTCTAGCGCCTTCACGATGTTGTCCATACCGATTTCTTTTGCTTGCGTGGCAAGTTCTTTTACATTAATAGTCATAGCTATTTTCTCCATTTAAATGTTGCGAAACACATTGCTTATCCAATCTGCACTGATCACGAAAATCTAATTCGTGAATGTACAGATACACCATTGCGCAAAGCGCAGTTAAAACCCATCGCATAATGCGACCGGCTTGATGTTTAAACGAACTTAACAGATCCATTTGGTGACCCCTTAAATCCTTCTGTTCTCTGGGCTTGCTCAACCATAAACGTTGGAACGATTGCGTTAAAATCAACGTTAGCATCTTCCAAGTACCTGATTAAAACAAACACATCCCTTACGTAATTACCCCCGATAGTCCAACTGATAATATCTCTTACGTCATAGCCGCCATAGTTCGGGCCATCCTTCCAGTTATGTATGTCGATCCTGACCTTTGTAGGTGCAAGCGTTGAGTCTTTCTCACCTGTACTTAGGTCGTAGCTATCCTCAAACTCAAGCTCCCACATCACATCAACCTTGCTATCGTCACACTCTTGCGGCTTCCCAAACAAGCGCACAAGCTCACCATACTTTATGTTCAGATTGCCGATAAGGTGAGAGCCGCCTGTCAAAAGAATCGGCTTACCTTTCACGATGTTTGCTTGTAATACCGGGGCTGAAGTTACATCACTCATATGTTTTCCTTGTTGCGAATTGATTTGAATTGTTTGGGGTTCTTGTTTAAACCCCACACATGGATTGTTATTGTTCCTCCCTCTTGGTTGTTCAAGATGTCCATGTCGGCATTGATCGCCCACTTCTCACCAAGCTGGTGATTAAGAAAGAACTTAAGTTTCTTGGTTAGATCATCACCGTTCATCAAGCGTCCCCATTAGTAGGTGCTTAAGCCTCACCCCCATCGCTATCGTTTGCGCCCACTGCACATCATTACCCTGCGTCACGCTGTCGATGTAGTAATCTAAGGCAAGCACCAGAAGCCGATGCTCTTCCTCTGATATACCTGTGATGTTGTATGTTTTCTTTTCATCCACATTCATTGTGCAAGCTCCTTCAAGCGCTTGTCGAAAGCATCAATAATCATCTCCACCTGATACCCTAAGACAAACTTACGAAGCTCTTCATCTGATCCATCAAGGATCTCCTGAGAGGCTTCACTGCAAGCTGCCACTGCCGCTTGGAATGCGTAGTACAATTCCTCTGGTCTTCTGAACTGATCGAATGATCGCCTGATTGATTCGTTCAAGGTTTCATCCTGTATTTCTTCCACTAAGTCCATCATGCTTCTCATGCTGCTTCTCCTTTACGTTTAAACGATGTTGCGTTATTGCATCTAGCTCGTCCACTAGCCGAGAGCTTTGATGCGTCATGGTTGTGTGATAATTCGTGACACTCCAAACATATTACTTGGAGGTTTTCTCGTCCGTTGTTGGTAGGATCTCCATCAACGTGGTGAATCTCCAGCCCCTTTGCGACCCTAACCTGATCGCACACCTCGCACCGCTTGCCGCGCTCTCTAAATAGATACTTGCGGATAGTCCGTGATCGGTAGTCCGTACCCTTCTGGAATCGCTCCTTACCTATGTGTTCACCAGAACATTGCCGTGAACAATAGAAGCCATTCTTCTGTGTGTATCGGTATTGGAAAACCAGACCGCAGTTTCTGCACTCTGATTCACCCCAGAACTGAGGGTTTTTGTTTGCCATGCTTGTCTCCTGTTGCGAAGGAACCCCCACAATAAGCGGGGTGTTTAGAACTGTCAACGTTTTTTTAGTTTACTAGTACCACTTGCTGCGGTTTCTGGTGTTTGAAACCTTTGCCGTAGCGTTACGTTGAGCGTTGCTGAAGTGCGCCCTTGCGCTAACCTTCATCTGCTTCTTGTTCCTGATCGGCTGGTACTTGCTTGCGCCCTCCTCCACTTGCTCGATCTTGCCGCCTTGATCCAAGAACTTTTGGACCTGATCCTCAAGCTCTTTACTTTCGCCAGCCTTGTCTGCTGACTTGAACGGTGCTACTCCGTTGGTTAGTGTGAGAAATTGCCGGTGGAATCCGGGTTTCTTTTCCTTGTTTAAACGAGCCATCAATCCTCCGGTCTGCGTTGTTCATTCATCGTCTTCATTCTTACCGTATAACTCTTCCCACTCTTCCTGAGTAACCCCACTGATGAGGAACTCACGATCCTCTGGAGGGAGGTCAGGCATGATGTCTTGGACATGACCTTCTCCTCGTATGTATTTTACATACTGAACAGGGGTTATCGGAAGATCTTTCGTGCGGGTTTTACCGCTCGCCATTGATTGTCTTGTTACTTTCATGCGCTTCCCTTCTTGGTTAAATAAAACGTGTACAGTATCAGCATTACAAAACTTGCTGAGACTGCCACAAGCATACAGCTACCCATGATCGTGGATAGCGTGTCGCCTAGCTCGATGAATACAAAGCCTGTGTATCCCATAAATAAGTTGGCAAGAACCCAGCTTGATAGGCCCAGCAGGTTATAAATAAATTTGGTTAGCTGTTTAAACGTTATCTTCATATTAAAATTCCTCGTAGTGATGAGTTGTGCTGCCACAAGTCCGGCATTCATACGCCCTAGGCGGTTGGCCGCATCGTGAGCACATTGACCTGACATTTTCTTTAGCCTCTTCTTTCGACCAATCCGGCGTTTCTTTTTTATCACTCACCGTCATATCAAAATCCCTCGCTTGTTTTCCACGTTCTCTCCCCCGAATTGCCATAGTAGATCTCTGTTCGCTCTACCCGCAGAGGTTTGTCGCCCATCAACCCGTGTTCCTTGGCCTGAACCCTGCAATCGTGGAAACTTTCTGCTGAAAAAACATATTCTGTCTGATAGTTTTCATCTGTCTCGCAGATAACAGTGTAATCTTTAATCGTCATCTTCATCCCTCCCTACTAATTCAACGAAAGATCCGAAGTGCTTCTCGAACGTGTCGAGTAGGTGTTCGTAGTCACCCGCCTTCATCTCTTCTGTGATTGCCTTGGCATCCCAATTAAGTTGCTTTGCAAAACTCCTTGCGCACCCCAGTAATGCAAAGGCGTTACCGTCTTGGCCTGTTATGTCTATCTGTCTCATCGTGCCTCCTCTGCCTCGGTTACATCTATATCTTGACTAGCGACATCCACCTTTATTTTTCTTGATGGTGCGCTGGAGTCAAAAGATACATTTATTGAATCCAAATTCATGTCATCCACGATCTCATCGTGTCGATGATCATTCACATAGTCCACGTAGTAATCCTCTACATCGTCATCACGATCAAGGCCATATAGCTCTCTGATCTCTGACTTAGTAGCGTCAATCTCTACCTTGACCGTCACGGTCACTGGCACTTCCAGTTCTACTTCCATTTTCATCGTGTTCTCCTTGGGGGGACAAGCCCCCCCTGTTGTTGCGAAAGGTTAAGCCAAGGGTACTCGGCTGAAGAAATGCTCTGGGCTATCCCAAAGCCTGTCAGCTTCTGCTTTGTCAAGCAAAGCGTTCTGCCTACGAATCAGCGCAGTAATCATGCGCTTCTTCTGTTCGAGGCTCGTGTTGCTATCATCACGCACTGCGAAGATGATCTCGGTTATTGCCTCTCCGATCTGGTGATCGGCCCACGTTGATGGCGTTTCGCCATCGGTCATATAAGTAGTGAACATAATGTTCTCCTTGTTGCGGTTGCGAATAGGTTACCATTGTAACCCGATTGTTTAGTTGGTTGTCAAGTGTAATCCGTTTGTGTTTAAACGTTACGCGGCTTCAAAGGTTTCCCCTTCGGTCGCCTCCCTCCAGAGTCCTTGAACAGTCTCGACTGCTTCCTCTTCGCTGTAGTATCCATCGTCTCCGTACATCGGAGGGACATACATTGCGTTGGACTCGATGTCTTCAGCCTTAAGCTTGCCTACGTTGCCATATCCAGACACGATGCCATCTGCATGGATCTCCACAAGCCTGAACCATATCCGTCTGAGCATCGCTGGGTGAGCTGTAGCGAATGCCACTCTGTCAATGTCCAGATGCTCTCCGGCTTCCTTGATGGTGATCTTGTGGATCAGCTTGCTTGTGTTGACTCCATCAAACTTCACTCCGTGAGTCTCCGTTGCACTCGTTGCCACGATCTGCACTCGCTTGCCGCTTGCTTCGATCTGGTCTACAAGAGCCACGATTGCCCCGCCTCTTCGTATCATCGCTTCGGTCGTAGTGTTCCACGTTGCTCCGATGTCTACATACATTGTCACGATAGGCATCTTGCGATTGGTGTCGTTCTCGTAGAGGGTCATCATGTTGTCAGGCACTCCAGCCGCTGCCGCTGGGATGTGAGGCATCGCTCCAGAAGGAGCAAACTCCCACGTTGGCTGGTCGATCTGTTGTACCAGCGCCGATGCAAACTCTGCGCTCTGTGCTAGCTCGCTGCGTCCCTCATCCCATCCGTTGACTGCTAGGTGTACCGCTTCATCAAATGTGTCGGTGCCAGTAAATGACTTGTCACTAGTCTTAGATGATCTCATGTCGTTGTCCTTTAGGACACCAGTGCGCATCTTGTCGATTACTTCGCCGTATGTAGATTCGACTGTCAATGTCTGTCCTTGCTTGCGTCTTGCCATGTTTAAACTCCTTAAGCTACTGCTTGGCTGTCGTTAAGTGCGATTCCAGCGTTGATTACTCGTGGATCAGTGTTGATCTTTTCAAGATCGGTTTCGCTGAATCCCTTGTTGAAGATGGTTTCATCTTTGATGTCATCCACGTTGTCACCAGCAGCGATCAGTATCGCTCCGTTAATGCTCGCTCTTGGGCTGACGATGTAGCGCATCTTGTGTTCCTCTGCTACGTGCCTCACTGCTTGAACAAAGTCTACCCATGCATCGTTGCCAGCTATGCTGCGCTCTAGCTCCTCATCGTATCCCATAGGGATGTTGACGTATCGGTCGAGCGTTGCACCGTCTAGCGGGTTACGTCCTACGTACTGCGCTGTTGCTCCATGTCCAAACGTGTTGCCTGTTGCTATGACTACGAAGTCTGGATGCTTCTTGACCATCTCCCCGTTGGGGAATGCTGCGATCTTGTTGGCTAGGATAGCGTTTAAACGAAGCAACGCATTAGCGTTGGAAGCGTCCATCTCATCGAACAGCACCATCCCGCCATTCTTGAATGCCTTGTAAAGCATCGATTCAACGTAGTTGCCTTGAGCGTTCATAAATCCCTCGAATTCGTGGGCCATGCCGATGGCACCGTAGGCATAGAAGGGAAGATCAAGCGCCTCGGCTATTTGCTCCGCAATCGTAGTCTTGCCGGATCCAGCAGGACCGGGGAGGTAAACGTTTAAACGTGCTGCAATCTTGATCAGTACCTTCTCGAACACGTAGTGTTTGGCTTCAGTGCCAAGGTTTTTGCTGTAGTCACCTATGGTGATGGTAAGCTCGGTCTTGACCGTCTTGCCTACCTGTTCTCGAATCTCTTCGAGCTGGGGCTGGATCTTCTTGGTCATCGTCTCTTCGAGCTGTACTACAGCGGCTGCCATGCTTGACTCATCAACCACAGGTTGACCAGCATCGGGACCGCTCAACCATAGGTTGATCATCTCTTGCTCAGTCATCGTGCCTTTGCCGTAGCGTACTGCTAGCAGTTTAAGCGCTGATGATTGGATGGCGTTGGGAGCGTCACCAAGCTGGATTAACTCCAGCGCATCGGTGATTTTCATTAGTGAATGGGGTGGAATTTTGTTAGAATGATCGAACATGAAATGTTCTCCTTGTTGCGATTTGTTTAAACGTTACTCAGTGACCAGCGTAGCTGATGAACACACTGGGCAGGGTGAATTGCTGTGTATCAAAGATACCCATTTAGCAGAAGCTCTTGCGGTAAAACCGCAATCAGTGCAAGAGATCTTAAGCATTCGGGTGCCTTGTTTCTTTCGCATCTGGGGGTCAACCTTCGAGTGTGGATACTCTCCGAGTATTTCGGCAATCTCTCGAATCTTAGCGATAAGCTCCTCAGTAGCATTGTATTTGCCTTCGGCACTCATCAAAGCCGTCAGCGGGGTGGTTAAACCCATTGCCTTGGCAACCACTGCGAAACGCCCCTTGTGTCCCTCATGGTTACCCACTAGGACATGAACCATCTCGTGCAGCAGCACCAGCAGTACCTCGATCACATCATCCATGATGGGGTTGATGAACATCTCAGCGGTGCCGTTAGACGATGTGGCGGGGTCAAAAGCTTGACCAAGGGTCACCTTGCCAGTACGTGATCCTCTGTATCCAATAGGGAAGCCACAAGATACTGCGTATCTCTTCGACTCCCATTCAGCCGGTTGGACTCCAGCAAGTGTGAACAGCTCATTAATGAGCAAGATGATGGCAGCGTTTAACCACTGCTCTCGGTCGTTGTATATCTTATCCATAGGATAACTCCTTGTTGCGAAACTCTAGTTTAAACGGTTGTCACTTGTAAAACAAGCAAGATCTAATCTCGTAGTGGCCTACCGTTATCGTAAGCCTCTCTAAGATGAAATCTTAGCTACTCGGACATGAGGCATATCTCCTATGCCACGCAACATTTCAGCTACGCTGTCCACTGGTTTGGCGGTATCGAGGGAGACTCGAAGGACCGCTACGCCCCAGTTCCGACATCCTTTCAGCTTCGCTGTAACATCACATCGCCGTTAACATGATGCACCCCAAGATCCGTGGGGAGGTGGCCTACACCTATCGGGCTACTGGAGATGGAGAAGCTCCGCCGCTCAGTTGCCATTACACTAAGCTCATATCGTTTAAACTTTGTCAACTATTTTTTATTCCAATAAGTTTTTATACTACGTATAAGTTTTGCATTGAATCGCGCTATGCCTCATATACATACATCGGTGAAAGAACGCTTGTTTGCTCGGTACGTAGCCGAAGGCCACACACAGAGTGATGCGGTACGTATGGCGGGATACACAGGTCACCCAGCAAAGCTGGGGAGTAAGTTGGTTAAAAGAGAGGACGTTATGGAGCTAATAGATCGTAGATCTAAGGAATTGGAGGAAGAAAGAGCGCTTTCTCTCTCCGATCACCTCGAATCGCTGGCTTCCCTTCGGGATGAGGCTAAATCTGCTGGGCAATACAGCGCAGCTATCCAAGCAGAGCACCACAGAGGCAAAGCCTCCCGTCTTTATGTGGAGCAACAGCACGTAGTGGAGCAGCAAGTAGACTCACCTACGGTGATATTGGATCGTTTAAACGGTTTGCTATCCCATGATGCGCAGGACTAGCGTGCATTATGCCTAGGAGTCCCACGGGCGATGCGTTTACACGTTGTGCAGCACCCCGGACCACCCGCATTATGCGCAGGAGTCCCACGTATACCTATATATACAAATTCTGACAGTCGAACACTCTCACTTTACAAACCCCCACCCCTGTAAACCACAGTTTATTTTCTGGTTTACACCCCACAAAAATTATATATAAATTAAAAACCATTTCTGTTAACTAAATGTTAGTTGACAGTTTGGATGTAAGACGTACCTGAGTTATAATGGTTGACAGCCAAAGGATTCTCGTCCTTTCGGAGTAAGCGTGGCTCACTTATGGCTACAACGAGCTTCTTATTGAGGAGTGGTCGGGGAGCTAGGGAACCCCCCGACCAGTATCGGGTGGTGTTATACCCGATGGGGGGACTGCCTTCCATTAGCAAGGCGATAACTATACTATAGGGCGGTATATGGATACGCAAGAACAGTTTAAACAGCTTAAGTCTAACCTGACTCCTGAGAAACTATTGTCTCTTGATCCGACAACTCGTAAGCAAGTAGTGAAGTTGATGGGTGATTTAGAGGTATCGGTTAATAGAGAGAAGAGTCAGGACTCGTTCTTGGACTTCTGTGCTTCTGTATGGCCCGCTTTTATAGAAGGGCATCATCATGTCAAGATGGCTAAAGCATTCGAGAGAGTCGCTTCTGGTGAGCTTAAGAGGCTAATTATTAATATGCCTCCTCGTATGGGTAAGAGTCAGTTGACTTCTTGGTTGTTGCCAGCGTGGATCATGGGGAGATCTCCAGATAAGAAAATCATTATGGCATCCCACACCGCCGAGCTTGCTGTTAGGTTTGGTCGTATGGTTCGTAACCTGATCAACAGTGAGGAGTATGATAACGTATTCCCCAGCGTATCACTTACCTCAGACTCTAAAGCGGCTGGTCGATTCGATGTATCAGGGGGAGGAGAGTATTTCTCCGTGGGTGTAGGTGGCGCAGTCACAGGTCGTGGTGCGGATCTACTCGTCATTGACGATCCCCATTCTGAACAACAAGGTCAGCAAGCTGATCCTAAAGTCTTTGATAGTACCTACGAGTGGTTTAGTTCTGGCCCTCGCCAGCGTTTACAACCCGGAGGTGCAATCATAATCGTTATGACTCGTTGGAGTCAGAAAGATCTTTGCGGTCAGATACTACGTGATTCTATCACAAGAGAGGGTATGGATGAATGGGAAGTCATCGAATTACCGGCAATACTTCCTTCAGGTAGATCACTATGGCCCGACTACTGGCCGGTTGAAGAATTAGAAAAGCTTAAAGCTGAATTGCCTATAGCGAAGTGGGAAGCGCAGTATCAACAGCAACCTACCTCAGAAGAGTCGGCAATCATTAAAAGGGATTGGTGGCAGATGTGGGAGCAATCAGCTCCTCCCTATGTCCACTTTATTATCCAGTCTTGGGATACGGCCTTTATGAAACACGAACGAGCTGACTACTCGGCTTGTACAACGTGGGGCGTGTTCTATGCCGATAACGATGATGGACAATCTGCTCCCAACATTATCCTGCTTGATGCCTTACAGGAGAGACTAGAGTTCCCTGAGTTAAAGAAGCGTGCCTTTGATATGTATAAGGAATGGCAACCCGATGCGTTTATCGTGGAAGCCAAGGCCGCAGGTGCGCCATTAATTTTCGAGCTTCGCTCGATGGGAATACCAGTAACGGAATACACACCTTCCCGTGGCAATGATAAAATATCACGAGTTAACGCTATCGCTGACTTCTTCGCATCAGGAGTTGTATGGGCACCCAAGAAGAGATGGGCAGAAGAAGTGGTTGAGCAGTTTGCTTCCTTTCCTGTGGGCGACCATGATGACTTAGTTGACTCATCGACACAGGCGTTGCTTAGATTTAGGCAGGGTGGATTCATTGCACTTGACCACGATGAGGCGCAAGTAGACGATGTTAGAAGGATTGCTAACTATTACTAAGGCGTTTAAACTCTGTAAAACACGAGGTTATTTATGGCCGTAGATAAATCGCTTGATCCGCTACAGGTTGCGGATATTCAAAATCGTTTACAGGAAGCGCCAGAGCTTGTTGTTGAAATTGAAAACCCCGATTCGGTTTCAGTGGAGACTGACGATGGTGGGGTCATTATTGATTTCGATCCTAGCGCAGAAGATCTACCAGTAGAGTTTGACTCTAACCTAGCAGAGTATATTGATGAGGTTGAGCTTGGCGCTATTGGCTCTGAGCTAATCTCTGCTTATGAGGATGACAAGGCTTCCCGAAGAGAATGGGAAGAAACCTATATGGAGGGCTTAGACCTTCTTGGTTTAAAGATCGAAGATCGTACAGAGCCGTGGCCGGGAGCTTGCGGTGTACACCATCCTTTGCTAGCCGAATCCGTTATCCGATTTCAATCACAGGCAATTTCAGAAATATTCCCTGCGTCTGGCCCAGCCCGTACTAAGATTATTGGCGAAGCGACAGACGAGATTCAAAAGCAAGCTGGCCGTATACAGAACTACATGAACTATCTCATTGTAGAAAAGATGGCTGAGTATCGCAGCGAAACAGAAAGGATGTTGTTTTCCTTACCGCTTGCGGGTAGTGCTTTCAAGAAAGTTTATTATGATCCCAGCATGGGTAGGCCATGTTCAATGTTTGTTCCGGCTGAAGACATGGTGGTATACAACGGCGCAACAGATCTTAAAACAACAAACCGCATGACGCATTTGATGCGTAAGACTAGCAATGAGATTCGTAAACTACAGGTAAGCGGCCTGTATCGTGATGTAGAACTAAACTCACCTGATAATGAAATTGATCCCATTAAAAGCAAGTACGGAGAGATCACTGGAGAAACTGTAGGCACAGGAATTGGTAGTGGTTATCTTTCTGGAGAAAGCGTTCATACGTTATTGGAGGTTCAGGTCGAGCTAGATCTTGAGGATTTCCCCGATGAACAAGATGGAGAGCCGACAGGTATTGCAGTTCCGTATGTTGTTACTATCGACAAAGGCTCGTCTACAGTGTTGTCGATCAGAAGAAACTATTATGAAGATGATCCGCATAAAATGCGTAGAGATCATTTTGTCCATTATGAATATATCCCCGGCCTTGGCTTTTATGGTCTGGGGCTGGTTCATCTAATTGGTGGCCTTGTTAAATCTGCTACATCTATACTACGGCAGTTGGTAGATGCTGGAACATTGTCTAACCTTCCGGGCGGGTTAAAGGCAAGAGGTATGAGGATCAAGGCTGACGATACGCCAATCATGCCCGGAGAATTTAGGGATGTGGATGTACCCGGAGGAACGATTAAAGAGAATATATCTTTCCTTCCATACAAAGAACCAAGCGGCACCCTGTATCAACTACTTAATACAATCACTGAAGAGTCCAGACGATTTGCATCTATGGCAGATATTAAAGCTGCGGATATGTCAAATCAGGCTCCAGTAGGCACAACGCTTGCGTTGATTGAAAGAAATATGAAAGTGATGTCGGCAATACAAGCCAGACTTCACGCAGCAATGAAGGACGAACTAAAGCTGTTAGTTACCATTGTTGAGGACTTCGGCCCTACTGAATATCCGTATCAGCCTTATGGCGAACGTGATGATATTACAAAAGACTTTGATGGCCGTGTTGATGTAATACCTGTATCTAATCCTAATGCCGCAACAATGTCGCAAAGGATTATGCAGTATCAGTCAGCTCTTCAGTTATCCCAGCAAGCACCACAACTATACGACTTGCCTGTATTGCATAGGCAAATGCTTGAAGCGTTGGGCATAAGAGATCCTGAAAACATTGTACCTGACAAGGATGACTTGAAGCCTAAAGATCCAGTTAGCGAAAACATGGATCTTATTAATGGTGAGCCGATAAAGGCGTTTGCTTATCAGGATCACGAGGCTCATATACAAACGCATATGTCTATGATGCAAGATCCAAAGATGTTAGAGCTACTTGGACAAGCGCCAAATCAAGAAGCAATACAAGCGCAAATGTCTGCTCATATTGCAGAGCATCTGGCATTCCAGTACCGACAGGAAATACAAAAAGAGCTTGGCATGGATCTTCCTCCAGAAGATATGGAGCTACCGCCAGAGGTCGAAGCAAAGCTTGCATCACTGGTTGCAGAAGCAGCAGCTCAATTGCTTCAGAAAGATCAAATGGAAGTACAGGAGCAGCAAGCTCAAGAGCAAGCAGCAGATCCAATCTTGCAGCTTAAGCAGAAAGAACTTCAGATTAATGAACAAGCGGCTACGGCAAAAGCTCAGAACGAGGCAGAGCGTACTGCTAATGAGCAACGTAAGATTGAAGCCGATATGCGTAAAGCCGAAATGCGTGCTGAAATTGAACAACGTAAGTTAGAGGCTAATGAAAAGTTAACTGGGATCAAGCTTGGAGCAAGCGCAATAGATTCTGCGCTAGACCGCATGGCTAGTGAAAAAGAACTTAGTGAAAATCAAAGAGCAAGGGGTGTTGAGATAGGTACACGCATTGCTGATTCACTATTGAAAAACGCAATGAGCGAAGCAAAGATTGCATCAGACGAGAAAAAAGCTGGCGCAGAGCTTGGTAGAAAGATAGCCGAACAGATAACAAACCCTAAGAAGCCCGTAAGATAATGGCAGATTTTGTTGACCCGCAGTTTATAGATTTGATATTGTCGCGTTTAAACGAGGCTGAAGTTCGCCTAACGGAAACCTTAATTGCAGGAAGCATCGAAACGATGGAGCAATATAAAGTTGTTAGGGGGCAGATAGAAGGTTTACAAATGGCAAAACGTGAAATAACGGAGGTAGCCGAAAAAACGTTTACTGAGATTTAGCACTACAGGGTGCGAAGGTTAACCACTTCCTTTTAAGTGGTGTATAAGGGTAAGCAGATGGACGTAGTAGCAGAAACTACAATACAAGCGGTAGAAGAATCGTCTGAAGCAGAAAAGGCGAAACAACTACCAGAACCATCAGGGTATCATATATTAATTGGTATACCTGAAAGCGAAGAGAAAACAGATGGCGGAATACTTAAAGCAAGACAGACTATCGAGATTGAGGAAACAGCCACAATCGTTGGGTTTGTTCTTAAGTTGGGGCCAGACTGTTATCAGGATAAGAAACGTTTTCCAAGCGGCCCGTGGTGCAAAGAAGGCGACTTTATCCTAATGCGATCTTATAGCGGAACACGGATAAGCATACATGGCAAAGAGTTTCGTATCATTAACGATGACACAGTGGAAGCTGTTGTCGAAGATCCAAGGGGGATAAGGCGTGTCTGAATTATCATTTCCAGAACCTATAGAGCCTCAATCTGAATTAGATCTTGTTCCTCAAGAAATCGAAGAGATAGAAGTTGAGGTAGTTGATGATCGTCCGGCTGAAGATCAGAAAGAATTAAGAACTCAATCCGAACCGTTTCGTCTTGATGACGAAATAGATGACATGGATGAGAACGTTAAGAAAAGAACTAATCGTCTTAAGTATGAATACCATCAACAACGCAGGGAGAAAGAAGAAGCCCAGCGTATGCGTGATGAGGCAATTCAATTTGCACAGCAGCAGAAACAACACAACGATCACCTACAAGGTTTAGTTGGCAGGAGCGAGCAAGCATTACTACAGAGTGTGCAGACGCGAACCGAAGCTGAATTAGAAACCGCGAAGCGTGCGTATAAGCAAGCTCACGAAGAAGGTGATACGGATGCGATGGTTGCTGCTCAAGAGCAGATGGCAAAAATACAGGCAGATAGAACGTATATACAGAACTATCAGCCTCAAGTAAATCCAGAACAGAGTGTGCCTGAACAGCAGATACCTCAACAACAAACGGCGACAGCGCCGCAACAGCAACCTATGGACCCCAATCTGGTTTCGTGGTTGCAAAAAAACCCTTGGTTTGGAGCGCCCGGAAATGAAGCCTTAACAGGTTTTGCTTACGGTTTAGATGAGATGTTAGGTCATAGAGGGATAGTTAGAAACTCTCCTGAATACTTTTCAGCCATTGATAAAACGCTTCGAGAGAGTTTTCCAAAAGCCTTCGGGGTTGAAAGAGAACAGTCTGAATCAACACAAAGAAGAACATCCACCGTTGTTGCACCCGCTCAACGAGCAGGTAGGAAGTCCCGCAAAGTTAAGTTATCTGAAACGCAAGTACAGTTAGCGAAACGGCTTGGGATTACCAATGAACAATATGCAGCACAATTATAAGGAGATTAGCTAATGGAAGACGATACTCAAGAAAGATCGCCAAGGGAACTAGAGTCGCGTGATAAGAATGCGCGAATGGAGCAATGGTCACCTCCACCAATACTACCTGACCCTACCCCTCAACCGGGATGGACGTTTCGGTATATCCGAACTGCCATGACGGGACAAAGTGATGCTACTAATGTATCAATGCGTTTTAGAGAAGGCTGGGAACCTTGTAAGTTGGAAGACCATCCAGAGTTAGAGATCATACCAGACCATGAATCTCGATTCCCCGGATGTGTTGAAATTGGAGGATTGCTATTGTGTAAAGCTCCAGATGAAGTTGCGGAAGCTCGTCAGCGTTATTACGAAAATGTAGCATCTCAACAAATGCAGAGCGTTGATAACTCGTACATGAAAGAAAACGATCCACGGATGCCTTTGCTGAAACCGGATCGAAACACTCGTGTTACGTTTGGCCGTGGTTCTTAGTAACCGCATTAAATTGTTTGAACGAGGTAACATCTAATGGCTACAACAGCAGCCCCTTCAGGTGCTAGACCAGTCAACACTACGAGCGCAAGTGGCTCGTTTAATGGCAAGGTTCAGCACATCAAGATAGCTAGTGGTTATGCTACTGCTATTTTTTATGGCGATTTCGTTAAGTTAGTTGCCGCTGGTACTGTCGAGAAAGATACTGGCACAACAACCTTAACTCCTATCGGCATATTCTTGGGATGTAAATACACAGACCCAAGCACTAACCAAATGACTTTTAATCAACAGTGGCCCGCTTCAACGGTTGCTAGCGATGCAGAGGCATATATCGTTACTGATCCTAATGTTGTATTTGTAATGCAAAGTGATGCAGCAATTGCCCAAACAGCAATTGGCGCTAACTTCGCTGTAGTACAAACAGCGGGTTCAACATCTATTGGTCGAAGCAAGAATGCTGTAGACGGAAGCACCGTAGCAACTACTAACACGCTACCGCTGAGAATCTATGATTTTTGGACAGGCCCGAATAGTGCAGTCAATGACACCTATACAGATGTCATTATGAAATTCAATGTTGGTCACCAGTACGTTAATACGACTGGCGTTTAAGGGAGATTAGAGAATGGCTATTTCAAGAGCGCAAATGCTTAAGGAACTCCTGCCGGGACTTAATGCCCTTTTTGGCTTGGAGTACAATAAGTACGAAGACGAACACGCAGAAATTTATGAGACTGAATCTTCAGATCGTTCATTCGAGGAAGAGGTTAAGTTGAGTGGATTTGCTGCGGCACCAGTTAAAGACGAAGGTTCAGCTATCAGTTACGATACTGCGCAAGAGTCTTTCACTGCTAGGTATAATCACGAAACCATTGGAATGGGTTTCGCAATTACAGAAGAAGCTATGGAGGATAACCTCTATGACTCACTGTCTGCTCGTTATACCAAAGCATTAGCAAGAGCAATGGCTTACACTAAGCAAGTCAAAGCTGCTAATCCGCTTAACAACGGTTTCACTAATTCATATCAGTCAGGTGATGGGGTTAACCTTTTCACAGCGTCTGGTGATGGTGTAACTGGCGGTGACGGTCACCCAACAGTTGACGGAGGCAAGAACAATAATCGTCCTGCCACTGGAACTGACTTGAATGAAACGTCCCTCGAAGCAGCGGTTATTACTATTGCTGGTTGGAAAGATGAGCGAGGTCTATTGATCGCAGCTCGTCCTAGAAAGTTGATTGTTCCCCCAAACAATATGTTTGTGGCGACTCGTATTCTGCAATCGGAGGGTAGACCTGCGACAGCGGATAACGACATCAACGCAATTCGTTCCAATGGAACTATTCCAGAAGGCTACTCAGTCAATCACTATTTGACTGATACTAACTCATGGTATCTGATTACAGACATACCTAACGGTATGAAGCACTTTGAGAGAGCTGCTTTGGAGAATTCGATGGACGGTGATTTCGATACAGGTAATGTTCGATACAAGGCGCGAGAGCGTTATAGTTTCGGCGTATCTGATCCACTAGGAATCTTTGGATCACCCGGATCGAGCTAACGGATTGGGGGGTGCTTTGCGCCCCCTTTTCTTTCCTGACTGTTGTATAATCAACAGACACTAGCCACGACAGGAGACACACATGGCTAAGACTACGTTTAATGGCCCAGTCCGTTCGGAAAATGGGTATCAACAAATTTCTAAAAATGCAACCACGGGCGCTATTACAGTTACTAGTGGTGACAAGATGGCTACTGAAGCCACTTCAGATGCTGGTATTGAAGGCACCGCTGCTGTTTATGTAACTCAAGTTAATCGCTTAAAGAGTGACGTTGACACTAATGTAAATATTGTTAAGACAACCATAATGATTGATCTTACTGATTTGCGAGATGGTGGAACTGCTGGCGACATCATTGGTAAAGATGGTGATGGAGTTGCATTTATTGGCCGAGTAACCACGGCTAACCAAGGCGTTGTATTTGGTGTGACTATGACTTGCACCGAAACACCTGCTGGTGGTGGTACGGATATAGATTTGTATTCTGCTACTGAAGGCACAGGTGTTAATGACACAGCCATTGGTGATTTAACAGAAACTCAGATTATTAATGCCGGTGCTGCTTCCGCAGGAACTATGGTTGCTGGTGGAACTATAGCTGCTGATCAGTATTTATACTTGGTAGGTCAAGGCACAGGTCATGCTGCATATACAGCAGGACGTTTCCTGATTGAGATCACTGGCTACGACGTAGCATCGTAGGGAGTAATTTATGGCTGATGCGGTATCAACCCAAACTATTCAAGATGGCCCTAAAACAGCCATCTTTAAGTTTATTAATGTCAGTGATGGAACGGGTGAAAGCGCAGTAACTAAAATAGATGTTTCTGCCCTAACGCCAAGTATTACGGGTGCATCTTGCTCGTCTGTTGTTATACAAAAAATCTATTATCAAACCATTGGTATGGGCTTAAAGATATTATTTGACGCTTCTACTGATGACCTTGCGTGGCAATTAGCTGCTGATTGGACTGATACGTTAGATTTTTCTGAGTTTGGATTACCAGATCCATTGTCCTCTGGAACTACAGGCGATGTGCAGTTTACTACAACAGGTCACTCTAGCGGTGACGTTTACGTTGTTGTAATGCAGGTTGCGAAAAGGTTTGGATAATGCTTAGTGAATTTGATGAAAAAATGGTCGCGGTTTTGTTTTGTCTTACTGATCCTGCCGATCCTTGCAATATAGTTATATCGCTGGATCAGGATGTGGATGTAGTAATACTTGAAACAAAAAGCGTTATACCAATAGCGCACAAAATGCCATTAGAACATTTTCTTAATATGTCGGAGCAGACAATCAAAAAACTAGGCAAGGAGCTGCAAGGCTCGTTGAAAAAGGCGGTGTAATGGCTGGAAAGAAGATTAAAAAAGTTATGAAGGAGTTTAGAAGCGGTGACCTTAAATCCGGTTCAGGAGATAAGGTTACTAATCCTAAACAAGCTATGGCTATTGCTATATCTGAGCAGGAAGAAATACAGAAGATGAGTGGTGGCAGCTTAGTAGGTGAGCCTAAAACAATTGCTCGTGGTAGCGGCGCAGCTCGAACTCAATACTTTAGAAAGAACGGCTAGCAAAATTAGCTACATGATATTAAGGCTATGGCAAAGCTAGAATATTTAGCCAATAAAACTAATAGTATACGAGAATATACTATTCGTAAGGAGATCAGAGAGTGGTCTTTTAATTGGCTGGAAGAGCCTGATGACCGTTATAACGGGATGTCTCCATGCCCGTATGCAAGAAGAGCGTGGAATGACGATAAGGTTGTTATAACGTTTAAACACCTTAAGAGTTATTGGCCTGTGTTTGATATTTTAGAAAACTTTAATGATA